>OGFV01000109.1_pt1 | contig 42464 bp, 29 predicted proteins | sample 1571131 | NCBI WGS metagenome assembly OGFV01 (sample SAMEA2582044, study PRJEB24529) | metagenome | biome: Human gut stool | place: China | collected 2011
GAGGTCGGAAAACGAAAGTAGGAGAAAAACTACTTCGTTTTCCTCCTACTCGATTGTTTGGATTTTGGACTTTGGAGAAAACGCTGTTTTCCATTAATCATACTTAATAAAATAGGTGAAAAGAGTGTTTTTATTAGTCATGATTAATAAAATGGAGAAATTTTAGTGTTTGTCTTCCTAAAAACGTCCGTAAAAGAAAAGTTTTAGGAATTGATTCCTAAAACTTTCTAAATAATCGTACTTTTAGTATGTAGATTCCTAAAAAATATGTATATTTGCAGCGTGACATGTAAAAATACAAAAATGAAGAGAATAGAACGACATAACTATCTGCAAAAGCTGATAGCTTTCAAGGATAAAAAGCTTATCAAGGTAATAACAGGCATCCGCCGTTGTGGTAAATCGACCATTATGGAGATTTATCGTGACTGGCTGATAGCTCATGGAGTAATGCAAGAGCAAATCATCTATCTCAATTTTGAGGACTATGACTATTTTGAATTGCGAGACCCGAGAAAACTGTATTCTTATGTCAAACCTTTGATACAGCAAGATAAGATGACTTACATCTTTTTTGATGAGATACAGCATGTCACGGATTTTCCGGATATCATCAATAGTCTTAATTTGAAGCCAACAGTTGATTTATATGTGACGGGTTCGAATGCCTACATGCTTTCTAGCGAGATAGCTACACTCTTGTCTGGCAGGTATGTAGAGATTGCGATGCTTCCGTTGTCTTTCAAGGAGTATGCGGAAGGTATCGGTGGTACGGATCAACTTCCACAGACATATATGGAATATGTGAGCAAGAGCAGTTTTCCATATACATTGGAGTTGGATACGGCGAATGAGATTAGCGATTACTTGAATGCTGTTTACAATACGATAGTGGTAAAGGACATCATGAGTCGAAATAAACTTTCTGATGTGATGATGTTGGAGAGCGTGATACGTTTTACGGCAGATAATATCGGCAATATTCTCTCGACGAAACGTATTGCAGACTTGATGTCGGCTGATGGGCGAAAGATTGACCAAAAGACCGTGGAGAAATACCTGTCAACCCTTTGCGAGTCTTTCTTCTTGTATGAAGTGAAGCGATATAACATCAAGGGTAAGCAACTCCTCAAAACTTTGGGAAAATACTATCTGGTGGATATTGGTTTGCGACGTATGTTGCTTGGCTCTCGCTCTTTTGATGCAGGGCGCATTTTGGAAAATATCGTTTTTCTGGAACTCTTGCGTCGGCAGAAGAAAGTGTATATAGGCAAGATGGATAATTTGGAGGTTGATTTTGTTGCTATCGACGAGAATGACTTAACCTATTATCAGGTAGCTGCAACGGTAAGGGATGAGAAGACCTTGAAGCGCGAACTCGCTTCGCTTCAGCAAATCAAGGACCAATATCCCAAGTATATCTTGACGCTCGATGAAGACCCGACGGCAGATTATGATGGTATCAAGCGAATCAATGCGTTGAAATGGCTGATGGGGGAAGTATAGTCTTGTTGCCTCCAAGGAGATGTAAGAAAAAGAATCGTTCATGCACAGCAAAAGATGTTGCATGAACGACCCTAACGGTATGGTATATAAGGATGGAGAGTATCATCTCTATTTCCAGTATAACCCATACGGAAGCAAGTGGGGCAATATGCACTGGGGACATGCTGTGAGCAAGGACCTGGTTCATTGGGAGCATCTTGAACCAGCCATTGCCCGCGACCCTGTAGGTCATATCTTCTCTGGCAGTTCTGTCATCGACAAGAAGAATACTGCCGGTTTTGGCAAGAACGCCATCATCGCCATCTATACCAACAACAGTGTGAACCACGATGAGGTGCAGTGCATCGCCTACAGCAACGATAATGGTCGTACCTTTACTAAGTACGAGGGCAATCCTGTATTGACTCCATTCGATGGCTTGAAGGACTTCCGCGACCCTAAGGTGTTCTGGTATGAGAAGGGAAAATGCTGGTATATGATAGTTTCTGCTGATAAGGAGACCCGTTTCTACAAGTCAAAGAATCTCAAGAAGTGGACTTACGTGAGTGCCTTCGGTAAGGGCATGGGACAAGCAGCGTGCTGCAGAAGGCAAGGAGCCTGCCCGCATCACCAATTCTATCAACTACAAGAACGATTTCGCTCTTGCTACCTGGGCTCCGTTGAGTCTTTGTGAGGATGGCAAGAAGACCTATCATGTTGATATCTTCGTAGATAAGTCATCTGTTGAACTCTTCGTAGATGGCGGTCGCATCGCCATGACCAACCTCGTGTTCCCAGTAGCTCCATACGAGAATGTGAAGCTCTATACCCAGGGTGGCAAGGCTGAGTTCAAGAACCTGAAGGTTCATAAACTTGGTTTGTAATCACGTAGATATTGTATGGTCGAATTGTAGGTTTAAATGTAAATAGTAATGAGTCGCAACCTGATAATATTTTAGGTTGCGACTCTTTTTTTTGGCTCAGGGAAAATTGTCCGTGACTAAAACAACCTCTTTTTCTTATTACCGGTTTGCTGTTTCATTCCCTCAAAAAACTTTTGCTGCAATTGTTTGGCCAGTTGATTATCAGGGTTGAGTTTGAGAGCTTTCTCGTAATCCTGCATCACTTCCAGATAATAGCGTTGACCGTTTTGCCCTGGATTCTGTACGATGCGTACCATATAGAGAAAACCGCGAAGGGTACAGATGTCAGACGGGTCAGCATGCTTTATATTCTCCATCTTGGCAATAGTTTCTTCAGTCTCTTTTAGAAGATTCTCCGTTTGTGGAGCATGCGGATTCATCACGGAATAATTGAGACTTTGCAAAGCTATCTGAAACTTGGGCTGGATGCTATCAGGAAACATATCATCAATACGCTTCATCTCTGCAATACAATTAAGTATGCTCTCTGATGTCGGTTGCTGGAGTTTAGCAAGCGACTGTCCCATTAGTCCCTGCATTGTGGATTGCTGGGCATAGATAACTACAGATGTTGTCATGAAGAAGACTGACATCAATACGAATCGTTTAAAAGTTTGAAATGTCATATGCTTTATTATTTTTAAGTGAAACAAATATGCCTATATATAAAAATCTGTCTCTAGATGGAACTATCGAACGTCCGTTAGTATTATATCCGAAAATGTTTGTACGGCCGAGGATGTTGTTCAGAGAAGAATAGATAATGACCTTGGGGCTTAGCAGATAAGTAAGGTTTATATCTACGCTATTATAATGTGGTGTCTTGCCAATCAGGAAATGACGCCCGCTTGCATACGATTCAGTCAGCCCGATGATTGCTTTGCCGAATGAATATTTTGCTGTCAATCTCAGATTATGCCTTGAGGCGTAGTCAGGTATTCGCTCTTCTGTGTATTCGTGATAGAATCGCTTGGAATCGTTGTAGGAATATGAAAATGCTGTGGTTAGATGTTTAAAAAGCGAATGCTCTTCTACAAAAAGGTCTATACCTTTGCTCTTTCCATATCCTTTCGGTTGGTAAATACCCTTTTCCCATAAAGGCAATCGCTGATATTTTTTCCAGTAGGGTTCTATTCGTATGAGTGTACCAGGCGATTTATATTGTATGGATAGGATTGCATGATCTGCCGTACTTTGTCCAAGAGATTTCTTGTTTGTTGCAAGATAGTCATCTCCAGGAGTCTGGCTATATCGGCCGGTAGCGAATGAAAGCTGAAAATTCTTGTTGGGAATATAACATAGTGTAGCCCTAGGCATAAACAGCCAGTTGGCATGAGTCATATATTCTGTCCTTGTCGAAATGTTCAGCAACATATGGGGCATCATCCTCCATTGGGCATCAAAATGAGCAGCAAGAATATTATAATCCAACTTGTAGCAATCGTTTTCGTACTCCATGAGGCTGTTTCGCTGATAGTCCTCCATTCCTACCGATATTTTTAGTGCATCCGAGCAAATCTTGCGTATTTCTGTTTTCAGATGTATCTCATTTCTGAAGTTGTAATATCGGTCACCAGCAAACTTCGCATCTTCTATATCGTTGAATACCGATGAGTTTGCCATACCGCAAAAGAGCGTGTAACCAGCACCCCACTGTGCTTTGTAGGTTGTGTTGGCATAGATATTATTCTCTTTGAGCGAAAGTTTTTGGTTATCTATATGCTGTCCTACAGATGTAAAATCATAGCCAACGTATGTTTTCAATATTCCGGCATTTCTGAACTCATTCTTGTATTGTGATTCGCCAGATAGTTTTAGATAAGGCTTGTTGAAATCAAGCCTTTCTGAAAATAACTGATTGTAGATTCCCAAACTTGTCAGTGCGGCATTAAAGGATAAGCTGCTGTGGGAATATGCCTTGGTGCCACCGATGTTCCAGTCAACCAATGATGCGCTGACTCCATATTTGTCACTAGTCGCAGCATCTGATGTTTCCATAGGGAGAACGGAGGAAAGTGCTTGTCCATATTCTCCGCTATATCCACCAAGAGAAAAGTTGATACCTTTAAATATAAAAGGAGAGAATCGTCCACGTACAGCAGTATTTTCTGTGTTTGTACTATATGGAACAAGGACGTGCATTCCGTTAACAAAAGTCTGGCATTCTTCGCTTTCTCCACCACGGACATAGAGTTTTCCATTTTCTCCCACTTTTTGAGTGCCGGGTAAAGTTTGCAGGGCTGCAACAATGTCTCCGCATGAATTACCTGCCATCACAACATCTAGGGCATCCATAGTCTTGAAGTTGTCACTTTTCCCGAAACTGTAAGTGCTGGCAGATATTACAACTTCTTGAATTGCCGTAGCTTTTTCTTTCATTTGGATAGAAAGATTACGTAGCTTGCTGGCATCTGCAGTCTGCATATATTCTTCAAAACCAATCATGGTAATCTTGATAGACGCTTCTCCAGTTTTTGATGTGGAAAAGGAAAACCTACCCAGAGAATCTGTCAGGCATCCATCAATCGTACCTATAATGAAAACATTGGCACCAGCAAGCGGTTCCTGATCGCTTTTTACCATACCTGATATGATGGTCTGTGCAGCCAGGTTGCAGACTGAAGTCAGCAGCAATGCGATATGTATTATTCGATGTTTCATGCCGCAAAGATACTGCATGAAACAGGATTTACCAAATTCTTAGGATATACAACTAAATCTTATGATGGAAAGCTAGTTAAGATGCCGAATAACTAAGTTGAAGGACAGATAACTAGGTAAGATAAGTCTTTAACTTGGGCACAAATCTTCGGGAAACGGGTATGATGTTTGTGCTATTTCTGAGAGTCAGTTGATAACCATTTGAGTTTCCTCGTGCCGAAGTGATATTATTCACATTGACAGCAAAAGAACGGTGACATTGGAAAATGTTCTCAAACTCTTTCAACTCTTCAAGAGCATGGGTTAGTGTTGTATGGATATCAACAGCAACAACATTACCTTCTTTTAGAAAACAGACGGATACATTGTTTTTCTGTGCTTCCATATAAAGTAGATCGTTGATGGCAATCGACAGATCGTTTCCTCTTACGTTAGTATCATGGATGGTAATAGATACTTCTTCCTGTTCCTTTGTTGTATTGCGCAACAACTCTTCCATTCTCTCTCGTAATGTTCTGTTGTATTGCATTCCGATAGATAATGTCGTAAGAAATATGCCTATGATAATAGTCCAATTTAGAAACAAGAGAAACAGACTGAATGTAATCGTATGATGAAACAAGTATGAGGATAGGAGGAAATTACCGAAGGCAATGATGAAAATCAGTCCGAGTATAGCTACTCCTTCATGCCAGATACGCCAGGGCTTGATAGTTTGATGCAAATACTTCAATATCGTTGCAGCGTATGTTATGTAGCATCCAAAAGTTACCAGTCCGAATAATGTAGCAACAAAGCATTTGTTACCTTGATATAAGCAGAGTTCAAATGGCTGCAGAAAATATAAAATTACCCAAATGATGAAGCCAAAGATGCTACTATCTTTTAGCAAGTGTTTACTCTGTTTAAAAGGATATGTTCGAGTTAGAAACGACATGTTGAATCTGATTTATTTAATTAACGCAGCACTATCATTTATCTTCTTTATCAGAGTACCTAAGCTACTCTGTTGGTGCACCGGGATGCTTGCCATATCCAGACATTTTGTTTATTATCGTGCTGCAAAAATAAAACAAAGTTCTGAATGACACTGCAAAAGTACAAATAAAATTTGAGAAACGCACTTTTGGAGACGTTTATTTTGGTAATGAAGCATTTTCTTATGATGTCTCAGGACTTTTTATCACATTATTATATATATGCATCATCTTTCATGATAGCAAGAAACATCAATCTTACTCTGTTCGACCTCTCGGGAAGAAAAGTCCTTGTGCCACAAAAAGGACACATTTATATTATGGGCAACAAGAAAGTCGTATGGTAGGAACGTGTGTTTCGGAAAAAATATAATAAAAGCCGCAGTTTGTAAACGCAAACTGTGGCTTTTTCGTTTTTTTATGCTATCTTTGCACACAGATAAGTTTTTAAAGATAGATTATGATGGAACTCCAAGTTAAACAAGTACCTTATGGGGTGGCAGATTTTGCTATGGTAATAGAGCAGAATCTATATTATGTGGATAAGACGATGTTTATCCCGGAACTGGAGAAGCAGCCTCGCAATCTCTTCTTCATCCGTCCTCGTCGTTTTGGTAAGAGCATATTCTTGAGTATGCTCTATTCTTACTATGACTGTACGCAGAGCCATAAGTTCCAGAGTCTTTTTGGAAATCTGTGGATAGGCCAGCATCCTACACCTTTGCAGGGAAAGTATCAGGTGCTGTTCCTAGATTTCTCCCAGATTACGGGTAATATCGATAAGCTTGAGTCTAAGTTTAATTCTTATCTCAGCATCAACCTTGATGCTTTTGTCCGTCAATACTCAGAATATTATCAGGCAGAGATGGAAGAAATCCTGGCGCAGGAAGATTTCGAGGAAAAGATGGAACTGATATTCAAGGCTGCCAAGGCGCACCAGTATCATCTGTATCTCATCATCGATGAGTATGACAACTTCACGAATGTCATACTCAACGAACGTGGTGAGAATGTGTATCATGCGATTACCCATGCCGACGGCTTTTATCGTGATGTCTTCAAGAAGTTCAAGGGTAATTTTGAGCGTATCTTCATGATGGGTGTCAGCCCTGTAACCCTGGATGATGTGACGAGTGGATTCAATATAGGTTGGAACATTTCTATCAAGCCGGAGTTTGATGAGATGCTGGGCTTCTCTACCACCGATGTGATGGAGATGTTTACCTATTATAAGGAACATGGTAGTATTCCTGCTGATAGTGATATTGATGCCATCGTCAATGATATGAAGCCATGGTATGATAACTATTGCTTTGCTAAACAGGCATTGAAGAAGAAAACTCGTATGTTTAATTGTGATATGGTTCTTTATTACCTTCGCAATTATATGGATGCCGGATGTCCGCCAGAAGAGATGATTGACCCGAATACCCGTACCGATTACGGCAAGATGAAGAAACTGTTGCAGTTTGACAAGCTGGATGGAGAGCGTAAGGGCATTATCCGCAAGATAGCAGAAGAGGAGCAGATTGTTACCCAGCTTTATGAGTCGTTTTCTGCGTATCAGATTCCAAAGGCAGAGATATTCCCAAGTCTTCTGTTCTATTATGGCATGTTGACCATCAAGGGAACTCGTGGTTCCAAGCTCATTCTGGGCATTCCGAACAATAATGTCCGCAAGCAGTATTATGGTTATCTGGAAGAAGAGTATCAGGCGAAGGCTTATGTGGATGTCAACCAGCTCACCGATTACTATTATGACATGGCATACGATGGTAAGTGGGAAGAAGGATTGCGCTTCATGGCAGATGCCTATGCCAAGGTTTCATCGGTGCGTGATGGCATTGAGGCTGAGCGAAACCTGCAGGGATTCTTCATGGCTTATCTGAATCTGAATGATTATTATATCACGGCTCCAGAGTTGGAGTTGAATCATGGCTATTGTGATTTCTTCCTTTTGCCAGACCTTACCCATTATGCCAGTCAGCATAGCTACATTCTGGAGTTGAAGGTTCTTTCGAAGAAAGATTTCTCTGCGATAGTTGAAGGTGAGTTCACGGAAGATGGAAAGCCTATGACCAAGGCGGAGAAACAGTGGCGTGAGGCTGTTGATCAGATTCATCGATATGCTGAGGCTCCAAGGGTTGAGGCTTTGCGCCAAGGCACAAAACTCCATCTCATCATCATGCAGTTTGAGGGGTGGGAACTTAAACGGATGGAAGAAGTATAAAATCAATGAAAAGAATCAATATTATCTTAATAGTACTACTTAGTAGTATTCTTCTTCTAGGTTCTTGCACCCAGAAGAAGATGGTGATTGGTGTGTCGCAATGCTGCAGCGGAGTTTGGCGCGAGAAGGTGAATAATGAGATTCGACTGGCGCAGTATCAATATAAGAATGTGGATTTGCTGTTTACTACTGCAGAGAATGACGGGCAACGCCAGGCTCGCCAAATAGACAGTATGATAGCCAGGAAGGTAGATTTAATCGTGGTGGCTCCTGATAACGTGAATGATGTAACTCCTGCCATCGAGCGAGCTTATCGTGCGCATATCCCGGTTATCCTCTTCGACAGAAAGGTAAAGACACCACATTATACAGCTTCCATCGGTGGCGATAATGTAGAAGCGGGTAGGGAAGTAGCACGCTTTCTTGCCAGTAAACTGGATGGAAAAGGTACCGTTGTTGAGATTACGGGCTTGAAGGATGCTTCTCCTGTCATTGAGCGCCATCGTGGTTTCCACGAGGTGATGAAGAATTATCCGGGAATCAAGGTGGTTACCCTAGAAAGCAACTGGAAGATGGAGCGTGCCCAGGAGTTAATGAAGCAATATCTGGATAAGGGCGGACATGCGGATGGCGTGTTCGGACATAGCGACTTAGGTGCCATAGGAGCCTTTCTGGAAGCAGAGAGACGAGGCATTGATAAGCAGATACTGATAGTAGGCATTGATGGATTGCCTGGAGAATGGGAAGGAGTGGATAGAGTGAAGAGAGGACAGTTTGCAGCTTCTTATGTCTATCCTACCCAGGGCGAAAAGATTATGGAATTGGCGATGAATATCCTTCAGGGTAAACCCTATAAGAAGAATAATGTGATGAAATCATTTCTTGCTACCCAGGAAAACTGCGATGCCATCGCCCTACAATATCAGGATTTGGAAGCCAAGATGAAGAATCTGGATCAGATTTCTGACAGTCTTGATTCTTATTCAGAGGTTTCCCGTATTCAGAAATGGATGATTATTGTTGCCATCGTCATCGTATTGGTTCTGCTCTTTGTCATCTACTATATATATAAGGTATATAGAAAGAAGCTGCAGAAACAGAAAGCCGTGGCTCGTGGATTCATCGAGAACAAGGAGGGCTGGGCTGCTGAACTGAATCATCTGGATGAGAGTGATCGTTACTTCATGGATCGTTTCAAGAAGAAGATCCTTGAGAATATGGGCAATGCTGATATGAAGATGGATGATTTGGGAGCCCAGATGCTGTTGAGCAAGGTGCAGCTCTATCGCAAGGTGAAGGCTATGACAGGAAAAACGCCTGCCGAGCTCCTGAAAGAGATGCGCCTGCAGAGAGCCTATACCCTCTTGCAGCAAACAGACAAGACAATCTCTGAAGTTTCGGCAGAAGTAGGCTTTGCTGTTCCTGGCTATTTTTCATCATGCTTCAAGAAGCAGTTTGGTGTTCTTCCTACCGATTTTAGAAATGAACAGGCATCTAATAAGGAATAGTTTTCTAACTCCTTTAAAATAAGTACTTTAAAATCTTGACGAAAGATTAGAAAATCGTTTCATGTAACATAATTATTGTTACAGGAACGATTTTTTTTATTGTTATGGTTGAAAACAAAGTACTTTTGTCAGCGACAAGCAACTATAATAATTGTCAAAGAATAAACAATTTTATTAATGCAATAAAACTGTATGATAGAACATTTGAATAAACAATTAACGAAATTACACCTGTCTTTACTGGTGTTAATGTCGCTGCTGATATTCCAATCAGTAGAAGCTCAGCGTCTTTGGAATTTTGATGGGCAAAATCCATTTGCTGATAGCCAGGGACTGCATCCTCTTACCTGTTCTTCGGTGAGAACGGGTGTGGATTATTGTGCTGGCATCAAAGGAAAAGCTTTGAGAACCGATGGATATTCCGTAAGTCTTCGTACGCAGGTTTCATCTCCGTGCCACTCCGTGTCTGCATGGTTTGCCCTAGAGTCTTTGCCTACGGATACGGCTACCTTTATAGGTATCAAGGACAAGAATGGAAATGCTGTTTCCGTGAGCGTTGACCCTTATGGAAAGTTGATGTTTGAGATTTCTGGCAAGATTTCTGGCAAGGAGGTGAATACTTCTGTCTATGCTGGTTGTAAAGTTGAGACTTTTAAGTGGTTGCATCTCTTGTTGGATATCGAAACCTCCACCTTATATTATAATGGTAAGGATGTGGCTTCATTCAAAGGTGTTGTTCCTGATTTGGTAGGTCCGTTTCAGATGGTTTTTTGTCAGGGATTCAAGTCTAGGCCTTTGGGAATGTACGATCAGTCATTTATCAATGGCGTGATAGACAATGTACGATTGAATGTTGTGTCTGCCGAAAAGGTATTTTTACAGGATGAAGTGGCTAAGTATGTCTGGGAAATTCCTGATTTGTCGATTCCTGCCTCTAGGTTTATGACAGACTATAATCGTCCGAAATATCATTTGATGCCTGCTGCCAACTGGACTAATGAGTCGCATGGTTTGATATATTTTAATGGCATGTATCATATTTTTGATCAGAAGAATGCTTCCAATATTAATCTCAAACAGATAAACTGGGGCCATTTCGAGAGCAAGGATTTAGTCAATTGGACTGAGTGTAAGCCTGTTTTGTCTCCTGATAAAAGCTATGATAGTTTAGGTATCTGGTCGGGCTGTGCGTTCATTAATGATGAAGGAATCCCTCAGATTATTTATACTGGCGGAAGCAGGCGTAATTCCATCAATGCCGCTTTTCCTCAGGATTCATGTTTGAATGTATGGCAGAAGTTTGCTCACAATCCAATCGTTGCAGATTGCCCGAGCGAATATCCCCGTTCTGATATGAGAGATCCTTTTGTTTGGAAAATGGATGGTCACTGGTATATGGTTGTAGGCTTTGGCGTGACTGGAAATCAGGAGGAGCATGGAACCTTGCTTCTGTATCGTTCTGATGATTTACGCTTATGGACTTACAGAGGACTGTTTTTTGAGGGAAATCCTCAAGTAGATCATACGGGTATCTTTTGGGAGATGCCTATCGTCATCAGGATGGGCGATAAATATGTCCTGTCCGTCAATCGTGTACCTCATCGCGGAATCCCAGCCCAGACTCAATATTGGGTGGGCGACATTCAGAATGAGCGATTTGTACCGGATCAGCAGGTACCGGAAAATTTGGAGGTGATCAACAGATTACTATCTCCGTCAGTATGGCAGATTGCGGATAGTCAATATGTGGCTATGGCTATTATTCCTGACGAGATAAGAGAAGTGCCTACTTATCAGCAAGGTTGGGCACATCTTTTCAGTTTACCTAGAGTGTGGACGTTGAGAAATGGCAAGATATGCCAGATGCCGCTTCCTGCTTTGAAGCAACTTCGTGACAAGGAATCACGTATCGCTAAAGAGAGCCTTGTTCGATCGAAACTTATCTACGATGGTAAGCGTCAGGTAGAGATAGATGCCGTATTCTATCCTCAGGATGCCAGTCAGTTTGGCTTCCAGCTGCAGACAAATGGCGGTAAGGAGAAGTCTTTCATCTATTATGATGTGAAAAAGCAACGTTTAGTGGCTGATCATACGAAATCATCTTTGCAGATGGGTATTCCTCTTGAAATCCGTACAGGCAATTTGCACTTGCCGATGAATTCTCCAGTCCGTTTCCATCTTTTTATAGATGGTTCGGTTATCGAGGGATTTGTTAATGACGAATATGCTTTCACCTCTCGCTTCTTCCCTAAAAATGCAGAGAATGTACAGGTTCAGCTATATTCCAAGAAAGGAAAGACAGAAGCCGAAGTAAAGGTATGGACTCTGAATGGTGCCAAAATGAAAACTAACTTTTAAATAACAATTAATATGAAAGCAAAGAACGTATTGATGACCGTGCTTTTCAGCATAGGTTGTTTAGGTGTGTATGCTCAGGCATCTTCTCTTTACCATGAGAAGTATAGACCTCAGTATCATTTCTCCCCAAGCAAGGGATGGGTAGGTGATCCAAGCGGATTGATGTATTATCAAGGCAAGTACCACTTGTATTGGTGGGGTAAGGCGGAATCCAAGGACTTGGTTCATTTCGAGGAAAAGTCAGCAGATAACGTGATGCAGAATGTGGATTCTAACACTTCCTGCTTTACGGGTTCAGCTTTGATCGACAAGAACAATACGGCTGGATTCGGCAAGGGTTCCTATATAGCAGCCCTTACCGTATTCTCTAAGGATAGCAAGAAGCAGGCTCAGGGCATAGCCTACAGCCATGATGGCGATAAGTTTTATCTTTACGACCAGAATCCTGTGTTGGATATATGGAGCACAGAGTTTAGAGACCCTACTGTCTTTTGGTGCGAAAAGACCCATAAGTGGGTGATGGTTGTGGCTAAGGCCTTGGAAAAGAAGGTGAAGTTTTATGAGTCTGACGACTTGAAGCATTGGACGTGGTTAAGCGACTTCGGTCCATCAGGTAATTCCGAGAAAAGCTGGGAATGCCCCGATTTGTTCCAATTACCGGTAGAGGGCGATTCTAATGTGAAGAAATGGGTTCTTGTGGTTTCCATCAATTGGGCACAGGAGCAATATTTTGTTGGCGATTTTGATGGCAAGTCATTCAGACTGGAGGCAAATCATCCTGTAGAGCCTCTCTATGTTGACAAGGGCTTGGATTATTATGCCTCACGTACCTTCCGCGATTATGATGGTAGCCTGCACGATGTTGTGTCTTTAGGTTGGGTCGCCACATGGGACTATGCTCAGCAGCAGCCTTCACAATATGGAAAAGGCATGTGGTCGGTGCCTCGTAAGCTGGCATTGAAAAAGGTGGGTTCCCGTTATTTTCTGACCCAGCAACCTATTGAGGCTTTGCGTCAGCTTAGGGGCAAGCAGGTATCAGCCAACTATAAATTGCCTTTGGGAAGTGCAAGATTGAAGTGTGCATCCCCAAAGAGTAATGTCTATGAGATGGATATAACCTTCTCTACCCGTCAATCAAATGTTTTTGGTTTGAACCTATGCTCTGGGCATGGCAGGAAGGTAGCAATCAGTTATGATACCGATTCTCATAATCTGGTAATCGACCGTACGCATTGTGCTGATGTGGATATTCCTAGTTTTGCCCGTATGGCTCATGCCAAGGTGTTGCCGCAAAATGAGAAGTTAAGAATGCATATCTTTGTGGATAAATCGAGCGTGGAAATATTCTGTAATGACGGACAGGATGTATTTACGCTGCAAACTTTTCCTTCTGATGATCAGATAGGTATCGAAACATTCTCCCAAAAGAGTGTAACGAATATGGATTTGAAATGGTGGCCTCTCCAGTCTATCTGGAAATAGCTGCCAAAGATAGAAAATGATTTCGTTTGCTGAAAAAATCATTTCATGAACGATTATTTATAATGAAAGAACTATAAGTTACAGTTCTGCTTGCAGATTCTTTCTAATTTTGCAACAGAAATCAAAGCAATAACAATTTTTGAAACTTAAAACGTTATAATAGTATGAACAATTTTTCAAAATTACTGATGAGCTCTGTGCTCTGTGCTGTTTGCACCGTAGCTAGTGCACAACAGGTCAATGTAAAAGGTATCGTGAAGGATGCTACAGGTGAGACGGTCATTGGTGCGTCTGTCATGGTGAAAGGAACTAAAACCGGTACTGTTACCGACTTTGATGGTAACTTCCACGTTGAATGTGCGCCAGGTGCTACACTTGTTATATCTTATATAGGTTATAAGACTCAGGAAGTAAAGGCTACTAATGATATGGTAGTGACACTTCAGGAAGAGTCTAATAGCTTGAACGAGGTGGTTGTTACAGGTTATACATCAGAAAAGAAAGCAGACTTGACTGGTTCTGTTGCCGTTGTCAAGATGTCTGATATTGCTGACGTACCTACAGGTAATGTCCTTTCCAGCTTGAATGGTCGTGTAGCAGGTGTTAATATCACTACTGATGGTACTCCTGGTGGTGGTAACACTGGAACATTGGTTCGCGGTACTACAACTATTAATAATTCTTCTCCACTTTACGTTATTGATGGTGTGATGACACGTGATAACGTAGGTTCAATCTTGTCTTCCAATGATGTAGAGAGTATCCAGGTTTTGAAGGATGCATCTTCTGCTGCCATCTATGGTGCTCAGGCTGCCAATGGTGTCATCATCATTACCACCAAGCGTGCCAAGAAGGGTGAGGTGAAGATAGATTTCGAGGGTTCTCTTACCGCTCAGACTTTTACAACCAATTATGACTTGCTGGATGCCAACCAGTGGGGTGATGTGTATTGGCAGGCTTACAAGAATACCTATGGCACTCATCCAAATTCATTGATTTATGGTAATGGCGATAAGGCAAAGTTGAATACCACAACTCCTTATTTCACTGGTGCAAAGGGCCAGACTTATACAGCTGCCAATACCGATTGGCTTGATTTGATGTATAAGACAGCCCTGATGCAGAACTACTCTTTGACATTGAGTAGAGGTGGAGATAACGGCGCATCTTCTTTGTCAGTCAACTGGATAGATCAGGATGGTATGCTGAAAAATACTGATTACCAGCGTTTCAACACCCGTTTGACATCCGATTATCAGTTCCTCAACAATAAGGTACGAGTAGGCGAGAGTGTTGCCATCAACTATTGGACTCAGCATGTAGCTCAGGGAGGAATAGAAGAGCAGCTTGTCAAGCAGCATCCTGCACAGCCAGTCTATGACAGCATGGGCGGATACGGTGGTGGATACATTGATGTATTCAATGATTCTCCAAACCCAGTTCGTCTTCAGAACAATCAGAAGGATAATAAGCATCAGTACTGGAGAATTTTCGGTAACATGTACTTGGAGATTGAGCCAATCAAGAATCTTACCTTGCGCTCTAACTTCGGTGTGAACTACTATAATGAATTCAGCAAGACCTTTGTACCTTCCTGGAATGAGGGCTCTCGTGTTGTAACAACCAATGAATTGGATACATATCACTATCACAACCTTAACTGGGTGTGGACCAATACAGCCAACTATCAGTTGAATCTTGGCAAGCATGCCACATCTTTCCTCTTAGGTATGGAGAGCAAGAAGAATACTACCGAGGATTTGAAAGGTTACGGTCAGGGTTTGACTTCTGAAGATCCAAATTATCGATATCTGAATTCAATCACCTCTGTTCCAAACGTGAATGGTTTCGGTTCTAATTACAGTATGGTATCTTATTTCGGTAAGATCAACTATGCTTATGATAGCAAGTATCTCTTGGCGTTCACTATTCGTCGTGATGCTTCTTCCCGTTTCGGTAAGAATAATAACTCTGGTGTGTTCCCTTCTGTATCAGGAGGTTGGCGTATCAGCAGCGAGAAGTTTATGAAGAATACCCGCAAGTGGTTGGACGACTTGAAGCTCCGTGCCAGCTGGGGTGTCAACGGTAACGATGAGATTGATAACGAAGCTACTTATACAAAATATCTGGTTTCACTTTCCAATGCCAGCTACAACATTTCCGGCAACAATCAGAATCTCGCCCCAGGTGCCAGCAAGACCTATACAGGTAATCCTGATTTGAAGTGGGAGCAGACCAAGCAGTTGAACCTCGGTTTCGATGCAACTCTCCTCGATCAGCGCTTGACAGTTACCTTCGATTACTTCGATAAGCGTACCACAGATATGCTTTATCAGCCTCCATACGCAGGTGTATTGGGTGAAGGTGGTTACTCATGGACCAACTGCATCTCTATGAACAATAAGGGTGTTGAGTTTGTATTGGGTTGGAGAGACCGTTTGAATTCCGGCTTCAGCTATGATGTTTCCTTCAATGGTTCTGTCTACAGCAATGAAATCACTTCACTCCCAGATGCTATCTATTATACATTTGGTGGTGGTATGCCAGACAAATCAATCGTAGGTCATAGCTTTGGCTCATGGATGGGTTACAAGACTGATGGCGTATTCCATACTCAGGCAGAGGTGGATGAGTATAATAAGAAATATGATGTACAGTTTGGTAAGCCAGGTGTAGGTCGTATCAAGTATCTTGATGTAAACAATGATGGCAAGATTACTACCGACGATCAGACTTGGTTGGGCTCAGACAAGCCTAAGTTTATTGGAGGTTTGAACCTCTCAGCTTCTTACAAGGGCTTCGACTTGAGCTTGTTCTTCAACGGCATGGTTCGTGATGCATGGAATAATTCTAAGTACTATACAGATCTCTTCCAGTGCTGGAACGGTAACCACTCAACCCGTTTGCTGGATGCCATGAATGCTTGGACAGAGTATGAGAAGACAGGTGTTTACAATAGTAATGTTCCTGCTTTAACCACATTGGACAGCAACAACGAGAACCGTAGTTCTGAGTTCTATATAGAGGATGGCTCATTCATCAAGTTGAAGACTTTGACTTTGGGCTACACCTTGCCAAAGTATTTGCTTGAGAAGGTTAATATCCGCAATGCCCGTGTTTATTTCCAGGCACAGAACCTCTTCACCATCACCGGTTATACAGGTGCTGATCCAGAAGGCTTGGGTTATACCTACCCATTGCCAAGAACCTTCACATTTGGTTTGAGTGTTGGTTTCTAATATTGAGTTTAGAACAATTAAATTTTAATTTCTTAAAAGATCACAATTATGAAGTTTAAATATATTCTGTTTGCTGCTGCTGTAAGTTTGATGGCAACAAGCTGTAACGAAGATAGTTTCCTGGATAACCAGCCTCAGGGTTCTTTGAGTGATGGAGTTATCAAGAACGATAATAAGGTAGATTTGCTCACCAATGCAGCTTATTCTGCCTTGATGGGACCTAACCCACAGGATTGGAGTGTATGGACTTGCCCGGTAACCAACTGGAGCTATGGTAGTGTACGTTCTGACGATGCCTACAAAGGTGGTGGTGGTACCGGCGACTTGGCTGACGTCCACCGCATGGAAATCATGGATGTAGATGCTACCAACGGCAATGGCGACTCTAAGTGGTATCATCTTTATACAAGCGTTCAGCGCTGCAATTCAGCTCTCCGCATGTTGGAGAGTATGAGCGATGAACAGCTGAAGGATCGCAAGGTTCAGATCGAGGAGATGAAGGTGCTTCGTGGACATTTCTATTTCGAGTTGAGCCGTTTGTTCAATCGTATTCCTTATTTTGAGGAGAATTACGAAGGCAAGGTTTCTGATGTGTCTAACGTAGAGTTTACTCGCGACCAGATTCTCGAGAAGATTGCTACCACTATGGAGGAAGCAGCCAAAGTGTTGCCGGAATCACAGCCGGAGATTGGCCGTATCAATAAGTATATTGCTACAGCCTATGCTGCCAAGGTAAACCTCTACCGTGCTTATAAGCAGGATGAGACTACTCATAAGGTCATTTCCATCGACCAGAATCTTCTGCAGAAGGTAGTTAGCGAGTGTGATGTTCTCATCAATAGCGGCAAGTATGGATTGCTCGATAATTTCCAGGATTTGGATAAGGTTTCTACCGGTGATAACAGCAAGGAGGGTGTCTTCCAGGTACAGTATTCCATGAATGATGGTTCTGCATCAGCAGGTCGCATTAACTGGAGCAACTTGCTGAATGCTCCTCAGGGTCCTTATTCCGGTGATGGCTTCTTCTTGCCAAGTCAGGATTTGATTGATGCTTATCAGACCGATGAGAATGGTCTGCCTCTCTTCGATACTTATTACAAGAAGCATTTCGATGTGTGGAATGCTGAAGAAGATAAGTGTGATAACACCACAGCCAATGTGGATCCTCGTGTAGATTTCATTGTGGGTCGTCCTGGTGTAACTTGGAAGACTTACGGCGAGACTCCATATAAGAACACATGGGTTCGCGATCAGGCTACCTACGGTCAGCATAGCTGCAAGCGCTTCTTCGTTTCTCCAGAGAGCGGTGAGATGTTCAATGGTTGGCCTTGGGGTGCTAGTGCCTTAAACTGGAATATCATCCGTTATAGCGACATCTTGCTTTGGAAGGCTGAGGCTTTGATTGAGATGAATCAGAATCTGGATGAGGCTCGCAAGTTGATAAATGAAGTTCGCGGACGTGCTGCCAACAAGCAGGATTGGGTTAAGGATTTCAATGATGATACCAAGTTTGCTGCTAATTATAAGATTGCTCTTTATCCACAGGCTGGCTGGACTCAGGATTATGCCCGTAAGGCTTTGCGCTACGAGAGCCGTCTGGAGACAGCTATGGAGGGTGAGCGCTTCTTCGACCTGGTACGTTGGGGTATTGCCGGTGAAACTATGAATGCCTACTTTGCTCATGAAAAGGGTAGTAGAACATATTATAATAATGCTAAGTTCACAGAAGGTAAGGACGAGTATTTGCCAATCTCCATTACTCAATACAACCTTTCAAATGGTGCATATACTCAGAATCCTGGTTATGCAAGCTTTAAATAGTGTACTTAAGGTAATATATATAATATAAGGTATTATTTAACAGGAAAATATTCTATATGAAGAAGATTTTTGTTTCAGCGCTTGTCGCTCTTTGCGGTCTCACCGCCAGTTATGCCCAGCAGGCTTCCTTCTTGAGCAATAATCACTGTCTCTATCGCATCAGCCAGGAGAGTCAGAACCAGAAGTGTCTCTTGCTTCCTGTACAGGAGGATGCAGAGATGGCAAATATCAAGGTGATTGCTGACAACAAGCAGGTGAAAGCCTTCAATGTGAAGTTGGCTAAAGACCACGTAGATTATTACGTGCCTCTCTATATGAATGAGTTTGCCGGTTTGAAGGGCCTGGCTCTCGATATCCATGTAAACGGCGATTATAGCAAGGAGGGTTTGAATGCCCTCACTTGCTGGGAGAACATGAAGTTCTCAGATTCTTTCGATATGAAGAATCGCGAGCAGTATCGTCCGGATTTCCATCACACTCCTGTTTACGGATGGATGAACGACCCTAACGGTATGTTCTATAAGGATGGCGTATGGAATCTCTATTTCCAGTATAATCCTTACGGATCACAGTGGGAGAATATGACCTGGGGACATTCTACATCTACCGACTTGGTACATTGGAAGTTCCAGGGTGCCCCTATCCAGCCAGATGCAATTGGTACCATTTTCAGCGGTTCTGCCGTTGTGGATAAGAATAATACCGCTGGTTTGGGCAAGGGTGCTGTTGTGGCTCTCTACACTTCGGCTGGTGAGAACCAGACACAGAGCATGGCTTACAGTACAGATAACGGCAAGACCTTTACAAAATATGAAGGAAATCCTATTATCACCAGTACTGTGCCAGACTTCCGTGACCCTCACATGTTCTGGAACGAGGACATCAAGAAATGGAATATGATCATGGCTGCCGGTCAGCACATGGAAATCTATTCTTCAGATAACTTGAAAGATTGGAAATACGAAAGCTCTTTCGGTGAGATGTATGGCAACCATGGCGGTGTTTGGGAATGCCCAGACCTGATGAAGATGAAGGTTCGTGGCACCAATAAGGAGAAGTGGATGCTCATCTGCAACATCAACCCTGGCGGTCCATCCGGTGGTTCAGCAACCCAGTATTTCGTAGGTGATTTCGACGGACACAAGTTTACTTGCGACAGCAAGCCAGAGGTAACCAAGTGGATGGATTACGGAAAGGATCATTATGCTACAGTTACTTTTGATAACGCCCCAGAAGGTCGCCGTGTGGCTATCGCCTGGATGAGCAACTGGCAGTATGCTAATCAGGTTCCTACCCAGCAGTACCGTTCAGGCAACTCTATTCCTCGCGACTTAGGTCTCTTCGAGTATAAGGGTGAAACTTATTGCAGCGTGGTTCCATCTCCTGAGATGACAGCAGCAAGAAGCAAGAAGGCTGGCAAGAAACTCACAGAATCTTGCGAGATGGTAGTGAGCCTGAAGGGAAATGCTACTATCACTTTGAGCAACGACAAGGGCGAGAAGGTAGTGATGAACTACGATGCCAAGGCAGAAACCTTCTCAATGGATAGAACCAAGAGTGGTAAGGTGGATTTCAGCAAGGACTTCGCTGCAGTCACCAAAGCTCCAACCTACGGCAAGATCAGCCAGCTGCGCATCTTCATCGACAAGAGCAGCATCGAGGCTCTGGATGCTGACGGCAAGATGTCCATGACCAATCTCGTGTTCCCAAGCAAGCCTTACAACAAGGTTACTGTAAAGGGAAAGGGTAAGTACCAGGTTTACGACATCAAGTAACTTCATCTGTTAAGAACTGAATCTATAAGATAATTGTTTCTAAGAGTGTTACTGATGTAACAATGCAACAAAAATGGTAGCCGATGAACGATATTTTATGATATATTATATCGTTTATCGCTACCTTTGCACCAGCAAAATAGAAACAATAACGCTAACAATTATGAATAAATCATCAAAGTTATCAATCATCCCGGTGATGCTCTGTTTCTTCGCCATGGGATTTGTAGATTTGGTAGGCATCGCCTCCAACTACGTAAAGGAAGATCTCAACCTCAATGATGCAACAGCCAATCTGTTCCCATCGCTGGTATTCTTCTGGTTTCTCATCTTCTCGGTTCCAACAGGAATCCTGATGAATAAGATAGGTAGAAAGAAGACAGTACTCCTGTCTTTGCTCGTTACCGTTATCTCACTCCTTTTGCCCATCTTTGGCGAAAACTTTGAGCTGATGCTCGTGTCGTTCTCATTGCTCGGCATCGGAAATGCCTTGATGCAGACCTCCCTGAACCCGCTGGTTTCGGTGGTGACATCAGGCAGGAACCTTGCTTCTACTTTGACTTTTGGTCAGTTCGTGAAGGCGATAGCTTCCTTCCTGGCTCCATACATCGCTATGTGGGGCGCCATGGCAAGCATTCCAACCTTCGGTTTGGGCTGGAGAATCCTCTTCCCAATCTATATGGTTATCGGAATCGCAGCTACCTTCTTCCTGGCTGGTACACCTATCGAGGAGGAGAAGAACGAGGGTAAGGCTTCCGGCTTTGGCGAGTGCTTCAAATTGCTCGGCAAACCTATCGTGCTGCTTTCCTTCATCGGTATCATGTGTCATGTAGGCATCGATGTGGGTACCAATACCACAGCTCCTAAAATTCTGATGGAGCGTCTGGGATGGACGCTGAACGAGGCTGCCTTCGCCACATCGCTCTACTTCATCTTCCGTACCATCGGATGTTTCACCGGTACCGTTTTCCTCCGCATGATGAAGACCCGCACTTTCTTCGTTATCAGCGTAGTGATGATGGCTCTGAGTATGATAGGCATGTGGGTAGGCGAGAGCAAGATGATGCTTTATATCGCCATCGCCCTGGTGGGATATGGCAACTCTAACGTGTTCTCCATGATTTTCTCTCAGGCACTTCTAGCTATGCCTGATAAGAAGAATGAGGTGAGTGGACTGATGATCATGGGACTCTTCGGTGGTACCGTCTTCCCTTTGATTATGGGCTTTGCCAGCGATACTTGGGGGCAGGCTGGTGCTGTGGCTGTCATGGCTGTGGGAGTCGCTTATCTCTTCACTTATATCCGCAAGTTATAATAAAAATCATCCGCAATCGTTTATATCGTATATAATAAGGTGTAATTATGGAAACAAAGAATTTGAATACAAAATATTGTGTAGGTTTGGGCGAAATCCTCTTTGATGTTCTCCCTAGTGGTTCTCAACTCGGCGGTGCTCCTGCCAACTTCGCTTACCACGCAGGTCAGCATGGTTTGCATTCTGTAGCTGTGAGTGCTGTGGGCAAGGATGCCTTGGGCGAAACAGCCCTTCGCATTCTCGATGAGAAGAAGTTGAAGTATGTAATGCCTGAGGTAGATTATCCTACCGGTACTGTTCAGGTGCAGCTTGATAAGGAGGGCGTTCCTACTTACGATATCAAGCAGGGTGTGGCTTGGGATAATATCCCATTCACCGATGATATCAAGGAAATTGCTGCCAATGCTGGAGCCGTATGCTGGGGCTCTCTGGCTCAGCGCAGTGAGGTTAGCCGTAAGACCATCTATACGTTCCTCGACCATACTCCAGAGGATTGTCTGAAGATTTTCGACATCAATCTCCGTCAGAACTTCTATACTCCAGAGGTGATTACCGAGAGCTTGAAGCGCTGCAATGTGTTGAAGATTAACGATGAGGAGTTGATTACCATCGGACGTCTCTTTGGTTATCCAGGTTTGGATATCGAGAACAAGTGCTGGCTGATTCTCGGCAAGTATAATCTCGATATGCTCGTGCTGACCTGCGGTGTAAACGGCAGCTATGTCTTTGCTCCGGGTGTGAAGTCATTCCAGGAGACTCCAAAGGTTGAGGTGGCTGATACCGTAGGTGCTGGCGACAGCTTTACCGGTACATTCTGTGCCAGCATCCTGAAGGGCAAGAGCATTCAGGAGGCTCACGAACTTGCCGTAAAGGTAAGTGCCTACGTTTGTACCCAGAATGGAGCGATGCCTCAGATTCCTGAGGAATACACCCGTTAACCCCGCTTCCTCTATTGTTTATATAGCAATATAAGATGATAGGTTTAAAGAATAGTTGATATAAAGTTAATGTTAGTTAGTAAGCTGCATCCTGTTTGCGAAGAATGGGTGCAGCTTTTTCTTTTTCAGAAATACAATCTCTCAATTACAATAAAAGAACCCCCTAAAATGGTAAAATGATGCCTCAAAATGGCAGAAATGAATAAAAAGATAACGTTTTCATTAAAAATATTATAAAAGAGTTGCAGATTAATAGATTATTTTGTACTTTTGCATCTAAAATATTAGTAGAACATTAAAAATATAGATGTTATGAAAGACTTAGATTGGTCTAATTTGTCATTTGGCTATCGCCAGACTGACTACAATGTTCGCTGTTACTATCGCGACGGCAAATGGGGCGAAATAGAAGTTTGCTCTGATGAGTATTTGAAATTGCACATGGCTGCAACCTGTCTGCACTATGGTCAGGAGGCATTCGAGGGCTTGAAGGCTTATCGTTGCCCAGACGGTAAGGTGCGCGTGTTCCGTATGGACGAGAACGCTGCCCGCTTGCAGAGCACATGTCGTGGTATCATGATGCCAGAGGTGCCTACAGAAATGTTCGAGGAAATGGTGAAGAAGGTGGTCCGCCTGAACCAGGAGTGGATTCCTACCTACGAGAGTGGTGCTACGCTCTATATCCGTCCGCTGCTCATCGGTACAAGTGCTCAGGTGGGTGTTCATCCTTCTAAGGAGTATTGCTTCCTTATCTTCGTAACTCCAGTGGGTCCATATTTCAAGGGTGGATTCTCTACCAACCCATACGTCATCATCCGTGATTTCGACCGCTCTGCTCCTCTCGGAACAGGTATCTATAAGGTGGGTGGAAACTATGCTGCTTCTCTCAGAGCCAATAATATTGCTCATGAGAAGGGTTATGCATGCGAGTTCTATCTCGACGCCAAGGAGAAAAAATATATGGATGAGTGTGGTGCTGCCAACTTCTTCGGAATCAAGAATAATACATACGTTACTCCTAAGAGTACATCTATCCTCCCTTCTATCACCAACAAGAGTCTGATGCAGTTGGCTGAGGATCTCGGTATGAAGGTAGAGCGCCGACAGATTCCTGAGGATGAGTTGGAGACCTTCGAGGAGGCTGGTGCATGCGGTACTGCTGCCGTAATCAGTCCTATCAGCTACATTGACGACTTGGATACAGGCAAGCGCTACAACTTCGGTGAGAAGCCAGGTCCTATCTCTAAGCACCTCTATGATACGCTCCGCGGAATCCAGTATGGTACCATCGAGGACAAGCATGGTTGGACAACCGTAGTTATTGAGTAATCAATGACTTCTTTATTGCGTAAAAACCAATATTAGAAATATAATTATGATCAGGGCACTTTGAGGAGTTCACGCTCCTTGGAGTGCTTTTTTTATTTCTTTTTATGCCTGGGGGTTAACAGAGTTAACAGTTAACAGCTGTTTTTTCGATACTCCCTCTCGCGCGTACCTTATTATAATATAATATATATATACTTATTTTTATATGTGTGTGGGGGGACCATGCATTTTTGGGGTGTTAACTGTTAACCTGTTAACCCCTCGCTCTTTTTTCACGTCTCTATGCTTTGCGGGGCGCAAGTCATAGAGTTGCGGGGGAAGAAGCTATGAGTTAGATTCCTTAACACATTTCAGTATCATGAAAAAGCCTCATGAAAAGCTACATGATAAGCCTTATGATAGCCCTCATTTAAGCCTCTGCCCCGTCATCATTTATGCCTCAGCCCGGTCTTCATTTAAGCCTGAAAAACTGAAGAAAAGCCTCTTATTTTGCAACTGGGAACACGTAGTATTCTCTGTCTACATCGTAATCCAGAACCCACTGGTCAATCATCACATTATCGTCTAAAGCCTTGATGGTAACGTTGTGGCTGCCGTCAGGCAGCGTAACGTAGAAGCTCTTCAGCGTCTGTCCGCGCCACAGGTCAAACTTCCAGTCCTTAGAGTTGTAAGCCTCCTTCAGCTGGCAGATTACCGGTTCGCCACGGTCTATGCTCACACTCACCCTCATGTTCTTTACAGCGTTGAGGAAGCAAGGAATAACGGCGATGGTAAAACGCGCATCACCGCTCTTGTCGCAGTAGAAATCATAGCTCAGACTGGCTCCCTTCGGCAATTTCACAGCCTTGCCGCTGTGACCTAACTGCGGACGGATGGTAATCTTCTCGGCTCCTCTTACGGCAGCCTGGGCAAGCGGCGATTCTGTAGCCTTGCTCCATTCCCAGGCATTCTTTGCAATGATGTCGCCGGTAACTACAGAGAGCGGCTTGAGATCGTTGCTGCGGTCGAAGGCATCAGCTTTCAGCCGCTTGATGTCGGCAGCTGGGAGTGTGCCCGGAATCTGCGGAGCCTGCATCTCTGCACCGTTGGTAAGGATGAAATTCTTCCATTTGCCGTTTCTGATGCGACTGTAGTAGGCATTGAGCTGCTTCAGTTTGTTGTAAGCATCGATGCTCACAGCAGCTGCAGCCTTCGCCTCATCGTCTTTATCGAACAGTCCCGGACGGGCGATGTGTCTTGCTTCCTGTGCCTCCAGCTCCTTTTCGGCTACGAAGGCAGCCAGGAATATCGGATATTTTACTACCTCGAAGAAACCGTCTTTCTGGTTCTGAGGCAGCATGCGTTCGATGGATTCAGTCTTCGCCTTCAACAGGTCGTAGCGGTAGAGGAAACGCTCCAGTTCGTTGCCGAATTCGCCTGAATGAAACTCAGTATCGCCGTAAGGCATCGCCATATAAGCGGAATGTCGGATGCTGGTAAGGCGGTAATATTCTTCCATCAGAGGCATGATTTTCTTGCCCGTAATGGCGCCAAAGAATGCGTTGAGAGTGTTCTGGATATACGTCTTGCAACCCGCTTTCAGGGCGTTTTTATTCCACGCCAGGTTCATCATCATGGCTAGCTGGAAGGTTGACTGCTTCGGATTGGTAATGTTGGCTATCCAGGCACAGTCTTCGTCGTTGTGAGCGGCAGAGCGGTGCGATTTTCCGTGCTGGGCATTCTTGCTCTCCAGATAATCCTTGCTGTTGAGCATTTCGAGCAGCAGACCCGGCGAGAGGTTGCTCATCTCCATCTGTGCATCCGAGCATACCAGCTTCACATTCTCGATGGTTTTGCGGTGTTTCTTCTTGTGCTTCTTGCCCACAAACTCCGTCACCTTGTAGTTTTCCGCCACACAGATGTCGAAACTGTCTACCACAGCCTTGTTGTAAGCAGCCTCGTGCCTGCCGTCTACCTGCCACAGCGTATTGGCTCTCAGGCGCAGCATCAGTCGGGCGATGCGGCTGTAGTTCTGCGGTTTCATCCACTGGCTGTTGTTCAGGGCAAGTCCTCTGAATTCTATTCTCGGAACCTCTATCCACTGCTGGTCTACGGGTGTATAGAGGCTCTTGCGCTGAGCAGGCTGCAGGTCGTTCCATGCCGCCAGAGGCGAAACGCCAGCCAGCTCAGAGAGTTTCATGATGGCGTAAGCCGTTCCGCGGGCGTTGCTTCCGATAACGATGAGTTTCCCTTTCCTCGTACCGATGTAGAAAGCATCCTTTGCGGTGATAATAAGATGCAGCGGCGCACCGAGTTTTTCTACTGCCGAAAACTCCTTGTTGGTGAGCTGGTCGAGCTGGTAAATCTGTATCGGGGCACCTGATTTTTCTTTCGCATCGAATCCGGTTACGGCTTTCATATCGCCCGCAAACTCTTTGAGGGCAATTTTTACTACTGGCGAAATGATAGAGTTGGTGGTATAAGATACTCTTCCGTAGCCGTCGGTCCAGTAAACGTTGGGTGCTGCGGTCTGAGTTTCCGTCTTCTTCACTTTGGTTTCGGTCAGCGCGTTGGCATTCAGGCTAGAGAAGCAGGCCAGAGCCAAGGCTACGCCTAATATAATCTTTTTATATTTCATTTTTCTTCCGTTTTTGTCTGTTCGGTTGTAGATTCGCTTTTGCTGAAACTACACATTTCTGCAATTTGCAAAGATACATAAAAGTGTTTAATATCTGAAATTATTTAGTTTTTATTTGCTTATTACATTATTTATTGTTACTTTTGCACATAAATAAAAAGAAATGATGACATTATATCCAAAATTGATTGAAGAGGCGCTTGCTACGGTGATTTATCCAGGCACCAAGAAGAACCTCATAGAGAGCGAGATGCTGGCAGATACGCCTAGCATCAATGGTATGAAGGTGAAGGTGGTTCTTCTCTTTCCTCGTGATACGGATCCTTTCCTCAAGAGTACGGTAAAGGCGGCTGAGGCTGCCATCCATTATCATATTTCGAAAGAGGTAGAGGTGGAAATCGTTACTGAGTTCAAGTCGGCTCCTCGTCCTGAAGTAGGAAAGATGCTGCCACAGGTAAAGAACGTCATCGCTGTGAGCTCTGGTAAGGGTGGAGTAGGCAAGAGTACCGTTTCTGCCAATCTCGCCATTGCTCTGGCTAAGTTGGGCTACAAGGTGGGCTTGCTCGATACGGATATCTTCGGTCCTTCCATGCCTAAGATGTTCGGTGTGGAGGAGGAGCGTCCTTATTCTGTTCACAAGGACGGCAGAGACCTCATCGAACCTGTCGAAAAATATGGCGTGAAGCTCCTGAGTATCGGTTTCTTCGTAAGTCCTACTACGGCTACTCTGTGGCGCGGCGGAATGGCTTGTTCTGCCCTCAAGCAGCTGATTGCTGATGCAGACTGGGGTGAGTTAGATTACTTTATCCTTGATACGCCTCCTGGCACAAGCGATATTCATCTTACTCTGCTCCAGACACTCGCCATCACCGGTGCAGTGATTGTAAGTACTCCTCAGCAGGTGGCTCTTGCCGATGCGAGAAAGGGTATTGACATGTATCAGAATGATAAGGTGAATGTGCCTATCCTCGGACTTATTGAGAATATGGCTTATTTTACGCCTGCCGAGTTGCCTGAGAACAAGTATTATATCTTTGGCAAGGAGGGTTGCAAGAATCTCGCCAAGGAGATGAATGTGCCTCTGCTCGCCCAGATTCCTATCGTTCAGAGCATCTGCGAGGGTGGTGATGATGGTGCGCCTGCTGCTACCAAGGTTGATTCCATCACCGGTCAGGCATTCCTCAGCCTTGCTCAAAGCGTAGTAACGGTGGTGAATCGTAGAAATGCCGAGAAGGCTCCAACCAAGATTGTAAGTACACACTAAGTAAAAAAAGGCTAGGACTACCTGAGGGCAGTCCTAGCCTTTTTTAGTTTATAGTTGAAAGTTTATAGTTTATAGCAATCTTGAGAACGGCTAAGCCCTATTAACTATTAACTTTTAACTTATTTACCAGGAGTTAACAGGTTAACAGTTAACAGCCCATTTTTTATAGTTTTTAATTTGTAGTTTATAGTTTATAGGGCTTAGCCGTTAGCAAGATTGCTATAAACTATTAACTCTAAACTCTTAACTATCAACTATTTCTTCCGCCTCATCCTCTTCTTCTGCTACTTCGGCAGCAAGGTTTGCCTTGAGTCTTGCCGAGCGCAGTTGCTGTCTGAAAACCAGGCAGGTAGCGAGGAAATAGACGCCGGTTTGTATCCAGAGAGCTCTGAATTCCGGCAGAATATCTGAAAGCGAAGCGCCCATACTGCTGATTCTGAGGAACCCGCGGATGCCGAAAGTGGATGGGAAAACCCACGAAAATCCTTGCCAAAAGCCCGGAATATTGCTCAGTGGCCATGAAACTCCCGTCATAAAAAGCAACGGAACGGAGGTAAATACCACCAGAAGCATCACGTTTTCACGATATCTTACCAGACACGACAGCATCAGACCGAAGAAAACACACGAAAGAATGTAAGGAAGGAGGAAACCGAGAATGGTTGTCCACGTTACCATACTTACAAAACTGAACAGCTTAGGAACCACCAGCGTAAGATACATTCCCATCACGGCATAAACCATGAAATAAACCAATGCCTTGCCGAAAACAATGCGGAAAATACCGCCATAATGCTCGCTTACCGGTATGAGTTCGCGGTTTCTGTTGAGTTCTCTTGATGTTCCCGCTGCCATTCCTATGCCCAGCAGCATCGTCTGCTGCAGGATAAGAACCAGCACAGCCGGCAGAATGGCATTTCCGTAACCTCCTGTTGTATTGAATATCGGAACCTCATCAAAGGCGAGCGGCTCGGTAGTAATCTCGTCGTCTCTATCCGTAAATCCTCCAGCCTGTGTTATCTGAATGCCCGAGTTGATGTGGCTGGCTACGGCCTGCGAGGTCTGATAAATCGCCTTATAGGTCAGCATCAGACTCATATCGCAGTAAACTCCCACATGCGCCTGTTCGCCCCGGTTCAGCTTCGTATCGAAGTCGGCAGGGAAGTAAAGAATTCCGTGAACCGCCTGTCTGCGCACCAGTTCCTTCGCCTCGTCCAGACTGTTGCAGTAATAGGTAGCCTTGGCATCTGGCGAAGCATCATAATCGCGGATAAACTCGCGAGAACTGTGACTGTGGCTCAGGTCCACAATCGCCGTATCCACTTCTCTCACCACCTCGTTGTTGTAAATCCACGAGTAGAGCAGCGGATAACCCAGCGGCACCAGAATGCAGAAGATGAGCACACCCTCATCGCGGAAAACATTGCGCATTTCCGTCTTCCAGATGTAGCACATGTCCCAGATGCCATTGATAATCTTATATAATAAACTACTTTTCTTCATTATGGTAGGTATTTATATACTAACATTGCCTTCTTGATGTTCCAGATAGTGAGCATCGGCAGGGCACAGAACAGCACCATTGCGCCCCAGTGGAGCACAGCATCGCCCATCGGGAAACCATTGAAGATGTTTATCTGGTAAATCATATAATAGTGGCGCATCGGGAAGAGCTGACCGATAGACTGGATCGGAGAATCCATCGAGAAGAGCGGATAGGTGGCTCCGCAGATGGAGAAACTCACCACGCCCCACAACGAACAGATACTCATCGACATACGGAGCGAAGGCATCAGTCCGAAGGCAAAGATGCCGAAACACTGGCAGGAGAGTACGCTCAGAACGCCTAACAGGATGATAGGCAGCGCGCCGCCCGGATGTGGAAACTGTAATACATAATAGATGTAGAATTCGAACAGCAGGAAGATGCTCAGGAAGATGAGCGTCTGTGGCAGCATCTTACCCGCAATGGCGAGATAAGGATTGTTGCCTGCCATCCGCATCCAGTCTCTTGCCCGGTTGAACTTCAGTTCCGTACCTATAGAATAAGGTGTAATCAGGAAGATGAACAGCATGATGAGTCCCGGCACCATTACGCTCGAAAGATAATAGTTGTAGTTGGCGTATGGGTTACCTATCATGTGCAGATCCACGGCGATAGGCTGCAGGAAGGTCATGATTTCATCGTTCGTCTTTCCCAGTGCCGAAAGTTTCGCCATTCCTGCCGCCGCACCTCCCAGGGTAGAGATGGTTTTCAGATCGCGGAAGAGCAGGGAGCCGGCTGCCAGCGATACGCTGCTGTAGTAGAAGGAAATCTTAGGCTGCTTCTGGGCCATCAGTCCTGCCTCCGTTCCGTCAGGAATCAGCAGAAAGGCATAGATTTCGTTCTTCTGGATAGCATGTCTTGCCTCTGCCATGTTCTCGTAATGGGCCACTACCTTGGTGGTCTGGAAGGCATCGAGCTTATGCACCAGCTGGCGCGATGTGGCGGAGTTGTCCTGATCTACTATGCCCACAGGCATGTCGGTAGGCACTCCTCCCTTCATCAGCGTGGTGAAGAAAATCACCACCACGATGGGGAAGATGACCATGCAGAAGAGATAAATGGGATTCTTCCACATGATGCCGCATTCTCTGAGGGCTATATGATATAATTTCTTAAACATAGAACTTGTTTACTTTGAACATTGAACATTGAACTTTGAACTTTATGATATGCTTAATTTCTCAAAATTTTATTGTAAACTCAAAGAAGAAAACTAATCATAAAGTTCAAAGTTCAAATCTCAAAGTTCAATGTTATTTAATGATGAGTGACATTCCCGGGCGCAATCCCTCAATCTTTGTGATAGGACGTGCCTTCACCTCGAATGTCTTGCGGTCGTAGTCGCCATTATCCTTGGTTGCCTTCCAGGTAGCGTAAGAGCCCTGGTCTTTCAGGTAGTAAACCTTCATCTTGATGTCCTTGTTGAAGGCTGGAACGTAAGCAGTGAACTCATCGCCCTTGTTCAGACCCTTGAGATGGTCTTCGCGAACATTGAAGGTTCCCCACATATCGCTCATGATAGAGATGCTCATGATAGGAGAGCCGAGGCCTACCAGCTCGCCTACCTTAGGATAGACATTGCTAACCTCGCCCTCGCACTGGGCAATCTGAACGGTCTCTTTCAGAAGATTCTTCACTACATCCACAGCGCTCTTCGAAGCCTGGGTGTTGTTGGCAGCCATGCGCTTCTCCTGTTCGCGGGCGCCGTTCTTCGCCATATCATACTGACTTCTGGCAGCAGCCACCTGAGCCTCTGTAGCCTTGTAGGCAGCGTAAGCCTCGTCGCGTTTCTGACCGCTGATTACACCCTCATTGAAGAGGTTCTGCATGCGGTCGTAGGTCTTCTTGGCGATGGTTGCGGCAGCTTCAGCCTGCTGAACCAACTGGTAAGCGCCCTGAATCTGTTCCTTGCGTGCACCTGCATCCGTCAGGTCCTTCATCGCCTCGGCTGCAGCGTTGGTAGCCTGGAGCATCTGTTCCTGCGATTTCATTTCCGGCACTTCGAGGATGGCGAGCGTATCGCCTACATGAACGTAATCGCCTTCCTGAACGCGAAGCTCTACTACGCGTCCCGGCAGTTTGCAGGATACTCTGTATTCTGATACTTCTACCTCGCCCTGAATGGTGTCATCCTTCTGTTCCAAAGTGAAGAAGCCGATGACGCCTACGAGAATGACTACTGCTGTAAAACCGATTACAGCGAGCAATATGTTGTTATGCTGTGATTTCTTAGACATTTGCTTAATCTGAATTTAAATTTGTTATTATAAATATATTAAAGAAGAAACAGAGGAAAAAGTCCCCCGTTGGGCCCCCGTTAAATCCGATTCCATCGGATTTCTTCCCCGGTAGCCGTTACTGCAGGATACCCAGCGCCTTGTTCAGCCCAACCTGAGTCAGCTTCACGTCGATTTCTGCATCAATCTTCTGGCTCTGTGCTTTCTGCCAGGCAGTCTGTGCAGCCATCACGTCAGTAACCTCCATCACGCCTTCCTTGAAACCGAGGTTGGCGCATCTCAGGTTCTCTTCGGCACTGGCGATGTTCTTCATTGCCATGTTGAGCTTCTTCTGGGCTTCCTTTACCTTAAACTGGCTTTGGGTAATCTGCAGATGAATCTTCTCTCTCGTATCATCCAGGTTCATCTGGGCGATATTGCTGGCAGCCTTGGCGGCTCTCACCTTGTAGGCTCCGTCAAACCAGTTCCATACCGGAACATGAACCATCACGCCTACGTTCCAGACTCCGGTAAACTTCTTCTGGAAACCATTGAATACGTTCGGGTTCGAAATCATGTAGCCGCCTGTCAGCATCACGTGAGGCAGATTGATGGCGCGAACCATATTGGTAGCTTCTTTAGAGATGTCGAGCGCATTCTGCAGCATGCGGAGTTCCGGACGGGTGTTCATCGCTGAATCCTGTGCGGCTACTCTCTGCTGCTCGGTGTCAACAGGAGTTCCTGATAAAGCCAGGGTTTCCTTATCTTCATCGGCAAGTGTGATTTCCTGGTTCATCGGAATGCCGCAGAGCTGGCAGAGCAGCATCTTCGACAGCGCGAGTCCGTCTTCTGCCTGAGTAATCTGCATCTCAGCCTCGTTCACTTTCACGTCTACCTTCAGTCCGTCTGCCTTGGTGGCTACTCCCTGCTGAATCATCTTATGAACATCCTCGTTCAGTTTCTTTACGAGGTCGCGGTAACTGATGGCGAGTTTCTGCTTCTGCTTCAGCGAAACGGCGAGCCAGTAAGCCTGGTCTATGCTGTAGAGCGTGCTCTGGGTCTGCTGGTCGAGATCATTCTCTGCAATCTGCTCTCCGATGTCGGCAATCTTGTTGGCTGCAATGATGGCTCCACCCATATAGATAGGTTGGCGAACCATCACGCTTCCTGCCCAGATGTTGCGGGTGTCGGTGCGGAAAGCATCTACCAGTTTCTCTCCCAGCGCATTGCCTTGCTGCTGCAGGGGTCCCAGTTTCTCATTCATCAGTCCGCCTATCTGCTGCGCTATCTCCGGGGTAATCATTCCCTGACTTACAAGTTGGCTCATCAGATTGCTGGCTCCTCCCGATATTCCTCCGGTAACGGTAGAGCCGATATTGCTGAATGTTGATTTCTGACCGTCGTTCAGCAGCGAAATCTCCCTGCTGAACCATTCGTAACCGCCTAAAGCATCTACTTTAGGAAGATATTTGGTACGTGCCGATTTCTTCATGTTGTACGCCACGTCTTTCTTGAGCTTCGAGGCATTGAGCTGCTTGTTGTTGCGCAGCGCCATGGCACGGCAACTGTCAAGGCTCAGCGTTTGTGCCTGAGCCCCGGCAGGAATCAATGCTCCCATCAGCATGATAAGAGTTATATATTTTTTCATCCTTTGTTTATAATATTATATAATATTGGATGCAAATTTATGGAATTATTCTTAAATGACAAAGAAATTTTGTTTATCAAATCTTTAAGAATCAAAAAATATATTGCATTGTAGAAAAATAGAACATACCTTCTGGTTTTCCGTAATCCCTTAATCGTCTGTTTCTTAGAAATTCACCCGTTCTGTCTCGCCCCAGGTAGGGTCTACGGTAATGCCTATTCCACCACCCGTACTGTCGTCTCCGCCACCGAATCCGTCAGCAATGGAAATCTCGGTATAGGCTGTTTTGTTCTGATGGATTTTCAAATCGGCTTTTTCAAAACTCTTTACCACCTTTGCATCGGCATCCAGAAAGCTGATACTCATCTTGATGTTCTTCTCTTCTTCATGTGGGAAGGTGTAGACGGTAAAGTCTCTGCCGCCATCTTTCATACTGAAATTCTCGGTCTGACGGCTGTTCACGCAGCCGAATCCGGTGGTTGCATCCAGGGTGCTGCTGCCGCCGGTATAATAGAACTTGATGCTCCTGATTTCTTCGGGGATGGTTTCGTCGGTAATGTGTAACTTGAAGGCGCCAACTGCTCGCCTCAGGTTGATGTCGGAGGTGGCTCCGTCTGCCGTTACGCTCAACCTGCCGTAATAATAGAAGGTGTCGGTAAGCTTGTTGCTCGCAAACTTTACTTTCTCGGGTGAGCTGATAGAGCAGTTTCCCTTTCCGTTATGGGCGATCACCACCAGTCGGTATTCTCCTTCGTCCAGACTTACATAGGCTGTTCCGAAGCCATTGTCTGTTGAAAGCTGGTTCACCGTCTCCAGTTTCTCCTCTCCGTCAAAGATGGCAAGTGTCAGTCTGGAGCACACATCGCCCAGGGCAATCTGCTTGTCGGCAGCTTTGGTTGTCATCAGACTTGTGCCTTCTATTTTCTGCACATGGATAGTTACATTGGCGTTTGCCTCACGTGATTTTCCGGTTGTTTCGTCAATCGAAAACTTCTCGCATGAAGTAAGCGTCGCTACGAGCATCAGCAACAGGGATGCCAGTAACCGATAGGGCTTCTTACTCATAATAGTTCTTATTTACTAGTTGCTCTATGCATTATCTCGGAGTTTCCTCGGGCATAAAGATGTGGCAAATATACGTTTTTTCTCTTTTCGATGCAAGTAAAATCTAATAAATCTTTATATTTTTTGTCATTTATCTGTTTTTTTGTATTTTTGCATTGGTTTTTCTGTATTTACAGAACCGATTTTGCATTATATATATAATAAGGTATAAAAGATATTGGTATGGATAAGAAGATAAAAGCATTGTTTTTCGATATTGACGGCACCCTGGTGAGTTTCAAGACCCACAAGATTCCGCAGAGCACGGTAGATGCCTTGGAGCAGGCTAAGAAGAATGGGGTAGAGGTGTATATTTCTACCGGTCGTCCGCAGCTCCTCATTACTAACCTCGGTCAGATAGAACATCTCATCGACGGTTACATTACCACCAATGGAGCCCGCTGTTTTGTAGGCGATAAGGTGGTGAGCCAGCACGCCATCCTTCCTGAAGATGTAAAGAAGATTATCGAGGCAGCCGACCGTGATGATTATCCGGCAATTGTAGTGGGAGAGCATCATCTTGCTATCCATCATTATACTGACGAGGTTTATGAAGTCTTTGCCAAGGGACTGGGGGTGGATTGCGAAATCTTCCTGACCGATGTGAATGAACTGGGAGATGAGCAGGTTCTGCAGGTTACTCCTTTCTGTTCGGTAGAGCAGGAGGCGCTCCTGATGCCTACGCTTAGCAACTGCACGTCGGGCAGATGGCATCCTGCCTTTACGGATATTACGGCAGCCGATGCTGATAAGGGCAAGGGCTTGCATGCGATGGCTGATTATCTGGGTTTGAACATAGATGAAACCATGGCTTTCGGCGATGGCGGCAATGATATTTCCATCGTCCGGGAGGCAGGCGTTGGTGTTGCGATGGGCAATGCGGGAGATAATCTCAAGCAGGTAGCCGATTACATTACGACTCATGTTGATGAAGATGGTGTTAAGAATGCGCTCCTCCATTTTGGCGTGATTTAATTTTCCGGCGTTATTGACTCCTTTTTTCATAACTCTCTATATATAATAAGGTGTGATCTTGATGAACCCTTTTTGATAGGTAAGTTTCATTTTAATAAAATAATAAGGGCAAACATGTTATTTATTGTAATAAATGGCATGTTTGCCTTTCTGTTTTCAAAACTTCCCTTTTGTACCCAGTTTCTTCTCGTTATTTACTTTTTGAGGGAATAAATACCAAAAATGCTTACGAAAAGTAATAAAATATGCGAAAAATATACATAAAGTACCATAAAGTTGGTATCTTATATCAAATTGTTTGCTAAAAATTTGTTTAATTAGCAAAAAGTATGTATCTTTGCACCCGATATTTGTAAGTTGTTTAATTTTTAAGAGAGAGAATTATGGTAAAAAGATTAACCATGCTCATGGGGGGGCTTGTTCTTTCAACAGGAATGGCTCTCGCTCAAACTACTGTTACAGGTAAGGTTGTTTCTCAGGAAGATGGTGAACCAGTAATTGGCGCATCTGTAAGAATTGTAGGAACTAAGACTGGAACAGCGACTGATGTCGATGGTAATTTTACGCTTCCTAATGCCAGCAAGGATGCTGTCTTGGAAATCAGTTACCTCGGCATGCAGACTAAAACAATGAAAGCATCTGCTAAAATGAAGATCATTTTGGCTTCTGATGCAAGAAATCTTGACGAGGTAGTTGTTACTGCCTTGGGTATGAAACGTTCAGAGAAAACTTTGGGTTATGCTGCCAGTACAGCCAACGCTTCTGAGTTGACTGTGGCTAAGTCTGGTTCCTTGTTGAGTGGTCTTCAGGGTAAGATGGCTGGTGTGCAGATTTCTGGTGGTGGTGTTACAGGTACCTCTCAGAAAGTCGTAATTCGTGGTATTTCTTCTGTTTCTAGCAACAACCCATTGTATATTGTTGATGGTGTGCCTATCAACAATGACCGTTTGGGTGATAACTCTGTTGACTTTGGTAGTGGTGCAGGCGACATCAACCCAGAGGATATTGAATCGGTAACTGTATTGAAGGGTGCTTCTGCTACCGCTCTTTATGGTTCTCGTGCAGCCAATGGTGTTATCATGATTACTACAAAGAAGCCACAGGGTGACAAGAAGGCTTCTATCACTTACGATGGTTCTTTGACATTTACTGATGTGCTCCGTGTACCAATGACTCAGAATCTCTTTGGTCAAGGTTGGGGTTCCTGGTCTAATGAGGAGAACGGTTCTTGGGGACCTCGCCTCGATGGTCGTGAGCACTGGTATGGTTCTACCGGTCTTTCTAACGGCGAGACTTTAACCAAGCCTTTTTCTTATGTTAAGAACAATATCCGTGACTTCTATCAGGTAGGTAAGGAATGGAACAACAACGTATCTCTCCGCTATGGTGATGAGAAAGTAGGTATTGTTGCATCTTACGGTAATGTAAGTTCTAATGGTATTACTCCTAATGATGGTGATACATATCATCGTAATACCTTCTCACTCCGTGGTTACGCCAATATCGACAGATTCCATCTGGACATGTCCCTGAACTATGTTCGCAAGGATATGCGCCGTTCTCGTGATATGTATATGGAGTTGCTTCAGGGTGCTTCTGATGTTCGTTTCACAGATATGAAGGATTACAACCTTGAGCGTAACAATGTAGATAACTACTATACATTGTATGCTACCAACCCATATTATATGGTAGATAACTACTATTCTACTTACCAGGACGACCGTATTTATGGTAAGCTGGAGTTGTCATACGATATTACCAAGGATATCAAGGTAATTGGCCGTTTCGGTGGTGATTATACCAATTATAAGACCGAGCGCATCGAACCACGTATTCTTTATACCGAGGGTTCTTATCAGGCAAATGGTAATGGTACAACAGTAGGTAACCAGGGTTACTATTCTAAGTATCGTTCTCAGCGTGGACAGATTGATGCCAGCCTCTTATTGACCGGTAATCATACTTTCGGTGATTTCTCGGTAGGTGCAACCTTGGGTTGGAACTTGAACCAGAGAAACTATGATACTGTAGGTGGTTATAATGAGCAGTTGGAAATTCCTGGATGGAATTCCTTGGATAATACAATTTCCAATTCTCTTACTGATGCAACCTCATGGAAAAGAAGATTGATTGGACTTTTGGGACAGGTAGAGCTTGGTTATAAGGATTGGGCCTTCCTGAACCTTTCTGCCCGTAATGACTGGTCTTCTACACTTCCTGTTGGTAATAACAGTTTCTTCTATGGCGGTGCCAATGTATCTGTACTTCTGAACCAGGCTATTCCTGCATTGAAGAATATCAAGCAGATCGACTTGTTGAAGGTTCGTGCAGCTATAGGTCAGACTGGTAATGATGCTGATGTATATATGACTAATTCATATTATCGTCCATTCCAGTCTTATTATACATATTTGCCAATTTCTGGTGTGTTAGGTCTGACAGAGTATAACCGTTTGCCAAATACAAACTTGAAACCAGAGATTACAACTGAGTATGAACTTGGTTTGAGCGGTACATTCTTCGGTAACCGTTTGAGCTTCGATGTGGCTTACTATGATCGTACAACCAAGAATCAGATTATCTCTGCTACTTTGGCGCCTGAGACAGGTTATACTACGAACACCCGTAATGTGGGTAAGCTTCAGAACAAGGGTATTGAGGCGATGGTTAATTTTACTCCTATCCGTACCAAGGATTGGGAATGGAGCGTAGGGGCTACATACTCAAAGAACTGGAGTAAGGTGAAGGAACTTTGGGATGGTCTTGATGAATATACCATTCCTGTAGGTACTACAAGTACTAGTTTGTATTCTTCTATGCGTGGTGTATCTTACGTATTGAAGGTTGGTGAGCCTATCGGTATCTTCAAGTTGCCTGCAACAGAGAAGGTGACAGATAAGAATAGTCAGTATTATGGCTATAAGGTGGTAGACAACAATGGTTTCTTAAAGTCAAGTTCTACGGAATATGATTATCTCGGTTCTTCTCAGCCTGATTTCGTAATGGGCTTCACCACACACTTAAAGTGGAAAAACTTGACCCTTGCAGCTACTGGCGACTGGCATAAGGGTGGATTAATGTATTCTGAGACATCTTATATCACTCACTTCAATGGTAACTCTACAGAGACAGTATTCAATGAGCGTGATGCGTTTATCTATCCTCATTCTGTAAAGGTTGTTGGTGGACAGTATGTTGAGAATAATATCCCTGTTAGTTCAGAGAAGATGAATTATGCTCAGGGTAACTATAGTTACAACCCAGAGGTGCGTCGTGATTTCGTTGTAAGCCGTTCTTACTTCAAACTCCGTGAGTTGGCTTTGACATACGATTTCCCTAAGACAATCACAAACGCATTGAAGATGCAGAAATTGTCTTTGAGCCTTGTTGGTCACAACTTGTTGCTCATCACTCCAAAGCATCAGAATTATATCGATCCTGAGTCTTCTAACTTTGGTAATGATATCAGCTCTGAGTTTGGTGAGACTATGGGTTCTGTGTCAACTCGCAACTATGGTATTAACTTGAAGGTTGTATTTTAATTAAAGGAGATTTCTTATATGAAAAGATATAAATTTTTAAGCGCAGCATTGCTGGGAGCCCTCTTGACAATGGGTACTGTTACTTCTTGTAGCGATTCCGGTTATTTGGATATCAACTACAATCCTGATTACCCAACAACAGCTACTTATAAGCAGCTGTTCCCTTCTGCAGAGGCTTCAACAGTTGCAGTTTTAGGACTTTACGGACAATTAACTGGAAATTTCTGGTGTCAGTATGCCACACAGGGTAATAGTACAAACCAGTATAATACATTGGCTAACTATGCGGTAACGACAAGCAGCTCTTATCCTCCAGTTAAGCCTTTGTGGGATAATACTTATGCCAATGCTTTGAAAGATTTGAAGTTGTCTGTAGCTTCAGCTGAAGGTGCAAAGGTATGGAATTATTGGATGGTTTCCAAAATATTGATGGCCTATAACTATCTGGTGTTGACCGATTCTTATGGAGACATTCCGTTTAGTGAGTCTTTGGATATTGATAACAATCCAAATCCTATATTTGAGGATAGTAAGACTGTTGTGTATCCTGGTATTATTAACATGCTTGATGAGGCTATTGCTAAATATAATGATGCATTAGAGTCAGAGAAGTCTTATCCTATAGGTGGTACTTTAGACTGTTTCTTGGGTGGAAGTATGGCTAAATGGGTCAGCTTTGCCAAGAGCTTGAAACTGAAAATGTATCTGAAGGATTTCGATGCTCATAAAGAGGATATTAAAAACTTGTTGGCTGAGGGCGATTTGCTGGAAGAGGATTGCGCTTGGACTGCATGGGTTGATGCTACAAACAAGGCTAACCCATTATATGAATTTAATATTCGTCAGTTGAATACCACTGAGAATATGCGTGCTTGTCATACTTTTATTGAGTATCTTCTCGCAAAGAAAGATCCACGCATAGTTTATCTTTATAATCAGACTGCTGCATCTATAAAAGCGCATCCAGACTATAATACACCAGAGTTGTTGATAGCACATATGGATGAGTGCTATGAGGGGCTTCCTTGTGGTACAAAGCCTAGTACTCAGTCTGTAATTACTATCTCTCAGTCTTCACGTGTTAAGCAGGCTTATGATGATCCTGTATACTTGATGAATGAGGCAGAATGTGAATTGATGATTGCTGAGGCTTATGCTCGTTTAGGTAATACAGATAAAGCAGAGGAGTATTATAATAAAGGTGTGCTTGCTGGTTTTAGCCGTTGGGGACTTGATGGCTCAAGTTTTGTAAATGGTGTATATGCATTTGATAAAACAGATATGCTCAAGAGTATAGCACGTCAATATTGGCTCACTTATGCTGGCGCTAATTCTTATGATGGCTGGATTACTCGTAATCGTTTAGGATATCCTGAAGTTCAGGGTGCTGTTACTGTACGAGTTAGTAACAAGCCAATGGAGCGTACTTTGTCTGATGGTTATCAACTAGGTAACTTGGTAGATCCAGGTGCTTCAAACTTGGCGACAGGTGCTTATCCTATGCGCTTAATTTATCCTACTTCGACTTCTTTGTATAATACCGCTGCTATGAAGTATATCAAGGAGAATGGTAACGACATCACCAAAAAGTTGTGGTGGGAAAAGTAAATTCTAGTTTTTATTAAATAGACTGAAATATGAAAAAAATATTCTTTTTATTAGCTCTTGTTGTTATGATGTTCTCGGCTTGTTCCGAAGGTACGGATTTCGACATAGATTATACACCGATAGCTCCAATAGGAGGTCAGTATGCTTTGAATATTGAGAAAGGTTACGATCCTAGTAAGACTGATGCGGAATATTGGGACTCTAACCCTTCCGATGTTGAAGAGATATGCAAGGTTTCCGATGGAGTTTCTGGTTTCTTGAGTAATACAACAGATTACGATAAGGATAAAGCTTGGATTCGCATTGGTAATTACAGTACAGCTACTGAATGGGCAATAAATGCCAAGGTGTCTATCAATATGAGTGATTATATTTTTAGTGGTACAGATGTGGATAATTTTATTGGAAACTCTGCAACTTCTAAAGGTAAGATTACTGTGTCTGGTAAGTGTGGACATAATACTTACAAGACTGCGACTGGTACTATTACCGATGAAATTACTATTGTTTATTCTCGTGCAGATCAGCCTGGTTATCATTATAGGGCTAAAGGCTTTAAGTATACAGGTTGGGATGAGGATTTAGAGTAAATAAGTAGAATAAAGATATAAGGCAAAGTGATTTGCCTCGTTGTTGACCAAGTCAACACTTATATCTCTCTCGTCTTGGGGACTGGCGGTGGCTAGTCCCCTTTTTGAATTTATAAGAGAGATTTCTTGGTTAATGAGGGGGGTCATAAGTCTGGATAATAGTTGGTGTATAACAGTTGACTGACGCATGCACAACAGCTGTTGTGCATGCGCATATCAGCTGTTATGCAAGCGCACAACAGCTGTTGTGCGACCGAAGATGCTGACTGTCTCAACAACATATCCTATCTCTTCCAACAACTTATCCTATCTCTTCCAACAACTTATTCTATCTCTTCCAGCAACTTATCCTATCTCTTCCTGCAACATAACCTATATTTACTAACGACACGAAGAGGGTGAATCATAAACTTATGACACATCCTCTTTATTTGTAGATGAAGTAGCTGCCTCCATCACTCTGGCAATACTTCTTCAGAAGTTCGATGATGAATTCGGCATTCTCGCGGACGTGCTGTTCGTCTCCGTCATATCCGTTGATGAGAACCACCAGATGGGTGGTGTCAATACTCATTTTGGTTCGCTCGTTGTCGCTGGTTGGAGTTCCTACACCACCAGTCTTGTCTCTGTAAACAGGCAGACCTTCAATATTAATCATGCCTCTGCCGATGCCTTCGTATGGTTCGCCGGCTTTGCCTACGCCCAGGGTCAGGGTATCGCCTTCAAACTTGTCTGCATCAAATCCGCCGATGCTGTAGCCGTATGCAATGCTCGCCAGGTTCACCAGATCCACCAGCGTATCTCTCTGGTAGAGGTCCTTGCCCTGCAGCATTCTGCGGATAAGGGCTTCTGATGCAGGACGGTAGCGCGATGGATCCTTGCCGCAGGCACGGTACACCTTTCGGGTGGCGGCAATTCCACTCATCTCTTTCAGCGATTCCGTGGTCAGCGTCTGTCTGTATTTCTCACCGAGGGCATTGATTTCATCCCAAAGTTCCTGACTATAAGGGGTGTTTACCACATTGGCTTCCACGCATGCTCCCACAAAGGTGGGACATACCGATTCGATTTCTTCTGATACAATAATTTTCATAATGCAATTTCCGTTTTCTGTTAAACCTAACTGATTGGTAGGGCAAAAGTACGAAGAAATATTGGAATAGCCAAAAGTTCAGTCTATTTATATATAATAAGGTGTAAAAAAAGCCTAAATGTTTATAACTGTTAAATGTTTGGCTAAAAAGCAACTTTTTTGCGAAAAGATTTGGTGGAATGAAAAATAGTTAGTACTTTTGCACTCGCTTTTGAGA
>OGFV01000110.1_pt1 | contig 42463 bp, 34 predicted proteins | sample 1571131 | NCBI WGS metagenome assembly OGFV01 (sample SAMEA2582044, study PRJEB24529) | metagenome | biome: Human gut stool | place: China | collected 2011
TATTATGGCCCCTATGGGGCCGTTCTGCAAACCCCGCGTTTTCACGCGGGGTTATGATTTGGTATTCCTATGCGAAGATTCAGGTTTCGCCACTGCGGTTAAAACTGCGCCGGTTGTTGGGAAACCAAATGGCAGGGGTAAACACAGCCAGCCCCACCGCTGTGGTATCCCCGGGGTTGGAAACGATGTGAGGCAGGTTGGACTGCACCACAGTGGTGTCTCCGGCGTTCAGGCGGATGGTCTCGGACTCCACCAGTACATCCAGCTGCCCCTGTTCCAGCAGCAGGATTTCCTCACTGGGATGGATCACCGGCAGGTCGCCGTCCTTGCAGTGGGGTTCCAGCTCAAAGCGTATGACCAACGACTGAGGTACAAAATCTCCGTTGGGCATGGGCGTAAGCAGATGATACCGTATATTGGAATTGGGCTGGGAGAGGATCATCATATCCGCCTGACGGGTTGTCAGGCCAGTGCTGTGCTCACCTCCCATAAACAGATAGGTGGGGATGTCCAGAGCGGCGCTGAGTTTGCGCAGGGTGGACAGGGACGGGTCGGTGAGATTGCGCTCGATTTGGGAGATATACCCGATGGACAAACCAGTCTTTTCGGCCAGTTCTTTGAGGGTGATTCCCCGTTTTTTCCGAATATTCCGAACGTGTTCGCCCAGCATAAGACCTCCCGCTTTTTCGTAAAAAATTTATTTACAGTATATCACAAAATGCCCTGTACGTAAATAAGCGAGAAAATATTCGAAATTGATAAAATTTTTACAAAGAAAACCGGATGATTTCGTGCTTATCCTACAAAATATTCTGAAAAATGTGAAAAAAATAGAAAAGCTCTTGACAAAAGTTTTAGAAATAGTAAAATTTCTATAAAAATTTAAAAAATTTATAAAAATTATTATGCAGGAGGAACCCTATGAAAATCACAGATGTAAAGGTAGAAACCATCCGTATCCCCATGAAAAAGCCCTTCCGTATTGCTTTTGCGGTACAGGATCATTCGCTGAATGTGCTGGTGAAGATCTCCACCGACGAAGGTCTGTGGGGCATCGGTGAGGCCGCGCCCTTTGAACCGGTGACCGGCGAGAGCGCAGCCACCGTTCTGGAAGCGCTGAAACTGTTCCGCACCGGATTGATCGGCATGGATCCGCTGGATATTGAGGGCATCCACAGGATGATGGACCGCCTGCTGTCAGGCAACACCTCGGCAAAGGCCGCGGTGGATATTGCCCTGTACGATATCAAGGGCAAACTGATGGGTCAGCCTCTGTACAAGGTGCTGGGTGGCAGCGTGAACCAGATCGTCACTGACATGACGGTGGGCATTGACACACCGGAAGCTATGGCCGCCGAAGCCCGGGAACGGGTAGAAAAGGATGGCTTCACCATTCTGAAAATCAAGGCCGGCATCAACCCGATCGAGGATATTCAGGCATTGACCCTGATCCGTCAGGCGGTGGGCCCCAACATCCGCCTGCGTGTGGACGCCAACCAGGGTTACACTGTCAGCGATGCGGTGCGCACCCTGAAAGCCTTTGAAAAGCTGGGCGTGGAAGCGGTGGAACAGTGCCTGCCCAGCTGGGATCTGGACGGTATGCGCTTTGTGCGTTCCAAGGTGGACTTGAAGGTCATGCTGGATGAGTCGATCCATACCCCCATCGACGCAGCAAAGGCTTGCAAGATCGATGCTGCAGACATTATCAACATCAAACTGATGAAGTGCGGCGGCCTGTACCCGGCGGAAAAGATCAACGCCATTGCCGAGGCAAACCATGTGCAGTGCATGGTGGGCTGCATGCTGGAGACCAAGGTGGCCATTGCTGCCGGTGTGAGTCTGGTTGCCGCCAAGCAGAACATCACCGAGGCGGACTGCGACAGCTTTATGTACGCCGTGGACCCCGAGATGGGTATGCCCGGAGGCTTTGCCGTGAATGGCGGCGTCTACACCCTGTCCGACAAACCGGGCCTTGGCATCGATATTGATTTTTAAGCGGGATCCCGCAGAGAGGTGTATTATGCCGAATACGATTTTTTCCTCCGAAGGCGCGCTCCTGTTCATCATGGTCGCCATGGTCGCACTGGGATTCTGGCTGCAGCGGTTCAAGGCGTTCAAAACGCTGGGTCCGGCCCTGACGGTTATCATCATGGGTATCGTGTTGTCCAACCTGCGGATCGTGCCTACCTCCAGTGCTACCTATGATGCCGTCAGCAGCTACTGCGTGCCGTTGTCCATTTCCATCTGCCTGCTGAGCCTGGACCTGAAACAGATGCGCAAATTATCCAAGGAACCGGTCATTGCGTTGGTCTCGGCCATATTCAGCGTCTGCGTGGCAGCTTTGGTGTTCGGCGTACTGTTCGCCGACAAAATCGACGAGGGCTGGAAGGTGGCCGGTATGTTCGTGGGCACCTACACCGGCGGCAGTTCCAACCTGACCGCCATCGCTGTAGGCCTGGAGGCCAGCAAGACCACCATCGCCTCGGCCAATGCCGCCGACTATGTGGTGGGCATCCCCACGCTGATCCTGATGTTTGCTGCCCCCGCCCTGTACAAGAGTTCCAAATGGCTGAAAAAGCTGTGGCCCTATGAAATGAGCGAGCCGGAACTGCTGGGGGATGGCAGCCACGAGGAACTGATGGCTTCCAAGGAATGGTCCATCCAGGAAATCGCCTGGTTGCTGGCCATCGGCTTTGGCACCGTGTGGGCTGCCACCAGCATCTCCTCGATGGTATTCGGAGCAGGGTTCCGCAGTGCAGGCCGCATCCTGCTCATCACCACCTTCTCCATCATCCTGGCACAGGTGCCAGCCGTCCGCAAGCTGCGCGGCAACTTTGACCTGGGCCTTTTCGTAGCGTTGCTGTTCCTAGTGACCATCGGCTTTGCGGTGGACCTGAAGCAGTTCTTCGGATCCACCTTCTACATCACCCTGTTCTGCTTCTGTGTCATCGTCTGTTCCATTCTGCTGCACCTGCTCATCACCCGGCTGCTGAAAGTCCGTTTTGAGTATGTGCTGCTGTCCATCGTAGGCTGTATCTCAGATGGCCCCACCGCCGCCCTCATCGCCTCCAGCGCCCAGTGGAAGACCCTTATCAACATCGGCTTGCTCATGGGCGTACTGGCCGGTGCCCTGGGCAACTATGTGGGCATCGGTGTAGCCTATGCCATCCGTGCTTTCATCGGCGCCTGAACGGAAAACGGGAGAAACGGAAATGCGTAATTTTGACTTATATGTTTCAGGCATCCTGTACGGCAGACTGCGGCTGGGCGACGGCACACCCCAGATCCAGAAACTGGACGTGCATACCGGCGCGCTGCTGGACTGGCAGGACCTGACTGAACAGGACCGGGATTTTTACCGTTTCTTTGTGAAGATGGACTTTGCCGCCCTGGGGCAGAACCTGTCCCATTACGAGTCGGGGCTGCATGGCACCGGGGAAGTTTCCCTGTGCGGCGAGCGTTACACCAGCGAAGACGGCTGCAGCTACCTGCAGCGGGATGTAAAATTCCCCAACAACAAACAGATGAAAGAAGGGCGGCTGATCGCCGTCACCTGCCCTGCCCGGGAGATGGTCACGGTGCTGGTGGAACCCGGTGCCGAGGAGGAGACCATCCTGCGCCTGTGGCGCTCGACCTGGCCGGAGGAACAGTTGTTCCCGGTAGAACATGCGCTGACCTTCCCAGTGCCCATGCGGGACGGGGTACATCTTTCCACCAACGTATACCTGCCTAAAAACTGCAGTACCCCGGTGCCCGCAGTGCTGGTACGCACCCCCTACGGCAAAGAGGACGGCTGTGAGGTATATTACCGTTACGTTCAGCGCGGCTACGCGGTGGTAGTACAGGATGTGCGCGGCCGAAACGCCAGTGAAGGCGAATGGCTGCCCAACTACCACGAGGTGGAGGACGGCGACGATACTCTGAACTGGATCGCCGCCCAGCCATGGTGCAGCGGACGCATCGGTATGGTGGGCGGGTCCTACTTGGGTTATGTACAGTGGGCGGCCGCTGCCAGCGGCAACCCCCACCTGAAAGCTCTGATCAGCGTAGTCTGCGCGGGCAGCTCCTTTGTGGATCTGCCCCGCCGGGGTGGGTCTTTCACCTCGGGCATGCTGGCCTGGGCCTTTGCGGTGTCTCAGAAAACCTTCCACCCTGAGCTGATGGAACGCGATGACTGGGAGGAAGTGCTGAACATCCGCCCCCTGACCGACCTGCCGAAAAAGGCTCTGGGGTACGATGTGCCCTTCATCACACGGTGGCTGGAACCCAGTGACTACAACGATTTCTGGCGTATGTCCAACTGGCAGGAACGCTCCGTCGGGGCGCAGATCCCGGCGCTGATTCAGTCCGGCTGGTTTGACGACAACGGCATGGGTACCACCGAAGCCCTGGAACTGGTCCATGACTTCCCTCGGGGCATGCGCAAGGTCATTCTGGGGCCCTGGCAGCACAGCGGCAACAGTAAGTACGACATGCACGGGGTATCCTTCGGCAGCCAGGCGCTGCGCTTTGATCTGGACTGGCTGTATTTCCGATGGTTTGAGCATCACCTCAAGGAAGTGGACAATGGCATCGACCAGACTGCCCCGGTAGAATACTACACCCTAGGCCAGGAGGTATGGAAGACCGCCGAAAACTGGCCAGTGCCCGAGACCCGGGTCACCCACCTGTATCTGGATAGTGACGGCCATGCCAACACCTCTGCCGGGGATGGGCGGCTGACTTTTGCCAAGCCGGAGCGGGAGAACTGCGACGGTTACGCCTATGACCCCGAACATCCGTCCCAGCACATCATCGATATGTCGGAGAACGAGATCGAAGTGCCAGAGGACTACACCCGGGAGGAACTGCGTCAGGACCTGCTGTGCTACACCTCCCCTGTGCTGAAGGAAAACCTGGTTCTGACCGGTGATATGACGGCGGAGTTGTATATTTCTTCTGACGCGCCGGATACCGACTTTGTGGTGCGTGTTACCGACGTGGATGAGAACGGCCGGTCCATCAAACTGGCGGATGGCCTGCTCAGCGCCCGATACCGTAATGGCTTTGCCCGGTCGGAGTTTTTGCAGGAAGGCGAGATCGTCTGCCTGAAGATCCGCACCACCAAGTTGTCCAATTGCTTCCGGAAAGGCCACCGCATCCGGGTGACTGTCACCTCTAGCGCCAAGAATTTCATCTTCCCCAACAGCAACACCCGGGAAGGTTTTGCTTCCGCCCGGACCGTGGTGGCCCATAACCGGGTATACCACGGTGGGTTGCACGCCTCCTGCCTGACGGTGCGGGTGGAACCCTAAGCTATGGATTGCCTCCCTGTCAGCGGAAGCGAAATATCCACCAAGCAACCTGCTCCGGGTTGGGTGCGCCACATAAAATCCTGAATCCGTACTGATCCAGACAAAGCCTTGGACGTTGTTCCTGGTGCAATTTTGATACCACGCTGCTGCCTCCCGGAAGGGCCGGGCGCGACGAAAACCATTCGCTGGGCGAGGGGTTCCAAAGAAGACTATAGCCGATACTGCAGAAAAAACTCTCTTTGCCAAAATAAAAGTGCAGTCTGCAACTGCACAAGTATAGCCTCGCGCAAGCGGGGCTATTTAATATTTATATCCCGGAAGCGAACAGATTACATTCTGCTCCGCAACCATCAAGCCTCGGCCAGAAAAGGCCGGGGCTTTTCATGTCTAGGAGGTTATCGGCTGAAGAACGGCAGGCTCTTTCGAAACTGAATCGCATTTTGTCTGAGACTCCGCAATGGAGCGACGAAGAAGAACTGTGTATCGAAATGGAGAACATCGGTGGCAGGGTTTGCTTCTGTCATTTTTGGGATGAGCACTACTCCATGGTGCAGTTGACAGAAGATTGCAACGGAAAATACTCCACAGCCTACGTTCTGGATACAGAAACCACTCCGGATGTGCGTAAGGCTGCGGCATTGCAGGCGCAGAAAGAACTTGCGGACTGTATGCAGGTGTGGGGCGTTTCTCTTCTGGAAACGCCAGTTCCTGAACAGATGAAGTAAGATTCTCTTGCAGAAGCCGTTTCTCACCTCATGCAGGTTCCTAACGACCCGGAGCACATCACCGGGTAAAAAGTGTCCCGTCGGGACGCGCAGCCTGCATTGAAAAATGCAGAACAAAGGGGTTTGGGGCACTTTCCTAACAAGCATTTTGCAACGCAAAAAGTGTTTTTGTATAGACGAAAACATTGCTTGCTACAATGGTGTTGGTTCTGAGAAGTTCACAGCCAGTGAGCTATACAGATGCCCAAACCTAAGCTACAATGAGGATGTGCTGAGAGAACGAAGCATTGCTTGAGCTGAACGCTCGTACGCGCAAACTGTTCTCCGCCATCTCCATTGCAGCGTTCGATTGACGCAGGTTGAGTTATCGGCAGATAAAAATGTTGCCGTGCATTCGTGTCACAAAGCAAGCTGAATCGGTAATGGGCATAGGCGGAACCGGCATTAGGCATAAAAAACGCCGCATCGTACAAAACGACGCGGCAAATTGGTGGACCTAGAGGGATTCGAACCCTTGACCTCTCGGATGCGAACCGAACGCTCTCCCAGCTGAGCTATAGGCCCATGATGATGACGCTGATAGTGTACCGCGTTTTGGGGCGTTTGTCAAGCAATTTCGGAGAGCGCGAACGGGGGATTTACAAGCGGCCGAGCTGCCAGAAGGCCACGGCGCTGGCGGCGGCTACGTTGAGGGAGTCCACCCCATGGGACATGGGGATCTTTACGGTGTAGTCGCAGGCGGCAATGGTGCTGCCTGCCAGACCGTCACCCTCGGTGCCCAGCACGATGGCAAGCTTTGGCTCGGCGGCAAGGGCGGCATCGTCAATGCTGACCGAGCGGTCACTCAGCGCCATGGCAGCGGTCTTGAATCCCAGTGCATGGAGCTGGGCGCTGCCGTTTTCCGGCCAGTCGGCAGGGCAGGTGCCGATCTGCGCCCACGGCACCTGAAATACGGTGCCCATGCTCACCCGCACTGCGCGGCGGCACAGCGGGTCACAGCAGGAGGGGGTAATGAGTACGGCATCCATGTTCAGCGCTGCGGCGCTGCGGAAGATAGCGCCTACGTTGGTGGAATCCACGATGCCTTCCAGCACAGCCACCCGGCGGGCGTGGGTACACACCTGCTCCACCGAGCGGGGCGCAGGGCGGCGGAAGGCACACAGCACGCCACGGGTCAGCGCAAAGCCGGTGAGCTGTGCCAGCAGCTCCCGGTCGGCAGTGTACACCGGCACATTGCCGCAGCGGGTCAAAATCTCCTGTGCCGGGCCGGTGATCTGCTTGCGCTCCATCAGCAGGGAAAGGGGCTGGTATCCGGCGTCCAGCGCCCGGGCGATCACCTTGGGGCTTTCGGCGATAAAGATGCCCTTTTCCGGCTCCAGCCGGTTGCGCAGCTGTGCCTGCGTGAGACGGGCGTAGACGTCCAACTCCGGGGCGGTAAGGTCGGTGATCTCGTGAATGACAGGCATGGAAATGCTCCTTTGAAATGAAGTTTTTTCTATTGTAGCACAAGCCGGGACAGAATGCAAAATCCCTGCTGCACACAGAGCACAGCAGGGATTTGGATGCGGAATAGTTTACTCAGAGCGCAGCGCCTTGACGGGGTTGCTTTTTGCGGCGCTGCGGGCGGGGATCACGCCGCCCAGCATGGTAAGCAGGGTGGCCAGAACGATCAGGATCAGCGCGGCCTGCGGCGGCAGCGAGGCCACTACGTTCACATCGCCCGCGATGTGGTGAATGAGCATATTGCCGGGGATGAGCAGCAGCAGACAGAGCACCACGCCCATCACGCCGGAGCACAGGCCGATGATGAAGGTCTCGGCATTGAACACCTGCGAGACGTTGTGCTTGGAGGCACCGATGGCGCGCAGAATGCCGATCTCCTTGCGGCGCTCCAGCACGCTGATATAGGTGATGACGCCGATCATGATGGAGGACACCACCAGCGAGATGGCCACAAAGGCCACCAGCACATTGCTGACCATGCCCACGATCTCGGTGACCGAGTTCATCAGGGTGCCCACCATGTCGGTATAGTGGATCACCTTGTCCTCTTCGCCCTGCTGCCGCATGGCGGCGTTGTAGGCGTCCAGCTCGCTTACCACCTGCGCTTTGGTCTCAAAGCTGTTGGGGTAGATATAGATGCCATCCGGCTTTGCGTAGTCCACATAGCCGATGTCGCTCAAAATCTTTTCGTAACTGGAAGCGGAGGAGAGCAGGGTGTTTTTGATCATCTCAGTCAGGTCGGAGCCGGTCATGTTGATCTGAATGGCCTGCTGGAATACGGCGGGGTCGATCTTGAGCGCGCTTTCCACCTGCGTGCTCAGCTGCGCAATGTTGCTCTGGATGGCCTGCGTGATCGTCTGCTCCAGCTGCCCGGCCAGCTTCTGGATGGCAGGACCCATCTGCTCCTGCAAAGCAGCGGTGAGCTGGACTTGCAGTGCTTCGCTCAGCTGGACGGAGTAGGTCTCCATCACGGTCTGTAAATTCTGCTGGAGCGTATCGGCAAACTGTTCCTCCAGTCCGGAGGTGTCCAGCAGGTCACCCATGGATTCGTTCAGCAGCGTCTGGAAGGCCTCGGTTTTCATATAGGAGGAAAAGCCGATCTTATCCAGATTCAACAGGCCGTTGCTGATGATATAGCGTTTGTAGCCGTTCAGGATCTTTTTCATCAGTGCCTGTAAGCCGTCCTGAGAGATGTTCAGTTCTACGCCGTCGAACAATTCGCTCATGTCCATCTCCATGTCCGGCAGCGGCAGCCCGCTGAGATCCAGCTTGAAGCTGGAAGGATCGATGAGGGTGGCGAGGTCAAAGGAGCCGTCGGTCAGGTCGAATGCGCCATCCAGATCAAAGTGCAGGGCACTGGTGTCGAACTGGAAAGCGTCCTTGAGGGCGTCCGTGTCCACCGAGAACAGGGAGGCGATATCCAGCATGCTGTTGCCGGCAGCATCGAAGGGCTCGCCGGTCAGCACGTTGATGTCTGGGTCTGCCAGCTGCTGGCGCACGATCTCGCTGTTGGCGGCCTGATCGATGACGTAATAGGTCAGATCGTGCAGGTAGTCCAGACCGCTGTGCAGAATGGCAGAGGTGGCGTCTGCCTTGGGCTGCACGATGCCGACAATGGTCAGCTCCTCACTGTCGGCCACCAGCTGCTGCATATAGGCTTCATCGTTCAGCTTGCTCAGCCAGACCTTGTGCTCGGTGTCGTAGACATAGCAGTCGGCCTTGTTGACAAGCTTGAAGGTCATGCCAAGAAAATCGTCATAGGTATAGGTGCCGTAGTCCGTGGGCAGATCGATCTTCTGGTTCTGCGCATACTGCTGTAAAATTTTGTCCAGCTCGGCCTGGTCCCGCAGACCCATGGCGTACAGCGTGTAATCTGAGATACTGCCGTCCGCGTTCAGGGTCAGTACCAGCTCATTGTACTTTTCCGGCCAGCGACCGGCCTTGATATCATACTGATCTTCGTACAGGGCGGGGGTCTCGGCCATTTCGCAGAACACATAGGGGCTGGACATGGAGGTCATGATGCTGGTCACCGAGGCGTTCTCGCTGGCAATGTCGGAGAAGGTGGTGTCCGGGTTCAGCTTCTGCACGGTGCCGTCCGGGTTCTGGCGGTAGATCAGCGGAGAAGCAGAATAGGCGTATTCCACCGTGGCGTTGTCCCGAATAGTACAGGCGTCACTGTCCAGATATTCTTTCAGTGAGCGCAGATCATTGCTGGTGGCACCGATGTTCAGTTGAGACAGCAATTGACTCACCGTGACCATGCCATCCGGCGCAGGGGCAGCGCTGGACGCAACACTGGTGTAGGTGTCCGGGTCCATCATGCTGGTCAGATCTACGCCGGTGCTGCTGATCTGCAGCGGGTAGGCCGCCAGTGTGGATTTTTCCATGTTGCTGATATAGCGGCTCACACCGTTGGAAAGGGAAAGGATCAGTGCAATGCCGATGATGCCGATAGATCCGGCAAAGGCGGTGAGCAGGGTGCGTGCCTTTTTGGTGAGCAGATTGTTGAAGCTGAGGGAAAGGGAGGTGAGCAGGGACATGGAGGAGTGCCCCATGTTCCGGTGCACGGGGGCTGCGGCGGCAGCCTCGTCCTCGGGCTCGTAGGGCATGGTGTCAGAGCGGATCACGCCGTCCTTCAGATTCACGATGCGGGTGGCGTAGCGCTCGGCCAGCTCTGGGTTGTGGGTGACCATGACCACCAGCCGGTCCCGCGCCACTTCCTTGAGCAGTTCCATCACCTGAATGCTGGTCTCGCTGTCCAGTGCGCCTGTGGGCTCGTCGGCCAGCAGGATGTCGGGGTTGTTCACCAGCGCACGGGCAATGGCCACGCGCTGCATCTGCCCGCCGGACATCTCGCCGGGGTGCTTGTGCAGCTGGTTGCCCAGCCCTACCTGCTCCAGCGCGGCGGCGGCACGGCGGCGGCGCTCGGCCTTGGATACGCCCGAGATGGTCAGCGCCAGTTCCACGTTGCCCAGCACGGTCTGGTGGGGGATCAGGTTATAGCTCTGGAACACAAAACCGATGGTGTGGTTCCGGTAGGAGTCCCAGTCGCGGTCGGTGTATTTTTTGGTGGAGATGCCGTTGATGACCAGATCGCCGCTGTCGTAGCGATCCAGACCGCCGATGATGTTCAGCAGGGTGGTCTTGCCGGAGCCGCTGGGGCCCAGAATGGCCACGAATTCGTTGTCCCGCAGGTTCAGACTGACGTTGTTCAGTGCGTGCTGCACCAGCTCGCCGGTCTTATATTCTTTGTTGATCTGTTTGAGCTTGAGCATAAATGTGCCTTTCCGGTACTGCGCCGCCGGGCGCTGCTGCCTGTGGTTTGAAATTCGGAAACGTTTGCAGACAATATCCCATTAAGTCTAGCAAAAAAATGTGAAAAAACCGTGAAATTATTCCGTAGGAATGCTGAAGCTGCGGCGCTTTTGCGCCCGGGCAGCGGTTTTGCCGGAAGGACAGGGCAAAAAAGAAAAGCGGAAAAAGATACCGGTTGAATTTGCAGACGGAACGTGCTATTCTAAAGCTGATAGCTGCGTATAGAGTATGCCGGAGGTAAAACGTCCGAAAATGCTCTGTTCAGACACTTTTTTAGGATTGTAACGGTTTCTCCTACCTTATAAAATATACTTCATATAATAGCAAAAGGATAAACAAGGCAGAAAAAAATTGGTCCTTGTAGTAAGGAGGAACTGAAATGGAACGCACGTTTTCACCCATGATCCGGCAGTATTCTGCCATTGATGGTTTGCAGCAGGCGTATACGCTGGTGTATGCCATGGAGGTAGAGGGCACACAAGGTTGTCGGCTGACCCTGTGCCAGATCGGCAGCCGACAGCAGATCGTCAGTCAGCATGTTGCGGCAGCGCCGGAGTTCTGTTACCGGCTCCTGCGCTACTTGTGTGAAAATGGAGTTCAGCCGGAGCTCTGGCGGGATGCGGTCACAGACCTGACAGCTGCCGGGCTGGTAGGCGAGAAAGGCGGCGCATGGCGTGAACAGTGAGCGAACAGCCCAACTGCAAGTCGCCCTTGCAAGCTATGACCTGAGGGAGCTGCGTGTCCAGAAGCGTTATTTGCAGGAGCAGGGAAACGCCATCGTATGTACCTGCTTTTGCAGCGGCGAAAAGCTGCTGGCACAGCTGCGGCAGGGTGTCTGTTACGATGCCGTGGTGCTTTGCAGCGAGCTGACGGACTTGTCCGCAGAGCAATTTGTCCGGCAGCTGTACCAGTTGAAGGAGCGACCGACGCTGTTGGTGCAGAGCCATGGCCGCAGCAGCGGCACGGCGTTGCAAAAGCTCCGCGAGGGGTGCTACTGCGTAGAGGGCACCGAGCTGAAAAGGCTGCTGTGGCAGCTTTACCGGATGCCCGGGCGGCAGAACCGGCAGCTGGAGCAGCGGTGCAGCCGGCTGTATGCGGCGTGGGGCATCCCGCAGGGGGATGTCAACGCCGGATATCTATCCTGCGCGGTCGGCATCGCATGCAGCACCAGCCAGAAGCTGGCGATCCGCAAGGAGATCTTGCAGGCGGTGAGCGAGCAGTTTGATACATCAGTCGCTGCCGTGGAAAGCGGCATCCGTCGGATGGTGGATCAGCTGGAGGAAATACCGACCCCTGCGTGGCTGGCATTTAAAGCTGATACAAGGCTGGGCAGCGGTAAGCCCACCACCGGCAAGCTGATCTACGCGGTCAGGGATGTTGTGCTGCGGCAAAAGTCCAAGGCTGCACCGCCCACCCGCCCGTAAGGATTGCGCACGGTTGCGGCAGTTGGAACACTGCGGTGTTCCGTTGAAAAAATGGCATCACCCGGGGAGGCAGAGCAATGGAGCAGCAAAGGACAGAAATGCGGTCTATCACCGCAGAGCAGCAGAAGCGGGTCGAGGAGGTCTGCTTCCGTTCGCTGGCGCTGATCGGGCGCAACTGTGAATATCTGGAGCAGCATTTTGACCGCACCGGTGCAGACGCGTCTACCCGGCAGGCGGTGGCGGATATCAACACCGCTGCCATGCAGCTGGACCGCACCCTCAGCGAGGCAATCACTCTGCTGGAATTTCTGCACGAGGAAGCAAAACCGCAGCTGTACCCCATTGATCTGTGTGAGCTTTTGCAGCAGGTGTCGGCGCAGTCTGATATGATCCGGGCGCAGCTTGGGGTGGATATCCGGCTGGACTACGGCGGGTGTACTGCCTGCTGCGTAATGGCAGACCGCAGAGATGCGGAGCTGCTGTGCCTGCATCTGCTCTCCAATGCCCTGCGCGCCAGCCGGGAGGGCGGCTGCATCTGCATTGCGCTGCGCCGCACCGAAAGCGGCTGGCAGCTGACCGTCACTGACGATGGCTGCGGGCTGCCCGGCGAGGATGCGCAGGCAGCGCTGGAAAACCGCCGCAGCTTTCTGGGCGGGGCGCAGCTGGGGCTGCTGCTCTGCCGGGAGTGCTGCCGCCGGATGGACTGGAGCTTACAGCTGGAGCCTGCCCCCGCAAAGGGCACAAAGGCTGTGGTAAGCATTCCGCTGTACGCGGGCGAAAGCCGCCCTGACGGCACGGTGGAGCTGCGCACCGACTCGGAGACCGAGCGGGAGCAGCGCAAGTATCATCTGCGCGCCATGCTGGTGCGGGAGATGCGCACCATGCCGGAGCGCGGCGACCCGGACGAGGAGCTTTAATAAGGTGGCAAGGCCGCTGCACAGTGTTTTGTGCGGCGGCCTTATTATTTTGCGCCCGGTGCTTTCCTGCAAGCGCAAAGCATGGTATACTGAATGCTGAAAACAAAAGCTTGGAGGAGCAACAATGACAAACAAGAAGCTGAACTACCCTGCAATTGCCAAGGAGACGGCCATCCTGACCGGGGCCGTTGCCATTATTGCGGCGGCGGTCTATTTTTTTCTGGCGCCCAGCCATACATCTGTCAGCAGTATTTCCGGCCTTGGCATCGTGCTTTCTAATTTTGTGCCGCTGCCGCTTTCGGCTATTACTATGGTGCTGAATACCGTGCTGCTCATCATCGGTTTTTTCACCTGCGGCAGGGAGTTTGGCGCAAAAACCGTGTATACCAGCGTGATGCTGCCGGTGTTTCTGGGGCTTTTCGAGCGGCTGTTCCCGGATTTTGGCTCCATGACCGATAGTCAGGAACTGGATGTACTGTGCTATATTCTGGTGGTCAGCGTGGGTCTGAGCATTCTGTTCAACCGCAACGCATCCTCCGGCGGACTGGATATCGTGGCAAAGATCATGAACAAGTACCTGCACATGGAGCTGGGCAAGGCGATGTCCCTTTCGGGTATGTGCGTGGCGCTTTCTGCCGCCCTTGTCTACGATAAAAAGACCGTGGTGCTGAGCATTCTTGGCACCTATTTCAACGGCATGGTGCTGGATCATTTCATCTTCGATAACAGCATCAAGCGCCGGGTGTGCATCATTACCGAAAAGGAGGAGGCGCTGCGGCAGTTCATCATCAACGACCTGCACAGCGGTGCCACCATGTACGAGGCCATCGGTGCATACAACTTTGAAAAGCACAACGAGATCATTACCATCGTGGACAAAAGCGAGTATCAGAAGCTGATGAACTTCATCAACCGCGAGGACCCCAAGGCCTTCGTGACCATTTATAATGTGTCCAGTATGCAGTATCAGCCCAAGCGCTGAGCGGCACAGGGAAGGGAAGCAAAAGCCGTGCCCGGGGCTTTTCCGCAGCGGAAAACCGTGGTAAAATAAGAAAAAAACGGAAAGGGAATAACAGCCATGGACATCAGACTGGTTTGCAGCGATATTGACGGTACACTGCTGCAATATGGCAAAAAAGAACTGGAGGGCGAAATATTCGAACAAATCCGGGCGCTGCATCAGCGGGGCATCTGGTTCTGTCCGGCCTCCGGGCGGCAGTATACCAGCCTGCGCAAACTCTTTGCACCGGTGGCAGACTGCTGCGTGTTTATCTGCGAAAACGGCGGCACCATTTTCAAGGAAGAACAGTGCATCGCCAAAAATCCCATGCCCCGGGCGCTGGCAGAGGAGATCGCCAACGATATGTGGACCCGCAGCGAGGGGCAGGGCGAGGTGATGCTCTCCGGCCAGAACACCGCCTACCTGATGGAGCGCGGTCTTGGCATGCTGCAGCGGGTGCAGTTCGTGGGCAACCACTACCAGATCATCCACAGCCCCGCCGAGGTGCCGGAGGACATCACAAAGGTGTCGGTGTACCTGCACGAGGGCGTGGAAAACTATGTAGAACGCTTTGTGCCCCGCTGGAAGCAGGCCAACTGCGCCGTGGCGGGCCCGTACTGGATCGACACCACCTTTGCCAACAAGGGCATCGGGGTGCAGTGCGTGTGCCGCACCCTTAGCATCGACCCTGCACAGGTCATGGCCTTTGGCGATAACTACAACGACGAGACCATGCTGGACGTGGTAGGTGTGCCCTACATTATGGATAACGCCGCCGCCCCGCTGCGGGAAAAATACAAAAACCACACCCCCCGCCCGGAGGATGTGCTGGCGCAGCTGCTTTAAAAGGGGAGAGAGCCCATGGACCGCAAGGGATTGGAACAGCTCATTTTTGATACTTACAGCGTAGAGCCGGACTACCCATGGATGGACACCCCGGAGTCGGCGGTGTTCCGTCATGCAGCAAACCGCAAATGGTTTGCGCTGGTCACCACCGTGCCCAAAAGCAAGCTGGGGCTGTCCGGGAAACAGCCGGTGGATATCGTGAACCTGAAATGTGACCCCATCCTCATCGGCTCCCTGCGGGCAGAACCGGGCTTTTACCCTGCCTACCACATGAACAAGGAAAACTGGATCACCGCTGCATTGGACGGCAGCGCCCCGGAGGATAAGCTCCGTCTGGTGCTGGACATGAGCTACAACGCCACCGCACCCAAGCTGCGAAAAAAGAAAGCTTGACCGCAGCAAAATAAGGGCGGGTGCTGCAATCGTTGTGCGCGTTCATTCGTATTCAGGGTAAAGGGACTGCATTTTGCAAAAGGAGGCAGCTATGGCTATTTTTGAAAAGACCATCCGCAACCAGAACTTCGATACCCTGCTCCGCAAGCTGGAGCACGCCATCCCGGACAGCAGCTGGTCGGCAGAGCTGGAAGCCGGCAGCGATTTCAAGGAGGGCAGCGCCCGGTGCAGCGTGCGGGTGTTTGAGCGGTACAGCATGGTGGGCGGCAACCGCCTTAGCCTGACGCTGACCCTATTCCAGAACGGGGACGAGCCTATCCGACTGTCGGCCATTGCAGCGGGCGGCAGTCAGGCGGTGTTCTTTAAAATGAACACCCTCGGCGAAGATGCCTTTCTGGAGGACGTAAAGCAGCTGCTGGAAGAAATTTTGGAGGACTAATATGTTTTATGGTGGGTTTGACGCGCTTTTCAGCATCCTGTTCCCACTGGTGTTTCTGTTTGTGCTGGGCATGATCTTATTTACCGTGGTTGGCAACCTGCGCACATGGAGCAAGAATAATGCGTCCCCGCGCCTTACCGTTCCGGCTACTGTGGTGGCCAAGCGGATGAACGTTTCCCGCCATCACACCGCCAATGCAGGGGACATGACCGGCGCCCACGGCTACACCAGCACGAGCGCTACTACCTATTATGTAACCTTTCAGGTGGAAAGCGGCGACCGCATGGAGCTGCGGCTGAGCGGCACGGAATACGGCCAGCTGGCAGAAGGCGACACCGGAAAGCTGAGCTTTCAGGGAACGCGCTATCTGGGGTTTGAACGGAAGAACGGGTGACCGATATGCAGCAAAAGCATTCAAGCGTGCCGGAGATCGTGGGCAGAAGCCTGTTTTATATACTGACGAATTACCTGCTCATCAGCATGGAGCTGTCCTTCCGTGCGCAGTGGCTCTCGGTCTTGTTCTCGGCGGCGCTTGTATGGTGCAATATGGAGTATTGGAACGCCATTTACAGGCTGACCGGCAAAAAGCTTGCCGCATGGGTCTTGTGGGGCGTCTGCATTGCTGTAAGCACAGGCATTGCGTATTTTGCGGGGTATCTCCAAGGAGCACTTGTTCCGCTTGCAATATAATAAACGCGCTGCTGCGCAGTATTTTTGAAGAAATCGCAGAAGCTGTGACAAAAGTATTATTCTTTTGTGAATTTTAGCACTCTATGCTTGACAGTGCTAAAAAATCGTGCTATAACAGTGGCGTGCTCAGGAGGAAGGGCAAAAGGAGAGCCGCAAGGCTCCCCGGAAAGCCTTTCCGAATGGACGCTTCAAAGTTTTTGCCCCGACCCGAACGCCGGGATTGGAGGTATGTTTTATGTTTATGCCGACTGTTTTTCATGAGAACCTGTTCGATGATCTCTTTGATCCGTTCTGGAACGAGGGTGCACTGGAGCGTGCGATGAACCGTGAAGCCCGCGACACCTTTGGCAAGCGCGGCGCAAACATGATGAAGACCGATGTCAAGCAGACGGACAACGGCTACGAAGTGGACGTTGATCTGCCGGGCTGCAAGAAGGAAGACGTTCAGATGGATTTGAACGACGGCTACCTGACCATTCAGGCAGTGCGCAGCCACAGCAATGATGAAAAGGACAACAAGGGCCGCTACGTGCGGCGCGAGACCTTCTCCGGCAGCTGCGCCCGCAGCTTCTATGTGGGCGAAGTGAAGAAGGAGGACATCCACGCAAAGTTCGAGGATGGCGTCCTGCACGTCGAGCTGCCTGCTCCTCAGCAGACGAAGGCTTTGCCTGAGAACCCGAATCTGATCGAGATCGAGTAAATGCCGACCGTGTGCGCCAAGGCATAACGTATATAGGATGCCCCCGGAGAGCTGCAACAAGCCCTCCGGGGGCATTTTTTGTGTACAGGCTTTCGATGATGGAGAGGGGAGAAAGTACCTGTTTTTGCCAGAAAACTTTATTTTTCCACCGTTTCGTGGTATCCTTATAAGGCGCACGCAATACAGGCCTGCGGCTGCACTGGCAGCGGCTGCGGACTGCGCGCGGCAAAAAAGAACGTATAGAAGGGAAAAGGGGGATAAAAGTCATGGGCGAATTTGCCTTTCAGACTTTACGGGAAAGTATCACCTCTGCCATCAGGAGCAAGATCCTTACCGGGGAGCTGCAGCCGGGCGCAAAGCTGGCTGAGCAGAAACTGGCCGAGGAGTTTGGCTCCAGCCGGGCACCCATCCGGGAGGCGCTGCGGCAGCTGGAACAGGAGGGCATGGTCGAGTATTCGCGCAATGTGGGCTGCTCGGTGCGCCGGGTAAAGCCGGAGGACGCCTACGAGATCTATCTGCTGCGGGCAAATCTGGAAATGACGGCGCTGCGCTATTTTGATTGCAAATTCCCGGAGGAGGATCTGCGCACCCTGCGCGGCATCTTAGAGGAAATGCGCAATGTCCGGCCGGGGGATCTTTCGCAGATCGTGGAGAACGACAACCGCTTCCATGCGGTCATCGTGCAGCGGGCAGGGCTGCCCAGACTGCTGAAATTCTGGGACGACCTGAACTACGGCAACCTGCTTGTTGGGGCGAACAGCGGCTCTAGCCACGAGGTTCTGGCACAGCGGCAGAACGGCATCCACACCAAGCTGTACGAGGCGCTGGCAAGCGGCGACACCGAGGCTGCCTGCCGCGCCGTCTACGCCCACTACATGGAGCCTATGGAGCGGATGCGCAGCGCAAACAGCGCCGTACAGGCAGCGGACGAAGCAGCAAAATAAGGGGAATTTGGCTGACCGTCTAAATTTCGACCAATCATTTTATGGAAATTGCAGATTGTCTACAATCTGCAATTATGCTATACTATCAAAGTGATTGGTCGAGTACTGCTGTATTTTTGGTAAAAAATTGCAAAATGTATGCGGAACATCGGCCTTCTTACAGGAACTTCCACCCTGTGTGGAAAAGAAAGAGAGGAATTGTCCGCATGTCTAACAAAGAAAAAGCCACAAAGATCTCGTGGCTTACCCTTGCCTTCATGGCCTTTTCTACGGTCTGGGGCTTCGGCAACATTACCAACGGCTTTGTGTACTTTAACGGTCCGCAGGTCATCTTCAGCTGGATCTTTATGTTTGCCCTTTACTTCATCCCCTATGCGCTGATGGTGGGTGAGTTGGGCTCTGCCTTTAAAAATGAGGGCGGCGGCGTCAGCTCCTGGCTGCACCAGACCACCAACGCCAAGCTGGCTTACTACGCCGGCTGGACCTACTGGGCCTGCCACATCACCTACATTGCCAGCAAGGGCAGCGGCTTTCTGAAGGCGCTGAGCTGGGCCGTTTTCCGCAACGCGGAGACCTACGATTCCTTCCCCACCCGCTACATCCAGCTGGCTACCTTCTGCATCCTGCTGCTGGGCTGCTACATTGCAAGTCTGGGTCTGAACCCCCTGAAAAAGCTGCTGACTGCCGCAGGCACCTGCACCTTCGTCATGTCCCTGCTGTACATCGTGATGATGTTCGCTGCCCCGGCAATTAACCCCACGGCAGAGTACGTCCACGCAAACCTGAGCTTCAGCAGTATGATCCCCAACTTCAACGTCACCTACTTTACTTCTCTGTCCATTCTGGTGTTCGCTGTGGGCGGCTGCGAGAAGATCTCTCCCTACGTCAATAAGGTCGAGAACCCCAGCAAGGGCTTCCCCCGCGGCATGATCGCGCTGGCCGTCATGGTGGTCACCTGCGCCATTCTGGGCACGCTGGCCATGAGCCGCATGTTCGACCCCGCCGTCATCAACGCCAGCGCAGAGAGTTTCAACGCCTATGTCGCCAACAGTTCCTACTGGGCTTTTCAGAAGCTGGGTCAGTACTACCATGTGGGCGATCTGTTCATGATCATCTACGCCCTGTGCAACGTCATCAGCCAGCTCGCCGTGCTGATTTTGAGCATCGACGCACCGCTGCGTATGCTGCTGGACAACGAGCACACCAAGCAGTTCATCCCGCAGGCTCTGCACAAGGTCAATGCCCACGGTGTGCACAGCAACGGCATCAAAATGGTGGCTGTGCTGTCCGGCTCCATCATTCTGGCACAGTCCTTCGTGCCCGGTGCTGCTGCCGTTCTGCGCCAGCTGACCAAGCTGAACTCTGTGTGTATGCCCATGCGCTACCTGTGGGTGTTTGCCGCCTACATCGCCCTGCGCAATGCCTACGATACCATCCCCGCTGAGTACCGCTTTGTCAAAAATCAGGCCGTGGCCAAGTTCTTCGGCGGCTGGTGCTTTGCCGTTACCGCCGTGTGCTGCGTGCTGGGTATGTATGATAAGGACCCCTTCACCTTTGCACTGAACGTTATCACCCCCGTGGTGCTGACCGTGCTGGGATTCATTCTGCCCGCCCTTGCAAAGCGCGAGCAGACCGCTGCCAAAAAGTAACCTGAATATGCTTAAAAAGGGCCGGTCAGAACTGACCGGCTCTTTTCAGATACACCCAAGGAGGTTTATTTTTATGATCGCATCCGAAGTCCGTGAAATGCTGTCCTTCATCGACGGCAACCCCACCGCATACCACACCACCGCCGCTGTGCGGGATATCCTGTTGAAAGCAGGCTTTGCCGAGCTGCTGGAAAGCCGCAAGTGGGCGCTGGAACCCGGCAAGGACTATTTTGTCTGCCGCAACGGCTCCAGCATCATCGCCTTCCGCATGGGCGACCAGCTGGAAAATTACAGCTTCAACGTTGCCGCCGCCCATACGGATTCTCCCTGCTTCCGCATCAAGGAGAACGCCGAGATCCACATGGGGCAGAACTACACCAAGCTGAACACCGAGGGCTACGGCGGCATGATCTGCGCCACATGGATGGATCGTCCGCTGTCTGTGGCGGGTCGTGTGCTGGTGCAGGAGAACGGCGCGATCGTATCCCGTCTGGTGGCACTGGACCGCGACCTGCTGATGATCCCCAGTGTAGCCATCCACATGAACCGCGAGGTCAACGATAAGGCTTCCTTCAACAAGCAGGTGGATATGCTGCCTGTGCTGGGCGGTGCCTGCGAGGAGGGCGCGCTGAAAAAGCTGATCGCAGAGGAGCTGAAGGTGTCCGAGGAGCAGATCCTTGGCAGCGATTTGTTCCTCTATGTGCGGGAAAAGGCCACCGTCTGGGGCTGCAACGAGGAGTTCATCTCCTGCGGCCGTCTGGACGACCAGCAGTGCGTCTACGGCATCCTGAAAGGTCTGCTGACCGCTAAGAACGCCCGCTCCATCGGCGTGGCGGCCTTCTTTGATAACGAGGAAGTCGGCTCCGGCACCAAGCAGGGCGCAGCTTCCACCTTCCTGTACGATGTACTGCACCGCATTGCCCAGAGCCTTGGCGGCAATGACGAGGACTTCCACCGCGCAGTGGCTTCCAGCTTTATGGTCAGCGCCGACAACGCCCACGCCGTGCACCCCAACCACCCGGAGCACACCGATGTGAACAACTGCACCTACATGAACAAGGGCGTGGTCATCAAGACCCACGCAGGTCAGAAGTACACCAGCGACGGCATGAGCGTTGCCGCCGCCCGGGAGCTGGCTGCCCGCGCCGGTGTGCCGCTGCAGTACTTTGCAAACCGCTCCGATAAGGTAGGCGGCAGCACGCTGGGCAATCTGGCCATGGCACAGGTGTCCATGAACTGCGTGGATATCGGCCTGCCGCAGCTGGCCATGCACTCCTGCTACGAGACCGCTGGCGCAGAGGATACCCTCTCGCTCATCAAACTGATGCAGGAGCTGTACAGCAGCCACTTTGAAGAGACAGCATTCGGCACCCTTTCCATCAGCAAGTAAACGGATAAAAGCATAAAAAGGACTGCTGTGCGCTATTTTGCACGGCAGTCCTTTTTGCATAAAAGCTGATTTTCCGTGGCCGGTTAAGCCCGGATGTAGAAATCCGATGGTAGTTGTGGTAAAATAAGGCATCCGGGAGCGCCGGGCGCTCCGCTGCAACATGAAAAATGGAGGTTTTCTATGAAAAAGACCTATCGCTCGCTCTTTTGTCTGCTTGCGGTGCTGCTGCTCAGCGTCAGCGTGCTGCCCTCTGCTTCGGCGCTGTTTTCCAAGAAGCTCTACTATTATGGTGTAGTAGAGGGCGTCAGCCGTACCGTGGAGGGCAAGGTGGAGTCCATTCTGGTGTCCGCAGAAGAGCAGGAGTCCTACCAGATGATCGTCACCGACAGCACCGTCTGGCAGGACCATGACGAAAAGACCACCTCCGACCCCGCTACCCTTGCGGTAGGCGAGCAGATCTGCGTGGTGCATGACCCGGCTGTGATGATGTCGCTGCCGCCGCAGTCGGTGGCGTATACCGTCATCCGCAACTTCCCCGCAGGCACGGATCTGGAACAGGAAGCCCGGGATGCCGCCTGCCCGGTGAAAAAGTTCTTCGCTGACACCCGCAAGGCCATTTCGGACTGGTTCTACCAGACCATGCCCATCTGAGCGTAACGTTCCCTCTGTAACGCAAAAAACTGCTGCCCCGTACCGGATGCCAGAACATCCGGGCAAAGGGGCAGCAGTTTTTTATACAAGATTATGCACTGCTTTGCGGCAAAAACGCTGTATACCGCTATTTATTTTCGGGGGGGGGTAACGCGGAAGCGCTTCACCACCTGTTCCAGTGCACTGATATCCACGGGCTTGGACAGATGCTCGTCCATGCCGGCTTCCTTGCTTTTTTGCATATCCTCAAGGAAGGCGTTTGCCGTCATGGCAAGGATGGGAATCGTTCTGCCCAGCGGATTTTCGCCATTGCGGATGCGGCGGGTGGCTTCCAAGCCATCCATCACCGGCATCTGCACGTCCATCAAAATCATATCATAGTCGCCGGGCTTGACGCTGGCAAAGGCATCCACGATCTCCTGACCGTTGGGGCAGATGGTGCAGCTTGCGCCTTTTGTTTCCAGCAGCATTTGCAGAATCTCGGCGTTGATGGCGTTATCCTCGGCGCAGAGGAACTTCATGCCGGACAGGGGAGAAGTGGTCTCTTCTTCCTCCGGGAGCGCCTGCGCCTTTTGCACCGTGTCCGCTTCGGTGTCAATGGGAAATTCCAGCACCACCTCAAAGCGGGTGCCCTTACCGGTGGCACTCTCTACGCTGATGGAGCCGCCCATCAGGTCTATGACGCTTTTGGTAATCGCCATACCCAGACCCGTGCCCTGCACCTTGTTGGTGCCGGAGCGCTCCTCCCGGGTAAAGGGGTCGAAAAGGGTCTTTTGGTAGTCCGCGCTCATGCCGATGCCGTCATCCTGCACCACAAAGCGGTACCGGGCGTAGTGCTCGTTCCGGGGCAGTTCTTCCACCTCCAAACGGATGTGCCCGCCGGTGGGCGTATACTTGACCGCGTTGGAGAGGATGTTCATCAGCACCTGATTCAAACGGTTGGGGTCGGCCAGCACGTTTTCGTGCTGCAGATTGGTGCTTACCGTAAAGGTCTGACTGCGCTGACCAGCCTGCTGCCGGATGATGCTGTCCAGCTGACTGATCTGCTGGGGCAGGTTCATCTTTTCCACATGCAGGGTGGTCTTGCCGCTCTCGATCCGGCTCATATCCAGAATATTGTTGATGATGCCCAGCAGCAGCTGACCGGAGGTTTCCAGCTTGCCCAGATGCTCGGCAAGCTTTTCCGGCTCGTGCAGCTCGTTTTTCATCAGGGTGGTAATGCCGATAATGGCGTTCATGGGGGTGCGGATATCGTGGCTCATGTTGGAAAGGAAGTCCGTCTTGGCTTTGCTGGCACGCTCGGCGGACTGTAACGCCTCTGCGGCAGCATCCTGCGCCCGCCGCATCTCATCGTTGGCCTGCGTCAGCTGGATGTTATACTGTTCCAGACGGAGGTTCGTCTTTTTTTCAGCCTGCAGCTCCCGCTGCTGCTTTTCCCGCAAAAGGAACCAGCCAGCAATGACTGCCATGATCGAAAACACCGTTGCAAAGCCTACAATAACGACCATGACGATATTGACCAGCTTCTGCGTATTCACGGCCACATATTCTGCCGGGACAAGGAACGCCAGCGTCCACTGGGCGTTTTCCATCTGCTTCAGGGCGTAGTAATACTCAGTCCCGTCCAGCACGGCGTTGGAATAACAGGAGCCCGTGCGGGCAAGCCGCTCCTTTGCTGCTGCAAAGGAAGAACCGTGCAGATAGGACATCTGGGAGAGCACGGTGTATACGTTATGCCCCTTCAGCAGCTCAGTGTCATTGGCGTTGAACAGCTTGAAACCGTTGTTGTCCAGTACGTAGACGCTGTTGTTATTTTCGTAGGCGTCGCAGCGGAAATAATCGTTCAGCTGGGTCATGCTCTGCGAAATACCAAAGTAGCGCAGGGTAATCTCGCCGGTCTCGCTTTGCAGGGTGATAGGTGTGGAGAGCTGTTCCAGAAACACCATCCGGGAGTCGTCCGCGGTCAGCGCGTTGGAAACATAGCTGACCCGCTTCGGTGTGCTTTCCAGATAGGTCATCTCCCGCAGCAGACCCATGCTGCCGTACTCGGTATAATAACGCCCGCTGGAATCTACGGCAACCAGCTCGATCTGGCTTTCCTGATAATTGGAAAGCTCCGACAGCTTGCTCAGATAGCGGTAGAACTCGGTATCGGTCTTTAGCGGGGTGTAGTACAAATAATTGCACTGTATCTCTACGGTATCCCAGTGGTTATCGATCACATCCTCCAGATTGCGGAACATCTGGTGGGTGACCTCTTCCATCTGGCTCAGCCGCTCGTGGTAGACAAGGTTCTGGATGTAGGTCTGGCTCATGACAAAAAGGGTCAGGAGCAGCACGATGATGACAAAGCCAAAGCCACCAAACAGCTTTTTATAGATTTTGTTGTTCACATCCAGTATCTCCTGTCCGTTTTATTCAACTCCATGCGGTGTCTGCCCGGCTGATGGTGGTGTATGCGCCAAAGAAAGCCTTTGCGGCGTCCATGCCCACCACGCCGCTGTCTGCCACCGTTGCTTCGTCCGCCAGCTGGTCGCTCACGCCGCAGATGGCAACTTGATAGGTCTTACCCGCTTCCGGCTGCATCGGGCTTACCAGCACATAGGGGTAGCCCTTGCCGTTGCCGTAGGCATCGTAGCCAGAAGCAAGCAGGTCGTTGATCTGCTGCCCGGTCAGGGCAACGGTCTGGATGGTGCGGTTCCAGCCAGTGGGCAGGATGACCGAAAGGTCGTAATCCGTAATGCCCTTGGCGTACAGCTTGGCGGCTACGCCGTGATGATTCTGATTGGTGGGGTTGCCGGGGATCCATGTGCTCAGCGAGACCAGCGCAAGATCGCTTCCGGTAGCCTGTGCAAAGCAGCGGCCTACCAGCATGGCGCAGTCCTGCTGCGAAAGCTCCTCGGTGACAGTGGTGATGGTATCCGGGGTGTTGTTCACCACGCTATCCTGATCCTCGTCCAGCTGACGGATGACATCTTCCATGGCAGCATTGCCCTTGATAAAGTCCAGCATCTTGTTGCCGGTGGTCACGACCGTGTTTTCCCAGCCGGAATAGATATAGGGCACGGTGTTGCCCGCGTTCAGGGCGTTGGCAACATCGGCGTAGTAGGTGCCGTCTGCCTTTGCACCCTTGAAGGGCAGCAGACTGCTTTTCAGCGCCGTTGCGGGCTGCAGAGCACTGGTGCCCGCAACGGTGGAGAGCACGCGCATCACCTTGAGCGCATCCTCCAGCTTCTGGGAGTCCTGCTCCAGTTTTTTGTTCAGACCGTAGAAGCGGTTCACATTCAGCACAAAAACATTCTGGGTGCCGTCCTCCGAGAGAAACGGCATCAACCCGAATTTATTTGCGTTGCCGTCTGCCTCCACGATGCCGTTGGTGTTGCCGATCAAAAACAGGGTGTTGCCCTCGGCCATTCGCTGCCGGGTCACGCTGTCATCAAGGGCATCGCCGGAGCCGTTCAGCATCCCGATGTCCTTCCACTTCTGGACGTATGCCATCGCCTGCATCATGCCGGGGGTGTTGCTAACGTTCGCCTTACCGGACAGATAATCCTTCTGCCACAGTTTGCCGTCCAGTGTACCGAGGAAATCGGCGTTTGCAATGTTGCACAGATACTGGAAGCCGTAGCCCGGGTACTGGATCTGCGGCAGGCAGAGATCGACCCCGTCTTCCTTTGCCTTTGCAGCCAGCACTTCCAGCTCAGCGAAAGAATTTGGCAGTTCCCAGCCGTATTTTTGAAGCAGGGTCTTGTTGTAGGTAATGCCGTAGCAGTTGTAGGTCGAGGGCAGCAGATAGATCGCGCCGTTATCAAACACATCCTGCAAGCGGGACTCCACATAGTTGTCGGTAAAATCGTAACCGGAAAGATCCAGCAGTTTGTCGGAGACCAGATCGATCCGGGGGTCGTAGTACGTCAAAGTGCAAACGTCCGGCAGATCGCCCGCCGCAAACATATTCTGCAGGCAGGTGGTGGTGTTATCGCCGCTGTACGGCACGACCTCCATGTTCACTTCCGGGTAAACGCTGTGCACCTGCTCAATAAAGGCTTCTACCTCTTTATAAGGTGCCATAAAGGTGACGGCTTCGTGCACATCGTTTTTGGCTGTCTCGGTCTTGCTGCCGCCGCAGGCGGTCAGCGCTGCCGTGGCTGCCAGTACACCGGTAGCCTGCAAAAAGGAGCGGCGGGAGATCTTTTTCACCATATAAATATATATTCCTCACATTTTCGGAAGGCAGTACTACGCAGGTGCAGTAGCGCAGTGCTGCCCGAACTTATTCTTACACACCCCACAGGAATCCCCACGCCCGCGGTCTGTCCGCACTGGGCATATGCCGATTTTCCCATAAAATGACAATCCTATTGTACCATTGCAACAAAAGTGTTTCAAGTTGTTTTTTGAAGGATTTTGCATGGAAAAGGGCGAACAACCGCGTGCTTTGCAGCCGCACGGCATAAAAATACCCCTGACACCGGGAAAGGGGATCAGGGGAATATGGTATTCCGGGCACGCTGTTTTATTACAGCGGCTCTTTTGCGCGCAGACGCCGACAGGCGTCCTCTTTTACAAGCTCGATGACCACCGCCGTCAGGGGGATAAAGAAAATGATGCCGATGATGCCAAAAAGCTTTCCGCCGATCATGGCGGCAATAAGGGTGTACAGCGGCGAAAGCCCCACGGATTTTCCCACCACACGGGGATAGATGAACTGGTTCTCAATAAACTGCACGGCAAGGTACACGATCAGGCAGCGCACCGCCAGCACAGGGTCTACCAACAGCACAAGGAACACACTGACCACGCAGGAGATCAGCGCACCCACATAGGGAATGATGGCGCAGATGGCGGTGAGTACGCCCACCAGACTGCCGTAGGGAATCTTGAAAACGGAAAATGCAAGAGCCATCAGAACGCCAAGGATCACTGCCTCGCTGCATTGTCCCGTTAAAAAGTTTGCAAAGGACTGCCGGAACAGCCGGCAGAATTTCAGCACCCCGGCGGCGTGGGCGGGCTTCAGGTAGGCGCACACCAGCGTGCGGGCTTGGTGGCTGAGGCTCTCCGTACTAAGGGACATATAGACGGAGATGATCAGCGCAAACGAGGCGGTGATCGCGATATTCACCGTGGCAGAGACAGCCCCTACCGCATTGATCAGCACCGTGTCGATGCTTGCGGTGACCTTGTGCAGCAGCTGCTCCCAGTTGATGCCCTCCAGCCAGTTCATCAGCCAGCTCATGTCGGTGTTCTGTGCGCTGAGATAGGCAGTCCAGCGGGGAATATTGGCCTCGATCTGCACATACAGGCTGTGGAAGGATTGCACCAGCTCCGGGATCAGCAGGGTCAGCGCCAATACCAGCACCAGCACAACGCCCAGCAGGGTGATGAAAAAGCTGAGAAGGTGGATGGCTTTCGCCGAGGGCTGCTTTTTGGCCTTGCCGAACAGGCGGTTCAGCCGCTTTTCCAGACCGGTCATGGGCACGTTGATAAAAAGCGCCAGAATGCCGCCCGCCAGAATGGGCAGTACCAGATCTATCAGCTTTGCGGCAAAGGCCAGAACGTCAGAAAGCCGCAGCAGCGCTACAAAAAGCGTTACCCCTACAACGGTAACGCGCAGAGCTTGTTTTGTTTTTGGTTCCATGAAAAAGTTCCTTTCCCGGAAGATTGTGGCAGCAGGCAGCAAAAAGACCGCCCGCCGACTCTTTTTGGTATTGTAATCGGAAGAAAAGGGCTTGTCAAGACGAGGGGAAGGGAAAACGGGACTTTATAAAAGCGGTTTGCGGTAATGTTAACGGGAGCTTTTCAGTAGGGGAAAACCGTGGTATACTTGGTCAGAGCAAATTTAAAGAAATTGAGAGAAACACAGCTTGAAAGGAAATAAATCATGTCGAAAGATGAATATCTGATCACAGATGCGCCGCTGAAAGCGCTGACGGTTTTTGCAATGCCAATGATCCTGGGCAGCTTTTTTCAGCAGGTCTATAACATGGCAGATTCCATCATAGTCGGTCAGTTTGTCGGCTCCTCGGCACTGGCGGCGGTTGGAGCCTGTGCTGCGCTGACCAATGTTTTTATCTGTGTGGCGCTGGGTGCCGGTGTGGGTGCCGGTGTGCTGGTAAGCCGCTATTTTGGCGCTAAAAACTATGGCAAAATGAAAACCATCGTGTCAACGTCCCTACTCAGCTTTCTGGTTTTGAGCGTTGTCCTTGGCGTTTTTGGCTTTAGTTTTTCCCGTGCTATGATGAGCGGCTTGCAGACCCCCGCCGACATTCTGGAGGACGCGGTGCTGTATCTGCGGGTCTATTTTGTAGGCTTCCCGTTTTTGTTCATGTACAACATTCTTTCCACCATGTTTACCTCCATTGGGGAGTCCAGAATTCCGCTGGGTCTGCTGATTTTTTCCTCCATCCTGAATATTTTTATGGACCTCTGGATGGTGGCGGGGCTTGGCTTGGGCGTATTTGGCGCAGCCCTTGCCACGTTGATCGCACAGGGCATTTCTGCGGTGTTTTCGTTTTTGATCTTCCTGCACCGGATGCGGCAGTATAAAAGCCCCTTTAAAAGGTTCGACCGGCAGGAGCTGGCTTCCATGCTCCGCATTGCGGTGCCGTCGGTCTTGCAGCAGTCTACCGTGTCCATCGGCATGATGATCGTGCAGGCGGTGGTAAACCCCTTCGGCACACAGGCGCTTGCCGGGTATGCAGCAACGATGCGGGTGGAAAATGTTTTCTCGCTGATCTTTGTCTCCATCGGCAATGCAGTCTCGCCCTATATCTCCCAGAATCTTGGTGCAAAGAAGATCGACCGCCTCAAAAAAGGCTACCACGCTGCGCTGGTGCTGGACCTGTGCTTTGCGATCATTGCCTTTGCGGTCATTGAAACACTGCACACCCAGATCTCCTCGCTGTTTCTGGGCAAGGATGGAACGGCGCTGGCCTATCAGGTGTCCGGTGATTATATGCGGTGGCTGGGTTACTTCTTCATCTTCATGGGCATCAAGATGGCGACCGATGGCGTGCTGCGCGGGCTTGGCATCATGCGCCCGTTCCTCATTGCAAATATGGTAAACCTTGCCATCCGCCTGTCCGTTGCCCTGCTCTGTGCACCGCGCTTTGGCATTGCCTTTGTCTGGCTTGCCGTCCCGGCAGGGTGGCTTGCAAACTTTCTGGTCTCCTATGCGGCGCTCAGAAGATCGTGGCCGACGGAAAATGCAGCGGCACCTCAATGATTTTGTGCAGCGCGGGAGCGGGTGGTGGCCTGCTGGGAAAAGTTCAAGGGGCTTTTTCGTCTGGTGGAGCATTCCTGAGGGACACCGCACTGCGGCGTAAAAAAGCAAAGGGCTGCTGTGCAGTGAGATAGCTGTGCGGCAGCCTTTTTTCTGCGCCCGCCCGGGCTTGTTACAGCGGTTTACTTTTGGCAGCGGAAATGCTATGATATCCATAGAAAAGGCAAGGAGGAGCTACAATGGGCATTGCAGGGAACGAATGGGGTTTTCAGGTGGGCACACTGCCCAAAGGTGCACGGGATAAGATCAGCGATGTGCCGGGGGTGACGGTAGGGCACTGCACCCTAGCAGACGGCGTGGTGCAGACGGGCGTAACGGCGCTGCTGCCGCACCAAGGGGATATTTTCCACGAAAAAGTGCTGGCGGCCAGCTATGTCATCAACGGCTTTGGCAAGACCACAGGCCTTGTGCAGATCGACGAGCTGGGTACGCTGGAAACGCCCATCCTGTTTACCAACACCCTCAGCGTGGGCACGGCACAGACCGCGCTGGTAAAGTATATGCTGGAGAGAAACCCCGACATCTGCGAGACCACCGGCAGCGTGAACCCGGTGGTCTGCGAGTGCAACGACTGCGGCCTGAACGATATCCGGGGGCTTCATGTGACCGAGCAGCACGTTTTTGCCGCGCTGGCAGACTGCAAGGCAGATTTTGCCGAGGGTGCCGTAGGTGCCGGACGGGGAATGCGCTGCCACGGCCTGAAAGGCGGCATCGGCTCCGCCTCCCGGGTGGTGGAACTGGACGGCAAACCCTACACCATGGGCGCACTGGTGCTCTCCAACCATGCGCTGTTCGATGACCTCATCGTGGCGGGCACGCCCATCCACACCCTGCTGAATAACAGCATCCCGCCCCACGAGGATAAGGGCTCCATCATCACGGTGCTGGCCACGGATATCCCCCTGAGCGAGCGGCAGCTGCGGCGGCTGTGCCGCCGGGCGCTGGTGGGGCTTTCCCGCACAGGTTCCTACTGCGGCAACGGCAGCGGCGAGATCGTCATCGCCTTCACCACCGCCAACCGGGTGCCGCACTATTCGGAGAAAGCCCTGCTGCCCATGACCCTGCTCCACGATGATGCCATCAACCCCCTGTTCCGGGCGGTGGCAGAGTGCGTGGAGGAAAGTGTTCTCAGCAGCCTGCTCCACGCCGAGACGGTTACCGGCAACCATGGCCAAACCTTCCGCAGCCTGACGGAACTTTTAAAAAACCGCGCCTGAAGCGCCGCAATACAGAACAAAGCCCCGCATCCGGTGCGGGGCTTTGTTTTGCTCAATAGCGGCGGTGGATCTTTTTGGTGGGCTTGCGGCGGTTCCAGTTGGCGCACAGCAGCCACAGCCCATAGATCAGGGCGGCGATCAAACTGAGCACCAGCACCACCTTCAGGTACAGGCTGGTGAAAAATTCCTTTACCTTATCCACCCCGAACAGCAGCGGGTTGCGGGCTACGTCCTGCCCGGCGATCAGATCCACCACGCCGATGGTCTCGCCTGCCAGCTTCAGCTCCACCGTGCCCACCACGTCGCCCTGCTGGATGGGCGCGCAGACGTAGTCCGGCAGGTGGAAGTATTTCTGGGTGACGGTGCCGTCGCTGGTGGAGGGCAGCAGGGTCATCATGCTGTCGTTGGGGTACAGCTGCAAAGTGTCTGTATCGGAGGAATACTTTACCGGGATCTCTGCAATGGTCAGGTCGGTGTCCAGCGCAGCCTGAATGGAAAAGCTGTCGAACACCCAGTCCATCAGTTTGACCGTCTCGAACAGGGCAGGGCGGCGGTTAGCGTAGCCAAGGGTATCGCAGCTGTCGGGGCTGTCCATCACGCAGAAGATATAGGTGGCACCGTCCTTGTTGCCCCACGAAACATAACTCTGGGTGCCGGTATCGTTTTTAAAGGCGGTCACATTGCACATGCCGCCCTGCATGGCGCTGCGGTAGTAGCTGCCGCCGCTGGCTTTGCTCAGCGCGGCGTTCTGGCTGACCAGCACCGAGGAGGAGCGGTGCTTCTCCTTGGCGGGCATGGTAAAGCTGGGCGCACCGGAGACCTCCACAAAGGCGTCAAAGCTCATCAGGTAGCGCAAAATCAGGTACATATCCACCGCACAGGTGGTGTTGCCGCTGTCGATGCCGCAGGCGTCCGTCCAGCTGCTGGCGGTGGTGCCGATGCGCTGGGACAGGGTGTTCATCTGCGACACCCAGCCGTCCAGATCACCCCCGGAAAGGGTGTAGGCCAGACCCATGGCCGCTTCGTTTGCGTTGCGGGTAAGCATGGCGTACATGGCCTCGCGGTAGGTAAAAGTCTCGTTGGAGCGCATATCTGCGTTGTCCGTCTTGAAAACATAGTCCGAGATAGCAAAAGGCATCTGGAAGGTGCTGTCCAGCTGGTCGGCGTAGTTGGTCAGCAGCACGGCAAGGGTCATATATTTGGTCAGACCACCGGCAGATACCTGCTTTGTGCTGTCCTTATCATAGACGATGATGTTGGTATCGGTGTTCACGATATAGGCGCTTGCAGCCTGCACCTGATACACAGGGCTGGGGTCGAACATGGCCCCGGCGGGCAGCACAAGGCAGCTGAGCAGAAATACAAGCGAAAGAACCAGTGCAAAAATACGTTTCATGTGGACAATTCCTTTAAAAAGCGATAAAATATACTAAATACGGCTGCGCTGTGCGGCGCGCCGGAAGATCAATTTTGCAGCAAGTGTGCTGTGTTCTATAATAATAACAGGTTTGCCGGGGTGTTACAAGAGCCTTGCGGTGTTTTACACCGTTCTTTCGCCCCGGCAGGGAGGGCAGGAATGGTATATCTTACAGGGGATACCCACGGCGATATCCAGCGCTTCAAGCAGGGCAAACTGCGCTGGCTGGGCAAAAAGGACACCGTGGTGGTGCTGGGAGATTTCGGCTTTGTGTGGGACGGCAGCGCCGCAGAGCGCAAGCGGCTGGACTGGCTGCGCAAGCGCCCCTACACGGTGCTGTTTCTGGACGGCAGCCACGAAAATTACGACCTGCTGGCACAGTACCCGGAAACCGAGCTGTTCGGCGGCAGGGTGCAGAGCCTTGGCGGCAACGTGTACCATGTGTGCCGGGGCAGCGTGCTGGAGCTGGAGGGCAAGACTTATCTCTGTTTCGGCGGCGCGGAAAGTCAGGATAAGGACGACCGGGAGCCGGGCGTGAACTGGTGGAAGCAGGAGATGCCCAGTGACGAGGAGTACGACACCTGCCGCCGCAATCTGGAGGCAGTAGACTACAAGGTAGATTATGTGCTGACTCACGATGCACCAAGCAGATTTTTGGATTTTACCGCCCTTGCCCTTGGCGAGAGCAACCGTCTGCACCTGTTTCTGGACGAGATCTTGCTCAAGCTGACCTACGAAAAATGGTTTTTTGGCTGCTACCACAAGGATGTGCAGCTTTCCACCAAGAGCCGGTGTGTGTTCTGTGACGTCATCCCCATGGGCGAGCGGCGCACCGGGCTGTTCCACCGATAGGAGGCAAAATGCAGGTCACGGTAAAACTATCCTCCCGGGAGGGGGCGGCGCACGTCAGCGGCATTCTGGCGGGCTTTACCCTGCTGGCAAAGCGCGGGGAGCTGACTTTGCGGGTGCAGGACGTGCGGCAGGGCAATCCGCTTGCCCGGGAAGCACTGCTGGAAACGGAAATTGACGGCCGCACGGTGGTGTTCGATTTGATGGACGGCTACTTCTACAACGACCCGGCGGCGGTGTTGGCGCTGTTCCACCGGGCGGATGTGGTGTTCAAGCGCAGCTTTTCGGCGGAGAAAAACCGGCAGTTCCCGGGCGATATCCCCGCAAAGCTGCGGCCATTGGGGCTGAACTACTACGTTACCTGCCCGGGCTCGCCGCTGGAAACGGAGCGCAGCGCAAAGAGCCGCCTGAAGCAGTGGGCGCTTTCCACCCGCTGCTACCCGCAGGACTTTGAAGCCCGGCTGACCCGGGTGCGCAAAAAGCCGCGCATCCTCTTCCTGACCCGTCTGTGGGACCCGGAGGAGCCGGCGGTACGGCAATACCCGGAGTTACAGGCAGAGTGGCGGCAGGTGAACGCAGACCGCATCGAGCTGCTGCACCGACTGCAAGCTGCTTTTCCGGAACAGTTCACCGGCGGCGTATCCGACAACGCCTGCGCCCGGCAACTGTGCCCGGAACTGATCGTGCCGGACAAGCTGACCGGCAAACGCGCCTACCTGCACCGGATGCAGCACACGGAAATTTGTGTGGCTTCTACCGGACTGCACGGCTCTACCGGCTGGAAACTGGCCGAGTATGTGGCGGCGGGACGCGCTATCGTCACCGAGCCGCTGCGGTACACCCTGCCGGGCGGCTTTGAAGAAGGCAAAAACTATAAAACATATACGTCCCCGGCACAGTGCGAGGAGCAGCTGCGGCAGCTGCTGGCAGACCCGGCGGCGATCTTAGCCATGGCGCAGCACAATGCAGCGTATTATCAAACATGGCTGCGGCCGGAGCAGCAGGTGCGGCAGGCTTTGCGGCAGCTGGAAACAGGGGAAAAGTAATGTAAGGGGGAAAACGGGGTATGGAAGAGCAGAAACGGCATAGCGGCTTTGAGACGATGCGCATCCTCAGTATGGTGATGATCGTTCTGATGCACGGCATCGGGCACGGCGGGCTGGGCAGTGCGGCACCGCAGGGGTCGGCGGCATTCTGGATCTACTGGCTGTTGTTTATTCTGGCGCGTGTATCCACAAACTGTTTTGTAATGCTTTCCGGCTATTATCTGTCGGAGCGCAAGGGGTCTGTCCGCGCCGGACGGCTGTTCCACATTGGGGCACAGGTGTGGTTTTACTCCATGCTCACCTTCTGCGTTGCGGTCAGGGCGGGGGCAGTCCCGCTTTCGGCGGTCAAGCTGCTTCGGGCGCTGCTGCCCCTTACCTCCAACGGTTACTGGTTTGCCTCGGCCTATTTTCTGATGTACCTCTCGGTGCCGGTGCTGAACGCGGTGGTGCAAAGCCTTGACCGGCGGCAGTACAAAACGCTGCTGCTGGTGGCGTTGCTGCTGCAAAGCGTGTGGGGCACGCTGTTCTACTGGGCAACGGATGTGACCTTTGTGAATAACGGATACAGCTTTATCTGGTTCTATATCCTGTATTTTATGGCAGCCTATTTCCGCAAATACCGGGTGACCGTGCCCAGCGGGCTGTGTTTGCTGGCATATCTGGCGGCTTCGGCGGCGGGGCTGTTCAACCGGATGCTGGCACTGCGGGTGGAAAACGCCCTGCACCTGAACGGCTTTGTGAATACCGTCAACGGCTATCAGGCACTGGCTACGGTCATCGCCTCGGCAGCAATGTTTCTGCTGTTCCAGAATATCCATATCCGCTCGGACTACTGGCGGCGCTGGGTCTTTCGGCTGGCACCGCTGTCCTTCGGGGTGTATCTGCTGCACGACAGCGATTTTACCCGGGCGCTGCTGTGGCAGCTGGTAGACCTGCCCCGGTTCGGCGGGGCGCTGCTGCCCTCGCTGGTGTACCTGACCGGTGCAGTGCTGCTGATCGCCGTAGCGGGCTACGCGGTGGATGCCGTGTATCAGCGGCTCTACCGCTTGCTGCACCTGCCCGCACTGGAAACAAAGCTGGACGCCCTGACCGCCCGCATCCTGCAAAGCGTTGTCGGGAGCAAAGAAGTGTAAAGAAAAGCGCTATCGCACGAGTTTTTTGTGCGACAGCGCTTTTTTAGTTCATCGGCCCGGCCTTGTCGAACATCTGCTGCACCTGCGCGGCCAGCAAAGCGTGGGCAGGGCTTTCCAGCAGCGGGTCGGCGGCAAGCAATGCAGCGGCCTCGCTCTGGGCGGCGTGCAGGGTACGGGTGTCATTCATCAGGTCGGCGATCTGCAAGGTGGGCAGACCATGCTGGCGGCTGCCGAAAAAGTCGCCGGGGCCGCGGGTCTCCAGGTCGTACTGCGCCACGGCAAAGCCGTCGGTGGTGGAGCAGAGGAATTTCAGCCGCTTCTGCACGGCCTCGCTGGTGTTGTCGCTGACAAGGAAGCACCAGCTCTCGGCAGCGCCGCGTCCCACCCGCCCGCGCAGCTGGTGCAGGGCGCTCAGACCGTAGCGCTCGGCGTTTTCGATCACCATCACGCTGGCATTGGGCACATCCACACCCACCTCGATGACGGTGGTGGACACCAGTGCGTCCAACCGCCCGGCCTTGAAATCCTCCATGACGGCGGTTTTTTCCTTGGGTTTCAGCTTGCCGTGCATCAGCCCCACCCGGCGGTCGGGCAGCAGCGTCTTGGCAATGTCCTCATAGTAGGTCTTGACGGCGTTCAGCCCGCCGTCCGGCACATCCTCAATGGCGGGGCAGACCAGATACACCTGCCGCCCCTTGTCGATCTCGCTGTCCAGAAAGCGGTACAGGTCTCGCCGCCGCTTGCCGGTGATGCACCGGGTCTTGACCGGGGTGCGCCCGGGGGGCAGCTCGTCCAGAATGGAGATGTCCAAGTCGCCGTAGATCAGCAGCCCCAGCGTGCGGGGGATGGGGGTGGCGCTCATGACCAGCAGGTGCGGGTTCGCGGCCTTTTCTGCCAGTGCACCGCGCTGACGCACCCCAAAGCGGTGCTGCTCGTCAATGACCGCCAGACCCAGCCGGGCAAACTCCACCCCTTCGCTCATCAGGGCGTGGGTGCCCACCACAAGGTCAGCTTCATCCTTGCGGATGGCAGCCAGCGTGGTGCGGCGGGCGGCGGCCTTCATGCCGCCAGTCAGCAGGGCCACCCGCATCCCGAAGGGGGCAAGCAGCCGGTTAAGCCCCTCGGCGTGCTGCGCGGCCAGAATTTCGGTAGGGGCCAGCAGCGCGGCCTGATACCCCGCCCGGATGCACGCCCAGATGGCGGCGGCAGCCACCAGCGTTTTGCCGCTGCCTACATCGCCCTGCAACAGGCGGTTCATGGCGGTATCGCCCGCCATATCGTTTAAAATCTCCTCCACTGCACGGCGCTGCGCCCCGGTGGGGGCAAAGGGCAGACTCTGCCAGAAAGGGGCTGGGTCGGCGCGGCGCATGGGTGCGCCGGTGGCCGCAGCGCCCCGGCTGCGCATCCGCCCGATGCCCAATTGCAGCACCAAAAGCTCCTCGTAGATGAGCCGCCGCCGCGCCGCTGCGGCCTGTTCCTCGGTGGCAGGGCAGTGGATGGCGCGCACGGCTTCGGCCTTGGGCAGCAGACGGTATTTTTGCAGCATTTCCGGCGGCAGCGGGTCGGGCAGCAGCTCCGCGTGGGGCAAAAGCTGCCGGATGCAGCGGGAGATGACGCTGCTGGACAGTCCCTCGGTCTGGGGATAAACGGCCTCAAAGGGCGCGGCCTGGATCTGCTCGGCGGTGCGCACCTGCGGGTTGACCATCTGGCGGCGCAGCATCCCGCCGGTCACGATGCCCTGAAAATAGTATTCCTGCCCCAGCTGCAGCTTCTGGGTGGCGTAGGGGTTATTGAACCATGTGATCTCCAGACTGGCTACATCGTCCCCGGCGGTGATGCGCTCCATCCGCCGCCCACCCGGCAAAATGCGCCCGCCGGGCTTTGCGAATACTTCACCCTTTACCACGCATTCGGTGTCGGCAGGAGCTTCTGCAATGGAGTAGGGCTTGGAAAAGTCGATGTACCGCCGGGGGTAATGGCACAGCAGGTCTGCCAGCGTCACGATGCCCAACTTCTCGAATCGCTCTGCGGTCTTGGGCCCCACCCCTTTCAGGTAGCGCACCGGGGTGTCCGGTGTTAAGGTAGTGCGGTTTTCGGTGGGCATGGCGTTTCAACTCCCTTCCAAGCGTAGTATAGCCATTGTAACACGGACGGGGAACAGATGCAAATATTTTGCCCTTGCGCGGCAGCTGTGGTATACTGACATTACAAAAAGGGAGGAGAGATACTGTGGAGATACGCAACGCGACTATGGACGATTTACAGGCCATTGCCGCCGTGGAGGCGGCCTGTTTTCCGGCAGCGGAGGCTGCCACAGCAGAAGAATTTGCCGGGCGGCTGGCACACTATGCCGATCATTTCTGGCTGCTGTTTGAGCAGGGGGAGCTGGTGGCCTTTGTGGATGGCTTTTGCACCGATATGCCCGACCTGACCGATGAGATGTACGCAGATGCCGCCCTGCATGATGAAAATGGCGCATGGCAGATGATCTTTGGGGTGAACACCCTCCCGCGCTGCCGCCGCCGGGGCTATGCCGGGCTGCTGCTGCAAAGAGCCATCGCAGATGCCCACACACAGGGACGCAAGGGGCTGGTGCTGACCTGCAAGGAGAAACTTTTGCACTATTACGCAAAGTTTGGCTTTGTGAACGAGGGCGTTTCCACTTCCACCCACGGCGGGGTGGTGTGGTATCAGATGCGGCTGGACAGCTCTTACGGGAATACCCTGCCATCAGCTTCCGAAAATTGAAAAACAATTCTTGGTGCCTCGGAGAAGGCATCCTGCATCACCGGCGTTGTGCTGAGTGTGGACGGCTTGGCAAGAGTCTAACGGCCTGCTGACATAGAATAACAAAAAAGTCTGAACTGAGGCATCCGCCACCGGTTCAGACTTTTTTATACCATGAAACCACAGGCTGCTGCGGACAGCAGTGTGCGGTTTCATTTACTGTCAGCACTCGTCGTACTGCTTTTGCAGATAGTGCAGGCACTGGACGGCGTTTTCCGGGGTGGTGTTCTCCAAGGTGGCGAACACATAGGGCTTCTGCTCCTTGGCAAACCGCAGAATGGTGCGGTAGTCGCCCATGCCGCCCTGCCCGGCACCGGTGGCAGCCAGCTGCCCGCCGGCGTCCTGCCGCAAAAAGTCCTTGAAGTGGATCATGGCAACATCCTTGCCCAGCAGCTCGATGGCCTCGGCAAACACTTCCTCCCGGCGGTCCACGTTTTCCATGTTCAAAAGGTTCACCGGGTCCAGCAGGATCTGCAGATTGGGGCTGCCGATCTCGTCCAGCACGGTGCGGGCGCGGCGGGCGTCATACACGATATGCTTGACCACCGGCTCAATGGCAATGGTCACGCCGTACTGCTCGGCGCAGCGCACCACCGGCTTGAAGTTTTTGATAAAGGTGGCAAGGGCGGCATCGCTGCGGCACTCCGGGCAGAACTTGTACTCTGCGTTGGGTGCACCGGTCTCGGTGCCCACCATGCCGCAGCCCAGCAGGCTGGCAAAGCGGATATGCGCGTAGTACTTTTCCTGAATGGCGTGCAGAGCATCCGTATCCGGGTGTGCCAGATTCAGGTAGTTGCCCAGCACCGCAATGTCCAGCTCGTTTTTGGCAAACAGGCGGCGCAGATAGGCCGCGTAGCCGGGGGTGAGGGCAGAGGGGGTGTTGGGCACCTCCTTCAGGGATTTGCTCAGTGCCAGATGCACGCAGGAAAAGCCCTTCTGGCGCACCAGCGGCAGCACCTGTTCAATGGGCAGCTTTTCCGCGTCGTGCAGACGCAGACCGAATTGGATCATGCTTGGTTCCTCCTTTTGTTCCGGGGCGTGTTTTCTCTATTATACAACAAGATCCGCCATTCGCAAACACCCGGACAGAGAAAAAAGTGCAGGTTTTATGCTTCTTCGATCCGGCCATCCTGCATCCGCAGCACCCGGTCTGCCTGCGCCGCAAGCCCCTGGTCGTGGGTGACATACACCACGGTCTGGTGCTGCTGTGCGGCTGCCTCCCGCAGCAGGCGGAATACCTCCACGCTGTTCTGGTGGTCCAGGTTGCCGGTAGGCTCGTCTGCCAGCACGACCGCAGGGCGGGTGATCAGTGCCCGGGCAATGGCGGCGCGCTGCTGCTGCCCGCCGGAAAGCTGGGTGGGCTGGCGCTGCAGCAGCGCGGTCAGCCCCAGCTGCCGGGTAAGCAGGGCAAGGTATTCCTCGTCCGGCTCCCGTTTGTCCAGCAGCAGCGGCAGCAGGATGTTGTCCCGCACCGTATACTCCGGCAGCAGGTGGAATGCCTGGAACACGAACCCCAGCCGCGTACGGCGCAGCCGGGCAAGTGCGGCATCCGGCAGCGCATACAGATCCTGCCCTTCCAGCAGTACCTTGCCGCTGGTGGGGGCATCCAACCCGCCAAGTGTCTGCAGCAGGGTAGATTTGCCGCAGCCGCTGGCCCCGATGATGGCGGTAAACCTGCCCTGTTCGATCTCCACATCCACCCCGCGCAGGGCGTGGGTGGCACCGGTGCCGGTGCCGTAGGTACGGGTCACAGCCCGGGCTTCCAGTACGATCTCTCTCATCGCGTTACACTCCTTTTTTCAGATTGTCCATGGGCTGGCTGCGTGCCAGCCGCTCCAGCGGGGCCAGCTGCAGCGCCAGCACGAACAGCAGATAACCTGCGCATACCGCAAGGTGCAGCGCCCAGGGATACTCCGATACGGCCATAGGCAGGGCCGCAAAGGTCAGGATGCGGCCGCTCTGCCGGGTGACCAGGCTGTGCCAGCTCCAGCGCCACAGGCCCCATACGGCCAGGTTGCCCAGCAAAAGCGCACCCAGCACTGCAAGCACGCCCTGCCGGATGCCGCAGTGCCGCAGCATGGCAGCCGAGGTGCCCTCTGCCTGAAAGATACCGATGCGCAGCCGCTGGTGCTGCCAGTACAGCCCGAACAGGTTCCACAGTAAAAACAGGGCCAGTGCAGCGCCCACCACTCCGGCGACCGCCCAGAAGAACGCGCCGGTGCTGCCTTCCTGATACATCCGGCTGGCAGTTTCGTAGCTGTTGGTGCGCAGTACGCCGCCCCGGCGGGTCACCAGCCCTGCAATGGATTTCTGGGTAGCGTAGCTGGCGTTGGCTTTTAGTTTCAGGTTGATGGCGGTATACCCGTAGGGCGTGCCGTATTCTTCTGCCCAGAGGGCGCGGCCCAGCGCCTGGCTGCAGTACAGCTGGTAGGTGGTGGGGGAGCTGTCTGCAAAGGGCAGGCTGTCCATATCAATGCTTGCAATCACGCCGCCGATGGTCAGGCTCTTTTGGCTGTGTGCGCCGTCCAGGGTAGGGTACTCCAGCACTGCCGTGCAGCCCGCAAAGGGTGCGGCCTGCGTGCCCCACTGGGTCTGGCCGTTTTCGTCCAGTACAAAATCCGGCGCATACAGCAGCACGGCCTGCCCGCTGCGCAGTGCGTCCAGATCCACAGGGGTGCTGCACTGCGCAACCAGCGCTTCCAGCTCTGCATCCGGCAATGCGGTGACAAGGGTGTTTACCGTGTCCGCATCCTGCATGGTAAACATGGTGTAGAGGCTGTCCTGGTGGGTATACAGTCCCCACAGGTCATGCGCCGTAAAGGCATCGCTGGAAAGGCCGCACAGATAGTTCATGTCGGTGCGCATGGCGGCCTGCTGGACGTCCGGCAGGCGCAGCAGATCCTCCGCAAGGCCGTCGGTCAGGGTGTTCTGCCCGGCGCTTACCTGCACCGCTGCCGAAGCCGCCGTGCGGCGGTAGGGAAGCAGCTTCCAGGTGCTCAGGAACACACAGCACAGCGCCAGCGTAAGCCCCAGCGCATTGAGCACCACCAGCCGCAGCGGCAGCGGCGTAAGCAGCCGCACACGGCGCTGTAATCTTACCTTTTTCTGGGGCAGATGGGTCAGCTTTTGCCCGGCCTGCCGCAGGGCAGGCAGCAAAAAGCCCAGCAGCACGGCCCCGGTGCCGGTAGCCCACGCCAGCGCCAGCTGTCCCCACGGCAGGCTGAGATAGCGCACGTGCCCCTGCACGGCAAGGGTGGCGGCACACAGGCCGACCCCCAGCAGGCTGCCGATCGGCAGGCAGAACAGCAGCAGAAAAACGGCTTCCCACAGGCACAGCGCCACGAGGGCGGTTTTTCCGGCACCGATCATACGCAGAGTGACAAGGCTCTGCTCCCGGCGGCGCAGCTGCAGGGTGCACAGCACGAGCACCGCGCACAGGGTCAGCAGGGCACAGCCGCCCATAAAAGCCCAGCTGCCGCTCCGGGTCAGATCCGCTTCCGGATAGGCGTAGGTGTTGCGCACCCAGGTGGGATCCTGGCTGCCGTCTATATAAGGAGCCAGCGGCACGGCACCAGCATAGCAGCACAGCAGCTGTATTTTGCTGTCCCAGCTTTGGGGCAGACTGTCGGCGGTGACCAGCGCATCCACCGGCAGGTTGCTGCCCACCGCCCAGTAGGCATCGTAGGAGGGCAGCACCCCGCACAGGGTAAATTGCAGCAGGACCGGTGCATCGTCCCCATGCACCGCCTGCAGGGTCACGGTCTGCCCCAGCTCATAGGAGGCCCCGATGCTGTCCAGCACCGAGGTGGTCAGCGCTGCCTCTCCGGCGGTGCCGGGCAGCCGTCCGCTGAGCAGCTGCAGCTGCCCACAGGCGAGATATCCCTCGTCCACAGTGCCCAGCGCGCCAAAGGCAAGGTCCTTGTCGTTGACAAGGGCCGCATACTGCGCCGCACGCCCCACCGCAGCGGGGGCTGTCTGCTGCACAAAGGCATCGGCATCTGCGGCGGTCAGGTCGTAACGGGCAAGCTGCCAGGCACCGTAAAGCTCCTGGCGCTGCACCTCCATGGCGCGGTTGCCGCTCTGCTGATAGCACAGCACCGCTGTAAGCAGCGCAAACACTGCCGCCAGCACGCAGAGCATCATAGCGGTATCGCGGCGGCGGCCTTTCAGCCCGCGCCAGGCGATGGTTCCCAAAGAGTGACGCATTCCATTTTCCCTCCTGTTAGTTGTTGCTGCTTGTATTATACTGCTTTTTTTTACAAAGACAATATTTTTGTTGCATCTTGCACAAATTTTACGGAAAAGTCGTTCTTTGCGCAGGAAGGAGACTGTGTTCGGCACAAAAAAATCCCCGGACCCAAATGGATCCAGGGATTTTGTATGGAGCTGGTGACAGGAGTTGAACCTGCAACCCACTGATTACAAATCAGTTGCGCTGCCATTGCGCCACACCAGCAAAGGTTACTAAGATAGTATAGCACAGGCACGGCTATTTGGCAAGGATTGTTTTTTTGCAGGGGATAATAATGCCGGGAAACAGACAAAAATGATAGAAAACAATACATAAGTATAAAAATATACTACAAATTTAAACAATTTTACATTGCAAATTTTTTGACGATGTGCTATGCTGAAACGTAGAGGAACGCCGCCGGAAAGGCGGCTGCAAACAGATTTGGAGGATTTGTATTATGGCTGACCGCATTGTTCTGAACACCATTTCCTACCATGGCCACGGTGCCATCGAGAACATCGTTCCCGAACTGACCGCCCGCGGCTACAAGAAGGCTTTCGTCTGCTCTGCCCCCGACATTCTCAAGTTCGGCGTCACCAAGAAGGTCACCGACCT
>OGFV01000114.1_pt1 | contig 42063 bp, 33 predicted proteins | sample 1571131 | NCBI WGS metagenome assembly OGFV01 (sample SAMEA2582044, study PRJEB24529) | metagenome | biome: Human gut stool | place: China | collected 2011
AGTACCGCACCATCCCCATGGCCATCCAGTATTTCCGCGGCGGCTATGGCCGCGTGGAGCTGGCTCCCATGATGGCCTGCATTATCATTGCGATCATCCCCATCATTATCCTCTACATGACCTGCCAGAAGTACATCATCGAGGGTGTCGTGGCCGGTGCTGTAAAGGGCTAAGGAGGTGCACGGTATGCGTGCAAGCGGCATTTTGATGCCGGTGTTCAGTCTGCCGGGGCCTTTTGGCATCGGTACGCTGGGCAGTGAAGCGACCGCATTCGTTGATTTTCTGGCTGAGGCAAAACAGACCTATTGGCAGATCCTGCCCATCGGCCCTACCGGCTATGGCGACAGCCCCTACCAGAGCTTTTCCGCCTTTGCCGGAAACCCCTACTTTATCGATTTTCGGCTGCTGGCGGCAGATGGCTATCTGACCGCCGAAGAGATCCCCGCCGCGCAGCCGGTGGACACCGTTGACTACGGTGCACTGTACAACCAGCGCCCGGTACTGCTGAAAAAGGCTGCTGACCGGCTGCTGGCAGCTCCCTCCCCTGCTTATGAAGATTTCTGTGCGGCACAGAGCTTTTGGCTAGAGGACTACGCCCTGTTCATGGCGGTAAAGGCCGAGCAGGGACAGGCCGGTCTTGCCGACTGGCCGGACGCCCTGCGCTGCCGGGAGCCGGAAGCCATTGCCTCCGCAAAGGCACGGTTGGCTGACCAGATCTGCTACCACAAGGCAGTGCAGTTCTTCTTCTATACCCAGTGGAACGCACTGAAGGCCTATGCCAACCACAAGGGTGTCCTGCTGGTGGGCGATATCCCCATCTACGTCAGCCCGGATTCCAGCGACCTGTGGACCCACCCGGAGCTGTTCCAGACCGATGGACAGATGCACCTGACCCATGTGGCAGGCTGTCCGCCGGATGCCTTTGCGGCAGACGGTCAGCTGTGGGGCAACCCGCTGTACGATTGGCCCGCCCACAAAGCTACCGGCTTTGGCTGGTGGAAGCGGCGCATGAAGCACGCCACTTCCATCTACGATGTGGTGCGCATCGACCATTTCCGCGGCTTTGAGAGTTACTATTCCATCCCTGCCGGAAGCACCACGGCTGCAGGCGGTCACTGGGAAAAAGGCCCTGACCGGGACTTTATCCACGCCATGCAGCAGACGCTGGGCGGCGGCAATATCATCGCCGAGGATCTGGGCTACTTGACCCCGGAGGTGAAGGCGATGCTGGCCGAAAGCGGCTACCCGGGCATGAAGATCATGCAGTTTGCCTTCGACAGCCGGGAGTCGGGTAACTATCTGCCCCATACCTACCCCCGCAACAGTGTGGTGTACACCGGCACCCACGACAATGTGACCACCGAGGGCTGGCGCAACAACGCCAGCGCCGAGGATGTGGCTTACGCCTGCCGGTATCTGCGCTGCACACCGGAGAACCTGACTGAAGGCATGATCTGCGCATGCCTTGCCAGCGTTTCGGACACCGCCATCATCCCGCTGGCAGACTGGCTGCATCTGGGCAGCGAGGCCCGCATCAACACCCCCAGCACACAGGGTGCGAACTGGCACTGGCGGCTGACGCAGTCCCTGCCCGCTGCATTGGCCGGGCATATCGCCGAACTGACCACGCTGTATGAGCGCGTGCCGGAAAAACTGTGACCCCCGCTTTCCTTTCACCTGGCAACCTGTAAAATACATAAGGCATCTGCTTTATCCGCTGCTGCGTCCCGCACAGCGGGCACGGGCAGATGCCTTTATTTTTGGCCTTTTTCAGCGCGTTTTTGCTACAACATTTTTTCGCCGTAAAAAAGCAGGAGCTTTGCATGTTTATAGCGTATTCAAGTCAGTTTTATAGCGCATCGTCACAATATATTCACAAATGTATCATGATTTTCAAACCCGCGCTCTCTTGTCATTTTTGTGCAGATATGCTACAATTTAGTTACTAGATGAACTGCCCCTTGGGGAGTTCTGTGTGCGAAAGGAGTTTTCCATCATGGATCATACATATCAGCGCCCGCTGCAGCTGCCCGCCTGCTGCTCTGTGCTCTCTGCCGAGGAGATGACCTATACCGAGGGCGGTGCCCTTTCTATCAACATCACTCCGGAGCAGGTGATGGCCTTTGGCATCAATGCCACGGTAAACCTGCTGGGCATGATGGGCCGCTATGCGTTCCAGGCTGCAGTTTCCGGTATGCAGAATGCCCTGAACGATGGTTTGGGTGTTGGTGATGCAATTGGGCACTACTGGGGCAAGCTGAACACTTGGAGCAAGGTCGCCACGGTCGGTCTGGCCGGTCTGGGCGGTTACTACGCCTATATTCAGGCACGTAGCATTTATCTTTCCCTCAAGGGTTTTGTGACCGAGCTCAAGGATGCCGTTAACCAGTATAAGGCTGACAAACAGGCCGCACAGGAGGCCGATCAGCAAAATTGCCTGCCCACACTGGTAGCTCTGTGCTGAGCTTCGATCGACCCGGAAAGGAGTGTTCTTATTTATGAAAAAGCTTCAGCTGCCCTCTTCCTACGCAGCCCTCTCCCCCGAGGAGCAGCGCGCTGCCTTTGGCGGCGGCGAATTCGGCGATGCTGTCGGCAGCTTTTTTGACAATCTGCACTTGAATGATTTCTTCTGGAACGGTGGGCTGATCTCGTTTTCCTTCACCTTTGTGCCCATGCTGCTTTTCCGCATGATCAAGACAGGTGTGCAGACCGGGATCAAGCTCTCTCAGCAGATCGGCCGCCTGCTTGGCATCACCCGCGAGGCTACCGTCACTGCCGTCCAGTATCTGGATAGTGCACAGCAGAGAAACACCCAGCCGGTCGAGAACTCTCTTCCTCAGCCTTTTTCGCTGCAACAGTAAGCCATAAAAATATGCCGTGCATCCCGGAGTATTCCGGCCATGCACGGCTTTTTGTTTTGTTCAGATCACACGGACTGCACCCTGCTCCCGTAGGCGCAGCACATAGCAGCTGCCCTGCCCGAATACCTGCTCGATGGCTGTATGGTACCGCCAGAGCAGCCGCCCGGGCACATAGGCTTGGATGGTGCCTGCAAAGCCGCCGCCCTGCATCCTCCACGCGCCCTCGGTGCCTTCCAGAATGCTCTGGCTCAAGGCCAGCGCCACCGACAGCCCCTGATGCCGCACATCCGCTGTGCAGTACACGTTCTGGCACAGTGCAAAGGAAGCCTGTCCGCTCTGCTTCACCAGACCTGCAAACACCGGGAACTGCTTTGCATAAAGCGCATCCCGCTGTGCCAGCGTGCGGTCGTTCTCCTCAAAATAATGGATCGCCCGCAGCACCGCACGGTCTCCGCAGCGGCTGCGCAGGGCAGGCAGTGCCGCCCAGAATGCCGTCTGTTCCACCTGACCCAGCAACGGCTTACCGAAGCAGGCGGCCACCTGCTCCATCTCCTGCCGGATGGCTGCAAACTCGCCGGTCAGTTCGCTGTGGCTGCCCCGGGTATCGGTGACGCAGAGGAACATTCCTTCCGGCAGCAGACCGTCTGCATGGAGCTTTTCGATCTTTGGGGTGCGCGGTTCTGCAAAATCCGCAAAGATAATGCCGCCCACCGCACTGGTCAGCTGATCCAAAAGACCGCTGGGCTTGCCGAAATAGGTGTTTTCCGCATACTGGCAGATGCCTGCCAGCTCCGCCGGGGTCAGCCCGGTGCTGTATTCCTCGTTCCAGATGAAGGCCATGCCCATCTCAAACGCCGCCGAGCTGGACAGCCCGGAGCCGCGCAGCACATCGCTGGCAGTATAGGCATCAAAACCTCCGATCTGCTTGCCCACCGCGCGGAAGCCCTCGGCAATGCCGCGGATCAAACTGGCCGAGTGAGTGCTCTCCCCTGCCTGCGGCTCTGCGGTGGCAAGATCAATGACATCCAGCTTGTTGAACCCCCGGGACTTGACCCGCACATAGCCATCTGTGTTGCGGGCCGCCACCGCCACCAGATCCAGCGTGACCGCCGCCGCAAGGCCGTAGCCCCCCTGATGATCCGTGTGGTTGCCGCCCAGTTCTGCCCGCCCGGGTGCAGAGTACACCTGCACCTGCCGCCCTGGGCCGAAATACAGCTCAAACTGCTCCAGCGCGGCCGCATAGCGCCCGCGCTGCCGGTGCAGCACCGCCGGGTCTGTCCCGTAAAGTGCAGCAAGTGCGGCGTCCCAGCTGCCCTGCAGGATCTGTTTTCTGAGTTGTGCACTGGTGGCCATGACAGCTCCTCCCCTCCAGAATGAACGATTCTGCTCTTTTTGCCTATTGTAAAGCATTTCGGGCTTTTTTTCAATTTATTTGACCTAAAAATCCAAATTTCGGCGTCAGTTGCAAAGAATAAGATGTACTTTTGTTGAATTTGCAGGGCGTTCTATGGTATACTGGGTGCAGAATGTGACAGGACGGAGGTAAAGCTGCCATGCCAGACGTTTATAAGCAATCCTTTAAGCAGAACTATACCAACAACATTGAATTGTCCATCTTCAATTGCGGCCTGGAGCGCTGCGCTCCGGGTCAGACATGGGGTCCCGGTATCCGCGACCACTACCTGATCCATCTGGTGGTATCCGGCAAGGGCATCTTTGAGGTAGGCGGCCGCACTTGGGAGGTAAGCGAGGGCGATCTGTTCTTCGCCCGCCCCAGCCAGCTGATCCGCTACACCGCCGACGAGCAGCAGCCGTGGGAGTACAGCTGGGTGGGCTTTAACGGTGCCTGTGCCCACAAGCTTGCTGCGCAACTGCCCTTTACGGACGATGCCCCCGTGCACCACACCAGCGACCCGGACGGGATGCGGGCAGCCCTGAACAACATCTATTCCTCCCGCGGATTGCAGCCGCAGGACGAGGCCGCCATGGTAGGGTATCTGTACCTGTTCATCGCCGCATTGATGCGGGAGACCAGTGCAGGCAAGCCTCACACGGCCTCCTCTTCCAGCCAGTATGTGCTGAACGCCATCAAGTACATCCAGTTCAACTACTCCCACGACATCTCCATTGATGATGTAGCCAAGAGTGTGGGGGTTTCCCGTAGCCACCTGTACCGGGTGTTCATGTTGAACGTGGGCAAAAGCCCCATCGACTACCTGACCGAGTACCGCATCAACGAAGCCTGCAAGCTGCTGCGCGCAGGCAACCTTTCCATTGCGGAGGTGGCGGTGTCGGTAGGCTTCTTTGACCAGTTCTACTTCTCGCGGGTGTTCAAGCGCGCCAAGGGCGTGCCGCCCAGCAAGTATTTTGCCGCCCAGCAGGACGCCGACCCGGCAGGCCCTGCCCAACTGTAACCTGAGCCCATCACACAAGGAGAAACCATGCCTTTACAGAAAAACCAGATCCTGACCCTGCGCATTGAGCGCCTTTCCAGCGACGGCAGCGGCGTTGCACACAGTGCCGATGGCGAGGCCGTGTTCGTACCCGGCACTGCTCCGGGGGACGAAGCCCGGGTGCGCATTGTAAAGGACTGCGGCCGGTATGCCTTTGGCATTCTGGACGAGCTGTTCACCCCCTCGCCGGACCGCATTCCGGTGGACTGCCCGGTAGCAGGCCCCTGCGGCGGGTGCAGCCTGCGGCATCTGGACTACGCCGCAGAGCTGCGCGCCAAACAGGAAAGCGTGCTGGATGCCTTCCGCCGTATCGGCGGGCTGGAGGTTCCGGTGCTGGATATCCTGCCCTCCCCGGAGGTGGACCGCTACCGCAACAAGGTGCAGTTCCCTGTGGGCGTGGACAAGAACGGCGTGCCCTGCATCGGCTTTTTCGCCGGACGCACCCACCGCATCGTCCCCTGCCCGGACTGCAAGCTGCAGCCCAGCGTGCTGAACGAGATCGGCAATGCGCTGTGCGCCTTTTTTGCACAGCAGGGCATCCGCCCCTACGATGAGCAGAGCGGCAAAGGTCTGGTGCGGCACATCTTCCTGCGGCGCGGTGCGCACAGCGGGCAGATCATGGTGTGCCTTGTATGCACCCGGGCAAAACTGCCCCACGCAGAGCAGCTTTGCACCGTGCTGCGGGAGCAGTTTCCGGCTATCAGCACTATTTTGCTCAACGTCAATGCCAAAAACACCAACGTCATTTTGGGCAGCGAGAACCATATCCTGTACGGTCCGGGCTACATTGAGGACACTCTCTGCGGCGTACCGGTGCGTCTGGGGCCGCTGTCCTTCTATCAGGTCAACACGCTAGCCGCCGAGCGGCTGTACGGGGTTGCCGCGCAGTACGCGCAGCTGACCCCGGACGATGCGCTGCTGGATCTCTACTGCGGCATGGGCACCATTGGCCTTTCCATGGCAGGTCAATGCCGGGAGCTGATCGGCGTAGAGATCGTGCCGGAGGCCATCGAGAGCGCCAAGGCCAACGCTGCCCGCATGGGCGAGGCCGTAGCTGCCAAGAGCCGCTTCTTCTGCGCCGACGCCGGTCAGGCTGCCACCCAGCTGGCCGCCGAGGGTCTACACCCGGACATCGTAATGCTGGACCCGCCCCGCAAGGGCTGCGATGAAGCCACACTGTCTGCCGTGGTACGCATGGCACCCCGCCGGGTGGTGTATGTCAGCTGCAACCCTGCCACTGCCGCCCGAGACGCCGCATGGCTGGAGCAGAATGGATATCATGCAGAAAAGGTGCAGCCGGTGGATCTTTTCCCGAGGACGAAACATGTGGAGACGGTTGTCTTGCTTTCCAAGGGTGAGGTCGACTCGAAAAAGATTCGGGTTGAGTTCTCTTTGGAAGATATGGATATGTCCGAATTTCAGGATGGGGCAACCTATCCGCAGATCAAGGAGTATGTGTTGGAGCGTACCGGGTTAAAGGTGTCCAACCTCTATATCTCACAGATTAAACGAAAATGTGGGATTGGGGTTGGTAAGAACTATAATCTGCCGAAGTCCGAGGATTCCAGACAGCCCCAGTGTCCACCGGAAAAAGAGAAAGCAATCCGAGAAGCATTCAAATATTTTGGGATGATCTAACATCCAGCAAAGTGGAGGTTTCTTATGGATAGGTTGATTTCTTGTGAGTTCAACATGGATAATGCCTGTGTGGAACTGAAATTCTTAGATGGCAGTATGATTGCTATTGATACAATAGCCGTGGAGAATGAGGTTGCTGACAATATGTATCAGCGGTCAGAGCTGGACTATCTAATCTACAATGACCCGATTGGATATGCAGACCTTGTTTTGAACGGAACCCCCGAAATTTATCTAAAAACTGTAACTGAATGTAAACCCTTAGATTAAAACTCAGCCCTCTGCCTTTTCATTGGCAGAGGGCCGTTTTTTGCTTAACAGTTATTGAGCATCCCTTAATTGCTCTACAACACTGCATTTCGCTGCGTTGTCATACATCATGCAAGGAATCAGCCACCCCAGCAGAAGAAATACCGGAATTGTCAGCAGGACAGGCAGAATGGTGAATCGATACTCAAAGAACCAGAACATACTGCCCAGCATTTTTCCCGCAAGAGGTCCCACCGCCAGCGACAGAATAAAGGCCGCCGCTACAGAAGACATTGCGTAAAACAACCCCTCGTAGATCAGCATGGTTTTGAGCTGCCGGTTTGTCATTCCTACAGCCTGAAGCACAGCAAATTCACGGCGGCGGGAAAGAATACCGGTCATCATGGCGTTGAAGAAATTTAAGAGTCCCACCAGCCCAATGATAGCACAGAGGATACCACCTATCAGAAGGAACATCTGCCGGAACTGAGCAAATTCAGAGCGAGCCGTGGCCTTGCTTTCATACATCAAGGGCGAAAACTCACCGGCAGTGAGCTTCGATAGATATTGCTCTGCTTCGGCCTCGTCAACTTCGTCCGCTGTGTCGAACAGGTAGAGCATCGGAATGGCCGCACCACCGCTGTCCCGCTGTGCGGTATCCACAGACAAAACTGTCTCATATCCAATACCACTATAACGATAACTCATGGAATACGGAAGCTCTACCAAGGCGCAGACCGTGTACGCTACATCTCTGGCTCCATACAGTTTTTCCTGAAGGTACTCCTCCGGTGTATCTTCGGTGCAGAGTTCCCCGGTGCGGCTGTCGATATATTTCACATCGTCCGCATAGGTAGCGGTGATCGTGTCTCCCACCTTGGGGTAGTATTCAAGATTGGGCAGATTACCGTAGTCATCTAAGGAAACCGCAATGGCAATGGCGTTATTGTCCGGCTCCAACATGGGAGAAATATCTCCGTCGAACACTTGCAGCTTGTCAAACAGACTGTTATCCAGAGCCTCAATTCTGGTCTTTCCCATCACCATATTGCCCCGGTGCTCCAGACGGCTCATATGGCTGTCCAACTGCTCGGCGCTTTCGTACCTTGCATAGTCCTGCCGCAGAGCATCCTCCGTCATCCACAGATATGCGGGTTTTCGCACAGCATATCCCGTGCCGGAAAGACTGGCCTTTGTGTTTGCTGCGATCTCTCCGATCTGTTCTGGCGTGATGAATTCATCTGCTGAGTTGTAACGGAAATAGTCGGGCGTGCTGACGATAAAATCGGCGCAGGTCTTGGCGGATACATACTTCTCCATGCTGAAGCCGCCCACAAAGGTACACAGTGCATTGAACAGTGTCACCGACAGTGCCAGAGACACCACCACCAGTACCGTCTTTTTCTTGTTTCGTCCCAAATTGGCAAAGGCCATCTGATGGAGCTTCGCTCCCCGGGTGCTGCGCTGTTTTTTCTTGGTCTGCATTGCATCCGTATATTTGGTAGCCTCCACCGGAGAGACCTTAGCTGCCATTTTTCCGGGCTTGGAACAGGACAAAAGCACCGTCAACAAGGCGAACAGCATAGAACCAAGGAAGATCACAGGCGATGTGCTGATGGTGGTGATGCCTGCATCCAACTGGGTGGAGCGCAAGACAACAGGCACCAGAACAGCGCCGATGCCGTAGCCCAGCAGCAGCCCTGCCGGAATGCCGATCAGACAAAGCAGAAGTGCCTGCTGGCGAATGATACGTTTGAGCTGCCGGGGCGTTGTGCCAATGGTTTTCAGAAGTCCGTAAAACCGGATATCCCCTACAACAGAGATCTGAAAAATGTTATAGATGATAAGATACCCCGTGAAAATCACCAGCAGCAAAAAAGCTGCTATGGCGATCACAAGTTCCGGATCAAGCTTCGACTCCAGCTGGGATGAGGTATATCCCCAGTTGACGCCGATCCGGACGCTGTTGGGATCGGTATAGCTGTCCCATGTGTAGCCAAGATCGGTATCCACCTGCTCCATCTGCCCTTGAATGTTTGTGCCGGAGGCCAGCATGACATTCAAATCGGTGCGGAAAGGCTGTAAACCTGTTTTCACTGCCTGCGCTTCGATGTCATCTGCGTAATCACGGCTGATGTTGATGTAATGAACAGGCATTAGTTCATCATAGTCCCAATAGCCCACCAGCGTAAAGGTATCTGTTACAGTAAAGGCGGTTTGATCCTTGTCCGTAATGGAATAGGAAACCGTGACCTCGGCGCCCAGCTCCGGCGTTACGCCAAGCAGCTGCAACGCTGCTGTATCCATGGCTACCTCTTTGCCGCTTTCGGGCATCCGTCCGGTAGTAGGGGTTGCATAGCTCCATTTAGTGCAGTTGGCATCCATGTAGCTGATCTCTGCCGGCGTTTTGGAAAAGACACCATCCGCAGTGATACCGATTACCTTCCGTGCCCCCGCAGCCTTCACCTTTGGGTGGGCAGCGATGCGTTCCGCCTGCTCGGGGGAAACATCCTTAAAGGTGCCGTGTGCATAGCCGCCTACCTGCCGAAACTGGTAGGTTTCATAGCTGGCGTTCAACGACAAGACAATGGTGAACATGGACGTAAATAGCAGCGTTGTCAGCGCAATGGCAAAAATAGCGATCAGATTGCGGCGACGGTTCGCATAAAGAGATTTTAAGCTGAGTTTTCGAATACATTTTCGATTTTTGACATTCATCGTAGCCACCTCCCGTTAGTTATGGGAGACGATCCGACCATCTTCGATACGGATAATGCGGTCTGCCATCTGCGCAATTTCTTCGTTGTGAGTGATCATTACGATTGTCTGGGCGAACTTTTGACTGGTGACTTTCAAAAGGCTCAATACATCCTGGCTGGTTTTGGAATCCAGATTGCCGGTGGGTTCATCTGCCAGAATGATAGCGGGTGCTGCCGCCAGCGCACGGGCAATGGCTACCCGCTGCTGTTGACCGCCTGAGAGCTGATTGGGCAGCGCATCCAGACGCTCATCCAGCCCAAGGGTCTGCACGATCTGCTGTACGAAATCCTTGTTGACCTTGCCACCGTCCAGCTCAATGGGTAGAACAATATTTTCATACACATTCAGCACCGGAACAAGATTATATGCTTGGAACACAAAGCCGATTTTCCTGCGGCGGAAGATGGTCAGCGCTTCCTCCTTCAGGGAGAAAATATCCTGTCCGTCCACCATGACCGTGCCACTTGTAGGGCGATCCAGCCCGCCCAGCATGTGCAGCAGCGTGGATTTGCCGGAGCCGGATGTGCCGACAATTGCAACAAATTCGCCCTTCTTTACACTTAAATCAACTCCATCCAACGCATGAACCGCGTTATTGCCGGAGCCATAAATCTTTTTCAGGTTTTTTGCCTGTAAAACTTCCATAAATGAGTACCTCCATGAAAAAATCTGTATGTATGAAAGGAAATGATCCTTTGATACATACAGATTATCGCATAGGAATCTTTCCACATTCTTTCCGGCGGAAAATGAAATCTAACAGTTTTGATAGAATTGTTGTTATTTCGGCAGAAATATGGAAAACGTACTTCCTTTTCCCGGAACGGAAGCAACCTTGATATAACCGCCCTCGCCGGATATGATCTGTCGGGCAAGGTATAAGCCGATGCCGACCCCTTCTTGTTTCTGCACACTATTTGAGCGGTAAAAGCGAGCAAATATCTTCGCTTGCTCATTTTCCGGGATGCCTGAACCGGTATCCGATATATCGATCCTTGCAAACATTTCATAGCTTACGGCAGAAATAGTAATGGTGCCATGCTCTGTATATTTGATGGCGTTGTCTACGATATTAGCCAGCGCTTCCGCTGTCCATTTGAAGTCGAATACAGCAAAAGCATCTGTATCCTGCATTTGCAAAGACAATCCTTTTTCAGAAGCCTTGGCAGTATATTGTTCTACCACACTTTCAAGCAGCGGCTGCAGCGCTGCTTGCTGAGGGGAGAGTGAAATGATCCCGTTTTCCAGTCTGGAAAGCTTTACGAGAGAATCGATCAGAAAACGCAGCTTTTCCGATTGTTTGTACAGTGCCTCCACATTTGCCTTCGCCGATGCAGGCATAGTTTCCTCCATCAGAAGCTCGCTGTATAACAGCAGGTTTGCAATCGGCGTTTTTGTCTGGTGGGAGATGTCCGCAATCAAGGTTTTGATTTTGTCTTTTTCCTGCGCTATGTTTTGAGAAGATGCTTCTGCGGCGGAAAGATAGTGCGCAAACTTCGTTTCCAATGCAGATAGCTGGCTTTCATCAAAATTGGTTTCAGAAAAGGAGCCGGTCATGGCAGCGTCCAGCATCCTTTCGATTTCTTCCATCGTTTTTCTGGCCTGTCTCCGCTCCCATAACACAACAGCTGCCGCCGCCAGAAAACACAGCAGTATGATCACAATGCCGGTTTTATTCATCTTTTATCACCCAGCTATAACCGATTCCATAGACAGTTTTAATGTATTTCTGTGCACCAAGCTTATCCCTCAGACGCTTGATCGTAACAGACAAAGCATTTTCATCCACATATTCTGCGCCATCTGTCCAGATCCGGTCGACAAGGTCTCCACGGGTCATGGTTCGACCACGATTTTCAACAAGCAGACGCAGTAATTTTTGTTCTGTCTTACTCAATTCCACTTTTGAATCTCCCACATAAAAGGTCATAGCCTCAAAGTCAAAGTGAAATAGATCCATATGGAACGGCGCATTTTTATGGTTTGACGCTTGCTTTCGCAGTTGGGTATTCACCCTTGCCCGCAAAACCGAAAGAGAAAAGGGCTTGGTAATGTAATCATCAGCACCTCTCTCCAGTCCGTCTACGATGTCCAGATCGGTGTCATTGGCAGTCAGCAGAATAACAGGAATCCCGGGCATGTTTTCCTTGACCTCTCGGAGCAGCTCAAGCCCACTGCCATCCGGCAGGTTGATATCCAACAGGATCAGTGACACACCGCCGCAAAGCAGCTGCTCCTTCGCCGTTTTTAGGTCTTGGCAGGAAATGATCTGCCGAGCATCTGCTTTCAGTGCTTTGCATAAGCCTTGATTCAAGCCGATATCATCTTCAATAATCAATAATTGTTCCATGTATCTCACTCCCTCGTTATTCAAAGGCCACCATTATTTCCTTGGGTAATTTTTCGTTCTCACAGTTCAGAAGATAGGCGATTGCTCTGCTTGCAAATTTGTTTGTTTTCACTGTATCCCAATCGGCAAGCAAAATGACCTCTGCCTTGCCGTTCTCAAAATCCAATGATATTTCGCCCCATTCGCCGTCGCAGTCTGCCTGATATTCGTAGATTGCGGCGGCGATTTTCTTTTTTCGCTTGATCTTGGATTTCTGTTTTAGCCGGACTGCATGGATTGCGCCCTCGGCAACCAACAATTCCGTCAACTTGTCCACTGCTTTTCGGTAGGCTCGTTCTGCACCGCTGGCTGTACTGCCCTCAAACATAACCGCCAGTTCTTCAAAGGTGGGGCGGTCTTTCCATGAGCTGACACGCCCACAGGTCATGCAAATTGCTAACCGGTTTTCGAGCAAGGTCTGTTCCCGGTAATTCAGTTTCTCAAATGCCCGCTGCACCTTTTCTGCCTGTATGCCGTTCCAGAGGATATCGGTATAGTTCCAGCTATCGTCAAGGGCTACATCCTCGCCTGTTTCTTCGCCGTCCTCGTCTGTGACATAGAAAGGCTGCTGATTGCGGATTCCACGGACAACTTTCAGATATTCTTCCGCAAGGGCAAGATCGCAGTTGTATTTCTTGGAAAATTCGTTGACCGCATCCTTGGTATTGTGGTACAGCCAAGCCATTGACCGCACCATTTTGTAATTGGTCAGAGAGGACACCGACCATTTTTCTTCGCCCATGCGAAAACGGAGCATAGCATCCCGGATGAACGGGAAAATGTATGTAGCATACTCTGCACCCTTGGCAAGGTCATAGTCCATCAGCTTTTGGAGCATTTGCTCCCGGCAGGAGAGCTTTATATCTATAAATCGGTCTGTGTCGTACAGATTGCCGCCGTCCACACCGAGAAAGTCTTTGATGCGCTTGTTAAGCTGCGGCTCGTAGTGGTGTAGGAAGAATGAGAAATGTATCAAATTCTTTTCCTGCAAGGCAGACAGGATATATTCGTTCAGACTGTCCACTGCTGGCGGCTCCGGTTCCAGTTGGAAGATGCGCTCTGCCACATAGGGAATGATACTATCACTGTGAGGATTGACTTGGTGTTTTGGTATGTATCCGGTCATATTCCATGTAAAATCATTCAGCATAGCGCACCTCCCTTCTAAGTAATCAGCGGGAATAATTAACCATAATTCCAAGTTTGTCTTGCAGCATTTATATTATCCAGAAGAACAGATGCAGGATTTGCCTCGTAATAGTACGTGCTCATATCCAAAACGCCTTCTTCCATTTCACCCCACTCTGCCGTGCGGGAAACAAAGATTCTATTATATACACACCAATCGCATGTGGTGGTGAAAGCAGCAATATCTGCAAAGTCTTTTGGAAATACAATTCTTCTTCCATTTGATGTTGGCTTAAGATAGTTCTCCATTATTTCTTTGAAATTCTTCAGATCATAATCCGTAGCGTTTTCCAAAGCTTTACAGACAATCAATTCTTCGTGCGTGAATTCTGTAAGTGTTTCTAAATGGTTTGCAAGAATTAGACCATAAATAACGCAAACCTTTGGGCATTCTGCATTTACGGTTTGTTTGAACAGATTGGCTACGATAATAGCCTTTTCCGGGCTGGAGTTTACATAGTTGTAAAGCTCGTTCAATCTTCTTTCGAGATTAAAGCCAGATGCAAGACCGTTCAGTAGATGGCCGAGTTTGAAGGTATTGTATTCAGATAGAAGATCATTTCCTATTCCGCCTACAATTCCCGCAACTGGGTTTACTACGCCCAACACACCAATAGAGCCAGAACGGATTATTTTGGTCATAGGATTGTCCATAGCCCGGCTAAGCGCATTCCCAATATCAGTTAAATCATATTTCTGTGCCATTACATATTCCTCATTTCGTCCGTAATTTTGCTTCTTTCTTCAAAGCAGCCTGTCCCATCTCTTTTTCGTAATCACCTTTGGCATAGGCGACATTGCTCAGCGCTCGAAGCATTTTATCCTTTGCCAGCTTTTTCATAACCTCTGCAAAATCAGCGTCCAGAGTACCACGCTTCACATAGCGGTTTATGGTGTTCAGCCGTTTCTCATAAATCTGTTTCACCGGATGATCGTCCGCAAGCTCCCGTTGTTCTCTGCCTTTCAGGTTGCCGATCTGCCGACAGGTGCGGTGCAGCTTGTCCCCCGGTGCATAGCCGCCACAGTATTTGGTGTGCCGTGCGTTGGTGGTCAGAAACCACTTGCCGCAGATTTTGCATTTCTTCGGTGCATGACCAACACACAGGCCCTCAAAGAGATCAGACCGGAACATCCCCACAAAGGATACATAGTGCATCCGCTTGACCAGCTTCGCAACTTTTTCGCTGGGACGGATGACGGATACATACTGAACGGAATTGTTCAGGGTAGACATCCAGGCATTGCCCTCTGTGATAGAAAACTCCGGTGGGAAATAGGTGCCGAACATTTTCGCAAAGCCCTCTGCGGTGCGGTCTGCTTCGTTTCCGTCCGATTGTTCTGCAAAATCAAGCATCGCCTTTTGGTATTCCTCAAGGGAGTAAGCCAGATGCCCGCATACAGCGGTATAGCGCTGGAGCATCACCGCATCAGCATATTTCGGAACTTCTTCGAACGGTAAAGAATTGGTTACGGCTTTTATGGCGAACTCCACATATTTCAGAGCATTGTCCGCAGTAAAGACCCTTTCTATTCGTTCCCGGTGCTTTGGTATATCCATATAGGAGAACGGCGGCGTTTTGCTGAGAATCTCTAACATTGTCAATGCAGCTTCCTTTGCCATAGGAAAGAGTGCAGAAGTATCCTGTCCGGCATTCAGCATCCCGAGTAGCAGATTGATTTTCTCGCATTGCTCGTTCATTTTTGTAATAGTATCCGCAGGAACATTCAGCGCATCACAGGCAAGCGTGCCGACAGGGAATGTTTTGCCCTCATATATGACCGTATCCTGCCAGAAGTCCAATGTCATCAATTCTTGGTTCATGCTTACCTCCTGTCCTGTTTTTTCACTTTCTTAAGTGTATCATGCTAATGTAAAGAAATCTACATCTATCAATAAGTTGTCCTGTTTTTTGAAACGGAGTTGTCCTCCGATTAGCCTGTTTTTTGAGAAATCCGTCATAACCATAATAGAAGGAGCAAAGCACCTGCCAATCACGGCGGGTGCTTCGTGCTTTCCAGAATATTATGAACGGAGGGTTTTCTATGACAATCTATGAAACCATCAAGGCGACAATCAGCGTCAAGCAAGCCGCCGAACACTACGGACTGAAAGTGAGCCACAACGGCATGGCTTGCTGCCCGTTCCACAACGACAGGCATCCGAGCTTGAAGCTGAATGAGGACTATTTTTTCTGCTTCGGCTGCGGAGCCAAGGGGGACGTAATCGACCTTGTGGCAAGGCTGTTCGATCTGAGCAGTTATGAAGCAGCGCAAAAGCTGGCTGCGGACTTTGGACTTGACCCAAAACCGCCCACTGCCGCAGCTATGGTCAAGCCGAAGCGTCCCTATATCCGTCAGTTCCGGGAGGATGAAATGCTGTGTTTCCGGGTGCTGACGGATTATCTGCATCTGCTGGAAGATTGGAAAGTACGATACGCACCCAAGACACCGGAAGATGCTCTGGATGACCGTTTTGTGGAAGCCTGCCAGATGCACTGCTATATCGAATATATGGCAGATGTGCTGACGGTGGGTGATCTGGAAGAACGGGTGGCATTGGTGGACAAGCTGATGCAGGATGGCAAAATTGCTTTTCTGCAAGAGTACATCACACGAAAGAAAAAGGAGGTGGCGCACCATGGCGAAGAACCGGAAAACGCCTGATATGAATTTGCCTGTCTGGTTTGACGGGCAGAACATCAACGAAGCTCTGTTTTGTGAAGAATTTCTGCAGGAGCGCAGAATCATCTTCGCAAACGGAGCTTTTTTCACGCCCGATGGTCGAGTGACGGACGATCTCCCACTGCGTGGGGAGATTTACGACAAGCTGAAATTCTGTGCCGTGAACAACATCCCCCGGAAGATCACCAACATTCTGGAAGTGCTGAAACTGGAAGCGCAAGTGCCTGACTTCCCACCGGAGCAGGATCGCATCCATGTGTTCAACGGTACGCTGCTATTGAACGGCACATTTACCGAGGGCAGACCGGCTATCGTGCGAAGCCGTCTGCCTGTTGTCTACAATCCCGATGCTCCTGCGCCCGTGATCTGGCTGAACTTTTTGAATGGACTGCTCCATGCGGAAGACATTCCCACCTTGCAGGAGTTTATCGGTTATTGCCTGATCCCCTCCAACAAAGGACAGCGCATGATGGTGATTAAGGGCAACGGTGGCGAGGGTAAATCCCAAATCGGTGCGGTGCTTTCGGCTATCTTTGGCACAAACATGAAGGACGGCAGCATCGGCAAGATTTCTGAAAACCGCTTTGCCCGTGCCGATCTGGAGCACATCCTGCTGTGCGTAGATGATGATATGCGGATGGAAGCTCTGCGCCAGACCAACTATGTAAAATCCATCGTGACAGCACAGGGCAAGATGGATTTGGAACGTAAAGGCAAGCAGAGTTATCAGGGCTGGATGTTCGCCCGGCTGCTGGCATTCAGTAACGGTGATCTGCAAGCCCTGTATGACCGCAGTGACGGATTTTATCGCAGACAGCTTGTGCTGACCACCAAGGAAAAGCCGGTGGACAGAGCTGACGATCCTGATCTTGCAGAGAAGATGAAAGCTGAAGCCGAGGGTATCTTCCTGTGGGCATTTGAAGGCTTGCAGCGGCTTGTTGCCAACAACTTTAAGTTTACGGAGAGTGACCGTATCCGGGAAAACCGGGAAGCGGTCAAGCGTGACAACAACAATATCTTTGATTTCATGGATTCCGAGGGATACATCCAGCGTAAAGCGGATGCGTCCATCAGTTCCAAGGATTTCTATGAAATCTACCGGATGTGGTGCGAAGAAAATTCCCTTGCACCGCTGAAAGCCCGCAGCTTCAGCGACGCCATGATTGTCAATGCTGGGAGATTCAATCTGGAGCATTGCAACAATATCACCAACTCTGCCGGACGGCGGGTTTGGGGATTCATGGGAGTGGAAGCTATTGCACGACCTCATATAAATGGGTTTTACGGAGATTCGCCGTGTACGTACGTACCGGAGGACATTCCGGAGGAATGGCGGCAGGTCGAATAAATCCCATTGCTGGTACGTATGTACGCAGCAAAAGAGCGTGAAACGCTTGTTATAGAAACAGCACACATCCTCTCGCTCGGGCTGCTTCTATGTCCACAGGCTTTTGAAAAAGTGTCTGTGGACATCGGCTGCAAGAGGAAGTTGACACAGAACAGCTTCATGCAGACGGGGCTGACCATGTGAAAAGGCGCAGACATTTTCGCCTTGGTCAGCAGAGGTCACCGCAGTGACCGCATTCCCCCTCGGGAGAGCCCTCGGAGAGCCCACGGCACTTTGCAGCCAGTATGGATGAAAGTGTCATAGTGGGTTATTACACTTTGAAAAAGTGCCTCTCCGTAGTTCTCCGCTGTCTGCAAATCTCAAAGAAAGGAAACGCCAATGGCAAGAAACGATGGAATAGACCGTACCGTAGCCAGAAATCAGGACTTGGGAAACCCGGCAGATGTGGCAAAGGTACAGGAACACAATGAGCGTGAAAAGGATAGCTACAGCAATCAGGACATCGTGCCGGAACGCACTTCTCTGAACGTCCATTTCAAAGCACCCACGGACGATTATGTAAAAATGTTTGAGCAGATGGAACAAGACGGCGTGATCTCCACCAGAGGTCTGAAACCGGATGCCGTCAAATACGGTGAGTTGGTATTTGATGTGAATTCCGCTTATTTCTACAATCATGGCGGCTATGAATTTGCGAAACAGTTTTATGCCGATGCCTACAAAGCTGCTGCGGAGATCGTAGGTGGTGAGCAGTATATCCTCTCCGCTGTGATGCACGCCGATGAGCGCAACCGAGCAATGTCCGAAGCTTTGGGCGAAGATGTGTACCACTACCACCTTCATGTGGTTTATATCCCGGTGGTGGAAAAGCAGATACTTTGGTCGAAGCGATGCAAGGATGAAGCCCTCCGGGGAACCGTTAAGGAGGTCATCACACAGGTCAGCCGCAGTAAGAAATGGGAGTCCAAGCCGGTGCTTGACGAGGACGGTAATCCAATGTTGAACGCAAGAGGAAAAAAGATTTTGAGGTCATCCTACAGTGTGTTGCAGGATGACTTTTTCCATTTCATGCGAGTTGCCGGATATACCGATCTGGAGCGTGGAGAACGTGGAAGCACCGAGGAACATCTGACTGTGACCCAGTTCAAGGTGCAGGCAGAACAGCAGCGGCTGGAAACTGTGGCCGGGCAGGTAGCACAGGCAGAGCAGAGTTTGGAGGATGCCAAAGCTGCCACAGCAAAACAGAAAAAGAAACTGGAATCTTTGCAAAAGGAAACCAAGGCGGCAAAGACCATTGCGCTGACAGTGCAGGACATTGAAGCAATGGGCAAAAAAGCCACATTCGGAAACAATATCACGCTGACACCGGATGAATGCGACACACTCAAACGCTATGCGGTCAATGGCATTATTGCCAATGCTGACAACAAGCGTCTGAAAGAAAAACTGGCTTCCGCAGAAAAGACGGTTTCCATCTGGAAGCAACGGTATGAAGCGGTAAACGAAAAATATATGGAACTCAAACAGAAAGCCCAACCCTTTCTGGATGCACTGGAAATCGCATCCGAAAAGGTTCGGGCTTTTATCAATTCTATCCTCATCAGAGGAAAGGAAACACAGGAACACGAACACCCTGCCCGGAAGCGTGGACAGGATATGGAACTTTGATGGAGGAATCGCCTATTGAAGAAATATTATGAGGAAGCGAAATATAATGCGGCATTTGACCGCTGTGTGGATGTTATGAGCCAGATGCTCCAGAAATATGGACATCAGGTTTTGGATAAATTGGAACAGGACGCACCACAGGGAGTGGAGCATTCCGAGGAAAGTAATCAAGCGCAGCTTTTGACGGATAAGGCTGCGTAAAATTTGCAATTTACACGTTGCGTATTCACTATGGCTATGCTATAATGATTACGCAACGTGTATTTTTTTGTTTTTGTGGAGAAAAGACGGATGGATTGTAAAAACAGAATTATAAAGTTGCGTGAAAGCACAGGACTGAATCGGAAAGATTTTTGCAAGCTCGTCCATATTCCTTACCGGACTATGACTGAATGGGAATTGGACAACCGCCATGCACCGGATTATGTGCTGTGGCTTTTGGAGTATTATATCCGCAACGAGGGACTTATGGTAAAAGGAAGGAATGAGGGAGGTGGAGATTCTGAAAAAGAAACAACTTAAATGCTATCTTTATACAAGAGTGTCCACCTCGATGCAGGTTGACGGATATAGCTTGGATGCCCAACGTGACAAGCTGCGGAAGTATGCGGCATACGAAGATATGATCGTTGTCGGGGAGTATTCTGACGAGGGATTTTCCGGCAAGAACATCCAAGGGCGGCAGGAGTTCCAACGGATGTTGAACGATATCCAGGACGGCAAAGACGGCATTTCCTATGTGCTTGTCTTTAAGCTCTCCCGATTTGGCAGAAATGCAGCCGATGTTCTGAACTCTTTGCAGCTCATGCAGGATTTTGGTGTCAACCTGATCTGCGTGGAGGATGGCATTGACAGCTCCAAGGATGCCGGAAAGCTGATGATCTCCGTGCTGTCTGCGGTGGCAGAAATCGAGCGAGAGAATATCCGCACACAGACAATGGCGGGACGGGAACAAAAGGCTCGTGAGGGCAAGTGGAACGGCGGTTTTGCTCCCTATGGATATAAACTGGAAAACGGAAATCTTGTCATTGCGGAGGATGAAGTAGAAGTAATCCGTGTTATTTATGACCGCTACATCCATACTAACGAGGGCGTTGCCGGAGTAGCCAAATATCTGAACCGCAACGGTTTTATCAAGAAACTGCGGCAGAATAACACCATCCCCGGATTTTCAAGAAACTTCGTGCAGGACGTACTGGACAATCCCGTTTATATGGGTAAAATTGCTTATGGCAGACGGAGAACCGAAAAGAAACAGGGTACAAGAAATGAGATGCACGTGGTTGAGCAGTCGGAGTTCCCTGTTTACGATGGGCAGCACGAAGCCATTATTTCCGAAGAAGATTGGTATCTGGCACAGGAGAAGCGCAAGATCAATTCTTTTAAGCGGGAAAAGGTCAACAATCCAGATCACGCCCACATCCTGTCCGGTATCTTGAAATGCCCTTGCTGCGGAAAGAGTATGTACGGCAATATCGCCAAGGCACACAGCAAGGACAAGAAAACACGGTATTATTACTACTGCAAAAATACGGTTACACCGACAGGACATGAGTGCAGCTTCCGGCTGAATATCGAGCAGGCAGAGATCAACAAATTTGTGGCGAAGGTCATTTCCGCTATGGTCAACAATCCCCGATTTGTAGAAGCAATTCAAGCGAAAATCGGAACAGCGGTTGATACAGAAGATATGGAAAAGCAGATTGCCGTCCTGCAAGGGCAGCTAAAGCAAGCCTTTGGCACGAAAAACCGCTTGGAGCGTCAGATGGATACTCTGGACATCAATGATGCCCACTATGACAGAAAGATTTTGGACTTGCAGCGACGCTATGATGAGCAGTATGATATCATAGAGGAAATTGAGGTTCAGATTGGCGAATTGCAAAGTCAAATACGCAGCATCCAGCAGGAGAAAATCTCTGGCGATAACATTTACAGGCTCTTACTGGCATTTGATGAAGTCTACCATTCCGCAACGGAAGTGGAACAGAAAGAGTTTATGAAAGCCTTTATCGAGCGAATTGAGATGTTCCCGGAAAAGAGGAAAGACGGTAGCTGGATAAGGAAGATTGTGTTCAACTTCCCTGTGCCTGTTGATGGCGAGGAAGTGAAAGAACTTCCCTTGGAAACTGAAACAACCGTCGAGTGCGTACTCTTGATGTCAAAAGTTCAGCAATATAGTGCGGTGATTCGTCCAATATTGTTTTGACATCATTTTACAGTCTGAACCGTTTTCGTCCTTGGAAACAGGTCGAGGGCGGGTTCAGTGTAGAATTTGGATGTTACGCCCCTCATAGCGCAAAAACGCCGCCAGCGTAGCATGTGAAATCATCACACGGTACACTGGCGGCGTTTCATTTTATCTGCTTATACAGCTTTCGGCGTGAGCCACTTTCTGATGAAGACGTTCGTTGCGTTTCACATAAAGAATCCTCCGGCCAACGAAAAAGAGTAAAGCTGATTTTTATGCCCTCATTATTCTCTATAAATAGCACTGCACCGCAGCTCTTGACGTTTTTCATCCAGAGAATACCGGATCGTAATCACACCATTTTCTGTCTCTACTTCTACCTGTTTTGCATGTTCAAACAACCTGCGCAGGCAGCGGTACTCGTCCCGCTGCGCATCCGTGTAGCGGGACGGCATATCCGAGGTGAGGAACACATTGCCCAGCAGGGCATTGACCGTGGCAAGGGTGCGTTTTTGCTCTGCCGTCAGCTTGCAGTTTTCCTCCCGGAGAAAGAACACATCCGGGTCGCTGCCATAGGCACGGCCATTGAGCTGCCGCCGGAATACCGTGTTGTTGATGGCCTGCTTTGTGGACACCCGCTCCCGATGGAACAGGCGCATATACCACACATCGTCCCAGTCCAGCCCTACGTCACAGCTGACACGGCAGTAATCCACCAGCCCGAAAGCGGGCATCACAGGTACGCCGCAGCCGAGGATGGTCTTTTGTCCACACCAGCTGCGCAGCAGCTCCATGGCACGGTACATCCGGCCTGCCCGGCTCTCGCGGGCGTTGCCAAAGGGCGCAGCGCCGTACAGAAAATCCAGCTTGACAAGGTCGAAGCCCCAGTCGTTCAGCACCCGGTCAAACACCCGGCGCAGATAGTCCAGTACGGCCGGGTTGTCGATATCCAGCGCATAGAAACTGCTCCAGTTACTGCCGCAGCACCACGGTTTGCCGTCCACTTTCAGCAGCCAGTCCGGGTGCTGCCGGAAAAGGGCAGAGTCCTTTTCGCACACAAAGGGTGCAAGCCATAGCCCAGCCTGAAATCCGGCGGCGTGAATTTCCTCCACCATGCCTTTCAGCCCGTGGGGGAATTTCTGTACATCTGTTTCCAGCCAGTCGCCCACCTTGGGCTCCCAGCCATCGTCGATCTGGAACAGGTCTCCCGGGCAAAGCAGGCTGCGGCAGCCGGTCAGGTCCTCCCGGATGGTATCCTCGGTGATGTTCTGATAGCGGTTGTACCAACTGGAATAGCCTGCCAGCTTCTTCTCCGTCCGGGGATACAGCTCCATAGCCCGAAACCAGCCGTCGAACACCTCCGTCTCACTGCCCTCGGCAAAAAACAGGTTGAACAGGGCAACGCTGCCGCCGGGATGCTCCACCCCGGCGCAGTCCCGCTCCAACGTCAGCAGGGCTTTGCGGCTGTCGTAGCGGAGGATGGTGTAGCCCGGCTTCTCGTCCAGCGATGCCACCAGCCGGAGCTGTGTGCCCTTGCGGAAATAGCAGTAGGAAAAGCCGTGGCTTTGGCCGTTATGATGCCCGTATGGTACAAAGTGATAATCGCCGTAGCGGTCAAAGGCGTATTTTTTGCGCAGAAAGCCGGGGATGTGGTCGGTGCCGCGCAGCTTTCCGTTCCGGTCCAGCTCCGGGCTGTAGGTCCATGTCTGGTAGCCGTTCATGAACAGACGCTCGTCCTCTGCCATCTTCCACGGCAGCGCGGCACGCACGGTTTTCAGTGTCCCGGCGGGCAGGTCGGCGGAAAGATGCAGCGCACCGCAGCCCGGGTACACCGGGGCATCGCCCTGCCGTACGCCGCCGGTGGTCTCTGCGTACCAGTGCAGCATTTCAGTCATGGTGCGTTTCCTCCCCGTGGAGCTGTGCGCTGATTTCGGCAGCGCGGGCATCGGTCAGAACGAACTTGCGGCGGAACAGCACCAGCACACCTGCCAGCACCAGCATGGGCAGAACGGTCATCATCAGGCGCAGACCCAGCAGGGTTCCGGCGCTCTGTACTGCTACGGGGCCGGTCTCCTCCGTGTTGCCCACAAGACCGATGAGATCCAGCCCGATGCCGGTCAGGAATACCGCCACGCCGGAGGCAGCCTTGACCACAAAGGTCTGCATGGAAAAGATAACGCTCTCCTCCCGGCGGCCGGTCTTGAGCTGGCCGTAATCCACGCTGTTGGAGAGAAACAGGGTGGTCAGCACGCTCAGCATCCCGTTGCAGGCAAATACCACCACGCCCGGGATGCACAGCAAGGCAAGGCTGTGGGACAGCCCGGTCAGGCAGAACACCAGCAGCGTGCCGTAGCCGCACAACGCCAGCGCAAGGCTGAGCTGGAATACCTGCGTGCTGCTGAGCTTTTTTCGCAGCAAAGGGTAAAGCACCATCATGCCAAGGATCTGCGCCGCACCGCCCACGGTGGAAAACAGGGTGTAGGTGGCTTTCCAGCCTGCACCGCCAAGGTCGTATTTGAAGAAATAGATGATGAAGTTGGAGGTAAGGTACAGCGCCGAGTTGATCAGCACAATGCTGCCCACCACTACCATAGCCTGATCGTTGCGGAACAGGGCGGAGAACATCTCCTTTACGGTGGCGGTCTTCATCTCACTAGGGGTAGTTTCTTTCATGGAAATGCAGCACACCAGCTCTGTCACTGCAAAAATTACAGCTACGATCAATGCCACCCAGCGGAAGCCAGCGCGCTCGCTGTCGCCGCCAAGGGCTCCCACCAGCAGCATGGTGAACATGGCGATAAGTGCCGAACCAACGCCTGCACAGGTACGTCCCACCATGGAAAGATTCTCCCGGTCTTTGGGCGTGCGGGTCACGGCGGGAATCATGGACCAGTAAGGAATATCCATCATGGTATAGGTAACGCCCCACAGGATGTACACCACGCTGAAATAGACCATCAGCGCTGCTTCGTCCAGCACCGGGGCGGCAAACAGGGCGTAGAGCACCAGCGCATTGAGCAGCGTGCCGGAAAAGATCCACGGACGGAAACGTCCCCAGCGGGTGCGGGTCTTTGCCACCAGAACGCCCATAAAGGGGTCGTTGAAGGCATCAAAGAACCGGGCAGCCATGAGCACGACGCCCACAAAGCTGGCCGAAAGCCCCAGCACATCCTGATAATAATACATGACGTAAGAAGCCGACAGAGCATATACCATATCCTTGCCCACGGCACCAATACCAAATGCGGTTTTCTGTTTCAGGGTCAGTTCCATACAGCGTCCTCCTTTTCAATGGTGAACCGCAGCACAACGGGCTGGGTCTGCGGTGCAGAAACGGTCAGCAGGGCTTCTCCGGCGGTGCCCACAGTGCGCAGATAGGTGCCGGTCATGCCGCCCTCCGCCACAGCGGTCTGCGGACCCACAAGGGCGGCGCTGCCTTCCACCGTAAACTGCACCGGGAACTGTGCGTAGGGGGCTGGGGTGCCGTTCTCGTCCAGAATGCGCACCCGCACAGCCGCCATATCGTAAGTATCTTTTTCCCGAAGAGCCGTCCGGCTGACCTTGACTTCCAAGTGCAGCTTTGCACTGGGGCAAAGGGTCACGCTGCGCACCACGGTGCCGTCCTGCACGGCATCGAACCGCCAGCGGGTGGCTTCGCCGCCCCAGTTGCCGACGTATTTGCCGTAAAGCGCCACGCCATCTTCAAAGGCCATTTTATAGCGCAGCATACACCAGCCGAATTTGACCTTGTAGGCAAGCGGCAGCCCCGCTAAGCCATATTTCCCGGCAGCCAGCAGGCAGTCCCGCACAGCGGCTGCCTTGGCGGGAGAAAAGTGTTCCTGCGTTTCCAGCAGCTCGCCGATGGTATCGTCCATCACAAAGGGCGGGTGCGGCAGCGCCGTCCACTCGCTTTGGCGCAGGGCGGTGACAAACACATCGTTTTTGTAAAGCTTTACCTGCTGGGCATTGCTGAAAACGTAGGCCGTGCCCAGCTGCCCGGCGGGGTTATCGCCGATGTCCATGGAGGAGCTGACCGCCAGCACCGGGTCAGCGTTACCCTGACTGGCATAGACTGCTGCCGCCAATTTGGGGTTACGGAAGCTGTCCAGCACGCCGTGGTAACAGATGCGGTCCCCGGAACCGAAGTCCTTGTGGGTCTGGTAGTCGAACATACACCAGCCGAAGCACCCGGCGTGTTCCCCGCTGGCATAGGCGGCGTTCTGTACCCGGACGTGCCGCAAGGCGTGCTCTTGCCGGTGCGGACCATCGTCAAAGGCTTTGGTGGGGTACATGTGACCGTTGCACTCCGAAATGAGCAGCGCCTTGCCCATATCGGGAGTCACGTCCTTTTTAGGCTTAGCACCGGGCGTTGTGCCGTTGTGGGAAAAATCATTGTAGGCGTAGACGTCCTCCAGCAGATGACTTTTTTCCAGATACCGCACACCGGAGGTGGCGCGGCTGGGGTCCAGCTGATGGGCAATCTGATTTGTGCAGGTGTAGAAGGCATCGTCGTCCACGCTCTCGTTGATGCGCACGCCCCACAGGATGATGCTGGGGTGATTGCGGTTCTGCAAGAGCATCTCCTGCAGCATCTCGCAGGCGGCGTCCTTCCAGTTGTCGTCCCCGATGTGCTGCCAGCCCGGCAATTCAGTGAACACCAGCAGACCCCGCCGGTCGCACTCATCCAGAAAATACGGACTTTGGGGGTAGTGGCTGGTGCGCACGGCGGTGCAGTGCAGCTCCTCCTGCAAAATGCGGGCATCCTCCCGCTGCAGGCTTTCCGGGGCAGCGTAGCCGATGTAAGGGTAACTCTGGTGCCGGTTCAAGCCCCGCAGAAAGGTCTTTTTGCCGTTGAGGTAAAAGCCATCCGCCCGGAACTCCGCCGTGCGGAAGCCAAACGTCACCTGTTTGCGGTCGATGGGCTGTCCGGCTGCGTTCAAAAGCTCTGCCGTAGCATGATGCAAAACCGGATGCTCTGTATCCCACGGCTGTGCATCCGGCACAGAAAGCTGGATCTTCCCGGTTTCTGCCGCCTGTGCGGTCTGCTCGGCCAGCAAAGTTCCCTCAGCGGTCTCCAGCCGGATGCGGACCGCTGCGGCTGCGGGCGCAAGCTCTGCGGTCCACTGCACCACAGCCTCTCGCAGGGTGGGCGTGTAGACGAACAGATCGGTCAGGCGGCTTTCTGCCGTAGCTTCCAGCCAGACCTCCCGGTACAGCCCACCGTAGGTCAGGTAATCAATGACAAAACCAAAGGGTGGGATAGCCGGGTCTTCTCTGGTGTCCAGCTGCACGGTTAGCAGGTTTTCACCCTCCCGGTCCACAAGGTCGGTGATTTCCACCGCAAAGCCGGTATAGCCACCCCGGTGCTGCCCGGCAACCCTGCCGTTGACCCGCACCACCGCCTGATGAGCAGCTCCGTCAAAGCGGACAAACAGTCGGGGCGCAGCCTGCACCGGCGGCACCCGGAACCGCTTGCGGTAGCCGCAGACCATCTCGTAATCGGCCGGAGAGGCATAGTGCAGCGGCACCTCCCGGCAGGTATGGGGCAGGCGGACGGCTTGTTGTTTTGGCACCGGCAGCCCTTTGCCAAAGGCTTCCGTCCAGTGTCGTGTAAACTCCCAGTCCTCGCAAAAGCTGTGTTTCATCGCAGCAGCACTCCTTCCAGTAAAATCGAGATCATTTCCTCCAGTACAGCCACATACTGCACTCCGCTTTCTGCCAGACTGCGATCTGCCAGAAAGCTCTCAATGGATGCAGTGATCATCTGCCGCAGCACCGGCAGGGACACCGGACGCATGACCCCCTCAGCCACGGCCTGCTCCAGCAGCGCCATGGTGGGCTCCCAGCCGTTTTCCAACTGACTGCGCACCCGCGCCGCCACCACCGGATACTTCTCGTCCAGCTCCTTCATCTGCCGCAGGTCCAGCGCAGCGTATTCTGCCGGCATAGCAATGATGACCGCCCGGAGTTTTTCCTGCAAAGTACCGCTGCCTGCCAGAATTTCCTGCTTGCAGCGATGGATCTCTGCAAAGGCATGGTCTACCATATCCAGCAAAAGCGCCTCCTTGGAGGGATAAACAGTGTAGATGGTCTTTTTGCTGATGTGCAGCGGCTCTGCCACCTGCTGCATGGTGAAATGCAGCCCCTGTTGACGGAATAACTGCATGGCCTGCGTGCGCACAAGGGCGCTGAGATCCTCCTGCATGAGCATCCTCCTTCTGGAAACCGAAGTTTTCTTTCCGGTTTCCATTCTAGTATGGAAACCGAGTTAAATCAAGCGGTTTCCGCATTTTCTGCGTTCTGACGAAGAATCAGAGAAAAATTGCAGCAAAGTGACAATAAAAAATCCTCAAAAAAATTTTTTTCGTACATCCTGATGCCCTCCCCTTGTTCTAATCCTTTGCACAGAGCATATCATGGCGGCTCGACAGCTTTAACAAAATCTCGGGCAATTCTTATGGCGGTATTTTCAGATGATTTGATTTACAGTATGTCCGTCTGATTTTCAGGCGGGCATTTTCTTTTGCCGGAATATGGTGTTTCCACTTTTATCGTGGTACAATAGACGCAAGAATCATTTTTCAGGAAAAGCATCCTGCTATCCGATTTATAGGACACCCATTGTTGTAAAATCAGGATGTCCACCTATCACAAAAACAAGGAGCAACGTATGCCAAACGATAAGATCACCGCCGTAGGTGCCAACATTGCCGAAAAAGCCGCCATGATCTGGAACGTGGCCGATATGCTGCGCGGGCCGTTCAAGCCCCACGAGTACGGTCTGGTCATTCTGCCCATGACCGTGGTGAAGCGGTTCCACGACTGCCTGCTGCCCACCCATCAGGCAGTGCTGGACACCTACGAAAAGGTGAAAAAGCTGCAGGTCATCGACGGCTTTTTGCAAAAGGCCTCCGGCTACCAGTTCTATAACACCAGCCGCTTTACCTTCGAGACCCTGCTGGCAGACCCGGACAACATTGAGTCCAACTTCCGGGATTACCTGTCCGGCTTTTCTGCCAACGCACAGGACGTGCTGGCAAAGTTCGACTTTGACAACATCATCAAGCGGATGGTAGAGAGCAGCACCCTCTACCTTGTAATCAAGGAGTTTAGCTCTGAGAAGGGCTATCTCGGCCCGGACAAGATCAGCGCGGTGGACTGCGGCTACATCTTCGAGGACCTGGTGCGGCGGTTCTCCGAGAGCTTTGGCGAGGAAGCCGGAGCCCACTTCACCAGCCGGGATATCATCTATCTGATGACCGACCTGCTGCTGTCCGAAGCCGACCTTGACACCAGCAGCATGACCGTTTACGATATGGCCATGGGAACCAGCCAGATGCTCAGCTGCATGGAGGAGCGCATCCACGAGCTGAACAGCGACATTGAGGTGACCTGCTTCGGGCAGGAGTTCAACCCCTCCACCTTTGCCATCGCCAAGGCGGACATGATGATCCGGGGCGGCGACCCCAACAATATGCGGTTCGGTGATACCCTGTCAGAGGATCAGTTTCCCGGGTTCACCTTCCAGTACATCATCTCCAACCCGCCCTTCGGCATCGACTGGAAGCGGGAGCAGAAGGCGGTGGAAGCCGAAGCCGCGCGGGGCGAGATGGGACGTTTTGCCCCCGGTCTGCCAAAGATCAGCGATGGTCAGCAGCTTTTTGTGCTGAACGGTCTTGCCAAGCTGGCAAACAAAGGCAAAATGGCGATCATCCAGAACGGTTCTCCCCTGTTCAGCGGCGATGCCGGCAGCGGGCCCAGCAACATCCGGCAGTATATTCTGGAAAACGACTGGCTGGACTGCATCATCCAGCTTTCCACCGATATGTTCATGAACACCGGCATCTCCACCTACATCTGGGTGCTCAGCAAGGATAAGCCTGCCCACCGTGCAGGCAAGGTGCAGCTTATTGACGCCAGCCACTGCTTCGAGCCACGCCGCAAGAGCATCGGCACCAAGCGCAACGACATCACCGACACCTGCCGGGAGCTGATCGTCACCGCCTACGGCGAGTTTGCCAGCGGCAAGGTGTACGGCGACAAAAACGGCATCTACTGCGAGAGCAAGGTGTTCGAGAGCGTGGAGTTCGGCTACAACAAGATCGTGGTGGAGCGTCCCCAGCGGGACGAGGCAGGCAACATCCTCCTGAAGCGCGGCAAGCCTGTGCCGGACACCAGCCTGCGGGACACCGAAAACGTACCGCTGGTACAGGATATTGACGCCTACTTTGCCCGGGAAGTTCTGCCCTACGCCCCCGACGCATGGATCGACCACAGCAAGACCAAGGTGGGCTACGAGATCCCCATGACCCGCTATTTCTACGAGTATCAGGCACCGGAAGCCGTGGAGGATATTGTAGCACGCATCACCGCACTGGAACAGGATATCTCCGCCGGGCTGGCAGAGCTGTTCCATAAGGAGGGCTGACCATGGCACGGAAAATGAAAGACAGCGGCATTGAATGGATCGGGGAGATTCCAACTGATTTTTCTCTGTACAAACTAAAATATCTTCTTTCTTCTCCTCTTTGTTATGGTGCAAATGAAAGCGGCACTTTGTATTCAGATATTCTTCCTCGATATATTCGAATCACTGATATTTCCCCAAATGGCACATTAAAAAATTCGGGAATGCTTTCCCTAGATGAATCCTCAGCTCAAAACTATATGCTTCATGAGGGCGATATTCTTTTTGCTCGGAGTGGTGCAACTGTTGGAAAAAGTTTTATCTACCATAACTACTATGGACGTGCCGCCTATGCTGGCTATCTAATTAAAGCATCCTTCAATAGACTAGTTCTTCCAGAATTTGTATATTACTATACTTGTTCCTCTGCCTATGAAATATGGAAAAATTCTATTTTCATTCAATCTACCATTCAAAATATTGGAGCAGATCGTTATTCCAATCTGCCCATTTCGGTTCCAAACAGTATTGATAAACAGCTAAGAATCGTTCGCTATCTCAATAATTTTTGTTCCAAGTTTGATGCTATAATTTACAATCTTCAAACCAGTATTGAAGATTACAAAAAGCTCAAGCAAGCAGTTATTACGCAGACTGTTACCAAAGGCGTGCGTGGTGAGCGTGAGATGAAGGATAGCGGGGTTGAGTGGATTGGTGAAATTCCAGCAGAATGGAAACTTAGCCGTGTCGGTTTGCACTTTTCTATTATTCTGGGCAAAATGCTCTGCAATGCACCGCTCAATGATACTTACACTCTTGAACCATATTATTGTGCTGCTGATGTTCATTTTGATGGTGTGGCTGATGGAGAGCGAAAAAAGATGTGGTTCAGCCCTATCGAAAAAGATTTATATCGTGTTTCGGTCGGGGATTTGCTGGTTGTTGAAGGCGGTGCCGGTGCTGGCGGAAGCGCAATTGTTGAAAAGCAGGATTCTGACACTTACGTCCAGAATTCCATTATGATCGTTCGTAGCAAAGGAAATGCTGACAACCGTTACTTGCGCTATCTGTTAGAGTTTCTTGTTAAGCAAGGTTATATTGATGTTGTCTGTAACAAGGCAACTATCCCTCATTTTACAAAAGACAAATTGTCTGGCGTCCCCTTCTGCCTTTGCCCCACTGGTGAACAAAAAGAAATCGCCGACTACCTTGATGCCAAGTGTGCCGAGATTGACAGACTGATTGCAAAGAAGGAGCAGCTGGTGAAAGAGCTGGAAAGCTATAAGAAAAGTTTGATTTATGAGGTTGTAACGGGAAAGAGGGAGGTGTAAAATACATGAAAGATCCTAGTGCTCCTAGAATGGGGGTATTGGAATGCGAAAAAGGTTCTGCTTCCTTTTATGTTGATGATTTCTCTTTCTGCATTGCAAATAATGTCATAAAAGAAATCACCAATCGCTTTGGCGAAACATATAACACCGCTAATTCTCATTTCACATTAAAAAAACAAGGCAATTTCCTTGTTGGTTCTACTACTGATGGCACTTCTATCGCTATTTATGCAAAAGACTATCTTGACAACACCCCTATTTCAAAATGCACCTTTCGAACTTCCACTTATGTAATTCAAGATGCTATCTGCACCAAAAAATTCGGGTATACTTTTGATGCAATCGAGTTGAAAGGTGGTACGTTAAACAGCCTTTTTTCCAGCAAATTTATTCCTGTAGACTATTCGGATGGTTGTTATATTATTAAACATGATGAATTCGAATTAATCGGGACCTTATTTTGGAAAAATCAAAAAATAGATGTAAAAATTGGCTGGTTTACCAGTGAACACACTCAATCTCGAAAACTAGAAATCAGTACAAAAGATCCCTATTTTCGATTTGAGTTTAGTACACCTGTTAATTTGGATGATGCTTTATTACATGTTGAAAAAGCTCGAGAACTTCTGTCCTTTTTGACCTACCGTGACAATGCAGAGTTCGATTCGATTACTTTTCAACGCAAACAGCATTTCAATAGCAAAGAAGTTCCCTCACTTGAATACTACACCGATGATGCCTATGCCTTTATAAATTACGGATTTGAACCCACACAAAAAGATCCTAATCACTGCATTTGTTTTGACGATATTGGCAGTGCTGTCTTTAAGATTCTCCCCATGTTTTATGAATTGTCAGATTATAATCCTATCAGGCATTTAAGTTTTCTTCCAAAGTCCGATAGAGAGGCTAATCTCATGACATCTGCAGATATCCGAGAAATTGCCACCTTCTTAGAATGCGAAGAGCACTGCGTTTGCCAGCATCGAGATGAAAAATCCAAGGCATTATACGATGATAGTCAGCGTCTTTCAACACTTCTTCGTAAAATCAAGGAAACCATTAGAATTGATGAAGCCGAAAACGGCATATTGCCCGACTCCATCCATAATCAGCTTACAAAAAGATTTCAGAACACATCTTTTCCAAGTAAACATAACGATCTTTTGTTATTTGAATCCTATCAAAACATTGTCGGGGGCATAACATCCTTCCATCGAAAAGTTATTGACCCCAATGATATTAAAAATTTTCGAGATTATCGCAATAAAGAAACTCACGGAAATTACAATTTACTTAATATGGATATCGGTATAACAGCTTTACATCTCGCTGTAACAGTTTACTGCTCTATCCTTCACCGTTCTGGTGTAAGTGACCAAATTCTAATTGAACTTTGTAAAAAAAGATTTTTTCGATAGGAGGTCTAACCATGCCCCTCAACACCACCGAAAAGCAATTTGAATCGGACATTGCGGCGGCGCTGCTCTCCCCTGCCGGGGGCTACACCCGCAATGGGGATTGCTACGACCCCAAGCTGGGGCTGTTTGTGGATACCCTGATCCGCTTTGTGCAAAAGACCCAGCCAAACGAGTGGGCATTTTTTGAAAAGCAGAACCCGGTAAACCCGGTGCGGAAGTTCTGCACTGCCTTTAACAATGCCTGCGATGCGGACGGGCTGCTTTCGGTGCTGCGGTATGGGTTCAAGCACCGGGGACGGAGGTTCCGGGTGTGCTATTTTCAGCCGGAGTCCGCGCTGAACCAGAAGGACGCCCAGCGCTACGCCCAAAACGAGGTCACCTGCAACCGGCAGTGGTTCTACTCCGACACCACCCACAACTCGGTGGACATGGTACTGGCGGTAAACGGCATCCCGGTGTTCGCCTTTGAGCTGAAGAACCAGTTCACCGGGCAGACCGTGGAGAACGCCAAGCAACAGTGGATGCACGACCGGGACCCCCGAGAGGTGTGTTTCCAGTTCAACAAGCGCATTCTGGGCTACTTTTGCGTAGACCTGACCGAGGTGTGGATGGCCACCCGGCTGGCAGGCAAGGACACCCGCTTTCTGCCCTTCAATCAGGGCTCCAACGGTGCCGGGCGTGACGGCGGCGCAGGCAACCCGCCCAACCCCAACGGCTACTTTACCGCCTACCTCTGGGAAGAAGTGTTCCAGAAGGACAGCATGATGGACATCCTGCAAAAGTTCATGAGCCTGCAGGACGGCAAGATCCTGATCTTTCCCCGGTACCATCAGCTGGACGTGGTGCGCAAGCTGGTGGCAGATGTGCGGCAGAAGGGTGCCGGGCAGCACTATCTCATCCAGCACAGCGCCGGGTCGGGCAAGTCCAACTCCATTGCTTGGACGGCGTACCGGCTGGCTTCCCTGTTCAACACCGAGAACAAGCCGGTGTTTGCCAGCGTCATCGTGGTGACTGACCGCACCGTGCTGGACGCACAGCTGCAGGAGACCATCTCCGGCTTCGACCATACGCTGGGTGCGGTGGAGGCCATCGGCGAGGACAAAAACTCCGGCGACCTGCGGGATGCTATCAACAACGGCGCACGCATCATCATCACCACGCTGCAAAAGTTCCCGGTCATCTATACTGAGGTGAACAAGACCGCTGGGAAAAACTATGCTGTTATCATCGACGAAGCGCACTCCTCCCAGACCGGCACCTCTGCTTTGAAGCTGAAAGCCGCCCTTGCCGACACCGAGGATGCGCTGCGGGAATATGCCGAGCTGGAAGGCAAAGCGGAGGACGAGATCGACCCAGAGGATGCACTGGTGAAGGAGTTGACCTCCCACGGACGGCACAAGAACCTGTCCTTCTTCGCCTTTACCGCCACCCCAAAAGCCGCCACGCTGGAGCTGTTCGGCACCGAGTACCCGGACGGTAGCCACCACCCCTTCCACATTTACAGTATGCGGCAGGCTATCGAGGAAGGGTTTATTCTGGATGTGCTGCAAAACTACATGACCTATTCCACCTGCTTCAAGATCGCCAAGACCATCCCGGACAACCCCGACCTGCCCGCCAGCCGGGCGGCAAAACTCATCCGCAAGTATGAAGAGCTGCACCCCTACAACATCAGCCAGAAGGCAAAGATCATTGTAGAGACCTTCCGGGAAACCACCAGCCACAAGATCGGCGGGCGGGGCAAGATGATGGTGGTCACCTCTTCCCGGCTGGCGGCGGTGCGGTACTTCCACGAGGTCAAACGCTACATTGCGGAGCAGGGCTATGACGATGTGCAGATCTTAGCGGCGTTTTCCGGTGCCGTACCGGACGGCGGCGTGGAGTACACGGAGCAATCCCTGAACGTCCGCGCCGACGGCAGCCACATTGCGGAGAGCCAGACCAAAAAGGAGTTTCATAACAACTTCAATGTGCTCATCGTAGCAGAAAAATACCAGACCGGTTTTGACGAACCGCTGCTCCACACCATGATCGTGGACAAAAAGCTGAAGGGCGTCAAGGCGGTGCAGACCCTCTCCCGCCTGAACCGCACCTGCCCCGGCAAAACCGACACCTTTGTGCTGGATTTTGTGAACAAGGCAGAGGACATCCGGGAGGCCTTCCAGCCGTTTTATCAGGAGACTTTTCTGGAGCAGGAGGTCAACACCGACCTCATTTACAAGACCCAGAAGGAGCTGCGGAACTTTGCCGTCTATTCCGATGCAGATGTGGAAGCCTTTGCCAAGGAATATTTCCGCAGCACCAAGCAGGATAAAAACGCCGTGGGCCGCATGAGCAGCGTTTTAAAGCCCGTGGCAGACCGCTACAACCAGAAAACGCAGGCCGAGCGGTACCAGTTCCGCCGCCTGCTGCGCAGCCTTGTCAAGTGGTACGGCTACGTTTCGCAGGTGGCACGGATGTTCGATGAAGAGCTGCACAAGGAGAACGTATTCTGCGCTTACCTGCTCAAGCTGCTGCCGCCGGACGAGGTCTCTCCGCTGGACTTGGAGGGCAAATTGCAGCTGGAGTATTACAAGCTGCAAAAGACCTTTGCCGGCACCATCGAGCTGGAACACGCCAAGGGCGTCTACGAGCCGGTCACCCAGAAGGGTGCTCTCGGCCACGACCCCAAGGAGCCGCTGGACGAGATCATTTTGAAAATCAACGAGAAGTTCAAGGGCGAGTTCACCAATGCCGACCGAGTGCTGCTTACTGCCCTGCATGACCGTCTGCTGGCCGACCCGAAGCTGGCAAAGCTGGCGCGCAGTTCCGACCCGCAGATCTTTACCGAGAGCATCTTCCCCAAAGCCTTTGACACTGCCGCACAGGACAGCTATCTCGAAGCGCAGGACACCTTCTCTTCCCTGTTTGAGGATACCAGCAAGTACAAGGCTATTATGTCGGCATTGGCAGAGTGGCTGTATGGAGAGTTCCGCAAGAAATAATCAGATTTTCTCAGCCGCAGCCTTTATTATAGCGGCGAAAACATAAAACTGCCCCCGAAGCAGCGCGTTCCTGCGCGGTCTGCTTTGGGGGCAGTCTGTTTTTGTTTTATGATAAGGTTACTGCTTTGCGCTTTCCGGGGCGACCTCAAAGTCGATCTTGCCCAGATTGACGTCTGCGCGCACGATGGTGATCACCATGGTATCGCCCAAATTCCAGTTCTTGCCGGAAACGGGGTCAGAAAGGCGCACGCCCTCGGTAAGCATGGTGCCGGTAGCGGTCAGGCTGGAAGCGGGCACAAAGCCCTCCACGCCGTTTTCCAACTCGATGAACAGGCCGCGCTGGGTCACGCCGGAGATGCGGCCCTCGTAGCACTCGCCCAGATGGCGGCGTGCATACTCGGCCTTATAGCAGTCCTCGGCCTTGCGCTCGATCTGCATGGCGATGACTTCGCGCTCGCTGGCCTGCTTGCTGACGTCCTCGGCAAACTCGCTGTAACGCAGGATCATGGTGTCCTTATCGATACCCTTGAGCTGGGCGGTCATGATACGGTGGATAGCCAAGTCCGGGTAGCGGCGGATGGGGCTGGTGAAGTGGGCATAGTCCTGCAGCACCAGACCGTAGTGTCCCTTGGGTTTTTCCTCGTACACAGCCTTGGACATGCAGCGCAGCATACCAACATTGATGATCTGCTCGTAGGCAGTACCGCGCACACCCTCCAGAATGGCGCTCAGCTCCTTGGGGGTGGGCACATCCTTGGCAAAGTGGTCGTTGACGCCGCAGGCCTGCAGCAACCCGTGCAAGCGCTCCAGCTTTTCGGCGTTGGGCTCCTCGTGCACACGGTACACAAAGGGAATCTGCTTTACGCGGGCAAAGTGGGCAGCGCACTGGTTTGCCAGCAGCATAAACTCTTCGATCATAGCTTCGCTCTCTCCGGAGGTGCGCTTTTTCACGTCGATGCAGTGGCCGTCCTCGTCCAGAATCAGCTTTACCTCGCCGCTCTCGATATCCATGCAGCCGCGCTCCTTGCGCAGACGGGCACGGTGACCGTACAGCTCCTTCATGGCGGGCAGCTGCGCCAGCACCTCATGGTACTTGCCGGTCAGCTCATCGTCAGCGTTACCGGCAAGCAGGGCGTTGATTTCAGAATACACGCCCTTGACCCGGCTGCGGATGACGGACTTGACAAAGCGGTAATCGGTCAGGTTGCCGTCCTTATCCAGCCGCATCAGGCAGGAGAAGGCCAGTCGCAGCACGCCCTCGTTCAGGCTGCAGATGCCGTTGGACAGCTGCTTGGGCAGCATGGGCACCACCTGATCGGCGTAGTAGACGCTGGTAGCGCGGTTAAAGGCCTCGTTGTCCAGCTCGGAGCCGGGCTTGACGTAGTTAGAAACATCCGCAATGTGCACGCCCAGCTCAAAGCCGCCGTCCGGAGTCTTGGTCAGGCTGATGGCATCGTCGATGTCCTTGGTCTCGGCGCTGTCGATGGTAAAGATGGGCAGAGCGCGCAGATCCATGCGGCCCTCGCAGTCCGCAGCAGACACCTCGGCGTTGTCCAGCTTTTTGGCCTCGTCCCGCACCTTGTCCGGGAAGCGGTTGCGGATATCCTGCGCGTAGAGCAGTGCCTTTGCGCAGCGCTTGGCCTCATCGCAGCTGCCAAAGCGCATGGCCACACCTACGCGGTGATCCTCCTGACGGCTGCCGCGCAGCAGGATCTCCACTGCCACCTTGTCGCCGTCCTTGGCGCTGCCTTCGCAGTCCCGCATGACCTGCATGGAGATGGCGGGGCAATCGTCCGGCACGAACTTCAGGCGGCCCTCCATGCGGTGCATGGTGCCCACCAGAGAATTTTTCTCTTCCAGAACAGCAAGGATCTCGCCCTCATCGCTGCCCTCTACCCGGGGGTGTGCAAACTTTTCCACCAGCACCTTGTCGCCGGGCATTGCGCCGCGGGTGAACCGGCCGGGGATGAAGATATCGCTGGTACCGTCCTCCAGCATGACAAAGGCAAAGTTTTTGCCCAGCTTTACCACCTTGCACAGCAGTGCCTTGTCGGCACGGCCGCTGCGCACGGTGAAGAACACGCCCTGCCGCTGGCAGATGACGGCCTCGTGCACCAGCTGGTCCACAGCCTCCATCACCTTGCGGTCTGCGCCGCGATCCCCGCCGAACTTATTTTTCAGATCTTTTACGGTGCACGGCTGATTCTGGATCGCGTGCTCAATTTTATCGCGCATTGCCATAAAATATTTTCTCCTTCACTTCCGTGGCCGTGCATCTCCTGCGGAGCACAGCCCTGCCTTGGGACGGGCACCTTTCCCTGTCCCCTCTTTGCGGCAGCCCGCAGAACCGGCTGCCCGCACTTTTTTCTGCACAGAAAAACAGCCCCGTCCGTTCACGGGGCTGCAACGCCTTCTCAGCCTGCCAGACGGCCTGCAAACAGGCAGGCCAGAATAGCGACCACAAAGAACACCACGCCTGCAATGCGGGTGACCTTAGCCAGCATCTGGTCTGCCGGGGTCAGTCGCGCATTGTTGGCACCGCCCACGCTGCCGTTGATGGCACCGGACAGACCCTGACCGTGGGTGTGCTGCATGAGGGTGAGGAAAACGATGACCAGCGAAGCCACCAGCAGAATGGCACCGCCAACAATTTCGATAACAGACATGAATCGTAACGCTCCTTTTATTTGTAAATACGGAAAACTACACAGAAATACAGCTATATAGTAGCATAACAAAGCCAAAATTGCAAGTAGAATCCGCGCATTTACAAGGAAATCAATTTTCCTCTAAAGGCTTTCCCCGGTCGGGGGAAGCTGTCACCGCAGGTGACTGATGAGGGCGCAGACAAGCAGCAGTTTACGAGAAATTACCCCTCATCCGTCTGCTCACTGCGTTCGCAGCCACCCGCTCCCCCTTTTGTCGCTGCGCGACATTTTCCCCCGGCCGGGGGAAATCTGTCCCCAAGGGGTGAAGGCTTTTGCTCTGGGTCAAACATCAAAAGTTGATTTCCGTGGCGCATTTATCCCGCTGCTTCCAGCGCGGCGCAGACCTGCGCAAAGATGGCTGCACCGGAGTACGCGGTGTGGATCGCACCGTCCTGCAATACCACAATGGTATAGCGGGGCTTTTCTGCCGGCCAGAACCCCGCAAACCACAGGTTGCAGCGCTCGGTGCCCTCCGGAGTGAACTGCCCAGTCTGGGCGGTACCGGTCTTGCCGCCCGCCCCGCCGGAAAGCCCGGCGGCATCCTGCGCGGTGCCCTGCTGCACCACCTGTACCAGCATGGCGCGCAAAAGCGCTGCGCTCTGCGCCGGAATCACCCGCCGTCCCCGGGGGTGGCTGAGGGTCTCCACCGGCTGTCCGGTGGTCTCGTCCAGCGTGGCTTGCAGCACATAAGGAGCGTGGTATACGCCGTCCGCCGCAAGGGTGTTGAACAGTGCCGCCACCTGCATAGGTGTTGCCAGCAGACTGCCCTGCCCAAAGCTGAAATTAGCCAGCTGCCCGCTTTGCGCTAACTCCTGCGGGGTGGGCAGCTGCCCGGCCTCGGCGGCAAGCCCCTCTGCCAGCGGCAGGCTCTGCCCAAAGCCAAAGGCTTTAGCGGTGCCCAGCAGGCTTTCCGCGCCCAGCTGCTGTCCCAGACGGATAAAATAGCCGTTACAGCTTTTTTCCAGCGCAGCGGCAAGGTCTACCTGTCCATGTGGCACCCTGCCCGCGCAGCGGAAGATCTGCCCATCCACTACCACCGCGCCGGTGCACTCGAAAACCGGCTGCAAGCCCGCTTCCAGTGCAGCCGCCGCCAGCACCGGTTTGAACACTGAGCCCACCGCGTAGCTTTGCAGTGCCCGGTTCAGAAAGGGACTGTTCTCTGCCTGCAGACTGTCAGCAAGGCGCTCCGGGTCGTAGCACGGCACGCTGACGCTGGCGCGCACCGCCGCTGTGGCGGTATCCAGCACCAGAATACAGCCGCGCTTCATGGTATTTGCCGCCACTGCCTCCGCTGCCCGCTGCACCGGGCGGGAGATGGTCAGCTGCACGCCCAGCGCCCCGCTGTCGGCTTGCAAAAGCCTAGGTGTTTCTCCGGTGCGCAGCGTACCCTGTGCAGTCACGGCGCAGACAAGACTGCTGTGCTCCCCTGTGCCGGAAAGCACACCGTCCAATGCCTTTTCCAGCCCGGCAGCCCCGTGACCTGTGCTATCCAGATAGCCCAGCAGATGCTGACACAGCGGCACCGCCGCATATCGCCGGGCGGTGGGGTAACCGGTCAGCCCAAGGCGGGCGGGGTCGCAGTCTACCTCCAGCAGAAACGGGGCGGCGCGGCTGCGGCTGCGGTACAAAAGCGCCTGCCCGGCGGCATCGGTGCAGGCATACAGCCGGTCGTAATTGCCCTGCCCGGGAAAGCACACCACCTGCCAGCGCTCCTTGAGACCAGTGAGCAGCCGCCCCTGTGCATCGTAAAAGTTGCCCCGCCGGGCGGGCAGCTGCAGAGTGACCGTACTCTGAGCCGCCGCCCGCGCAGCATAGGCGGGGTGCAGCGCCAGCAGATCGAACCGGCACAGCGCCACGGCAAATCCCAGCAGCAAGGCGGCATACACCGCCAGCACCCGTTTGCCGGACATCCCCGCGCCCCCTTTCCCTGTGGTTAGGGTGGGCAGTAAGGGCGTGGGGTATACACAAAAAGAGGCAGAACCTCTCCGAAGAGAAATTCCGCCTCTCTAGCGTATCTTATTAAGCTTGGTACGGCTTAGTACATGCCGCCCTTCCAAACCACGTTTTTGGAGCCGGGTCACGCATATCCGGAAACGTAGACTTTTGTAGAATTATCAAGGCTACAAGCCGATTTTTCCAGATTCTCAGTTTTTGCATGATTCACGCATTTCTACGCAAATCTACGCCACTTACCGGGTGATTGGCGTAAGTTTTGGCGTAAGTTTCGGCGTAAGCAATTCCGCTTCATGCGTCGAAAATCACAGGTTGCCGGCGATCTGTTCAAAGGCTCTTTCAACCGATTCAAAGCTGCTGTGCGTGTAGACATCCAGCGTCACACTGGCATTGGAGTGCCCCATCAGGTATTGCAGGCTTTTTACATCCAGCCCGGCCTGCTGAACATTGGTGCAGAAGGTGTGTCGCAGCACATGGGGCGTGATTTTCGGTACAGGTTTGCCGTATGCAGTTTCAAACTTGCCCTGCACGCCACGCATATAGTTTTCCAAGTGCATTGCCACCTTCGGCATTCCGGACTTGTCCAGAAAGAGAAATCCGCTGCAGCCATCCACCAGCGCTTCTACCTTTGTGGACGCTCTGGTTCTTACTACACGCAACAGCGCTGCACAAACGGTATCCGTCATGGGAACATTGCGGATGCCGCTTTTGGTTTTCGGCGGTGTGACAAAGTAGGGCTTTTCAGCCGTCCGGCAAAGTTGCCGCCGCACATGGATACAATGCCGCTCAAAGTCGATATCTGCTCGTGTTAGACCGTACAACTCGCTCACCCGCAAGCCGGTTCCCAAAAGAATGACGATATCATCATAATAGTTGCCGCCGTAGTCCTGAACGAATTGCAGATATTTCTCCTGCTGCTCTCTGGTCAGGGCATCGCGCACATAAGCGTCCTTCGGCACAACATCCGACAGCTTGAACTTGAATGGATTCTTGCGGATGATGTCATCCTCCACCGCCATCTCAAACGCCGGTCTGACAACGCTTTGCAGGATTCCAATGGTGTTTTGCTTGAAACCGCTGTCATGCAGAAACACGAACCAGCCTTTCGCATCGGACAATTTTACCGTTTTGATGGCTTTTTGCCCGAAAGGGTCAGCATGAATCCGTTTGACCGCTGTGTTGTACGACCGAAGTGAATTGGGTTTCAACCCACGTTTCAGATTCATATAACGGTCAACCAGATCAGCCACCGTCATTTCTCCGGCGGCGTAGTCGATGCCGTCTGCCAGATCGCGCCACAGTTCTTCCTCTTTTTTCCGCAGCTCTGTCAGGGATTTAGCGTAAATACAACGCCGTTTCTTGTGGATATCGGTATAACGATAGTCGTAGGTGCCATTTGCTCTCTGGCTTTCGCCATCCTTCAAAACACGGCCCTTGCTATCCTTGCGCTTTTCAGGCATTTAGAAGCTCCTTTCTGTGAAAAGCGCATCTATAAGGTCAGTGTCAGTATAACACATCAACCATGCGATTTCCACCCGCAGCGAATGAGAAAAGGACGGTTTCACATTTGCAGCCTTTGGCAACCTCTCAAATAGAATATGCTTGCTCGACAAAGCAATCGAACAGGCGACGTTTGATCAGACGCTTGTTTCCCACCCAGAGGACGAATTTGCATTTATCTTCATTCGTGATTTCACGCAGCTTGTTGATGCCAATGCCGGAGTAAGCCGCAGCTTCTTCCAGCGTCAGATTGCTCTTTTCCCAAATAGGGACGTCTTTCATAGGCAGACCTCCAATTCCTTGTAACCGAACGCCTGTAACCGGGCAGGAAA
>OGFV01000129.1_pt1 | contig 38540 bp, 30 predicted proteins | sample 1571131 | NCBI WGS metagenome assembly OGFV01 (sample SAMEA2582044, study PRJEB24529) | metagenome | biome: Human gut stool | place: China | collected 2011
TGCTGGTGCGGCTGATTCTACGCTCGTGGCAGCGAAGGATTCGGCAGCTTCTGATGCTTCTTCTGCTGAAATTTCTGATGCATCGGCTGATGCTGATGGAAATGTGGCTGAGGACCTGAAGAAGGATGAACTCTCCGCTACGCCTGATACGGCACAGGGCGGCAAACCTTCTATCTTCTTCGACAAGGATGGCAAGGAGGTGAAGCATCGCATCTTCTCGGTGCCTCATTTCGGCAATACTTTCCCCGACCAGCAGGATGTGCAGATTCTGGCGGCTACTAAGCACGGCGTGAAACCGGTACAGAACCGTCTGGAGGCGGAGAACAGCAAGGGCAAGCTGGTGTATGTGGGCAGCAATCCTTTCTTTTATGTCGACAAGCTGAACAACAGTATTCCTTACCTGGTGCCTCGTGCCTCTGTGCTGCTCCAGGATATTGGTCGTGCCTATGTCGATTCGTTGCAGATCAAGGGTATTCCGCTGCATAAGATTATCGTGACGAGCATTCTGCGCACCAAGGATGATGTGGCTAAACTGCGTACCCGAAACGGCAATGCTACCGAGAATTCGTGTCATCTCTATGGTACTACCTTCGATATCTGCTACAACCGCTACAAGCAGATTCAGACCCGTGAACAGCCTCGCCGCCAGGTGCAGAATGATACCCTGAAATGGGTGTTCTCCGAGGTGCTCCGCGATTTCCGCAACAAGAACCGCTGCTATATTAAATATGAGGTGAAGCAGGGTTGCTTCCATATCACCGTGAAGTAGTGGTGTTTCATTTAATTTTTGATTCTCTTCAAATCTGCTTCTTCTCCCACTATCCAGATGATGTCTCCCTTCTTGAAGACTCGGGTAGGGGATACGTGCGTCAGATTTTCCCGGCCCTCTTCCAGTCCTACCACCATACAGTTGTATTTATCCCTTATTCCGCTTTCTATCAGCGTCTTTCCCAGGAATTCGCTGCCGCCGCTGATGATGAGCTGGCTGAGCTTCATCTCGCGCTTTTCTATTTCAGCCTCCTCAGGCAGCAGGTCGCTCTGCAGGGCGGTGTTGAATTTCTGCAGCTGGTCGTCGTTGCCGATTACCTGCAGTTTGTCGCCCGGGAAGATGATCATGTCGCCGTTCGGGATGTTCAACCGGTGAGAGCCGCGGTGAATGCTGCTCATGTCAACACCGAAACGCTGGCGCAGATGCAGCTCTCTCAGCGATTTGCCAGTCCAACTGCTATCTTCTGGTACTTCAAATTCGCTGATGTGGATATCTCGGTCTAGCAGTCTGCCCTCGTAGAGCGGCCGCTTTTCGCCGTTCACCTGAGCCGCAATATCGCGCGAACGCAGGTTGTGAACGAAGACGCGCTCCATCACGATGCTACGCTTCTTGATGCGGCGGGATGCCAGCATCAGCATCACCACGGCGGCACCGATGCAGACAATCAGCGCATTGGTAAAGCGCGAGAGGAAATTGATGATATAGAAGATGAAAGCCAGTGCTATCATGAAGCGCACGAACACCGTAAAGAGCAGCGGCACGCGGTTGATGCTGCTCTCCACCCAGAGGCGTTTCCACTCGGCACTGTGGTTCTTCTTCATCACGATGGCGCGCAGGAACGGTGAGATGAACAGGACGGTGAGCAGACCGGTGATGGCGTTGGCATACCAGTGGAGATGCCAGCCGGGCAGCAGATTGCGCATCAGCGGCAGCACGAAGGTGAACATCAGGGCGATGACGGCTGCCGAGAGGATGGAGTAGGCGGTGGTGTTGACCAGCATCTGGCGGATCAGCGATTTCCACTTGCTCTGCTGCTGCGTCTGGGGATGACTCATCGCGAAATGGTTCAGAATATGGATGAGTTTGTCGGGCAGATGTTTCTCCATCACCTGATAGGTAGGTGTGGCAAGACGAATCATATAAGGTGTAAGGAAGGTGGTGATGACGCTCACCGCTACCACTACCGGATAGAGGAACTTGCTGATGACGCCGAGCGACAGACCCAGCGAGGCGATGATGAAAGAGAACTCACCAATCTGAGCCATCGAGAAACCGCAGCGCATCGCCGACTTCAGCGACTCGCCTCCGAGCATGAATCCGAAGGTGCCGAATATTGCCTGACCTACCAGTATCGTACCGACCAGGGCGAGGATAGGAACGGCATATTCTATCAGAATCTTCGGGTCTACCAGCATACCTACCGATACGAAGAAGATGGCTCCGAAGAGGTTCTTTACCGGTTCTACAAGCTTGATAATCTTCTCTGCCTCAATGGTTTCTGCCAGTATGCTGCCCATAACGAAGGCTCCGAAGGCGCTGCTGAACCCCACCTTGGTGCTCAGTACCGCCATGCCGCAGCACAGACCCAGCGAAACGATGAGCAGGGTTTCGGCATTGATAAGTTTCCTCACCGAACGCAGGAACCACGGAATGGCGAAGATACCCACGATAAACCACACGCCCAGGAAGAAGCCTATCTTCACGATAGAGGCAAGCATCTGCCCGCCGTCGGGACTGCTTCCGCTCGCTATCGCCGACAGCATCACCATCATCACGATAGCCAGGATATCTTCCAGTATCAGCACGCTCATCACCATCGAGGCAAACTTCTGGGTGCGCAGCCGCATATCATCGAATGCCTTATATATAATAGTGGTGGAGCTCATGGCGAGCATACCGCCCAGGAAGATGCAGTCCATCCTTCCCCAGCCGAAACTGTGGCCTACGCTGATGCCCAGCATCATCATGCAGAACACGATGACCACGGTGGCGATGATGGGAGAGGCACCCATCTTCACGATTTTCTTGAACGAGAAGTCAAGACCGAGCGAGAAGAGGGTGAAGATGACACCGATGTCGGCCCAGGTCTGGATATCCGTCTCGTCGACTACCGACATGGTGTAGGACATGTGTGGCGAAACCAGGAATCCCGCCATGATGTATCCCAGCACCAGCGGCTGCTTGAGCCTTTTGAAGATGAGGGTTACGATGCCTGCTACCATCAGGATGAGGGCGAGGTCTTTTACTAAGAATGGAATTTCAGCCATATTTTTCTGTTTATGAAAAAGGGGAATTTAGATGTGTCTAAATTCCCCATATCTGTATTAGTCATTAAATTCTTCTGTGATTTCCGCTATCTTCACGATGGTCTTCACTACCTTCTCCATTACCTGGATGCTCACAAACTCGTGAGGACCGTGGAAGTTGACACCGCCGGCGAAGATGTTAGGACAAGGCAGACCCTTGAAGCTCAGCTGGGCTCCGTCGGTACCGCCGCGGATAGGTTCTACGCGAGGTGGAACGCCGCTCTCCTGCATCGCTCTGAGCACGATGTCGATGACGTGCATGTTAGGATCAATCTTCTCCTTCATGTTATAGTACTGGTCGTAGATAACCGCCTTTACGGTTCCGTCGCCATACTTCTCGTTCATCTTGTTCACGCAGTCCTCGATGAAATCCTTGCGGTTTTCAAACCTGTTGCGGTCGTGATCTCGGATGATGTAGCTGAGTTTTGCCTCCTCGCAGCGGCTCTCAATACCGATGAGGTGGTAGAAACCCTGGTAGCCTTCAGTCTGCTCAGGAGTCTCGTTCTCAGGAATCATGTTCTGGAATTCCACAGCCAGTCGGCTTGCATTCACCATCTTGCCCTTGGCATAGCCTGTATGAACGCTCACGCCCTTGATGATGATTTTAGCTCCGGCAGCATTGAAGTTCTCGTATTCCAGGTCGCCTAGGTCGCCGCCATCTACGGTGTATGCCCAGTCGCAGCCAAACTTCTCTACATCGAAATGATGCGCACCCATACCGATTTCCTCGTCAGGATTGAAACCTACGCGGATATCTCCGTGCTTGATTTCGTCGTGGTCGCGCAGATAGCACATAGCCTGTACGATTTCAGCGATGCCCGCCTTGTCGTCGGCACCCAGCAGGGTAGTACCGTCTGTTACGATGATATCCTCTCCCTTGTGAGCCTTCAGCTCTGGGAAAGTCTCAACGCTTGAGATGATGCCCGGGCTCAGCTCGATGTCGTTGCCGTCATAGTTCTTGATGACGCGCGCCTTTACATCCTTTCCGCTGGCATCAGGCGATGTATCCATGTGTGAAATAAATCCGATGGTAGGAGTCTTTTTCTTGGTATTGCTCTTCAGGGTGGCATAGATATAGCCCATGTCATCCATTTCGACATCGCTCAATCCTTCGTCCTCAAGTTCCTTCTTCAGGTACTTGGCAAATTCGAGCTGTTTTGCCGTACTAGGCACGCTGGTCGATTCTTCGCTCGACTGTGTGTCGAATTTCGTATAGTTTATAAATCGTTCTACTAAATCCATGTTTTCAATTATTAATCATTTCTGTTGTTTCGGGTGATCTCGGTGGGATTCAAACCCACGACCTTCAGAACCGGAATCTGACGCTCTATTCAGCTAAGCTACGAGACCCTCTTTTCTGCCGCCCGTTTCTCCGCCTGAATGACATCGAATCGGGAAGTCGACTGCAAAATTACTGCTTTTATTTGAAATAACCAAATATTTGGGGCAGATTTTTTCATATATATAATGTGTATTTGTGAATTGTTCTACAAAATGCTACTAAAAAACTTAAAAATGCTATCATTTTGCGAAAAAATACGGAAAAATGCTTGCAGATTAATTATTATTTTGTACCTTTGCAGCGCAAATACTAAATATGAAATAAAAATGAGCAATTTGATAAAACCTGAAGGGTACAAGGCGCTGCTGGATATGCGCCAGACCGAAATGGGTATTAAGATGATAAAAGAATTCTTCCAGCAAAACCTGAGCACCGAGCTCCGTCTGTGTCGCGTTACCGCTCCGCTCTTCGTATTGAAGGGTTTGGGTATCAATGATGACCTGAATGGAGTGGAGCGCCCTGTAACTTTCCCTATCAAGGATTTGGGCGAAGCCCAGGCTGAGGTGGTTCATTCTCTTGCCAAGTGGAAGCGACTGACGCTTGCCGAGTATGAGATTGAGCCTGCTTATGGCGTATATACCGATATGAACGCCATCCGTGCTGACGAGGAGCTGGATAATCTTCATTCGCTCTATGTTGACCAATGGGACTGGGAGGCTGTGATTACCAAGGAAGACCGTACCATCGCCTTCCTCGAAAATATCGTGCGCCGCATCTATGGTGCCATCTTGCGTACCGAGTTTCTGGCTTGCGAGCATTATCCTCAGCTGAAGCCTTTCCTGCCTAAGGAGATTCATTTCATTCATGCGCAGGATTTGCTCGATATGTATCCAGACCTTTCTCCTAAGGAGCGTGAGGATGCTATCTGCAAGAAGTATGGCGCTGTATTTGTAGAGGGCATTGGCGGCAAGTTGAGCGATGGCAAGAAGCATGATGGCCGAGCTCCTGACTATGATGACTGGAGCACCGTGGCTGAGAACGGCAAGATGGGACTGAATGGTGATATCCTTATCTGGTATCCTGTTCTGGGTCGCAGTTTTGAGCTCAGTTCTATGGGTATCCGTGTCGACAAGGAGAGTCTGCTGCGTCAGCTTAAGCTGGAGGGCAAGGAGGATAGAGAGAAGCTTTACTTCCATCAGCAGCTCCTGAACGACAAGTTGCCTCTGAGCATTGGTGGCGGTATCGGCCAGAGCCGTCTGTGCATGGTATTGCTTCATAAGGCTCACATTGGTGAAATCCAGGCTAGCATCTGGCCTGAGGAGATGCGCAAGGAGGCTGAGGAAGCGGGCATGAACCTCATTTAAGCCTTTCTGCCGGTGCGTCATGGTGTGTACTGTGATGTGCTGCATATTCAGTTGATCTTTTTAAGATAATAATAATTTGCTTACGAAGGCTCCCGGTGCTTTTCTGCATCGGGGGCTTTTTTTTTGTTGTGTGTCGGTATGACTCTAACCTAGCTGGTTCAAATTCCCCAGAACGCCCCGTTTCTGCCGTTTTCGGCGTCTTCATTGATGACCGGCGTCTGCCATCATTTATAACCCGTGTTGGTCTTAATAGAAGACTCGAGCGAGGCACAAAAGACTGTTCTTTCGATTGCCGGTGCAAAGATACGAAGATTTCTGGTATCTACCAAATTTAGGCATGTGATAAGGAACGATTTTCAGCAGCTTACGATTTGAAACTTAGTAAAGAGAAATAACTCTATGTTTCATGGAACGCATCTCTATGTTTTGCGGTGTAGAAAACTATGTTTTGCGCTATAAACCAGTATATTACAAAGTAATAACCGATTACGTGGAACGTATTCAGTATTCAGTATTCAGTTTTTTTCGCTGTTGTTGCCACTCTCTGTATAGATAGTATATTATATATATATAATAATATATATATATAATATAAAATAATTACTTACAATTTGTAACCATATAAAAGGTAACTATCGCGAAAAAAACTGAATACTGAATACTGAATAACCTCTTGGGCATCATACGCCCGGGTATAATGGCAACATTTGGGGAAGATAGTACTAGTTTCTCCACTCCGTATAGGTTGTCCTACATGGAGTGGAGAATTTCGTATCGTGTGGAGTATCTTCTATGTCATAACCAGATCCAGGTCCTTTGTGAGCTTTTTCATCGCCGGGTTCTTCTCCATAAGAAGTTCCAGAACTTCATTCTTGGTCAGAACCTTGCCTACCTCTTCCTGGTCGGCAAGGCGGTAGCTGATGCTCAGTTCGCTGTTGTGAAGACCTAAGACGAAAGTCTTGAGAATGCGGTTCTTGATGTTCAAAACGTCGTCTAGCAAGAGCTGGTTGTTGATGATAACCTCTATCTGCGGATAGTTGGTTATCTTCGGTACAATACTCTTCATGCGGTTGGCTAAGCCTATGAAATCCAGCTTGTTCTGCATTCTCATGCACATACTGAACCATGTTGCTTCCACCTGCTCCTGGGTGAACTCGTTCTGGTCGCCCGTGATGGTCGCTTTTTCCTCATTGGTATCATCATACGGACTGTGCAGGCGGCGCTGGTTCTCCTCCCTCTTCTTCAGGTTAGAGAAAGTCATGCCTATGCCGCCCAGCTTGATATTCTTGAGTCGTGGCTTGTGAGGCGATGCAGCATCAGTAGCAGCTCCGGCAGCGGCTGAGCCTTCTGGAGAGGCAGATGCGGCTGCGGTGGCAGATGCAGAATAAGATGCAGCATTAGAGGCTGCAGAAGCGGCTGTCGGTGCCCCTGACGAAGGCACAGCAGTAGCTGTAGCAGCAGACGCTCCCGGCTGTGAAGACCGTTTTTCGCTGCTGCCAGAAGGCTCAGAACCTGCACCCTGAGAGGCAAGCTTAGACTGAGCCAGGAGTTTCTGAAACAGGGATTTTAATCTATTGGGCGTACGCCCCGCACTAGGCACATCCTGATCCTCGGGCTGCGTAATCTGGCCTATCTGTATCAGGGTGAGCTCTACCAGTAATCGCTTGTTGCTGCTGGCGCGGTAATGGATATCGCACTGGTTCATCAGTTCCAGCGCCTTATATAAGAAAGGTGTAGGCGCCTTCTGGGCCTGAGCCTGGAACTTGGCTTTCTGGTCGTCGCTGGCTTCGAGCAGAGGCAGGGTCTGAGGATCCTTCGCCATCATCACGTTGCGCACATGCTGGGCAAGCCCCTGAATCATGTTGCCGCCATCGAAACCGCGGCTCAGAATGCCGTCGAGCGTTACCATCATCTCGGGCACCTTATTCTCCAGAGCCAGGTCTACCAGACGGAAATAGTTGTCGCTGTCGAGCACGTTCAGGTCCTCGATCACCTTCTGGTAAGTGATGTTGCCCATGCAGAAGCTGGCAGCCTGGTCGAAGATAGAGAGGGCATCGCGCATACCTCCGTCAGCCTTTTCGGCTATCACGGCGAGCGCCTGCTCTTCATATTGTATGCCTTCCTTCTCAGCCACCATCTTCAGGTGGTTGATGGTATTGGCTACCGTCATTCGCTCGAAGTCGTAAATCTGACATCGGCTCAGGATGGTAGGCAGAATCTTATGCTTCTCGGTAGTGGCGAGGATAAAGATGACATGCTGAGGCGGCTCCTCCAGTGTCTTGAGAAAAGCGTTGAAGGCGGCTGTAGAGAGCATGTGGACCTCGTCGATGATAAACACCTTATACTTGCCCACCTGAGGCGGAATGCGGGTCTGTTCCATCAGAACCTTAATCTGGTCAACACCGTTGTTGCTGGCAGCATCCAGCTCGAAGATGTTGTAGGAACGCTGCTCATTGAAGGCACGGCAGCTCTCACATTCGTTGCATGCCTCGCCGTCTTCGCGAGGGTGCTCGCAGTTGATTGCCTTCGCAAAAATGCGGGCACAAGTGGTTTTGCCCACACCTCTCGGACCGCAGAAAAGATAGGCGTGCGCCAGCTTGCCGCTCTTCACTGCATTCTTCAAAGTGGTGGTCAATGCACTCTGTCCGACAACCGAATCGAAGGTCATCGGACGGTACTTTCTTGCAGAAACTATATACTCTTCCATTATTTTTTCTTAATTGATGATGCAAAGATAACAAAAAAATATTATCTTTGCAAACAAATTCGGAAGAAATGAGTAAAAAACTTGGTATTATATGGAATTATCTCGCTCATTATAAGTATCTTATAGTGATTGTAGCGGGTGTTCTGGTAGTTGGTGTGGTTGACGACAACAGTGTAAGACAGCACATTAAGTACCAGATAGAGATAGCTACGCTCCGTTCGGAGATAGAAAAATATCGTGAGCAGTATGAAAACGACAAGCATACCCTGCGCGATATGCAGCATGGTGTGCGGGCATTTGAGAAGATAGCCCGCCAGCGTTATTTCATGAAGGCTGATGATGAAGACATCTTTGTATTGAGTTCGGATATTCCGGAAAAAACTAACGAACAAGACGAAAATGAAACAATTGAGTAAACTGGAAAGTGCTATTTTCTTGCTGGGCGGCGTGCTGATGGTTGTCGGTGCGGCTTGCTTCGCATTTGGTTTTTCACATCCGCAGCTGGTGCAGGTAACGAGCTGGGGGTTCCTGCTGGGCACCATACTCTTCAGTGTAATGCAGGCGATGCAGATCTATGAGGGACCTTCGCTGGTTATCCACCGACTGAAGAGGATGCAGTATGTGGCAGACATCTTCTTCGTGCTCTCAGGCATCTCGATGGTAGATACGGTGTATGCTTTCCTGCGCCGCTGGTTTGAGAATTATGAGACCTATATCACCTATTTCTATAATAAGTGGGTAGTCTTCCTCCTCATCGCAGCTCTGCTGGAACTGTATACCACGCATCGCATCTCTCATGAACTGAAGAAGGAAAACAATCAGTAATATAGAAAGGACGAGAAAAAAGCTTTCGGTGGCCAATAGGAGTGCAAACAAAACATAAATCTTGTAAGAATGAATTAAATTGCTGCAATTTATTTCGTCAGTTCAAATTAAGATTGTACTTTTGTTCACCGAAAGTGATATAGATAGCTTATGAATAGAATATTTTACGCATTCATTGCCTTGATGGCACTAGCATCTTGTGCCAACAGTTACGATATCTCGGGTACTTCTAACGTAAGTACTCTGGACGGACGCATGCTGTACCTTAAGATACTGGAAAACAACGATTTCAAGAACGTGGATTCTTGCGATGTAGTGCACGGACAGTTCCATTTTCAGGGTTCTGTCGACTCTATGAGGATGGCGAATATCTTCATGGATGATGACCCTGTGCTGCCGCTGGTGCTGGAGAGTGGAAGCATTACGGTGAAGCTCGATGATACACAGCAGGTGGTAAGCGGTACTCCTATGAACGATAAACTCTTCGGATTCTTCAAGAAATACCAGCAGATTCAGAATCAGTTGCGCGAACTGGTACACAAGCACGACCAGGCTATCATGAACGGTAGCGATATGGTGGCTGTCAACAAGCATCTGAACGAGGAATCCATCCGCCTCTCTGAGCAGGAAGACAAGCTCATCACTTCGTTTGTTACCGACAACTTCAACAATGTGCTGGGACCGGGCGTCTTCTTCCTCGTTACAATGGGCAACCAGTATCCGATGCTCTCTCCTTGGATTGAGGACATCATGAGCAAGGCTACCGACTATTTCAAGAATGATCCTTATGTAAAGGACTATTATAAGAAAGCTCAAGAAAATCAGGAGATTATGAATGGTACCCGAGATGCGCAGGGCGGCATGCAGCCTGAGATGGAAGCGGCTCCACAGGTAAATCCTGATGCGGCTCCGGCACCTACAGCCAACGAACTGGCTGCGCCTACGATTCCTGAAAAACAGGAAGGTCAGGAGTAGAAACAGGGCTCTTCTTTCAAGGTCTTGGGCATTAACATCTTGTAAAACTCTTCATTTTATAAGTTTAGTAATATGAAATTAATCAAGAATGGAACCATTATAAATGAGGGTCGCTCTTTTGTGGGCGACCTCTTGTTGGATGGTGAATTTATCAAGGAGATATATGAAGGCGAGGCACCCCGTGGCAATTACGATGAAGTCATCGATGCCTCGGGGTGTTTTGTTTTGCCGGGTGTGATTGATGATCATGTTCACTTCCGTGAGCCGGGACTTACGCAGAAGGCTGACATCGAGAGCGAAAGCCGCGCTGCTGCCTTTGGTGGTGTGACCAGTTATTTTGAGATGCCTAATACGGTGCCTCAGACTACCACTCTGGAGGCCTGGCAGGCAAAGCGGCAGCTGGGCGCTGAGAAGAGTCATGTGAACTACAGTTTCTTCTTTGGTGCTACCAATGACAATGTAAATGATTTTGAACAGCTCGATACGCATCGTGTTCCGGGAATCAAGCTCTTTATGGGCTCCAGTACGGGCAATATGCTGGTGGATAAATATGAGGCGCTGCAGGCTATCTTCAAGAAGGCGAAAGAACTGGATTTGCCGGTGATGACCCACTGTGAGGATACCGAAATCATTAACCGCAACATGCAGCTGGCTAAGCAGAAATGGGGTGAGGACCCTGCCGTAGAACATCATCCGGAAATACGCAGCGAGGAGGCTTGCTATGAAAGCAGCCGTCTGGCAGTGAAGCTGGCTAAGGAAAGCGGGGCGCATCTCCATATCGCTCACGTTACTACGGCTAAGGAACTGGAGTTCTTCGGTAAGGATGAAAATATTACAGGCGAGGCAGTTGTGGCTCATCTCATGTTCTCGGATAAAGATTACGCTGTGAAGGGCGCACGCATCAAATGCAACCCTGCAGTAAAGACCGCTGCTGATCGCGATGCTTTGCGTAAGGCGCTGAGTAATGGTAAGATAACTGTAGTAGGTACCGATCATGCTCCTCATCAGTTGAAGGATAAACAGGGCGGTTGTGCCAAGGCTGCATCAGGTATGCCGATGGTACAGTTCTCGCTGGTAAGCATGCTGAAACTTGTTGACGAAAAGGTAATCAGTATTGAGCGCCTGGTTGAACTGATGTGCCATAATCCAGCCCGTCTGTTCCATATCTGTCAGCGCGGTTTCCTGCGTCCGGGTTATAAGGCAGATGTCGTTGTGGTGCGCAAGGGAGAGCCTTGGAAGGTGACCGCAGAGGTGATTCAGAGCAAGTGTAAATGGAGCCCCGTAGAGGGTGATGAGTTTGCATGGAAAGTGGAACAGACTTTCTGTAACGGTCATCTTATCTATAACAAAGGCGTGTTTGATGCCGCTTGCAGAGGAGAAGAACTGGAGTTCAGAAGCAATTCCTGAAAAGGGAAATCTTACGGGGATTGTAAAATAAAATATCGTATCGGATGCGAAGAATAGTATACAATATAAGCGAAATTGAGCCATATATCAACTGGCTATATTTCTATCATGCCTGGGGATTGAGCGGCAAACCTCGAGAGGAAAAGAAAAAAATGAAGGCTGAGGCGCTCGATATGCTCCATTCATGGGAAGGCGAATATCATACCTATGCCGTCTTCGGACTCTTCGAGGCGAACAGCGAGGGGGATGATATCTGGCTGGAAGGGCAGAAAGTCCGCTTCCCGATGCTCCGTCAGCAGCATCCGGCGGCTCAGGGAGAACCCAATCTCTGTCTGGCTGATTTCATCCGCCCTCTGGGCAGTGGAATAACAGACCGGCTGGGTATCTTCTGCACGACGGTAGATGGCGGTCTGGAGAAGAAATATCGCTCGGACGACTACCTCAATATGATGGCACAGACACTCTGCGACCGGTTGGCTGAAGCCACGGCAGAGAAGTTGCACGAAGAGGTGAGACGCAGCATCTGGGGCTATGCTCCCGACGAGCAGCTGAGCATCGAAGACCAGCATCAGGAGCGCTATCAGGGCATCCGTCCGGCTATAGGATATCCTTCGCTGCCCGATACCAGTGCCAACTTCATCATCGACCAGCTCATCGATATGAGTCAGGTGGGCATCCGGCTCACCACAAGCGGAATGATGACGCCTCATGCCAGTGTCTCGGGGCTGATGTTTGCACATCCCAAGTCGCGGTATTTCGAACTGGGACGGATAGGAGACGACCAGCTTCGCGACTATGCACAGCGCAGAGGAGTGCCCGTGCAGGCAATGAAAACGTATCTTCAATCAAGTTTGATCAAGAAATGATAGCAAGAATATTGATACCCGTAGTGGTATTCACCCTGTTGCCGTATCTGTGGATATATAAAAGGTATGGCAAGTTACGGCTGAAGAGTCTCTGGCAGCGGGTGCTCTTCTGGTTGCCGGCTTTCGTGGTTATCGCCTACAGCGCGTATATCACGATACTGCCCAACTTCCTGCCACGCAATCCGGTGCTCATCGACATCTGGTTTGTGATGATGGCAGTATGTGCAGTGCCGCAGTTTGTCTTCAGCCTGTTCAGTCTCTTCGGTTGGTGCTGTATGCGGCTCCTTCACGGACATCGCAACTGGGGCAAGCTCCTCGGACTGGTAGTGGGAGCGGTGGCGTTCTTCTGCTTTATCTACGGATTTACCGAAGGTTTTCCTAAGATGCAAGTCAAGCGTATCACCATCTATGTACCCAATCTGCCGAAGTCTTTCGAGGGCTATCGCATCGTTCAGTTCAGCGATATCCATCTCGGTTCATACTATGGCTGGCGTGGTCATCTGCCTCAGCGCGATATCGACAGCATCAATGCCGAGAAGCCTGATTTGATTTGCTTTACGGGTGATTTACAGAATGTTACACCCGATGAACTGCCTGAGTATCAGGCGCTGCTCAGCAGTCTGAAAGCCAGAGACGGCGTGATGAGTGTGCTGGGCAATCACGATTACACCTATTATATGGATGTAGATGACGAGCAGGAGATAGCTGCATTAGAGAAGCGGATGCAGGACTTCCAGCGGAGTTGCGGATGGCATCTGCTGATGAATGAGCATGTGGCGGTGCATAGAGGCGCTGACAGCATCTATGTAGCTGGTACAGAGAACTATGACAAGCCAAAGCGAACCAACGTAAGGAAGGCGCTGTATGGCATCAGACCGGGCTCTTTCGTGCTGATGCTGCAGCATATTCCGAAGCAATGGCGCGAGACCTGGCCTTCTACTATTAATAAGGAGAAGGATGAGGATGGCGATGTGATAGGACCTGACAGGAAGGATTCGCTGGTCGTAGCACCGCAGCTTACGCTGAGCGGTCATACGCATGCGGGGCAGATCAGTATCCTGGGCTTGCGTCCGTCGATGTTTACTCCTTATGATTACGGCCTCTTCGAAGAGGAGGGTTGCCAGCTCTATACCACATCGGGGCTGGGCGGTACCGTTCCAATCCGCATAGGGGCTACGGCAGAAATCGTGGTCATCACACTGAAGAGAAAATAAGGAGTGTTGAATGTTAAATGTTGAGTGTTAAATTATTCATTCTTAAATAAAAAATGAAGTACTTATATCGTCTGTATCAGCTTGTGATATGCTTGCCAATCCTCTTGTTGGCTAGCGTTTTAACCAGTGTAACTACTGTTTTGGGATGCATGCTGGGTAATGGTCATTTCTGGGGTTATTATCCCGGCAAGTATTGGTCCTGGCTTTGGGTCCGCATCCTCCTCCTGCCTGTAAAGGTGGAGGGACGTGAGCATCTCAAGAAGAACCAGAGTTATGTTTTCGTGGCCAATCATCAGGGCGCTTTCGATATCTTCCTGATTTACGGCTTCCTGGGCAGAAACTTCAAGTGGATGATGAAGAAGGGCTTGCGCAAAGTGCCTCTCATCGGTATCGCCTGTGAGTATGCGCACCACATCTTTGTAGACAAGAGCGGACCTTCTAAGATCCGCGCTTCTTATGACCGTGCTCGCGAGGTGCTCAAAGAGGGTATGTCGCTGGTGGTATTCCCTGAAGGTGCCCGCACGTTTACGGGTCACATGGGCGTGTTTCGCCGTGGCGCTTTCATGCTTGCCGATGAACTGCAGTTGCCGGTATGTCCGCTTACCATCAATGGCAGTTTCGATGTGAAGCCTCGTATGAAGGACATCTACTGGGCTTTCTGGCATCCTCTGAAGCTCACTATTCATGAGCCTATTGAGCCGATTGGCAAGGGAGCTGACAATATCAAGAACCAGATGAATAAGAGCTATGAGGCGATTATGAACGGACTTGACAAGAAATATCAGGGCTTTGTAGAGAATCCGGACCAATAATTTCGGTTTTTCGCTTGTTATTTCAAAAATAAGTTGTAATTTTGCATCTGTATTACATTATTTAGTATCAGAATCATTAAAATTAGAAGAAGTTATGAGTGATAGCATAGTAATCATTCCTACATATAATGAGAAGGAAAACATCGAGAAAATCATCCGTGCTGTCTTCGGTCTCGAAAAGCAGTTTGATATCCTCGTTATCGATGACGGAAGTCCTGACGGTACAGCTGCCATTGTTAAGGGCTTGATGGCTAATGAGTTTGCCGGTCGTCTGCATATCCTGGAGCGTTCGGGTAAACTCGGTTTGGGTACTGCCTATATCATGGGCTTCAAATGGTCATTGAAGCAGGGCTATGACTTCATCTTCGAGATGGATGCCGACTTCAGTCATGATCCTAATGATTTGCCTCGTCTCTATGCGGCAACTCACGATGAGGGGTATGATGTGGCTGTAGGCTCAAGATATATTTCGGGTGTGAACGTGGTCAACTGGCCTATCGGGCGCGTATTGATGAGCTATTTCGCTTCTAAATACGTACGTATCGTAACCGGATTTAAGGTGAATGATACCACAGCTGGATTCGTCTGCTACCGACGTAAGGTATTGGAAACCATAGATTTGGATGCTATCCGCTTCAAGGGCTATGCTTTCCAGATAGAGATGAAATATACGGCTCATCGAATAGGTTTCAAGATCAAGGAGGTGCCTGTCATCTTTGTTAACCGTCGTGAAGGTGTGAGCAAGATGAGTGGTGGCATCTTCGGTGAGGCTTTCTTTGGCGTGATGCGACTGCGCCTGGATGGCTGGTTCAAGAAATATCCGAAGAAGGATTAATACTCTGTAATCACTACTCAGTAATCAGTAATCACTAATCAGTACTTGGATGGAAATCCAAAAGATAGAAAAAACATACGGGCGTTCGCCACAGGCGGATGCCCTCTTTGATTTGATGGGGAAGAAGTCGGTTCATTCCATTTTTCTCCAGGGTTTGCTGTGCTCTTCGGCTCCGATGTTCTTTGCTTCTCTGCAGGGGAAGATGAGGCGTTCGGTACTCTTCGTACTGGATGATGCCGATGAAGCAGGCTATTTTTATCACGATCTCACTCAGATGATGGGGCAGGAGAAGGTCTTCTTCTTTCCTTCCAGCTATCGGCGTGCCGTGAAATACGGGCAGCGTGATGCAGCGAACGAAATCCTACGTACAGAGGTGCTGGCGCGCCTCTCTTCGGGAGGACATTTCCTGGTAGTCACTTATCCCGATGCACTGGCAGAACTCGTTGTGGCTAAGCAGAATCTGGATGAACGAATTCTGAAACTGGCTGTAGGCCAGCAGATTGCTCAGACCGATGTGGTTCATACCCTGCGCGATTTCGAACTCAAAGAAACCGATTATGTTTATGAACCGGGCCAGTTTGCCGTGCGTGGAAGCATCCTCGATGTTTATTCCTACAGCTGCGAATATCCGTTCCGTATCGACTTCTTCGGCGATGAGATTGACACCATCCGTACCTTTGATGTTGAGACCCAGCTCTCGCAGGTGAAGCGCACAGAGATAGAAATCGTGCCCGAACTCGCCCATATCGAGAGCAACAAGCAGTGTTTCCTCAATTTCCTCTCCGAAAGTACGCCAGTCGTGGCGAAAGACCTTTCTTTCGTTTGCGACCGCATCGGTCAGATCTATACTGAAGGCTTCTCATCGCAGAGTCTTACCGAGCAGCTGGAGGGAGCTACTGAGGTAGAGGCAGAGCGCATCAGACATGACATGAAGACCGAGCTCAACCTCGTTTCTCCGCTCGATTTCAAGAAGGCAGTAGCGGCTCATCTCCGTATCGAGTTCGGCAAGGTCGCTCCGTCAGAGAGTCCGGCTGTGATACCTTTCAATATCGCTCCACAGCCTCTTTTCCATAAGAATTTTAATTTGCTTTGCCAGACTCTGGAGGATTTCCTGCTCCAGGGTTACACCTTATATATATTGGCAGATAGCCAGAAGCAGCAACAGCGCCTGAAGGATATCTTTGAAAGCGAAGAGCTGAAGCACTACGCCATCCGTTTTACACCGGTAGACAAGACGCTTCATGAAGGCTTTACTGACCATGACAAGAAGTGCTGTTTCTTTACCGATCATCAGATTTTTGACCGTTTTCATAAATATAACCTGCGCTCAGATAAAGCGAGAGCCGGCAAGATGGCACTCACCATGAAGGAACTGCAGGAGATGGAAGTGGGAGATTTTATCGTGCATGTAGACTTCGGTATCGGCAAGTTCGGCGGTCTGGTTAGGGTTCCTACGGGCAACAGCTATCAGGAAATGATCCGCATCGTCTATACGAACAATGACAAGGTGGATGTTTCTATCCACTCGCTTTATAAAATCAGCAAATATCGCCGCAGCGATACCGGTACTCCGCCTCGCCTGTCTACACTGGGTACAGGTGCCTGGGATAAACTCAAGGACAAAGCTAAGAAGCGAATCAAGGACATTGCGCGCGACCTGATCAAACTCTATGCCCAGCGCCGACGGGAGAAGGGATTCGCCTTCAGTGCCGACAATTATCTGCAGCATACGCTGGAGGCTTCCTTCCTGTATGAAGATACGCCAGACCAGAATAAGGCTACTCAGGAGGTAAAGAAGGATATGGAGAGCGGCAGACCGATGGACCGTCTGGTTTGTGGCGATGTGGGCTTCGGCAAGACAGAGGTTGCCATCCGTGCAGCCTTCAAGGCAGCGTGCGACAGCAAGCAGGTTGCGGTGCTGGTGCCTACTACCGTTCTGGCTTTCCAGCACTATCAGACTTTCAAAAAGCGTCTGGAAGGCATGCCGGTAAGGGTAGACTATCTCAGTAGAGCCCGTACAACGAAGGAAACCAGAGAGGTGCTTGACGCCCTGAAAGAGGGTAAGATTGATATCCTCATAGGTACGCATAAGCTGATATCAAAGACCGTGAAATGGCATGACCTGGGACTGCTCGTCATCGATGAAGAGCAGAAGTTCGGTGTGTCTACCAAAGAGAAACTCCGTCAGCTCAAGGTAAATGTCGATACACTCACGATGAGTGCCACTCCGATTCCGCGAACCCTCCAGTTCTCTCTGATGGGCGCCCGGGATATGAGTATCATGCGCACTCCGCCACCTAACCGTTATCCGATTCATACCGAACTGGTAACGTTTAGTAGTGAAGTTATCTGCGATGCCATCAATTTCGAGATGAGCCGAAACGGACAGGTTTATTTCGTATGCGACAGAATATCCAAGCTTCCGGAGCTCAAGATGCTCATCGAGAAGCATATCCCAGACTGTAGGGTAGCAATCGGTCACGGACAGATGAAGCCTGAGGATTTGGAGAAAATCATCATGGGCTTTATCAATTACGATTATGATGTACTGCTTTCTACCACTATTGTAGAGAACGGTATCGACATTTCCAATGCCAATACGATTATCGTGAGCGATGCTCATCACTTCGGATTGAGTGACCTGCATCAGATGCGTGGACGCGTAGGAAGAAGCAACAAGAAGGCTTTCTGCTATCTGATGGCGCCACCTAAGAGTGCACTTACTCCTGAGGCGCGTCGCCGTCTGGAGGCTCTGGAGACGTTCAGCGAACTGGGTAGCGGCTTCAATCTCGCCATGCAGGACCTGGATATCCGCGGTGCGGGTAATCTGCTGGGCTCTGAGCAGAGCGGTTTTATGGAAGATCTGGGTTATGAAACCTACCAGAAGATTCTCTCTCAGGCTGTCACAGAGTTGAAGAACGAGGAGTTCTGTGATCTTTATCAGGAGAAGATGGATGAAGGTGCCCAGCTTACGGGTGATGATTTCGTTGACGATTGTGGCATAGAGAGCGATCTGGAGATGTATTTCCCTCAGACTTATGTGCCTGGTGACAGTGAGCGCATGCTTCTTTATCGTGAACTGGACCGCCTGGAGAGCGATGATGAAGTAGAAGCTTACCGCAAGCGTATGATAGACCGTTTTGGTCCTGTGCCTCATGAAGCAGACGAACTGATGCATGTGGTAGGTCTGCGTAGGGTAGGCAAGAAGCTAGGTTGCGAGAAGATTATTCTCAAGCAGGGCTATATGCAGATGCAGTTTGTAAGCAATGTAAACAGTCCGTTCTACAGAAGTCAGATGTTTAACCGCATACTCGCTTACGTTACCAGTCATATTCAAGATTGTGTTCTGAAGGAAAAATTCAACAAGCGAATGCTTCGCATCAATGATGTGAAGACAGTAGGGCAGGCTGTAAACCTGCTGAATCAGATATCGCAGATAGATTTAGGTAATGAAAAGTAATCAGTTTATTGCATAAAAAAACATTGGAATCCCAATATCCCTATTGAGTTCCAATGTTTTATTTTTTGTATAAGTAAAAGATGATGATAAGCGTTTCACAACGCATGTTGAATTTTTCTGTTGCAAAGATACTATTTTTTATTATAATATTGGGTGTAATATTTGGTATTTTGTGGGGTAATATTTGATTAAATTTATAAAAATGACACTGAAAATACACTTATGTAACAAATAATACCTGTAGAATGAACTATTTTATTGGATAAAAATAAAAAATAGTGGAAAAACACATAAAAAAGTTCTTTATTTCATTTTTTATTTGTACCTTTGTTCAGGCATACAACAATTTTAAACATATATATAAACATGAGACAGAAAAAGTACATCTTAAGCGAGCAGGAACTTCCTACTCAGTGGTACAACATTCAGGCAGATATGCCTAACAAGCCATTGCCACCATTGAACCCTCAGACACACCAGCCAATGAATGCTGATGATTTGTCACACGTATTTAATAAGGAGTGCTCAAAGCAGGAACTTGATACAGAGCACGCTTGGATTGATATTCCGGAAGATGTGCTGGAGAAGTACACCTTCTACCGTTCAACCCCTCTTGTACGTGCTTATGCCCTTGAGGAGGCACTCGGTACTCCGGCGCATATCTACTTCAAGAATGAGAGTACCAACCCGTTAGGTTCTCATAAAATTAATTCAGCGATTCCTCAGTGCTATTACTGTAAGCAGGAGGGTGATACCAACGTCACTACAGAGACTGGTGCAGGACAGTGGGGTGCAGCCCTCTCTTATGCAGCAAAACTCTACGGCCTGGAGGCTGCAGTTTATCAGGTAAAGATTACCATGCAGCAGAAACCATACCGTTCCAGCATCATGCGTACGTTTGGAGCCACAGTAGAGGGTTCTCCTTCCATGAGTACACGTGCCGGTAAAAATATCATCACACGTGATCCTCATCATCCTGGTTCGCTCGGTACGGCTATCAGTGAGGCTGTTGAGCTGGCTACTACAACACCAGGCTGTAAATATACACTGGGTTCCGTGCTCAATCATGTGGCACTTCACCAGACCATCATCGGTCTAGAGGCAGAGAAGCAGATGGCGATGGCAGGCGAGTATCCTGATCAGGTGATTGCTTGTTTCGGTGGTGGTAGTAACTTTGGTGGTATTGCCTTCCCATTCCTCCGTCACAACTTCACAGGCGAGCGCCATACTGAGTTTATTGCTGCAGAGCCAGAGAGCTGTCCTAAGCTGACTCGCGGTAAGTTTGAGTATGATTTCGGTGATGAGGCAGGTTATACTCCATTGCTGCCAATGTTTACTTTGGGTCATGATTTCAAGCCAGCCAACATTCATGCAGGTGGTCTCCGTTATCATGGTGCGGGCATGATTATCTCCCAGCTTCTGAAGGATGGTTACCTGCATGGTGTAGATATCCCTCAGCTGGAGTCATTCAAGGCGGGTATGCTCTTTGCACAGACCGAGGGTATCATTCCTGCTCCAGAGAGCTGCCATGCGATTGCAGCCACTATACGTGAGGCTCTGAAGGCTAAGGAAGAGGGCAAGGAGAAGGTTATCCTGTTCTGTCTCTCAGGCCATGGTCTTATCGATATGCCGTCTTACGATGCCGATATTAATGGCGAGTTGCACAATTATTCAGTAAGTGATGAAGAAATCCAGCAGTTCCTCAAGGATGTGCCAAAGGTTGACTAATAGTTAACAGTTAATAGTTTATAGTTTATAGCAAACAGTTGACAATTATTCCTTGCGATATATTGAAATAACGATATCACATATAAAAGAAGCCAGGCTGCGAAAAGCAACCTGGCTTTTATTTTAGAAATTCTATTCTCTTTTTTTAGAAATTCTATTCTCAGTTCGAGACTTCTATCTTTCATTAGAAGTTCAACCACTCTTCGATAGCCTTAGCGATGACATCGAAGCTTGTGGTAGGCTCGAAGCGGGCTACAACCTGACCCTTCTTGTTAACGAGGAACTTGGTGAAGTTCCACTTGATATCGGCACTCTCCTTGTAGTTAGGATCAGCCTCGCTCAACATCTTGTCGAGAACAGGGTAGAGAGGGTGGCTCTCGTCCCAACCAGCAAAGCCCTTACATTCTTTCAGAAATTTGAAGAGAGGGGCAGCATCGTCTCCGTTTACCTTGATCTTCTTGTAGCGCTGGAACTCTGTGCCGTATGTAAGCTTGCAGAACTGATGAATGCTTTCATCTGTACCAGGGGCTTGCTGACCAAACTGGTTGCAAGGAAAATCAAGTATTTCGAAACCTTGAGAATGATAGGTCTCATAAAGTTTCTCCAGTTCCTCATACTGAGGTGTGAAACCACACTTTGTGGCGGTGTTAACGATGAGCAGCACTTCGTTGGCATACTCCTTGAGGGAAACATCTTTTCCCTTTCTGTCTTTAACAGAAAATTCGTAAACAGTTCTCATTTTTTTTATCTTTATGTATGTGTTATCTATATTTCCGATCTCAACTTATATGATCTAGAGTGCAAAGATACTACTTTTCTCTTAGAATACTTCAATAGTTTTTTTAAAAATTCTAAAAATCGAACAAAATCATAGATGAAGGAATGAGCGTAATATATATAATGTAGATAGTATCGCAGTTAAGAGTATATAGATTCCGTAGATAATTGGGTTTGTGAATAGAAAGGTGTGTAGATTATAAGACTACATAACGGCCTGCATGAAAGATGAAAAAATAAAAAATGCAGGATTTTCACAAACCCTGCATTCCTTTTTCTTTACCTCTTTTTCCTCAAAAAAACAAAGAAAAAGAGGTTTACGATTAATCTATCATTTAACTTTTCTAAGAACTTGTTGCAAAGGTACTACATTTTCTTGTAACACCAAACTTTTTCTCAGCTTTTTTTCAGTAAAAAGGGAAAATTAATCAAATACCCCCCCATTTTTATACTTTTTTGCAATATTCGGTCAAAAAACTAAGCAAAACGGCTCAATTTTATGACTATTCTGCTTTTTTCCTTGCTTGAACGTTTTGCTGTGTACGATAACGAAGAAGGCTGTGCCCGACAACAACTGAAGATATGTTCTGTATATGTATTACTTTTTTGTCAATACAGATAAAAGCAGCCATCAGTAATGATGACTGCTTTTATCTGTAATGATGCGGGCTATCCCTGCGTTCTGTTTCGGTATTCAGTAGGCACGATACCCGTTTCTTTCTTGAATACCTTCGAGAAATACTTAGGGTCGGTGAAACCTACTGCGAAGGCGATACTGGTCAGAGTATCGTCTGTCTTGCGCAACATCTCGCATGCCTTCTTGATACGTATATGGCGAACGAAGTCTACCGGTGTCATTCCGGTTATTGCTTTCACCTTATTATATAGTACGCTTCGGCTCATACCGATTTCGTTCGAGATGTCATCAATCTTGAGTCCCGGGTTGCCTGCATTGGCAACAACAAACCAGAAGACACGCATCATGGTTCTGTCTTGAATCTGTGCCGCTATAAATGCCAGCTCGCTGTTTGGGTCAACCGCTTCGTTCTCGGCACTAGTTTCAGCCTGGTTAAGAGCAGGCAGAGGAGCTGCTGTAGGCAGTATTCGTAGGGCTGCTATGGCATCTTTATCGCCAGTTTCCTTCAGTTTTCTGATGACATCCATCTGAATGTTGCGGCGCTGGGTGAGGATAGCCTCTATTCGGCCGAGCAGATAAGTGGTAGAGAATGGCTTGGTGATATAGGCAACAATACCTTCATCAAAGCCTCGCTGCTGGTCTTCTACGCTTGCCTTGGCCGAGAGAATCATCACTGGGATGTTGTTGAGGGTGGTATCCTGCTTGATCTCGTGAATCATCGACAAACCATCCATCACAGGCATGGTAACGTCCGTGAGGATAAAGTCTGGTATCTCCTTGCGGACCATCACTAAACCAGCCTTTCCGTTCTCTGCGAGCAGCACGTTATAGGTAGGCGAGAGGATGCTGTAGAGGAACTTGCGCAGGTCGGCATTGTCTTCTACTACCAGTATCGTCTGGTCTTTTTGTTCCGCTTCTTCCTGTGCAGTTTCCTGTTCCTTGCCCATTTCTTCCAGGCGTTCAGCCTCTGCATCCTTTTCTTCTTTCTGTTTGTTGGTTCCTTCCAGATAGTCAGATGCATTGTGGTCGTCAATCTGGCCATTCGCTTTTTCTCTTTCTGCCAGGTCGTAATCTTCCTCGGTCAGACCGCTGTTCGTATGGAAGTCTGCCTTGTTGCCGTATCTCTGAACCTTGTCCAGCATTACCAGCATTTCGTTGGCATTGTCTACTACCATTCTCAGCAGTTCCTTGCCCTTTCGGGTGATACCCGGCTCGGTATCCAGAATGGTTTTTACCGGGGCTCCGATGAGTGTTAAAGGGGTTCTCAGACGGTTGGCTGCATCGTTGTAGAATTCGTTCTTCAGCACGCTCATCTCGTGGGTTATGTTCTCGCGTTGGCGCTGGTTGTAGGTATAGAAGATTGCGCCTACGATACCGAAGAGCAGGAGCAGCATGAGAAACTTGCCCCAGATGCTTTCCCAGAAGGTAGGGCGCACTTCGATAGGCAGTTCTGCCACATACTTGCTCCATACACCATGCGAGTTGGTGGCTCTCACCTTGAGTACGTAATCGCCATGATTGATACGGTTGAAGCCGATGACATTGCTGCTTCCGTTCGATATCCACTCGCCTGGAGCTGTATAACCATCTATGCGATAGAGGTATCTGGTCTGATACTTGCGCTGATAGTCGAGTGATGCGAAGGTGATGGTCAGACTTCGCTTGTTGGCAGGAATCACCACTTTTTCCTTGTGCAGGATAGGTTCCGACTCCTTCTCTCCGCTATAATGGAGGGAACTGAAGATGACTTTAGGCTGGTAGTTGCTCTTCTTCAGCGTAGCCGGATTGAAGGTAATCAGTCCCATCGGGGTACCTACCGAGATGTTGTTGCTTGCCGGATCGTGGTAAGGACGGCTTTGCGAGAACGACATGTAGAAGTCGAAATCGTTAGGTCCGAACACATTGCACTGGCCCGTTTTCGGGTTTACGCAGTCGATACTCGATTCTCTGATTACCCAGATTCTTCCCTGGTTGTCTTCTACCATGCCCTGTACGATGCCTTCGTTAACATCGATGGCATGGAAGTATTTCATCTTCAGGTTGTCTTGCAGGAGCGATTTGCTCACAATCTCTTCCATCACGCCGCCCTGTTGCGAGATATACATCTTGCCGCTGGTGTGCTCCATGATATTGTTCATATCGTTTGCAGCCAGACTTGTTGTATCGTTCGGTATGTAGTAGGTCTTGTGGTATTTGATCTTTCTTGCGTTTGTAAAGGCATCACTGAAGGTGATGAGACCATCTGTAGTACCTACGAGAATGGTTCCCGTAGTGGTGCAGCAGATGCGGCGTACGCGGTCGTAGTGCTGCTTCTCCCAAGGCAGTCCGTTTCGTTTACTGATGAAGCTGATACTGCCGTCTGCTGCCTCATTTACCAGGGCGATACCGCCACCATAGGTACCTATCCAGATGCGTCCGGTGCGGTCGGCTACGATGTCGAATACCTTGTCGAATGGCAGTGAAGCGGCGTCGTTTGCATCGTAGGTAAAGTGTCTTACCTGCATTTTGTCTATCAGATATACACCGTTTCCGTTGGTTCCTATCCATGTTCTTCCCTTGATATCGAAGTGGATGGCGAAGATGCCCTTCTCGGCGAAGTTTACCTGCTGTGGCACAATCTGTCCGCTTGGCGAAAGGTATCCGATACGCTGGTAGGAGGCGTTGAGTACCTGGATTACTCCATTGTGATAGCCTGTCCAGATATGTCCGTCTGGTGATGCATTTACCGAGAACACTTCGTCTTCGCCCACATCCAGCTTGTTGATAATGTAAGGGTGATATTTGAAGACTACCTGTGTCAGGTCGTGAGAGCCTGTCAGCCAGAGGATTCCCTGGTCTGAGAGTACATATTTCGTAATCTTCGGTATGCGGTAGTTGCCCGATGAATTGCTTCTCAGCAGATAAGGCACCAGTTTTCCTGCCTTGCGGTCAAAATAACTGAAGGTTCCTCCTCTTGGCACTACCCAGAGGGTCTTGTTTTCGTCTTGTGTGATGAAATTGCTTTCGCAGGTTGTGCGGTCCATCGGGTCGTCCTGATCGGCAAAGAGCCACTGCTTCTGTCCGGTCTTCGGGTTGATGAGGGTTACTCCCATGCCGTCTGTAAATGCCCATACCATACCGAAATCATCGGTATAAATCTTCTTTACCTCTGCCAGAGGCTGACTCGGGCTCTGTACGTTGATGATATCAAACTTGAAGGTGCGCGGGTTATAGATGATCACACCCAGATTGGTTGCCAGCAGGAGCTGGTAACCTGTATTTTTCAGTTGGTTGATACGGGTTACGCCTTCCGGCATTGGTATCATGGTGAGTCGGTTCTGCAGGTCATATTTTGCCAGTTTACCGTCTTCAGTTGCCAGGAACTCATCTTCTCCCACCCCTCTGAGCCATTTGAAAGGCAGTTTGCTTGGAATTTTCGAATGATATATGTATGCGCCTTTGTCGGTAAGCACCCATTCTCTTCCGTGTGAATCCTGATGGATGTACCATACATTTCCGCTTCTGAGTCCCTTTTCTCCTACTTTGATGAGTTCTATGTTCCGCTCATCAAAGGTTTTCCCTACTGATCGGATGATATATTTTCCATCTTCTGAAGTAAACCATGTAGCTCCGTTTTTCAATGGGTATACCTGGCTCACGCGCAGGTCGATGTTGAACAGTTCGTTGAATTTCTGTCCAACAGCAAAGAACCGGCAGAAGTGGGTATCGTATACGTAGAGCTGGTGGTCGTATGTGATACACCATACGTTGTTGTTATGGGATGGTTCTATTTTCAGTATACGGTTGGTTGACAGGACGTCAATATCATCGGGGGTGTCTCTGAAAGTATGAAACTTGTAGCCGTCATAGAACGACAGTCCGTTCCATGTACTGAACCACATGAGGTTGTCTTTACCTTGTTTCAGGTCTGAGATGGTATTGGCTGCGAGTCCGTCTGTGATAGAGAATTTTCTCACATCGCAGTAGGGTACAGCTGCTGTTATGATGGTAGAGAGCAGTCCTAATAGGGTGATATATAATTTCCTTTTCATCATTTTTTATTCGTATACGTTTATTAATCGCAACAAAGGTAGTGAAAATTATTGAGAATACGTATTTATCAGGTGTATTTTTTTATGTTTGCGCCTTAAAATCTTCCACTTTTCATGTTATAGGGGTAATATTTGGTTGATTTGCCGGTGGTTCCTTCTTATGTTATGCCTAACAAAAAAACTCCCCCGATAAATGAATATCGGAGGAGCAGTAGGGATATGTTGTTTTGAATTTGATTATTTCTGAATCATCTTCTTTCCGTTCTTGATGACTACCCCCTTGTAAGCCTTGGTTACCTTCTGGCCTGCGAGGTTGTAAACAGGAGCGTTCTTTGCAGCTTCGTCTGCTGTAATGTTAGTGATGCCGGTAGTTGTGCCATTCAGAGAGATGAGAATGTTGTTTAAATCAAGCTCATAAGTAGTGTTAAACTTCTTAAGCTTACCATAAACAACAACTACGTCGCCAACCTTGATGTCATCTACAGAAGTGAATTTCTTACCCTCGAAAGAAAGACCTCCGTAAACATTCAATTCATTTTCTTTTTTACCATCGTCAGAAATGTAGTAAGAAAGACTGCCGTATGTAGCATTTAAGCTTTTACTAGCCTGAGATACAATACCCTTAACATATACACTTTCGCTCAAGCCTTCACCTGCATCAATCAGTTCCTTAGCCTTAGCAATGGTATAAGCAGTTTCTGCTGTGTTTGTAATGTCTACGATTACAGGAGTATCGCCTACCTTATAGTATGCAATTTTAGAAACCTGAATCAAACCATTTTTTGATCCAGCCTGGCAGTCAAAGATAAACTTATAGTAATTGTTTGCAGCAGACTTTGTTGGCTTGAAGATCAGGTCTCCATCTTCAATCTTGGCAGAGATTTCTTCAGTTACATTCTTGCAATCTGCATCAGTTGCTACCTGCAACTTGATAGAATTGATTTTATCTTTAGTAATATTGTCGATGGTCAAGACAATATTGCTGATAGGCTGATCAATAGCAGGGGAAGTGATAGAAGCTACAGATGCGACTTTCTTTCTTCCGCATCTGATGTATTTCCAATTTTTCCACTGGAATGTATTGAAATTTTCAATGGTCCAGACATCTTCTCCAATTGTAGCCTTCCAGGTTTGGTCATAACTGTTTATATCCTTGCCTTCAGTACCTTCGTCAGGGAAAGTCAATACTTTGTAAGGAGTTGTTCCTGCAAACGTAACGCTAGCTACGAACGCCAGAACCAATGATAATGAATAGCGTAAAAATTTGTTCATAACTTAATAATTTTAAAGGTTTAACGTATAATTAATAAACTGTTGAAACTCATTTTGTGAGCGCATTCTTAGAATTTGCTTTGTGTTAAAAGCATGTTCTTTGAATAATTACTTATTTATGATGCAAAGATACGAAAAATATCGATACAATGTGTTAAGAAGGTGTTAAATCTTTGATACAGAGAAAGAAATATCATCAAAACCGAAAGAAATACCATCAAAAAAGGCGGTTGTTTTTGAAAGAATAGGGATTTCCCCCTCAGTTTGTATCCTTTTCCCCTTTGATGCAGACGAAAAATCCACTACCTTTGCATCGGGTTCAAGAAAGAATGCTGTTCTTCAAGAGCTCAAAAGTATAGAAGATATAAGAATATAAATAACTTAACTGATAAATAGGATATGAAAAAGTTTACTACTCTTCTCACAATGGCTTTCATAGCTTTGATGAGTATCTCATTCACCTCATGTGATGATGATGATTACTGGTATGATGACTATAATCATGGTGGCTGGGGATGGAACCAGGGCGACTGGAACAACGGTTCTAACGGCTCTCAGGACGATTACCTGTTTTCGGAGGCTCAGACTCTTACAGGTGACTGGAGAGGCTCTGTGATGCTCTCTGAACTTGCTGAGGACGGCCAGTCTCGCAATAACTACAGTTTCAATGCCGAGATGACGTTCTATCAGGCGGGTGATAAGGTTAACTCGCTCAGTGGTGATGGTATAGAAGTGGATTATGCCGATGATGGAAGCAATGAATCCCAGACTCTGAAGTTTACCTGGTACATCGATAAGAATGGTGATATTTATATTCGTTATAATTCTGGTGCTACCTATGTGATGGATGCAGGTGCTAAGCAGTATGGTTTCTATCTGGGTGATGAAAAGGACCAGGATGTGTTCTATGGTTATATGATAGGAACAGGTAAGGCTAAGGGTGATGTGATGCAAATCGATTTAGTGCGCTACGATCCGAGTGGAGCCCGTAAGAAGACCCGTTCTGCTGCAACCGATTCCGTAGCTCCTGGCTTCGGTAAGGCTACCGGCAGGGCATTCATGCCACATGCTATCAAGAAGTTGCCGAGAAGATGATGATATAAACCAAGAAATCCGCTCTCTCATTGATTTGAGAGAGCGGATTCTTTTGTTTGTATATAGCCTGATTTATTTAAAGCCCCAAAGTTTCTTGAGAGCTTCTGCATCTTGGTTTTCTACATTCTTCTCTATTTCATCAGGGAGATTACAGAAGAAGTCGATGCCGGTTTTGTCTTCCAGCGTCTTGATGTTTACGACATATTTGCCGAGCTTATCGCCCTTTTCAAATGCCTTGTTCTCGTGAGGGAACCAGTAGCCGAAAGCGCTGTATGTATACTGGTTGGTGCTCTTGTTTAGCTCCTTTTTCAGTACTGCTACAAAGAAATACTTTGGTATTGGGATATAGCCTGGCTTCTGGGTTTCGCTAGAAGCACCCTTCTTCTTCCAGCCCAGGAGATTACTCTCGCTGCCTACCGGGTCGATGGTACCGCCCTTCACGATAAACAGGGTATCAGAATCAATCTTTGGAGCCTTGGTACGAAGATCTTCCTCCATTTTAACCCAAGTGCCACTCCGGTTGAAATTGGCATATTGAGGTTGCATGTTGGTCATGAAGAATGTCTGTTTCTGCTGTGTCAGATTGAGCTTGCGGTCAGCAGAAGGGCAGATATGACCATGGTCAAAGCCTTGAGTTGTAGGAGTAGGGTCTTCTGTGAAATCTGTGATTCCCCACTGTTCTTGCAAATCTGTATCCCATGGATACTGGCGCTCGCCCTGAGGAGCATCCCATCTTTTTACGTTAGATGCCGTGTTTCCGGTGTGGAAAGTATAGCAGCTCCATCTCTGGCTCTTCATGTTGTCATCCCATTCTGTAGAATAGTTCAACATACCTGTTGTATTATCCATGTGAACGATGGCATAGCTGCTGCCATTGTTCTTGAGCTTTGGAAACTCCAGACCACCGATAGCGTTTCTTACCACTTGTGGCATGTTGGCAGTAGCCACATTCTTGTTTGTATTGTTCTTATCGGTAGACTCACCACCGGTATTGCCACCTGTGCTTCCACCACCCGTATTACCGCCATTTTCAGGATAATAGAACTGTAGGGTATCGTCTGTGCCGCAGGCAGAGAACGTCATCGCAGCTACGAGCGCGAAGATAAAAAACTTAGTATGTTTCATAATTCTCGATAATGTTTATTAAGTTAAAGATTTAGTGCTTTCTATATAATAATGTATGTAGAAATCGATTGTATGAGAAATAGTAATGAGAGAAAAAAAGTGCATTCCTACGTATATGCAACTACGCTGGAATGCACTCTGTATCTTTGCGATAATAAATATATCCTTATAAAAAAGGTATATTATTACTTCTTCAATTTGCCGTAACGGTTCATGAAGCGGTCTACGCGACCCGCTGTATCAACGAGCTTGCTCTTACCTGTGTAGAATGGGTGAGATGTGCTAGAGATTTCAATCTTAACAACTGGATAAGTCTCGCCTTCGAACTCAACAGTGTCGTTAGTCTTGCATGTAGACTGAGAGAGGAACATATCGCCGTTAGACATATCCTTGAATACTACAGGACGATAATTCTCTGGATGAATACCTTTTTTCATTTTTCTTTTTATTTTTATTGGGTTATTAAAATTAGACGTCATGGGGATGCTTATTGCATCATTTCGTGTCCCTTATCGGGGCATGCCCATTATAGCCTGTTATCAATTTCAGGCTGCAAAGTTACGCTTTTTTCCTGAAACCACCAAATATTTCTTCTTCTTTTTAAGAAATATTTTGGAAAAGAGCATAATACGTAGGTTCGCGTTTCCTCCTGCCAACTATGTTTTCGATGGATAAGAAAAAGAAATCCCCATCGCCTCTGTTTGCGTAGAGGACGATGGGGATTGGTATTTTTTCTAATACATAATATCTACTAGGGGAATTACTTTGCGTATACGATTTCCATCTTGGCAATACGGAGCTGAACGCCACCGCCTGTACCGCTGAATGTATTTGTATAGGTTGCTGTATTTCCTGAGAATACTACAGTAGCAGTTTCGTTACCTACAGCATTCCAGTTCTTGTTTGTATCGTATGTGCATGTAAAGATAATCTTTGCGATAGGCTTGCTGGCTGTGAAAGTCATCTTGTTGTTTGCATAGATACGCAACTCATTAAACTTTGAGTTGTAAGCAGGAGCGTTTGTACCACTGTTCTTGTCAAATGCGATAACTGTGCCGTCAGACAATTTGATCTCTGTAGGAGTAGCATCAGGTTTCAATGCGCTGACGTCATCAATCTTAAGGCTTTCGCCGGCTGTTACACCGCTATTAGCCAACGTTACGGTCAGGCCGTTGATGGTAATGCCGTCTTTTGTAGCAGGAGTATCAGGCTTTGATGGAGTGTCTGGAGTTCCTCCTGTAGCCTCTTTCACTGAGAGATTCTTTACTTCCCATGTTCCAGATGAAGCTGCGCAGGCATAGTGGAGAGCGATAACTACATTCTTCTTGCCCTTGAAGGCTGAGAGATCGTGCTTGTAGGTTTCCCAGGTATTCCAATCCACACCTTCCTTCATTGTGCCAGTAATGTCAGTCCACTTGGTTGTTGCTGGGTCACCGGTGTAATTGTCTGTGATGAGAACCTGATTCTTTACTCCCTCAACGGCTGCACCATTTTTTGTAACATAGCGGAGAATGTAAGAGAACTCCAATGTCGCGCTTTTAGATGCAGAGAGGTCGATAGCCTTAGAAACAATGTAGCTTTCAGATGGAGTTGTTGTCTTAGAGGTATTATTGTAACCTGTAGCCTTTGCGTAGCCGTAAGAGTCGATAACCCATGCTGTACCCTTAATGGTCTTGGCTGTGAATGAACCGAAGCTCTTGCTGAATGTCTCATTGATGTAACCGTCAGCTGGAGTATCAGGGGTTGTAGACCCACTTGTCGGTTTACCATTGAGAGATACAAGATAGTTACCTGTATCATATTCGTTGGTTCCGTTGTAGTTCTTAGCCTTACCGCAGATAACAACCTCATCGCCAGGCTTGAGTGCATCTTCGCCTGAAAACTTTGTGCGATTTGGACCAGCATAGCCATTGTAAACATAGAACTGGTTAGCCGTAGTACCATCATCAGAAATATAATACTTCAAACTACCAAAACTGGCATCAAAGCTGCCTGCCTTAACTGATACCACCTTACCCTTGGTGTAAACTTCCTGATCTGCGCTACCGCCATCTTCGATATACTTAATGATACCGGCAATGTTGAATGGGTCTGCAGCAGAACCTGTACCCTTAGCCTCTGCTGTGGTTGGAGCACCAGGCTGAGTAGGCTGTGTATAAGGCTCAGGAACGTCCTCACAGCTGCTGAATGTGAAGGCAGCCATTGCCGCCATCAAAACTGAAAATATATACTTTTTCATATTATTGTCTTTTTAAATATTGTTACTATTTTGATAATCAGTAATTACTTGATAGAGATGAGATTGCCACCCTTAATCTCTTTGGTGCCGTTATAATCAAGCAGGGTGCCTGATACAACCACCTTCTTGCCTGGTACAAGGATTTTCTTGGTTTCCTCTGTCCACTTTGCACCATCGATGTTGAAGCAACGGAATACCTCGAGAGTCTTGCCTTCTGTATCCTTACCGTCGTCAGAGATAACGAATGTACCGTTACCATACGTGCCTGTATCTACATCTTTCACCTTTACGATGATACCGGTAGCATAAACCTTAGCATCGCCTGCTGTACCGGCATTGATCTTCTCCAGTGCCTGAGCCACGGTGTAAGGCTTCTCCAATGTACCGCCTGTTTCTGATGCCTTCAGATCATCTGTGCTGCGAAGCACAATCTGCCAGGTGTTATTGTAACGGGTGAAGATACCGGTGATATCGAATACACCCTTTGGAATCACCTCGTTGGCAAACTTAGAATAACCCGAGTTGCGCACTACCAGATTGCTGCTGCTGATTCTCTTGCCCGTTTCGGCATCAATCAGTTCCAGACTCGTATTGGTATCATCTGGTGCCCATACGTTAGTACCGTTGGCAGAAGCAAACTTCACCTTCTTCAGGGTCATCAGCTTGCCCACGTTAGCATTCATATAGGCTGCATCAGTAAGCTTTGTCAGGTCAAACTCCTCTGGCACTACCGTGTTTGCATCAGCCTCGCCAGGGTTCAGAATCTTGAAGTGCTCGTTCCAAATGGCACGCTCTATCTTGCCCATACCCAGACTTCCATCTGAGAGCTTGGTATTCACACCGCCAATCTGAGGCAACTTCTTGTAACTTCCGATATAGAGACCCTTCAGGTTTACGAGAATCTCCTGTCCAACAGGAAGATAACCCGACAGACCACTTCCGTTGATGGCAATGATGATAGCGCCGGATGCATCCTGAACGCTCACCTGGTTGTAGATATTGCCACTGACATCATTGCCCGTCACTACCGCCTTGATCATCATGTCTTTCTCAATCTGCTTGTAGCCATTGTCGCTGTTGATAATCGTAGCAAACTGGGTCTTCAAATCTGCTATGCTGATCACATTCTTCTCCCTCAGGCTGTTGTTGCCCCATGGAGATGCAGGCACCTTCTCGGTCAGGTCTGGGTCAGCATAACCGTCGCCCATACACGACCCCAGAGTCAGTGCCAGGAATGCCAATGCTATGAATTTTATCTTTTTCATTGTTCTTTCTTTTTATTGTTATAGAGAAACGGGATTGCTCCCTGTTCTTTATGTTAAAGAGAAACTGCTCTTTAGAATCTGTAAGATACCTGGAACATGCCGTTGGTACCCCAGGTGTAATACTTCTTAGGATTCTTAGAGAACTGGTAGAGGCGTGGATTCTTCACGTTGCCGTTAGCATCCAGTGTATAGCTTGAACGTGAGTTCTGCTCATATCCGCCTGTTACGATGGTCTGGTTGTTCAGCAGGTTGGTAATCATGAGGTTGAAGTTGAGAGAACCCTTCTTCAGTCTCACGCTCTTGCCTATGCTCAGGTCAACCATCCATCCTCCGTGACCCTTTTCCTGGGCTACAGCATCCTCAGTCCAGCTCATACCGTCGAGTGTAGTAGGAGCAAAGATTTCAGGGAATGCCTTGTAGGCAGCCTGGCGGTTGGTCAGCACCTTCTCATATCTGTAGCTTGGAGAATAAGAGAGGTAGATGCGGTCGTAGTAGTTGGCATTGAGGTTGACGAACCATCCGTTTACGTGGGCATCGAGACCGATGCTTCCCACTGTGAGCGGTGTGCCACTCTCGCGCATATTCATCACGTAAGCCTTGTCCTGGTAAACCTCAGCACTCTTTGAGAGCATGTATACGGCGTTTACATTGTTGATGTTCTTTGCCTCGCTCATAGCGCCCAGGGTCTTCAGGTCGAGCCATGATGTGAGCTTGAACTTAGCGCCCACCTCTACACCATAGTATTCCTTCTTCAGTCCGGTCATGCTCACGTAGGTGAATGAATTCTCATCATCGTTGTAGAAGTTCTGCCATTCCGTAACGTTCTCCAGTCGGCTGTAGTAACCGCTCACGTTGGCACTCAGCCATGCGTTGCGATACAGGTAGCTGAATTCAGAGCTGAAGATGCGCTCGTTCTTGAGGTTAGTCACGAAGTCGTTGCTGATTTCAGGCGAGATGAAGGCTGTGCTTGCCATCGGCGCACGCAGCTCGTATCCGGCTCCGATGCTGAAGGCATGACCTCTGCCCATATCCACGTTCAGGCTTCCCTTTACGCCACCGTCCAGGAAGTTGGCTGTGCCGCTCTTGCCCTGGCTGTTGTTCGGTGCCATACCGTTGCGCATGTAGCCGCGGCGGTTCATGCCGGTATATCCGATACGTCCGCTCAGCATCGCCTTCATGTTGTAGAATTCGGCTGTATAGGTGCTCCATGCGTTTGCCTTGTTTACGTCGATGCGATAGTCGTAACCGAACTTGTCGCCCTCGTAAACCAGCTTGCCTGTGTTGTTAGGACCGGCTGTGTTCAGGTCGTACTGCACACGTGGGTCGGTCTTAGGATAATCGCCCAGGGCATAGGTGTTGATGTTGTGGAAGATGGCACCGCCCAGCATGTCTTCCAGTGTCTGATAGTGCTGGTTGGTACTCTTTCCGAGCATGATGCCTGTAGCCAGGTTCGATTTCTTTGTCAGCTTGGTGTTCAGAACGGATGACAGGGTCAGGGTCAGGTTGTCGTTGTGCTTAGCCTGAACATAGTAGAGCAGATCCTGTCCGTTCTTGGCTGCCTGCTGGTTGGCATAGTACAGGCGATTCCAGTTAATCTGTCGGTTCTGCTTGCTTGCCTGCCAGTAGTTTACGGCGTTGTTCCAGTTTTCCCAGGTATACATGTTGTTGCCGTTCTTGTAGTCGCCCCATACATAGTAGTTGGCAGATGGCATGTTCTTCCAGTAGTCTGGCTGTGGATTCTCTGCGTTGTTGTAGTTGAGCTTGGTGCTCTTGTACATAGAGTATTTTCCGAACACCGATGTGGTGAGCTTCATCTGGTCGTTGATTTCCCAGTCCCATGTTGCGATAGCCGAAGGGGCAAAGTCGTTCACTACGCGTGAGTTTCTCTTGTGTCCGTTCTGGTATCCCCAGTATGGGTTATACTGGTAGTCGTTTGCCAGCCAGTAAGCCTCGTCGGTAGATGCTCCCTGGGTGCTTCTTTCTGTCGGGTTACCCCATGTAGAGAAGCTCAGCGAGTGGCCGTTCATCCACTTCTTCTGTACGCCGAAGAAATAGGAGAGGGCGTTGTAGATGGTTCCCTCTACGTATCCCTGGTTAGCCCAGCGGTAGGTGAGACCGGCTGTTATTGCCCATCCCTTCTCGTTGAATCCGCTGGAGTAGGTGTAGAGTCCGCGCAGGGTATAGTTGCGGTTGGCAACACCTACGCTTGCATACTGTCCTTCCTGCATGCTTCCGGCACGGAAATCATAGTTGTTGGAGCCTGCCATGCCCGTCATCGAATAGCCGTTGGCTTCGAAAGGCAGGGCGAAGTCTACGTTTCTGGAGAATCGGTTCAATCCACCGATGTTGGAGAAACGGAACTGTCCGGTCTCCATATCGTTCATGGAAGCACCGTTGATATAGACATCGTTGTACTTCTGGTTGAAGGCACGGTAGCGGAAACGTGCTGGCGAGAACAGGTAACCTGCCTGGCTCGCGTATACGTTGCTGGTAGAATTGAGGATGGTGACATTGGATGACATGTCATCGTCCTCGCCCAACTGTGCCTCGGAGAAGGTGAAAGCATTCTCGTCAAGTCCCTGTGCTACGTTCTGGTCAGTCTTTTCGTTCTGAGCCATAGCCAATGAACACGAGAAGAGCGCTAACATTGCTAAGTTTACTTTCTTCTGCATAGTTTATATGTTTTAAATATTAATAGATCGGCAACAGTGATTTCTTTGAGCAGTGATGATATATTTATAGTCCCGTTGGATTTTGTTTAGGTAAACTGTAGGGGGGACTTATCATGGTTTCTGGTCTTGTGTCTTCTGTCCCGATCAAAAATAATTATTAGTGCTGCAAAGTAACAAAAAATTTTTTTAAAAGAGAAGTTATTTATGTTAAAAATGCATGAAAACTGAAAAATTATTCGTTTTTATGGAGATATTTCCGGTTTTTTAGGTATCTTTGCTGCGTATTTCCTTATGAATTTAAGAAATACATATATAATTAAGGTATACATTAATAATTAATATTGTATGAGAAAACAATTGCTCTTGCTGGCTGCCCTCCTCATGATAGGGCTGGGCGCTACAGCACAGAAAAAAAAGTCGCAGACTTCAGGCAACAGGCAGTTTCAAGTGTATGCTGTAGGTTTCTACAATCAGGAGAACCTCTTCGATACCTGCCATGATGCCGGTAAGAATGATTATGAGTATCTCCCTGCTAAGGGATGGAATGGTATGAAATATACCAATAAACTCAAGAATATGTCGCGCGCACTTGCCGATATGGGTACCGATGTGCTGCCTAACGTGGGCTGCGCCTTCATCGGTCTGTCTGAGGTTGAGAATGCCAACGTGCTGAAAGATCTCACCGCGCAGCCGCCCCTCAAGGCACGAAACATGCAGTTCTGCCATATCGAGGGTCCCGATAAGCGAGGCATCGACTGTGCGCTGCTCTATAATCCGGCACTCTTCACGGTGAAGAATACCCGATTGGTGCCTTACGTACAGGAACTCGCCAAGGATTCTGCCTACAAGACCCGTGGTTTCCTCACTGTTCGCGGTGAACTGGCAGGCGAGGATGTGGCTGTCATCGTATGCCACTGGCCAAGCCGTTTCTCCGTTTCGTTCTATCGCGAGAGCGGAGCACGCCAGACCAAGGCTGTAAAAGACAGTTTGCTGAAGTTGAACCCAGCGATGAAAGTGTTCGTGATGGGTGATATGAACGATGATCCTACCAACGCCAGTATGCACAAGGTGCTGAAGGCGAAGGCTGAAATCAGCGAGGTGGGTGCCGATGATATGTACAATCCATGGTACAACATTCTGGCCAAGGAGGGCAAGGGAACCCTGTTCTACAGCGGTTCATGGAATCTCTTCGACCAGATTGTCATCACGCCTAATCTCCTGAACAGGGATCGTAAGACCAAGGACTACAGTTCTCTGAAGTTCTGGAAGAACCACATCTTCCGCCGCGATTACCTCATCCAGCAGGAAGGTCAGTACAAGGGTGCTCCTTTGCGTACCAAGGCAGGCGGCAGATGGCTCAACGGCTACAGCGATCACCTGCCGGTAGTGATGTACCTGGTGAAGGAAAAAAAGTAGAAAATGGTTGAGAATCATCCTTTTGAGCCGTGGCTGCCCGATAATGCGCGGCTGCTGATGCTCGGCACGTTTCCGCCTGCAGAAAAGCGGTGGTGCATGCCCTGGTATTATCCTAACTTCCAGAATGATATGTGGAGGATATTCGGGATTATCTACTTCCAGGATAAGTTCCATTTCGTGGATGTAGAGAAGAAGACCTATCGCCTCGATGCCATCAAGGAGTTTCTCGGGGAGAAGGGCGTTGCCATCTATGATACCGCACAGCAGGTGATACGCACCAAGAAAACGGCATCCGACAAGGACCTGCAGATCGTGCAGCCCGCCAATCTCGACGGCATGCTCCGCCAGCTGCCCCATTGCAGGGCGGTGCTCACAGCCGGCCAGCTTGCCACGAAGGTATTTTCAGAACACTTCGGCATCAAGGAAAAGCCTGAGATGGGAGGCTATGCAGAATTTCAGTTCGAGGGCCGCAGACTCCGTCTGTACCGCATGCCCTCCAGTTCCCGTGCCTATCCTATGGCAGTGGAGAAGAAGGCTGAATTTTACCGCAAGATGTTTGATGAAATCTTATAGAAAAGAAGAAAGAATATGAAAGATAAAGTGACCGTTATTGGCATTGCGGGAGGTACAGGCTCCGGCAAGACCACTGTGGTGAAGAAACTCGTAGAAGTGCTGCCGCCTCATTATGTGGCTGTGGTGCCCCTCGATTCATATTATAACGATACCTCGCAGATGACCGAGGAAGAACGTCATCAGATCAACTTCGACCACCCGTCGGCATTCGATTGGAAGCTTTTGCACCAGCAGCTCGCTGATCTGCGTGCTGGCAAGGCGATAGAGCAACCCACCTATAGTTATATCAAATGCAACCGTGAACCGGAAACGGTTCACGTTGACCCCAAACCGGTTGTGATCATCGAAGGCATCATGACGCTGGTGGACAAGAAGTTGAGAGACCTGATGGACCTGAAGGTGTTCGTGGATACCGATGCTGATGAGCGCCTGATACGCAACATTCAGCGTGATACCATCGACAGGGGTCGCACCGTATCGATGGTGGTAGACCGATACCTCAAGGTCCTGAAGCCGATGCACGAGCAGTTTATCGAACCTACCAAGCGCTATGCTGACATCATCATTCCGCAGGGTGGCGAAAACCTCAAGGGCATCGGTATCCTCTGCAAGTATGTAGAGGGATTGATAGAGAAATAAAAATATTTTTGCTCAAGCATTGCATTTCTTTAATGCAAAACAAAGTTTAATTAGGAAACAGGGCGGGCTTCTTCGTGAGAAGAGGTTCGCCCGCTTTGTTTTTATCCCGGTCGGGCTATTCAAGTAGTTCAGTTAGCTAACTCAAGTAGTTCTGTTAGCTAATTCAAGTAGTTCTGTCAGCGAATTCAGCCGTCTCAGTAAGCTGATTAAGAAGTTTCAATAAGCCTAAGGATACGTCTGCGCTAGCCG
>OGFV01000135.1_pt1 | contig 37385 bp, 33 predicted proteins | sample 1571131 | NCBI WGS metagenome assembly OGFV01 (sample SAMEA2582044, study PRJEB24529) | metagenome | biome: Human gut stool | place: China | collected 2011
GCAGGCATCATTGCGGAGTACGACCCCTTCCACAACGGCCACGCATGGCAGCTGGCACAGGCGCGGGCGCTGGGGGCACAGCGGGTGGCCGTGGCCATGAGCTGCGGGCTTACCCAGCGGGGTGCGCTGCCGCTGCTGCCGGAGGCGGTGCGGGTGCAGGCGGCGCTGGCCTGCGGAGCAGACCTTGTGTTTGCCCTGCCCGCGCCCTGCGCCTGCGCCGGTGCCGAAGCTTTTGCCCGGGCGGGGGTGCGTATTCTGGCCGCTGCCGGGTGCGACGCACTGGTCTTTGGGGCAGAGACCCCGGACACCGCCCTGCTGCAAAAAGCCGCCCGGGTGCTGTGCAGCGAGGACTACCGTGCCGCGCTCAGGCAGCAGCTTGCCGCCGGGGCACGCAGCTTTGCCGCCGCCCGGCAGGCGGCGGTGCAGGCGCTGTGCCCGGGGTCAGACGTTGCCGCACTGCTGGACAAGCCCAACAACAATCTTGCCGTAGAGTATTGTAAAGCTATCATAGAACAAAATGTAGAAATGCAGCCCATCGCTTTGCCGCGGCAGGGCGCAGACCACGGGCAGGCGCTGACCGAAAGCAGCCACGCAGCCTTTGCCAGCGCCAGCGCCCTGCGGGCGCTCTGGGCAGAGGGCGGCGCGGCAGCGCTGGCTCCCTATGTGCCGGAAAAGGCGCTAAAATTGTATATACAAGCGGAATATGACGGAAAGTATACAGATTTTGCAGTCATGGGGCACTGCGAGCTGGCGCTGCTGCGGGCAGCCTGCGCAGGGCAAGCTCCCTTTGCAGCAGTGCGCGGGGTATCCGAGGGGTTGGAGCACCGGCTGGAAAACGCTGTGCGGGAGACCGCAAGTCTGCCCGCTTTGTTGGACGCCCTGACCACCGCGCGCTACCCCCGGGCACGGATGCGGCGGCTGGCGATGGATGCGGCGCTGGGCTACACCGCCCAGACCCCGGCACTGCCACCCTACCTGCACCTGCTGGGCGCACGCAAGGAGGCGCTGCCCCTGCCCGGAGAAACGGCGCTGCCGCTGTCCCACTCGCTGGCGCGGCTGGCACGGGAAAACGAGACCTGCGCCCAAATGGCTGCTGCCCAGAGCAGGGCCAGCGACCTTGGCGCACTGTGCCGGGCTAAACCGGAGCCGATGGGCGGGATATATCGTCAAAAAATTATCTTTTTGACGAATTGACAAAAAATAACGTGAAAAATTTTATATTGTGCCCTCTTGTATCCGGCGCGGTTCGGGTGTATGATTAAAGCAATGCAATGTTGGATACAACAAGTCTGTAAAAAACGACCGTCCCCGCAGGGGAAACACAAGGAGGAACCCATGGCACTTCATGTTCTGGACGAAGCCAACCGCTGCCTCGGCTGCAAAAAGCCGATGTGTCAGGAGGGCTGCCCCATCCACACCAATATCCCGGAAGTCATCCGTCTGCTCAAGGCAAACCAGATGGACGCTGCAGGCCGGATGCTGTTTGAAAACAACCCCCTGACCACCGTGTGCAGTCTGGTGTGCAACCACGAAAAGCAGTGCGAGGGCCACTGCATCCGCAACCGGATGCCCAGCCACGACCCGGTGCACTTTTCCATCATCGAGGACTATATCTCCACCACCTACGCCAACAAGATGACCGCAGGCCCCGCCCCGAAAAACGGCATGAAGGCTGCTGTGGTGGGCTCCGGCCCGGCAGGCCTGACCATCGCGGTGCTGCTGGCACGCTGGGGCTACGATGTGACCATCTTTGATGCCCGGGATAAGATCGGCGGCGTGATGCGCTACGGTATCCCCAACTACCGCCTGCCGGACAGTGTGCTGGACGATTTCCAGTACCGTCATCTGGAGCTGAAGGGCATCAAGGTGCGCCCCAACACTACCATCGGCAAGACCATTACCATCGACGATTTGTTCCGCGACGGCTACAAGAGTGTGTTCATCGGTGCCGGTCTGTGGAAGGCCAACGCCATGCACATCAAGGGCGAGAGCCTTGGCAACGTGGCCTTTGGCATCGACTATCTGGCCAACTCCAAGGCCTTCCGTCTGGGCGATGATGTGGCCGTCATCGGCGTGGGCAACTCTGCCATGGACTGCGCCCGCACCGCCATCCGCAACGGTGCCCGCCACGTTACCTGCTACGCCCGCCGGGACGAAAGCTGCATCAGCGCTTCCGAGTACGAGGTGAGCTACGCTAAGCTGGAGGGCGTGGGCTTCCGCTTCTGCAAGGCGCCGGTGGAGATCCGGGAAAACGGCCTGATCTGCCGCGATACCGTCAAGGGCGAGGACGGCAAGTTTACGCAGGTAGAGGGCAGCGAGACTTTTTACCCTCACACCGGCGTCATCGTGTCGGTCAGTCAGGGCTCTGAGAGCAACCTCGTCAAGACCACGACCGGCATCGAGACCAACCAGAAGGGTCTGCTGAGCGTCAGCGAGGACGGCCGCACCACCCGCGAGGGCGTATTTGCCGGCGGCGACGCCGTCATGGGCGCACGCACCGTGGTAGAGGCTGTGGCCGTTGCCAAGAAGGTGGCTGTCGCCATGGACGAATATATGAAGAGCCTGCCCGCCGACACCGCTGCCGACCCCTATGCCGACATCCCGGTGTTCCAGACCCCTACCTCTGACGTGCTGGCAAAACAGCAGCTGTAATAAGACGATTTTGCATGGCCTCCGCTTTGCTTTAGCCATGTTCAGCGGAAAAAATATTTATAATTTCGGAATACCGGAGCGTCTGCGGACGCTCCGGTGTCCCATTTTCACAGAGAGAAATTCATGTTGTAAAAAAGGTATCGGAACCGCCGCGGCGGTTCCGATACCTTTTTCATTATAACATTACCCGCAGGGTAAACTGCCCGTCCTTGGCGGCAAAGCTGGTCAGGCCGCCGTATCGCTCCGAGATGGCGCAGATGCTGCGCACTCCAAGCCCGTGACCGGTGCGGTCAGTGACCGGGACGCCCTCCCGGAACTGCACGTCCGGCAGACAGCTGTTGGTGATCTGTAAAAACAGCTTTTTCCCTTTTTCGTGCCCGATGGTCTCGATAAAAGCCCCCTGCCCTGCTTCGCGGCAGCGCACGGCGGCGTGCAGGGCGTTTTCCAGCGCGTTAGAGAGCAGCACGCACAGGTCGCTCTCCGAGACCGGCAGCGCCTGCGAGATGCCCGCCTGCACCGTGAACTGCACCCCGGCCTTGGCGGCGCGGTCCGCAAAGGCGGAAAAGATCAGATTCGCCGCCTCGTTCTCGCAGTAGGCGGTCACCTTGCCGGCTTCGATCTCGCTGCACACGCTGCGGATATAGCCCAGCGCCTGCTCGGTGCGGCCGTTCTCAATGCAGCCCGCCAAAAACTGCATGTGGTGGCGCAGGTCGTGGCGGTAGGTGCTGGCGCGCTGCTGGGAAAGGCGCAGCGCTTCGATCTCGCGCATGGCCTGCGTGACCTGTAAATTCAGGCTGGTCTGTAACTGCTCCATCTGGATGCGCTGCCGCTCCACCCGGGAGGCGCGCAAAATGGAGCACAGAAAGGCCGCGCAGCACACAAAGAACATGAACTCCACCGCCGCCGGGTTCGCCTCGGATAAAAGGTTGGTGTAGACGTGGGTGATGTAGTCAAAAAGATAGCTCACCAGCGGCACGATGCCGAACTGGCACTGCACCGAGGTCGGGTAGCAGGAAAGCTGCCGCATGGAGGGCGCAAGGAACCGGATGAACAACAGCAGCAGCGGCAGGGTGAACAGCAGCTCTGCCACCGGCTGCACCAGCGGATGCTGCGGGAAGAACAGCGCCACCGCCAACGCCGCCCAGCGCCGCACCTGGCAGCACAAATAAGCCGTGAGCACTGCCACCAGCGGCCAGACCTTCTGCCCGCTGAGCAGCACCAGCACGACATACAACGGCAGATGGGTGATAAGCGGGTAAAGATATTGGGCAGCCGTGGGGCTGGCACCAAAGTAAAACATCCCCTGCAGCGCCAGCAGCCCGGCGGTGCAGCCCGCCAGCGCCCAGCGCTTTTTGTTCGTCCAGCGAATGGGGCAGAACGCCGCACTGAGCAGGATGCCGAAAATGCCCACCGCTGCGCCGTCCAGCACTTCCGGCAGAATGCCCGGGGCGGTCACAGGACGACCTTCTTTCCCGCAAAGGAGTACTCCAGATACTGATCCCGCACGGCGGTAAAGCGCCCGTGGGGCAGCGGCACCTCGGCAAGGCTTTCCATGGTGATGCTCTTGGCGGTAATGTTCTGGACGTATTCCATATTGACCAGATAGGAGCGGTGCGGACGCAGAAAGCCCGGGTAATCTGCCAGCTGCCGCGCCAGTTCATCCATGCTGCCGCTGCTCTCGATGACGGTGCCGTCCAGCAGATGGAACACCAACGTGCGCCCCTGCACCTCGCAGTATTCCAGACTGTCCAGCGTAATGCGGGTCACGCCGCTTTTGCAGCGCAGGATCAAGCTGTGCTGGGTGCGCTTGCGGCACTCGGCCAGCACGGCATCGGTAAGGCGGAAAAAGCTGTCCTTCCAGATGGGTTTGAGCTGGTAGTAGTATGCGCCCACCACATAGGACTGTACGGCAAATTCCGAAGAAGAGGTCACAAAGATGATCTGCACCGCCGTGTCGTACCGGCGGATCTCCCGGGCGGCGTTGATGCCGTTGATGCCGGGCATGAGCACATCCAAAAACAACACATCAAAGCGCACCCCGGCCTCGATATCTGCCAGAAGCTCCATGGGCTTTGTATAAGGGAACAGTTCCAGCTGCACTCCCCGCAGGGTGCGGTACTGCTCCAGAAAATCCTGCATCTGGTGCAGCAGCGCGGCATCGTCATCACAGAAAGCGATCCGGGTCATAGCAAAGAAATCCTTTCCGAACAAAAAAGTCTACCCCTTAACGATACCACATCCGCGCCGTTTCGTCACGTCTTTTTCGCAAATTTGCAAGCTTTTACATCCCCGGCAGCTGCACTGCATCCCCGTTCGGCAGAGTGTTCAACAGCGGGGCGGCCCCCTTGTGCAGAACGTCCAAAAATCGCGCTGAAGCTTGTATTTTGCCTGCGGAGCGTGTACAATAAACACAGAATATGTTTGCGCAGAGCAGGAGAGCGACAGACAGAGCAGATAGCTTTGTTTGGTGCGCTCTTTTTTGTTTTGCGCTCAAGCTTCAGAGCAAGGAGAGACGATCATGAGCCAGACCAAATATATCCTCTCATTGGATCAAGGCACCACCAGCAGCCGGGCGATCCTGTTTGACAACGAGCAGAACATTCTTTGTGTCCAGCAGCGGGAATTTGAGCAGATCTACCCCCATCAGGGCTGGGTGGAGCACAACCCCATGGAGATCTGGTCCAGCCAGTACGGCGTGATGAACGAGGTCATCGCCCAGAGCGGCGTAGACCCCAAGGACATTGCGGGCATCGGCATCACCAACCAGCGCGAAACCACCATCCTGTGGGACAAGAACACCGGACGCCCGGTGTATAACGCCATCGTCTGGCAATGCCGCCGCACCGCGCCCCTTGTGGACGAGCTGCTCAAGACCCCCGGCATGGCAGACTACATCCGGGAAAACACCGGCCTTGTGCCGGACGCCTATTTCTCTGCCACCAAGATCAAGTGGATCTTGGAGAACGTCCCCGGTGCACGGGAAAAGGCCGAGGCAGGGGAGCTTTTGTTCGGTACGGTGGATACATGGCTGGTCTGGAAGCTGACCGGCGGCAAGGTGCACGTCACCGACCGCACCAACGCCAGCCGCACCATGCTGTACAACATCCGTACACTGGACTGGGACGACACCCTGCTCAAGGCGCTGGATATCCCCCGCTGCATCCTGCCCAGCGTGAAGGACTCCAGCGAGGTGTACGGCTACACCAGCATTCAGGGCGTGAATGTGCCGGTGGCCGGTATTGCGGGCGACCAGCAGGCTGCGCTGTTCGGGCAGGGCTGCTTTAAGCCCGGCGATGTGAAAAACACCTACGGCACCGGCTGTTTCCTGTTGATGAACACCGGCAACAAGATCTACCAGAGCAAAAACGGTCTGGTCACCACCATTGCCATCAGCCTTGACGGCGAGGTGGAGTATGCGCTGGAGGGCTCCGTCTTTGTGGGCGGCGCGGTCATCCAGTGGATCCGGGACGGGATGCACCTGATCCAGGACAGCTGCGATTCCGAGTACTACGCCCAGAAGGTGCCGGACAACGGCGGCGTGTACATCGTGCCCGCCTTTACCGGTCTGGGCGCACCTTACTGGGATATGTACGCCCGGGGTGCCATTCTGGGCATCACCCGCGGCACCACCCAGAACCACATCATCCGCGCAGCCGAGGAATCCATCGCCTACCAGAGCGCCGACCTGATGTGGGCCATGGAGAAGGATACCGACATCACCATCAGCACCCTGAAGGTGGACGGCGGCGCCAGCCGCGACCACTTCCTGATGCAGTTCCAGTCCGACATCCTGAACAAGGAGGTGCTGCGCCCGGCCATCCGGGAGACTACCGCCCTTGGCGCGGCGTATCTGGCCGGCCTTGCTACCGGCGTGTGGAAGAACCGGGAGGAGATCAGCCATCTGTGGAGCTGCAACCAGCTGTTTGAGCCCAAAATGGACGCTGCCCAGCGGGAAAAGCTGGTCAAGGGCTGGCACAAGGCCGTGGGCCGCAGTCAGGACTGGGCCGAGCACGAGGTGTAAGGCAGGAAAATCGCTGACAGCATAACATTATAAAACCCCCGGCAGACTGCCACCGTGATGGTGATAGTCTGTCGGGGGGTTTTCTGTACCGTCCACAGCAGTCGAACCTGAATTTATTCCAGATACTGCGGCAGATTCCAAGCACCGCGCAACACACGGTGGACTTCCACAGTCTTTATTTCATCGTTGACTCGGTAAAACACCAAATATTGGTCTACGACCATTCTACAGTAAGCAGGGTCAGGGCGGTAGACCTCGCACATTTTCGGGGTATCGCCTAATTTTGTGATCTTCTCCCGAAGTTCTTTCAGTACGCGGCTGGCCGTTTTAGGATAAAAGCCAGACAGATACCGGGCAATCTCATTCAAATCCTGCACAGCAAGGGGCAGATATTTAATTTTATACGTCATACTGCTTGCTCAGCGTCTCCCATACGCTTTCGTGGTCTTCCCACTGCGTGTCGGGGTCAGCCGCCTGCTGTTTTGCCTTGGCAAGTGCCTCGGCAACATACCGCTGGTGCAAAAACTCTTCGTACTTGGCGTAGTCCTCAATGTTGATGAGTACTGATTCTCCACGGCCATGATTCGTGATGATCACATGGTCATGGTCTTTGAGCATCTCCGAAATTTCGGCGTAATGGTTGCGCAGATCCCGGGAAGGGCGAACGAATGTCTGCATCATACGGGACACCTCCTGTCAGAATCATTGTATCACAAAATGACTACGGGTGCAAGACAGATAATTCTGACTGTGAGGGCAAGAATCGTCCCGTGGCCACAAATTTTCAATTCCTGAAAATTTCCTGCCCCTTTGGGACAGCTTTTTGTTGGGGTGTGCGGAGCCCCAAGCCCTGCTTCATAATATCGATCATGACCGATCAACGACTGATTTATAGTAATTGCCAAAGTCTGCAAGTGCATTGACGATTGGTAACATTTCCGTTCCGAGATCGGTCAACCCATATTCTACTTTGGGAGGATTCTCGTGATAATCACGGCGGTAGGCAAGCCCATCATCAATCATCTGTCTTAAGCTCTCGGTCAAAACTTTCTGCGATATCCCGTCGATGCTTCTTTGCAACTCATTGAATCTCCATGGACGCTCTTTCAGATTGCGCAGAAGCAAGAGTTTCCATTTTCCGCCAATCAGGGATACTGCTGTTGCAACCGGACATTCCGGCAGTTCTTCTTTTGTACGCATATCAGTCACCTCTGTATATAGTATATCACATTCATTTTTGAGTGTACAGTTACAAAAAAGTGCGTACTTGTTTTTGAATGTGCAAGCTCCTATACTTAGCGCAGGCAATGAAAGATTGCGAATCAAAATGGAGGTTCTTACAATGGCAAGCTACACAAAAATGACAGTTGGAAAAGAAAATCGGACGGAGCTTCATGAAAAGCTCGGCCTGACTGGTGCGGAGATCAGTCTGAATACGCTTCCTGCGGGAGCAAATGTTCCGTTTGTCCACTCCCACAAGGAAAATGAGGAAATCTACGGTGTTCTTTCCGGCAAAGGCAAGGTCGTTATCGATGGCGAAGAAATCAGCCTTGCAGCAGGCGACTGGCTGAAGATTTCTCCCGTGGCAAAACGTCAGTTCTTTGCTGCAAGCAATTCTGAGATCACTTATATTTGTATTCAGGTCAAGGAGAATTCTCTCGAAGGCTATACTGCAACGGATGCTGTGATCTACTGATAAAACATATCAAAGCAAAAGGCAGGATACCACCCGCATGGTGATACCCTGCCTTTGCTTGTTTCTGTTCTCGTCCTGTCACAACAAAAAATCCCCAGACCGAATGGTCTGGGGATGTGGTGGAGCATTCTCCACAGCACTCGAACCCAACACCTCTTCACGGGAGATTGTTTTGGAATCGTCCGTGAAGTTGAAATTGAGCACGACCCGGTCGTCAAAGACGTAGACCGAGTTGACAAAGGTATCAATGATCTGCCGCTGGTGTTCCATGTCTCTCATGTCACCCTTGCGGAATTTTTCAAACCAGAACCGCATCCATTCGCGGGTCAGGACGGGTTTTTTCAGCTCTTCTTCCAGAATGCTGGTGTTCAGAGCTTCTTTCCGGGCTTCCAGTTCGTCCAGCCGCTGCTTGGTGGTCGGGGTCAGGATGCCCTGTTCAATGGCTTCCAGAAGGTTTGCGAGCCGTTTCTCCGTATCCCGGAGCTGCTCTTTCAGAACAGGCAGCCGGGTGTTCTCCTGCTGCTGGGCTTCCATGATCAAATCTATCAGCCGTTCGATGATTTCATCGCTGAAGATCACCTTAATGGCGGTCTCCACCACGAACCGTTCCAGCGGCTCTTTGCGGATGGCTTTCAGGTCGCAGTGCGCCTTGCCGTGGCGTTTGGCGTTGCCGCACTTGTAGTAATAGTAGGTGTTTCCCATGTGGCTTGTGCCGCTTTCGCCGCCCATCAGGGTGCCGCACTTGCCGCAGAACAGCTTGGTGGTCAGCAGATAGCTCACATCCTCTTTTGCGGGGCGACCGTGGGCAATCTTGTTCTGCTCGAAACGTTGCTGCACCCGGTTGAACAAGTCCTCGTCCACGATGGCTGGAATGCCGCCCGGTGTCACGATGTCCTTATATCGGTATTCACCTATGTAACGGCGGTTCCGGAAAATCTGGAAGAAGCTGTTCTTGACAAAGGGCTTCCCGGTGCGGGTACGCAGGCCGCGCTCATTCAGGGATGCTGCAATCTTCTCAGCCGGTTCGCCGTCGGCGTACCGGGTGAAGATCTCTTGCACGATGGGAGCCGTTTCCGGGTCGATATGGTACAGCCTATCCTCCTTGCCGATGGTGAAGCCCAGCGGCACCACACCGCCGTTGTACTTGCACTGGAGGGCGTTTTCGCGCTCACCGCGCGCCACTTTCAGGGCGAGTTCGGCGGAATAGTATTCCGCCATGCCAATCAGCATACTCTCCACCATAATGCCTTCAGGCCCCTGCGAGATGGGTTCCATGGCAGACACCAGATGGACACCGTTCTTCTCCAGCTGGTACTTGTAGTTCACGGCATCGTAGCGGTTCCGGGCAAAGCGGTCGAGCTTCCAGACCAGAACCACATCGAAAATTTTCTTTGCGCTGTCCTTAATCATCCTCTGGAAGTCCGGGCGGTCATCCGTCTTGGCAGAGTAGGCACGGTCGATGTAGGTGCCGACCACGGTGATACCGTTCTTCTCGGCGTAGTCCTTGCAGTCGCGCAGCTGCCCTTCAATGGACGCTTCGCGCTGGCTGTCGGAAGAATAGCGGGCGTAGATCACAGCAGTCATGGTTGCACCTCCTTGGCGTGTATTCGACTTGCCTTTATAGTATCGGGTCAAGCGCAGCTTGTCAACAATCTGCGAGCAGATTGAAATGTGAAAATTGCGAAACGCAGCGAAAAAGGTGAGAGCAAGAATCGTCCCGTGGCCACAAATTTTCAATTCTTGAAAATTCTTGCCCCTTTGGGACAGCTTCTTGTTGGGGCGTGCCTGCCCCAAACCCTGCTAGGAACGAGTACAGCAAACTGGAATTTGTATGGCTCAACTCCTTATCGACCGGCCATAGCTCGTTTATAAAGTAGCCCCCCTTTTATAAGTAACAACAGAAAAGCCACTGCTACTGCATATGCTTCTCTCGCAATCGACAAAAACAAAACAGTAATAATACTAAGCCCAACAGATAAAAAAGTAATCGCCTTTTTTCCCTTTTCAAATTTGAAATTGACCATTAAAATCTTCACAATTCCAACAATCGTTAATGCGATAAAAAGACCCCAATATGTCGTACAAACCCAAATTTCTTCATCTACATACTCAATAAGATTGACCGAATAGATATATCCGCCAACCGGTTTGGGATACAATGGAAGAAAAATAAGCATCAAAGAAAGCAAATCGGCAAATCCAAATAACAAGTCACATAGACCGCCTAGGTTTGACTTGTTTTCTTTTTCCGCAATCAAAACCAACTGATTTCCAGATAACAACTCATCAATGGACACAGAGAAATATCTGGATATTTCCTTTAATGAATCTATGCTTGGATACCCTCTTCCAGATTCCCATTTTGAAATTGCAGTTCTGGAGACAAATAAAGCCTCGGCCAGCTCTTCTTGTGTCAAACCTCGGCTCTTTCTTAATTCCTGAAGCTTTTCATGGAATTCCACTTCCTGCACCCCCTTTTTATATCATTTTTTTATTGACAGCATAACTACCGCCTTATAGACAGTAAATAATCCGGCACTTAACAATACGCCGCCCACAATATCCGTAACCCAATGTACTCCGGAAATCAATCTGCCGATAACCATGAATGCCGAAAAAGCGATTGCCAGAATCGTAACGATTCTTTTCACTGCAATGCTTGACAGTCTACGCTGAATCTGTTCAATCAAAGTCGGCATCACACACAATACCAGTAATGTCGTTGAAGAAGGATAAGAAGCCTCCATAACTCCATTGATTAAAATCGGTCTGTAATTGATTGAGATCATTTCAAAAATCAAATATGCCAGTATCACGACAACATAGTAAACTCCAAGGATAATGATATCTGGATCCACTTTGAAGAGACTTCTTCTCTTTATTAACTGAACCACTCCAATACCTGCAAAAATCAGGCATACAACTAAAGGAATAAGTCCCATCCAATCGGTAATCGTATAAATTGTCATATTGACACCTGCCAAACGATGAAACCAGCAATTGAATGTTGCAAATCCAATATTGGTTCCGTTCTGACCCAGCGGCTGCACGTCTACCATCTGGATCAAAGCTGTCCATACTGCAAACGCTACAATAAGTATTCCTCCAAATAATAAAACCTGTTTTCCACTTTTTTTCATCATTCTACGTCCTTTCTATAATTGGTTTGTCTTTTCGACAGTTTCACCTTATCAAAAAACGTAAAATGACGAAAGAATCGCTCTTTCACATGTGTGACACGATTCGTATCATCCCCGCAAATGCGTGATTTTCTGTATATTTTCCTGAATACCTATTCCTACAAATTCCGATTTGTTGAACTAAGCCGAGTATATCATACTCTCCAATGAAAGAACACCCCGATATAGTGAAATTTTGCCGTTTTCCTGCGTACGTGCGTACACACTCCACAGGAATTCTAAGGGGCCTGCCCCTTAGCACACGGACTCTGGAACAAAGTCTAGTGTGTTACACATTGTCAGAGGTGTACAGGCTCCCGGTACGCACGTACGCAGCGATTACCCCCAAACGCGCCATATAGGGGGACGATCAAGTTCGCACAAAGCGACCTTGATCCCGCAAAACAAAAGGCAGGATACCATCACCACGATGATACCCTGCCTTTGTTCGTTCCTGTTTACCGTTCCGAGTAGTCCTTCCGCAGAACCTCCGATAAACAAAAAACGTACCCGAACCCTTTCTCATAGAGAATCGGGTTCGAGTACGAACTGTATGGTGGACGGTACAGGACTCGAACCTGTGACCTCCTGCACGTCAAGCAGATGCTCTACCAGCTGAGCTAACCGTCCATGTCATATCGACTTGGATAGTTTACCACAGCTTTTTGCAAAAAGCAAGACCTTTTGTGCTTTTTGTGCGTTCTTTTTTACTTTTCCGGCGAAAGTGCCCGGCGGATGATATCGTACAGCACCGGCTTCATGGCGTCGATGTTGTCCGGCTTGCCCTCCAGAATGCTGGAATAGCACACGGACATACACATACTGCCCAGGGCGGTGATGCGCTGGTAGACCTCCCGCTCACTACGTCCGGCCATCTCCGGGCTGGAAAGCACAACGGCCAGCAGCTTGCGCATCAGGGGCTCGGCTTCCCTGCTGGCTTCGATTTGGTCCAGCCCGGGCCAGACGAAGTTGCGCTCCAGAAACCGCAGCACCAGCACGTCCTGCCGCAAAGCCTCGATGATATGGTCGATGACGAACACTACCTGCGCGGTAAAGTCGGGCAGCTCGGGGTGCTGTTCGACCGCAAAGCAGGCATCGCTCAGCAGCTGGTAGCTCACCCGCCCCAGCAGCGCCTGCATCACCGCGCCCTTATCCTGAAAATACAGATAAAACGTTCCCTTGCCCACCTTGGCACGGCTGGTGATATCCTCCACGCTGGTCTTGGCGGTGCCCCGCTCCAGAAACAGCTCGTAGGCTGCATCCAGCAGGGCGCGGCGCTTTTCCTGCTTTTTCCCTTCCACGGTGCTCATGCTCTGGGTAGATTCCTCTTTTCTCTCTAGTATGAATTTGGACGCAGGTATGTGCTGCGTCCGGTCTGTGTACCTTAGTTTAGCAGTCCTTGGCCGTTTGTGCAAGCCCGATTTGTTATACAATTTTTTGCAGGTGATAAAAAAACTGACTTTCGGTCACTTTTCCTGCTTGACACTCTGCCCGGGGTGGATATAATAGTGTTTGCCCGGAAGATGACCGACAGTCAGTTTTGTGGGCATTCCCAATCAACTTTCTATTCTGGAGGGTTCTCATGAAAAAGATCGCACAAGGCATCGTGCGTCTGCGCAAGCTGATCTTAACAGTGGCCGTGCTGCTGTTGATTCCTTCCGCGATCGGCGCCATTGCCACCCGCATCAATTATGACATCCTCACCTACCTGCCGCAGGATCTGGACTCCATGATCGGCGAGGTAGCCCTTGAGGACGATTTCCATCTGGCCTCCACCGGTATGATCACGGTAGAGGGCCTGCCAACCAACGAACTCATCGCTATGAAAAAGGAGATAGAAGCCGTGCCCGGCGTCACCCAGACCTTCTGGCTCAGCGATGTGATCGACCCCAACATCCCCACCGCCATGCTGCCTGCCGATGTGCAGCAGTTCATGTTCGGCAAAAACGATTCCACCATGCTGATCGTCCGTTTTGACGCCCCCAGCGCCAGTGACGAGACCATGGAAGCCGTTAAGCAGATCGAAAAGCTGCTGCGCAAGGACTGCTTCTTCGGCGGTATGAGCGTCATTCTGCAGGACACCAAGGCGCTGGTCAATCAGGAAATGCCCCTGTACATCCTGATCGCCGTGGGCGCCAGCCTGCTGGTGCTGTTCCTCTCGCTGGAAAGCACCATCACCCCGCTGCTGTTCATGCTGGGTCTGCTGTTCCCCATCGCGTACAACTTCGGCACCAACATCTTTTTGGGGCAGATCAGCTACATCACCGAGGCGCTTGCCACCGTGCTGCAGCTGGGCGTTACGATGGACTTCTCCATCTTCCTGCTGCACCGCTATGAGGAAGAAAAGGAGCTGCGCTCCTCCAACGAGGAGGCCATGACCAGCGCTATCTGCAAGACCATGACCTCCATCTCCGCTTCCAGCCTGACCACCATTGCAGGCTTCCTTGCACTGTGCGCCATGCGTCTGACGCTGGGCCGCGATATCGGCCTTGTCATGGCAAAGGGCGTGGCACTGGGCGTCATCTGCACCGTGGTCATCCTGCCCTCCCTGATCCTTACCTTTGATAAGTGGGTGGAAAAATACAAGCATCGCACCGTTATCCCCCGGCTGACCAAGCTGAGCTACTTTGTTTCCAAGCATTCCGTGCCCATCGTGGCCGTCTTTATCCTCATCCTTATCCCCTTTGCCATTGCGCAGAACAAGACCAGCGTGTACTACACCCTGTTCGACTCCCTGCCCCAGGATCTGACCGGCATCGTGGGCACCAACAAGCTGGGCGAGGACTTCGGCATGACCACCAGCCACTTCATTCTGGTGCATGACGACCTGACCGCTACGCAGGTGTCCGACCTGTGCGATGATCTGAAGGACGTGGACGGCATCACGCAGGTGGTAAGTCTGGATTCCATTACCGGTCCCGGCTTTGACACCGAGCTGCTGCCCGACAGCGTGATGGAGATCCTGCAGTCCGGCGGCTATAAGCTGATTTTGGCCAACAGCTCCTACAAGACCGGCACGGATGCCATCAACAGCCAGCTGGACAAGATGATCGGCCTGATCAAAAATGTAGATCCCGAGGGCGTCATCACCGGTGAAGGTGCTATGACCAAAGACCTGATCGAGGTGGCAGACGTGGACTTCAAGAATGTCAACGTCTGGTCGATCATGGCCGTTCTCGCCATCATCGCCATCTCCTTCAAGAGCATCTCCATCCCGGTACTGCTGGTCGCCAGCATCGAGGCCGCTATTGCCATCAATATGGGCATCCCGTACTTTACCGGTACGCAGCTGCCCTTTATCGCCAGCATCGTCATCGGCACCATCCAGTTGGGCGCTACCGTGGACTACTCCATCCTGATGACCACCCGTTATCACGAGGAGCGCGCCTTTGGCCGCACCCCCAAGGAAGCTGCCCAGCAGTCGCTGGAGCATTGCAGTCAGTCTATCCTGACCAGCGGCCTGACCTTCTTTGCCGCTACGGTCGGCGTGGCTGCCATCAGTAAGATGGAGCTGCTGCGGAGCATCTGCCTGCTGATCTCCCGCGGCGCTCTGATCAGTATGCTGGTCATTCTGGTGGTGCTGCCCGCCGCCCTGATGCTGTGCGACTGGATCATCCGCCACACCACCCTGAAATGGATGGTTCCTGAATCTGCCAACGCCAAGAAGTCTGAAAAGGAGTAATGCGTTATGAAAAAATCGCTTCGTTTCGCCAGTGCGGCGCTGGCAGTTGCCCTTGCCGCCAGCTGTGCAGCCCCGGCTTTTGCCGCAGGCGGCAGCAGCTTTACCAAGTCTGAGACCGTGTACGCTGTGATGAACGCCGATGGCTCCATCCAGAGCACCACCGTCAGCGAGCACGTTTACAGCGCCTCCGGTCTGTCCAAGGTGACCGACCAAAGCACCCTGACCAATATCCAGAACACCGAGAGCAGCGCCGAGTTCACACAGGACGGCGAAAAGCTGGTGTGGAACACCGACGATACCGATGTGTATTATAAAGGTGATACCGACCGCGCCCTGCCCATTCAGGCCACCGTCACCTACGCACTGGACGGTCAGGAAGCCGCGCTGGAAGATCTGATCGGCAAGAGCGGTCATCTGACCATGACCATCGCCCTGAAGAACAACGAGACCGGCACCGTGAATGTGAACGGCACCGACCGCACCATCGTCACCCCGCTGGTCACCGCTGTGGGTGTGATCTTTGGGCAGGATGCCACCAACGTGGTGGCTGCCCACGGTCTGGTGGAAAGTGCCGCCAAGAGCAATGTGGCCGCCTTTGTCACCCTGCCGGGCGTGAAGGATTCCCTGTCCGGTCTGCTGCCGGACGAGCTGGACACCATTGAGGACTATCTGCAGGACACCATCACGGTGGAAGCAGATGTCACTGAACTGACCTGCCCGCAGGTGATGATGGCCTGCGCTACCAACGCTGCTGCTCTGGGCACTGACAACGTGTTTGACCTAAGCAGCATCAACGACCTGACCGACGGCATCAACCAGCTGAATGACGCCATGAGCCAGCTGCTGGACGGCGCTTCTCAGCTGGAGGACGGCACCAGTCAGCTGGCCAGCGGCGTGCTGGCACTGCTGGACGGTGCCAACACCCTGAACAATGGTGCAGCCGCACTGGACAAGGGTCTGGGCCAGCTGACCAACGGTCTGGACACCCTGAGCTCCAACAACAGCGCCCTGAACAGCGGCGCACAGCAGGTGGCGGACGGCGTGCTGGCTTCTGCCAACAAGACCCTGAAAGAGGGCGGCCTGATTGACACCGATATGACTTGGGACAACTACGCCGCCGTCATCGACAACATTTTGACCATGAACGACAAGACGCTGGCTGCCGGACGCCGCAAGATGGTGCGTACCATCTGGGAGCAGGCTCCCAGCTTCAAGGACAGCCAGCTGGATCTGGCGCTGTACCTTTCCGCTACCAAGACGAACCATGATCTGGAGGCTGCTCTGCACTTGATGCAGAACTACGACCCCTCCATGCTGTGCGGTCTGGTGCAGCTGCTGACCAGTCAGGAGGCTAAGGACACCGCCAAGGCAGAGCTGAAGTATCAGGTGGAGAACAGTCAGGATATCGCCGATGTGCGCGCCCTGAAGGACAGCCTTTCCAAGATCCAGTACTTCGTTTCCAGCGTGGGGCAGTACACCGCCGGTGTGCAGACCGCCGCAGATGGTGCACACTCTGCCAAGGACGGCAGCGCACAGCTGGCCGCCGGTACCAAGACCCTGTACGATGGCGTGAACACCCTGAACGATGGCGCAAGCCAGCTGAACGACGGCACCCACCAGCTGAACGATGGTCTGAACCAGTTCAACGAGGAGGGCATCTCCAAGCTGACCGGCGCACTGGATCAGGATCAGCTGCACGGCCTTAAGACCGTGCTGGACGAGATGACCGACCGGCTGGAAAACTACACCAGCTTTGCCGGTGCACCCGAGGACGCCGAGAGCAGTGTGAAGTTTGTCTACAAGACCGCCGAGACCGTGGCCGCTGCCAACAATGTTGTGGCCGAGACCGAGACGGTGAAGGAGGGCAACATCTTCACCCGCCTGTGGCAGCGCATCGTGGACCTGTTCAAGTTCTGATAATGCCAACATCCTTCCAGAATCGTATATAGATACACAGAAGCGCCCCGCAGCCGAATGACTGCGGGGCGCTTCTGTATCTGCGGGAATATTTCAGGGTGAAAGGCATACAATAAAAAGAAAGCACTCTGATTGCATTTTGCTTTCATTTATGGTAGAATCAAAGAAAGAAGGAGGTGCTGGATATGGCACAGATCAGTGTACGCGTAGATGACACCGTGAAGCATGAGGCAGAGCAGACCTTTGACGAGATCGGTCTGAGCATGAATACGGCTATCACCATCTTCCTCAAGGCCTGCGCCCGGGAAAAGCGCATTCCGTTCGAGCTGACCGCAGACCCCTTTTATTCCTCTGCCAATCAGCGTTATCTGGAAAGTATCATGCGGGACGTGCGCAGCGGCAAGGCGCATTTTGCCCCGCATGACCTCATCGAGGAAGCCTGATGCGGCTGCTGTGGGAGGATCGCGCATGGGAGGATTACCTTTATTGGCAGATGCAGGACAAAAAGACGCTGAAACGCATCAACGCGCTGATCAAGGATATCGCCCGCAACGCCTTTGACGGCATCGGCAAGCCGGAACCGCTGCGCGGTACGCTCAGCGGCTGGTGGAGCCGCCGTATCGACGATGTGAACCGCATCGTTTACTACGAAGAAAACGGCATCGTGTTTATCGTTTCCTGCCGCGGACATTACGATGACACCTGACAGCAGCTGCTGTATCTTCACAATCTACCTAAAAAGGGACACCGGACAGCCCGCAGGCTGTCCGGTGTCCCTTTTTAAATAATCTTACTGATCCTTTTCCACCATCATCTTGCTGGCTTTATAGATATCGCCGCAGCCGAGGGTGATGACCAGATCGCCGGGCTGGGCGTTCTGCTTTACCCAGTCGGCGGCTTCCTGCAGGCTGTTCACCAGCACGGAGCCGGGGATCTGCGCTGCCAGCTTTGCGCTGGTAATGGTAGGGTCGTTGGGCTCGCGGCTGCCCATGATGGGGGTCAGCACCGTGATGTCCGGGATCTTGAGCACATCCACAAAGTCGTTGAACAGCATCTTGGTGCGGCTGTATGTAAACGGCTGGTGGACGGCGATCAGGCGCTTGTAGCCCATTTCTTTGGCGGTGTTCAGGGTGGCGCGCAGCTCGGTGGGGTGGTGGGCGTAGTCATCGATGACCAGCGCACCGTTGCACTCGCCGTACACCTCAAAGCGGCGGCCTGCGCCCTTGAAGTTCAGGGCAGCCTCGGCGCACTGCTCTGCGCTCAGGCCCACAAAGCGGCACACGGCGCACATGGCCAGTGCATTATAAATATTGTGGCGGCCGGGCACGGACAGGCGGATGCGGGTGGTGTCGGTGGTGTTCCACTCCTTCAGGTCGAACTCAAAGAAGCCGGGCTTATACTCGTTGACGTTGACGGCACGGTAGTCGCCGTGGTTGTCGATGGAAAAGGTGCGCACCCGGCGGTCCAGCGTGTACATCACGTCCATAGTGTTCTTGTCATCGGCGTTGGCAAAGATCATGAACTGGGTCATCAGGGCAAAGCGCTTGAAGGCGAACTTCAGCTCGCCCATGCTACCGTAGTAATCCAGATGGTCGTTGTCGATGTTCAGCACCACAGACAGGTAGGGGGTCAGCTTCAGGAAGGTCTCGGCGAACTCGCAGGCCTCGATGACGATATCATCGCCCTTGCCGGCCTTGCCGTAGCCGTTGATGAGGGGCAGCTTGCCGCCGATGACGGCAGAGGGGTCGCGCCCTGCCAGTTCCAGCGCAGTGGTGATCATGGAGGTGGTGGTGGTCTTGCCATGGGTGCCGGACACGCAGATGCTCTGCTTGTACAGGCGGCTCACATAGCCCAGCAGCACGCTGCGCTCCACGGTGGGGATGCCGTAGGAGGCAGCTGCGTTCAGCTCCACGTTATCCTTGGAGATGGCGGCAGAGTACACCACCATGTCCGCACCGACAACGTTATCCGCATTGTGGCCAAGGCTGACCTTCACGCCCATCTCCCGCTCGTAACGGATGATACTGCCGTCCAGCACATCGCTGCCGGACAGCTCGTAGCCCTTGGCAGCCAAGATCTGGATCAGCGGGTACATTCCACTGCCGCCGCAGCCGATAAAATGGATCTTCTTTACATGGTCCAGCAGATGCTGGCTATAATCCGAGTACATGAACATAGTAAGGCTCTCCTCCAAATATTAACGGCTGCAGCGCAGACCGATTCCTTCCAAACATAGGGACACACTCTTATTATATAATTTTTGCAGAATAAAATAAACAGGTAAGGCCGAATTTTCGGAAAGAACCATAATTTTTTTGTGAATTTTGTGATATGTGTACAACAAAATCCCGGCAGTATTACTTTGTCCGCCGCCGCAGAATCTCGTCCAGAATGGCATCGGCCACGTCTGCCTTGCTCATCAGGGGCAGCTCCCTTGTGCCGTCCGGGGTGATGAAGGTGACCACGTTGGTGTCCACCCCAAAGCCTGCACCAGCCACCTTGAGGTTGTTGGCCACCACCATGTCCAGATTTTTCTTGGCAAGCTTCGCGGAGGAGTTTTCCACAAGGTCCCGGGTCTCCATGGAAAAACCGCACAGGAACTGGTGGGTCTTGCAGGGGCCAATGGTGCCAAGGATATCCTCGGTGCGCTCCACGGGGATGGAAAGGTCGCCTTCCTTCTTTTTGATCTTGTCGTTGGCCACGGTAGCGGGGCGGTAGTCTGCCACGGCGGCGGCCATGATGAGCACATCGGTGGTGTCAAAGCGGTCAGTCACCGCCTCGTACATCTGCCGGGCGGTGGTCACCGGCACATCGGTGGTGAACTTGACCGGCGGCAGCGCGGTCTGTCCGTGGATCAGGGTCACTTCGGCGCCCCGCATGGCGGCGGCGCGGGCAAGGGCGTAGCCCATCTTGCCGGTGGAGTGGTTGGTCAGGTAGCGCACCGGGTCCAGCGCCTCCTGCGTGGGGCCGGCGGTCACTGCGATGCGCACCCCTGCCAGATCCTTCGGGCGGGCGATGGTGTGCAGGATGTGCTCCAGCAGCACTTCCTCCTTGGGCAGGCGTCCGCTGCCCACATCCTTGCAGGCCAGCACACCGCTTTCCGAGGGGATGACAGTAAAGCCGTACCGCTCCAGCGTGGCAAGGTTATCCTGCGTGATGGGGTTTTCCAGCATGCCGGTGTTCATGGCGGGGGCCACCAGCTTCGGGCACTTGGCGGCCAGCACCACGGTGGTAAGCATATCGTCCGCAATGCCGTGCGCCATTTTGGCGATGACGTTGGCGGTGGCAGGGGCGACTAAGATCACATCTGCCTTTTTTGCCAGCGAGATGTGGGTGACCTCAAACTTGAAATCCCGGTCAAAGGTGTCCACCATGCACTTGTGGCCGGTCAGGGTCTCAAAGGTGAGAGGGGTGATGAACTGGGTGGCGTTTTTAGTCATGATGACCTCCACATCCGCCCCCAGCTTGCGCAGTGCATTGGCCACATTGGCCATCTTATAGGCGGCAATGCCGCCGCTCACGCCCAGCAGGACGCACTTGCCGTTCAGATCCATGGTTCGTTTACCTCCCGGAAAAACAGTTCTTTTCCACATATCTTACCTTAGTATAATGCAAAACTTCCACCAGCACAACAAAATCTTTGCCGGGAACTTGTATCCTGAGCAGAAATGCGGTAAAATACGCTTGACAAAGAGCAAACCGGTTCTTTTCTTTTACTTTGAAAAGGAAAACAGAATTATGATCTTAGCCATTGATATAGGCAACACCACCGTCGCCCTTGGGGGCATCCGGGACGGACGTGTATGCTTTGTGGCGCGCATGGACACGGTGCGCACCCGCACGGCTGCGGAATATCGTGCCGAGATGGATAAAATTTTTGCGCACCGCCGCCACCCGGAGCGCCCCATGCGCTTTGAGGGTGCGGTGCTCACCAGCGTAGTGCCCCAGATCACCGGGGCACTGGCCGAGTGCGCCCGTCACTACACCGGCAAAAAGCCGGTCATCGTTTCGCCGGACATCCGCACCGGGCTGACCATGGGGGTGGACGAGCCCCGCGCCGTGGGCAAGGACCGGCTGGTGGATGCCGCCTACGCGGCGGCAAACTTTCCGCTGCCGATCGTCACGGTAGACCTCGGCACTGCCACCACCTTTAATGTAGTGGACAAGGACCGGGTATTCCGGGGCGGCGTGATCTGCCCCGGCCTTTCCACCGGGCTGCGCGCACTGGGCGAGCGCTGCGCCCAGCTGCCGCAGGTGCATCTGGGCTCCCCGAAAAAAGCCATCGGCACCAATACTGAAAGCTGTATGCTGTCCGGCTCGGTGCTGGGCACCGCCGTGCTCATTGACGGCATGGTGCAGCGCATTGAAGAGGAATTGGGCAGCCCGGCTACGCTGGTAGTCACCGGCGGACTGGCAAAGTACGTCACCCCGCTGTGCCGCCACCCCCTGACCTATGACCCGGAATTGCTGATGAAGGGGCTGGCACTGCTGTACCAGCTGAACGCCCCGCAGGAGCACGGCCGCAGCCATGGCGGCGGCAGACACTACGGTCACCAGGGACGCCCCCGGGCAAAGCACCCGTACCCCAACCGCCGCACCCGCCGCGAGCCGGAGACGCTGGTAGGCTGAGGGAACAAGAGGATAAGGGAGAGCATTATGAAACTGGGCATTCTTGGCACGGGTAAGATCGTGCAGGAATTTTTGCCATGGCTTGTGGAGCACACGCCGTTTACTGTGCAGGCGGTGTGCAGCACCCCACGCTCGGCGGCAAAAGCCGCAGAGCTGTGTGCGCAATATCAGATCCCGCAGCACACCACCAATTACTTTGAACTGCTGCAATGGGTGGACGCGGTCTACATCGCCGTGCCCAACTTGCAGCACGCCCGCTACGCCCGGGTGGCGCTGGAGGCGGGCAAGCACGTCATTGTGGAAAAGCCCATGGCGGTGACCGCCGCCGAGACCGAAGAACTGGCTGCGCTGGCACAGCGCAAGCGGCTGTTCCTCTTTGAGGCGATCACCACCCAGTACCAGCCCAACTACGCTAAACTCCGGGAGCTGCTGCCCCGGGTGGGCACAGTGCGCATGGTACAGTGCAGCTTCAGCCAGTATTCCAGCCGGTACGATGCCTTTTGCGCCGGCCAGACCCCGCCGGTGTTCGACCCGCTGTGTGCGGGCGGCGCACTGATGGACTTGGGCGTGTACAACGTCAGCTACATCGTGGGTCTGTTTGGTGAGCCGAATAAGGCGGTGTATGCCGCCAACATGGAGCGCAATATCGACACCAGCGGTGTGCTGATGATGGATTACAGCGGCTTCAAGGCGGTAAGCCTTGCCGCCAAGGACTGCGCAGCCCCTGCCCGCTGCATCATTCAGGGCACAAAGGGCTATATTCTGCAAAAATCCACCCCGAACTACTGCGGCGGCGTGACCTTCCATCCCAACGAGGGCAAGGAGGAGCACTACAACCTGAACGGGGACCGTCCCCGGCAGGCGGCAGAGTTCGAAGCCTTTTACCGCGCCATGACCGCCGGAGACCAGGAGCTGTGCGCCCGGATGCTGGATACCAGCATCGCGGTGAGCCGGGTACTCACGGTGGCGCGCCGCAGCGCCGGGGTACGCTTCCCCGGCGACAGATTTTAACGCATTTTTCTCTGGAACACGCCCTGACAACTACGCGCTTCCAAAGATTTGAATATTCACCTAAAACCCGCACAGAGCGGGCAGGTTTGCGCCGTATCCGACAAAAAGGGCGGAACGGCAGCAGGAGGAAAACTGAATTATGAAGAATACCAATACCAAGACTCTGACTCGTGTGGCCCTGCTGGTGGCCATTGAACTGGTGATGAAGCTTGTCGGTCTGGGCAGTGTGCCCATGGGCCCGCTGTACATGAGCTTCCTCACCCTTCCCATCGCTGTGGGCGCCATCACCATGGGCCCCGCCGTGGGTGCCCTGCTGGGCGGCGTGTTCGGCGCTGTGAGCTTCTACGATGCCATCACCGGCGCCTCTGCCATGACCGGCGCACTGTTCCAGGTCAGCCCGCTGAATACCTTTATCCTGTGCGTAGGTATGCGTATACTCATGGGTCTGTGCTGCGGCCTGATCTTCAAGGGCCTGCAGAAGCTGGATAAGTCCCGCACTTGGAGCTACATCCTCAGCGCCATGACCGCACCCGCCCTGAACACCCTGTTCTTCATGGGCTATATCGTGCTGGCTTTCTACGGCTGCGACTATGTGCAGAATCTGGTGTCCGTCAAGGGCGCTGCCAACCCCTTCATGTTCGTAGTGCTGCTGGTTGGCGTGCAGGGCGTAGCCGAATTTCTGGTGTCCGGCATTCTGGGCGGCATCGTCGCCCGCGCCGTGGCAAAGTTCCTGAAGTAAGACAGGCTGCGCACCATGTCAGGGCGGCGCATCCGTGTTTAGAATAGAAAAATGAATGCTCCTCCGGCAACTGCCGGGGGAGTTTTTTGTTGGGAGATTTAGAAAGAACCCCTTCAGGCGCTGCGCGCCAGCTCCCCCAAGGGGGCGCCTTTGCGCTATACCGGAAACTTTACCGCCACCACCAAAAGCCGTCCCCTTGGGGAAGGTGGATTGCCGCGAAGCGGCAAGACGGAAGGGGTTCTTGCCTAAACTCCCCTGAAAATGCAATGCCGGAGCGTCCGCAGACGCTCCGGCATTGCTCTATTAAAAATAATTCTTCCGCTGACTATGCGCAAAGCAGCGCGGCGCGCATTCTAAATCGTCCCGCCTACTCTGTGGCCTTTACTTCTTCTCCCGCAGCTGTTCCAGATAGTCGTCGGCCTTGATGGCCTCCGGGGTGAAGGAGTTATTCTTCCACCAGTTCACAAGGGCGGCGGTCACGGTCAGGCCAGTGGTCACCAGCTGCTCCACGGTGGCACTCTCGATGGGCAGCATGGGCTTGCCGCAGGCGCTCAGTACCTGATTGGTCAGTGCCAGTGCCAGCGCAGCCGTGCGCGCCAGCGTAGCGGCAGAAATTTTGCAATGGGTATCGTTCATAGGTTCAGTTCCTCTCTTTCTCTAAATCTGCGATGCGGTGGTTGGCCACCTTCATCTGTTCTTCTAAAATGGGTACGCGGCGGGCAAAGTTGTTATGCTCCCGCACCTCCCGGGTCAGTTCCTCCAGCTTTGTGTCGGTCACCGCTTGGCTTTTTCCGTTGGCGATCAGCACGCCGATCAGGGTCACCGCACCTGCGATGATGGCCGAGATGATGCTCTCCATCGGCCTCACCCCCTCCACCGGGCTTTTTCCGCCCGGGTGTCCACGTGCACCCAGCCGGTGGTGCGGCCTGCCTTGACGGGGTAGCGTCCCACGCCGCCCCAGTCCGGCATCAGGCTTTCGGCGTAGGCGGCCACGTCCTCCACGCTCACGCCCTCCACCCGGATGTCTGCCGCCCGGCCCAGCAGGTGCTGGCTGCTCTTGGCACCGCCCACGGCCGCGTTGTGCGCCGCCGTCCGGTAACCGCTGGTAATGGTCACCGGCTTGCCGAAATGCTCCCGGATGCACTGGAGCACCACGGTCAGCGTCTCGTCCACCATAACGGTGTCACTGCCATCCCGGCAGCGCAGCTCCCGCACCTTAAAGTCCGGTGCAAGGCGGCGGTCGCCATTCTTTGCAAAGCTATATTGTCGGATCATCTCTTCACTTTCTTTCTGCATCACAGTCCCCGCATCCAGTTCTCAATGATGGTACTGCGGTACTCGTGCCCCCGAAGACCCGGGTGGGGGTTCCTTGCGGTCAGTGTAAAAGCATCGTTGCGCAGCTGCTGCGCCTTGGCGCTCGTGTCCGCACGGCCTGCGCTGTGGGCAGTGATCAGCAGCGGGTGCTCTTCGTCGTTCAGATCCAGCACCGGCACACCCCAGTATGCGCAAATTTCTTTGATCGCCGTCCGGTAGGCAGTGGTCATCCACGCGTCCGCAAGGATGACGCCCAGCTTCGCGTAGGGGATATTCTTCATAAAATATTCGAAAACGATATTATATGCGCCCCACACCGTTGCGTTGGTGGTGTCCGTCTTTGTGCCGATGATGGCAGCTGGGTCAAAACCCTGATTCGTGTCCGGCTCGCACTCGTTCAGGCCGAACATTAAGGTGATGTAGTCTGCATCCTTCGGTACGGCCTTGTACCGCTCCACCGAAAACGGCGAAAGCCGCCCGGTGATGTTGGTGAATACCGTGCCGCTGATGGCCTCGTTCACCAGCGTCATGTCGTTGCGCTTTGCGATCCACCACGGGTATGTTTTCCATACCTTCAGTTTCTGGTCGTAAAAATCCGAGTTTTTGCCGACGTTACCGTTTGCATCTGTATAGCCATTCGCGTCTCCAGCGGTAAAGCTGTCTCCGCAGGCCACATACTTCTTCCCGTACAGCACGTTGCCGCCCTCCGCGTTCAGGGGATTCCCCTGTAAATCGTAGATCATACCGTGCCCTCCTGAATGAATTTGTTCACCTTGGTATCGCTCAGCAGTCCCTTGTACACCTTGCACTGGTACAGCGTGCCCGTCCAGCAGCGTGTCAGTTCGCCAACACTCGTACCCGGTGCGCCGCCGATCAGCAGGCTCTCCGGCACGTCTGTAATGGTATGCCATGTTTCTTTCCAGTCGCTCAGGGTACAATATGTGCTTCCACCGCGATACTTCTTGCCGTCCAGCTGGATCACATACCGGGTGCGTGTTTTGAGGTGCGTAACGCTGTCAGATATGTTTACTTGGCTATTATTATAGTAAGCGATCGCGGTAGTGCCATAATTGGGGTTCAGGCTGACGTTGATGCCCGGCAGATTGGAGTTGTTTCCGGTCTCGGTCATGCAGTGCAGGAACACGATCCAGCCCTTATCGTTAAAGCTGCTGCTTGCCTTTGCGTCCAGCAGAATGGTATACTGCGGGGTCTCGGTGCCCGCGTGCTCCAGCATCTTTACGCCGGTGTCAAGGCCCTTTGTCAGTTCCGTTTCACTGGGCAGGTCGTAGAGCAGCTGCGCCGTCTCCACCTCTGCCACCGTCACCGTACAGTTTGCGCTCTTGCCGCCTGCGGTGGCAGTCACGGTGCAGCTGCCCGCTTTGATGCCCGTCACCACGCCGTTTGCCACCGTAGCAAACCCGGCAGGTGCAACGTGCCACACCACTACACGGCTGGTGGCGTTTGCGGGCAGCACGGTAGCCGTCAGGGTCTTGCTCTCTCCCTCGTTCAGGGTCAGGGTCGCGGCGCTCAGGCCCACGCTCTGCACCGGGATCTCCTGTGCACTTCTGCCCCACTCCACGCGCAAGGCGTTCAGGGTGTCCTGTGCATCGCTGGTTTTGTAGGCCGCGTTTTCAAACAGGCTCAATAGCAGCTCTTTTGCATTTTCGCTGATTCCATCGCCCGGGTCGCCCTTATCACCTTTTGCACCCGCCGGGCCGGTGTCGCCCTTATCGCCTTTCGGGCCCTGCGGGCCGGGGTCGCCCTTATCGCCTTTTACGCCTGTGGCGGCGGCTGTAATGCCTGCTTCCATGTGGTTCAGCTGGGCAGCCGTCAGGGTCTGGCCGTCCACAAAATTCTGTTTTTCGTAGCTCATTCGTTCCTCCCTAAGATCATTTTTCCAAGGACTGCCTGCCCCAGCACGGCAAAAACGTTCTCCTTCGGCGGCTGCGGGGTGCCCCACAGCGCCGCCAAGCGATCGCAGGCCGCCATGGCTGCGTCATTGCCCGCTGCCAGAAGCCGCAGCACTTCCAGCAGCGCCTGTTTTTCCGCGGTGGTAATGCCGCCGGTACCCAGCAGCCCCACCAGCGCCTCCCACGCAGGGGTGGCCGGGGCAGGCATCGTGCCCTCTGCCGTGCCGCTGTTGGCGCATACTTTGCACCGCACATCGGCGCTGGTCACGGTGCGGCCGCCGTCCGTGCCCTCAAAGGTGATGCAGCCCGCGCCGGGCACTGCCGTCACCGCCGCCGGTACGGTCAGAAAGCCGCTTTCCACCAGCGTGGCCGCGCTTGCGCCGGGGGTGTGCCAGTGGGCGCATACAGTCAGCCCCTTCCACTCGCCCCGCTGCTCGATGCGCAGCCGGTAGTTGCCCCGGTTGCCCGCATACCCCAGCAGCAGCTGTCCGCCGGGCACCGCTGCCGCGCCGTTGCACTCCAGCCGGATGGTCATCTCATTCATGCTGCACCATCCTTACACATACCGGTAGCCTTCCACATTGAAGGGGTAGCTGCCGTCCGTGGTCACCTCCTGGTTTGCCGCACTGATACTTACCGTGCCGTTCGCAGCAAAACTCACCCTCACCAGTGCTTCGCCCTTGCAGTAAATGCCGCCCCGCAGATTGTAGGTTTTGCCGCCACCCACCATGGCCACCGCCGTACCGCCCCGCGCGATGCGGGTGCTGCCGTACTCCGCAGCTGCCGCAGCAGCCACAGCGCTGCCGGTGCTAGTGATCGTGGTACATTCCAGAGGGATTGCCATCCTTACCACAATGTAATCCACCTCGTCCGGCACAGTCAGCGTCTTGTCGCTTTTGCCCGCTGCACCGGCGCTTGTGTAGACAAGCTTTCCGTTCATGTCCGTCACTCCTCCCAATTGATTCAGCTTTTCTGCCAGGCTAAAGCCCAGCACCGTGTCAAGGTTTTCCGCCGTCATTTCCAGTGTGCCGTCCGCGCGCACGGTCAGGCCCCGCCCCACCTTCACGCCGCCCAGCACAGCTGCGGTGGCGGGCGGCAGGGTGTTGCCGAATTTCCGGTCTGCCTCGGCCTTGGAGTAGAACCGGTCGTCCGCGCCCAGCTGCAATAGTGCGGTGGCCTTTTCCTGCGCCGACCAGTTTGCTGCCCCGGCGGCACTGGTCAGTGCCTTTTTTACGCCGTAGGGCAGCAGCGCCGGGGTCAGGGGCGCATAGGCCTCGGTCATACGGTCCAGCTGCGCCGCCGTGGCGGGCACGGTGGTCAGGGTGGCATCTGCCCGCACCGCAACGCCGTACTGCCCGTCTGCCCGCACCGCGCCGGGCGTTGACGCCGTAGGCACGGTCTCGCTGCGTACATAGGGGCGCAGATCCGGCAGCGGGGTGGTATCGGTCTGCACCGCGCCGGTGGCGGCATCCACGCTGAGGATGCGCACCATCTCGCCGGGCAAAGGCTGCGCCGGGCTTGGCACCGCCCCCACATCCTGTGCGTTCAGATGCACCGCGCCGCCCTTGCTGTTCACGCTCAGCACGGTGCCGTCCTTGGGCGCGTAGCTCTCGGCACGCAGCGCGGCGGCCTCCGCCCGCTTTGCGCAGGCCTCGGCATCGGTACGGTCGGCCAGAATTTTGTCCGCAGTCTTTTGCGCCAGTGCCGCCTGCATGGCGGTATCTGCCGCACCGTTCTCGGCACGGCGGGCGCTTTCCGCTGCGGCGTGGGCGCTTTCCAGCACGCGCGCCACAAACTGCTCGTACACCGAGGGCGGCAGCTCCTCACTGCCGCCGTCCGTGGGCAGAGTGGCGTACACATCGTAGCTGCCGGGGCGGGTGTAGGCGGTGTAGCCGCCGCTGCCCATGGCGGCCAGCATCCACTGTCCCCGCACGCTGCCGGTCAGGCGGCGGTCCACCGTCACACTGTCGTTGGCGTCCAGCGGAATGGCGGCCAGCTGCACCCCGTCGCTGCGGCGCAGATACAGCGCCATGGTGCAGCCCGCCCACGCTGCAGGCAAGATAAACTGCAGCCGGTCCACCCCTTCGGCGTTCTGTGCGCCAAGGTGCAGCCGGTGCGGCCGGGACACAAATTCGGTGCCGCCGCACTGCTGCTTTAGGATCTCGATCTCCATGCAAAACCTCCTTTTCTGTTTGCTGTCCCGATTGTACCGCCGGGGGTGCAAAACTATCCAGTGTGTACAGAAAATGTGAAATTTTCTGTTCTTCGGCATTTTGCTAAACGGGGTTTTTGCACCGCAAATACAGGCCGTTCTCCCCTGCCGAAACCGGGTAATTCCCCTGTGGGTTTTCCATGCAAAACCCGCGATATGGGGCAGCTTGTTTTGGCCGCAGCGGCCGCTGCTGCGGCCTTATTCACAGAGAAAAAAGCCGGTACAAATGTTAAAAATTCATGAACGAATTGCCCCCAGAAAAAAGGAAAAAATCAGAAGGAAACTACCTAAAAACCAAAATATCAAAAGAAACACTGTGAAAATTGCACAAAAAACAACGTTATAAATCTATCAAAGTGTAAGGTGCAAATTTGACAGATGCTTTACGGTCTGGTAAAATAACGTTTGCGCAACGAACGTTGCAGCGTTTAAATTCTATCTGGATGAAGTAAAAAGCCGTCCTGCGTACGGCACGGCATGGGCAGATGCGGCCCGTGTCTGGGCAGTTTTGTGGTCTGCCCGAAACGGATTCCAACCTGTAATACGGTGCTCCGCTTTTTACCCAAAGAGAGCATCGTATTTGACTGTGCGGCACTTATATCCCCAGCCGCCGCAGTCCGGGCGGCCGGGGTGTTGATGCACTGCCCGCGGCCGCACCAAATACGACAAAGAGAGGAGTTGTCTCGTATCGCTTCCGTTAAATTGAAGAAAGCAGTTACTGCCGCAAAGCAGGCAGTATCTCCCCGTGTGCTGGCATTTTGTGTCATGGTTGTATGCCTTGTGGCTACCCTTGGCGTCACCGCTGCAAATCTGCGGCTGACCTACGTCACCGACTCCAATGGTGCACGGCAGGTCCTTCTGACCGATGCCGATGCTTCCCCCGCACAGGTCATGCACCTTTCCGGCATCCGCTCTGAAGAGGGCGATGAGGTCTACTACACCGCGTTCAGCGGCAATCTTGCCTCCCTGAACATCGAGCGCGCATTCTCCGTCAGCATCACTGCCGATGGGCAGGAGTACCCTGTAAAGCTGGTGTTCGGCACCGTAGCTGATGCACTGGAGCGCGCCGGTATCACCCTTGAAGGGGACGACTACACCGAGCCGGCGCTGGATCATGTTGTGACCGCCGGCAGCAAGATCGTGGTCCACCGCGTGGACTACGAAGAGCGTGTGGAGACACAGGCCATTCCCTATGACACCCAGTATGTCTACACCAGCCTGTACTTCCGCAACACCGGCCGCACCACCACCCTGCAGCACGGCGCAGCCGGTCAGCAGACCGTGACCACCCGCGACCGCTATGTGGACGGCGAGCTGGAGAACAGCACCGTTGTGGATACCACCACCACCGTGGAGCCCACCGACCACGTCATCAAGACCTACGGCGCAGGCGCGCCGGTGTCCCCCCTGACCGGCGCGGACGGCACCACCAACGCCCCCACCTCTTATAGCAAGGTGCTCACCGGCAAGGCCACCGGCTACTACTCCCGCACCGGCAAGGGTTCTTCCGGTCTGGGGCTGGGCTACGGCACCGTGGCGGTGGACCCGGACGTGATCCCCTACGGCACCAAGCTCTACATCACCTCCACCGACGGCAAGTTCGTCTACGGCTACGCCGTAGCCACCGACACCGGCATCGCCGTCCAGAAGGGGCAGATCCTTGTAGACCTGTTCTACGAGACCTACGCCGAAAGCGTTATCAACGGCGCTATTCAGGTCAACGTCTACGTTGTGGGCTGAGCTGTAAATAAAACACAATAACCACGCAAAGAGACCGCTGTACAAACTGTGCAGCGGTCTCTTTTGATGTGAGCGGAAGAACTTTTTTATTTCGGAGCACCGGAGCGTCTGCGGACGTTCCGGTGCTCCATTTTCACAGGAAGGGCCCCTAGCCGAAACCCTTCCTTCTTTTTTCGCAACGCTTTCGCTGAAACCGTTTGCCAAATGAGCAGTTTACACGATGTTGAGCTGCAAATTTTGGATGATATGCCCACAACATACAGAGAATGCCAGAAAATTTGTGTTAATTGTATTTGTTTTTCGGACAAAAAGTCTTGCAAAACTGGTCAAAACATTTTAATATAAAAGAGTACAAAGCTGTGGAAGCCGCTTTCGGCTTCCACACGGGGAGGAGCAGTCTATGAAACCGACCGAAGAAAAGATTCAGAGCAATACATCGGATCTGCCGGTGTACCTGTTCAAGCAGGGCAATAACTGCGAGGCTTACCGCTACTTCGGCGCACATCTGGAAACACGGGTCGGGGAGTCCGGCGTCGTGTTCCGTGTATGGGCACCGCACGCCGCAGCCATCAGTGTGGTAGGCGACTTCAACAGCTGGAAGCCCGGCAGCCATCCCATGCGCAAGGTTGATGGCGATTCCGTGTGGGAATTGTTCATTCCCGGCATGAAGGAATACGATGTTTATAAATATTGCGTGACCACCCGCGCAGGCGACCTTGTCTACAAGGCCGACCCTTACGCCTTCCACGCCGAGACCCGGCCGTCCAACGGCAGCAAGGTCTACGATCTGTCCGGCTTTGCATGGCACGACGCCGCATGGCAGACCGCGCAGAAAAAGGCGGACGTGATCAACGGCCCGATGAATATCTACGAGATGCACGCCGGCAGCTGGAAGCTGAAGGAGGGCGGCAAGCCCTACAACTACTCCGAGCTGGCGGACGAGCTGATCCCGTACATCAAGGATATGGGCTATACCCATGTAGAGCTGCTGCCGGTGATGGAATATCCGTTTGACGGCAGCTGGGGCTATCAGGTCACCGGCTATTTTGCACCCACCAGCCGCTACGGCACCCCCAAGGACTTTATGGCCTTCGTGGATAAGATGCACGCCGCAGGCATTGGCGTCATCATGGACTGGGTGCCCGCCCACTTCCCCAAAGACCAGTTCGGCCTGTACAATTTTGACGGCGAGGCCTGCTACGAGGACCCCAACCCCAAGCGCGGCGAGCACAAGGAGTGGGGCACCATGGTGTTCGATTTTGGCCGCAACGAGGTGCAGAGCTTCCTCATTTCCAGCGCACTGTACTGGCTGGAGCAGTACCACATCGACGGTCTGCGCGTGGATGCCGTGGCCTCCATGCTGTATCTGGACTACAACCGCAAGCAGGGCGAATGGGAGCCCAATAAGGACGGCGGCAAGGAGAACCTTGAAGCTATCGCCTTCCTGCGCAAGCTGAACAACACCGTGCTGGGCCGTCACCCCCACAAGTACATGATCGCCGAGGAGTCCACCGCGTGGCCCATGGTCACAAAGCCCGCTTCGGACGGCGGTTTAGGCTTCAATTTCAAGTGGAACATGGGCTGGATGAACGATATGCTCAGCTACATGAAGACCGACCCGCTATTCCGCTCCGGCAACCACAACAAGGTAACTTTCAGCTTCTTCTACGCTTTCAGCGAGAACTTTGTGCTGCCCATCAGCCATGATGAGGTCGTGCACGGCAAGGGCAGCCTGCTGAACAAGATGCCCGGCGAGTACGACGACAAGTTTGCCAATCTGCGCACCTTCTTCGGCTACATGATGGCACACCCCGGCAAGAAGCTGCTGTTCATGGGACAGGAGTTCGGTCAGTTTGCCGAGTGGAACGAGGCAAAGCAGCTGGACTGGATGCTGCTGGATTACGACAAGCACGCCGAGCTGCAGAACTACGTCCGCACCCTGAACGCTTTCTATAAAGAGCACCCTGCCCTCTGGCAGATCGATTACAGCTGGGAAGGCTTCCAGTGGATCGTACCGGACGACTCGCAGCAGAGCGTCATCGCTTTCCTGCGCAAGGATGCCGCCGGTAAGCAGATCCTTGTCATCTGCAACTTCAACCCCGTCCTGCGCGAGGGCTACACCCTCGGCGCACCGGTGTCCGGCACCTATAAAGAGATCCTGAACAGCGACGATGCCGCTTTCGGCGGCTCCGGCACCGTGCACAACAAGCCGGTGCGTACCCACAAAAAGCCGCAGCACGGCTTTGAGCAGAGCATTACCGTTACCCTGCCGCCCATGAGCACCCTGTACTTTGAGGTGCCCGCAAAGCGCACCCGCAAGGCAGCAGAAGACAGCGCGGACAAACCGGCAAAAAAGACCGCCAAAAAATCCACCGTCAAAAACACTGTGGAAAAGGCGGTAAAAAAGACGACCCGCAAGGCCAAAGCCGAGCCGGACGCCGACAAGCCGGTAAAAAAGACCCGCACCACCAAGGCCAAGGCCGCCGAAACGGCGGATGAAAAACCGGAAAAAGCCAAAAAGACCGCTGCCAAGCCCAAGGCCGCAGCTGAAAAGCCGGTAAAGAAAACCGCCGCCAAGGCAAAGACCGCGGCAAAAGCAAAACCTGAGACCGAAGCAGAAACCAAACCCGCAAAGCGCACCCGCAAAGCAAAAGCACCCAAGGAATAAGGATGCCCACACGGATGCACGCACGAACATTCTGAACTGTTGACTATCATTTCCAAAAAGGAAATGCTAAAGGGGAGAATAAAGCTATGGCAAAAGAAATCGTGGCAATGATCCTTGCCGGTGGACGTGGCTCGCGCTTATATGCGCTGACACAAAAGACGGCAAAACCTGCGGTGTCCTTCGGCGGCAAGTACCGCATTGTGGACTTCCCGCTGTCCAACTGCGTCAACTCCGATATCGACACGGTCGGCATCGCAACGCAGTACCAGCCCCAGAAGCTGAACGAGTACATCGGTAACGGCCAGCCTTGGGATCTGGACCGTCTGCACGGCGGTGTGCACACCCTGCCCCCTTACGAGCAGGCAAACGGCACCGACTGGTACAAGGGCACCGCAAACGCCATCTATCAGAATATCGGCTTCATCGACAGCTATAATCCCGAGTACGTCATCATCCTGTCCGGTGACCAGATCTGCAAGCAGGACTACGCCGACTTCCTGCGCTTCCACAAGGAAAAGGGCGCAGAGTTCTCTGTGGCCGTTATGGAAGTGGATTGGAAGGAAGCTTCCCGCTTCGGCCTGATGGTGGCAGACGAGACCGACCGCATCACCGAGTTCCAGGAGAAGCCCCCGGTGCCCAAGTCCAATCTGGCCTCCATGGGCATCTACATCTTCAACTGGGATGTGCTCAAGAAGTATCTGATCGAGGACGAGGCTGACCCCAACTCCAAGAACGACTTCGGCATGAACATCATCCCCGCCCTGCTGCGTGACGGCCGCAAGATGTACGCCTACCGCTTTGCCGGTTACTGGCGTGACGTGGGTACCATCGACAGCCTGTGGGAAGCCAACATGGAAGTGCTGGACCCCGAGAACTCCGGCATCGATATCTTTGATAAGACCTGGAAGATCTACAGCCGCAACCCCGTGCTGCCCGCCCAGAAGATCGGCGAGCGCGCCGTTGTGCAGGACTCTCTCATCACCGAGGGCTGCAAGATCTACGGCAACGTCAAGCACTCTGTGCTGAGCGCAGGCGTCGTTGTGGAAGAGGGCGCTACCGTTGAGGACGCCGTGCTGATGGACGGTGTCGTGGTCAAGGCAGGTGCCGTGGTCAAGCGCTGCATCCTTGCTGAGGACGTTGTTGTGGGCGCAGGTGCAAAGGTCGGCGGCGAGGGCGCAATTGCCCACGTTGGCACCGGTCTGACCATCGGCGCAGGCGCTACCGTCAAGGAGGGCGCAAAAGTGTTTGAATCCGTCAAGGAGGGTGTGGAAGTATGCTGAGACAGAACACCAATGCGTTGGGTATCATTTTCCCCAACAGCTATGACAATACCGTTCCCGAGCTGGTGACCGAGCGCGCAATGGCCTCGATCCCCTTTGCGGGCCGTTACCGCATGGTAGACTTTGTGCTGTCCAGCATGGCCAACTGCGGCATTTCCAACGTTTCCATCGTGGTGCGTAAGAACTACCACTCCCTGATGGATCATCTGGGCACCGGCCGCGAGTGGGATATGGCCCGCCGTCACGGCGGCCTGAACATCGTGCCTCCCTTTGCAGAAAAGGGCGTGCGCATCTACTCCGGCCGTGTGGAGGCTCTGGGCTCCATTCTGGACTTCCTCGAGCACCAGAAGGAGAAGTATGTGGTCATGAGCGATGCCAACATCGCCGTCAACTACGACTTCAACGCCCTGCTGGCTGCTCATCAGGCCAGTGGTGCCGATGTGACCGTGGCCTATCAAAAGACCGAGATCCCCGAGGGCCGCAAGAACGACAACTACACCCTGACCATCGATTCCGATGGCCGCGTGACCGAGCTGCTGTTCAACGACTACCGCTCCGGCGTGCAGAATCTGGATCTGAACATCTATGTGCTGGAGCGCGAGACCCTGATCAAGCTGGTCAAGGACGCTACCGCTCGCGGCCTGATCTACTTTGAGCGCGACATTCTGGCGCACAACGTCAACATTCTGAACATCCATGCGCTGGAGTACACCGGCTATGTTGCCCATATCTGCGACATGAAGAGCTACTTTGACGAGAACCTGAAGCTGATCGATGACCGCAATCTGGAAGCACTGTTCCCCAAGGGCAGCCCCATCTACACCAAGATCCGCGATGATAACCCCACCCGTTACGTCACCGGTTCCAAGGTCGTGGATTCCATTCTGGCCGACGGCTGCGTCATCGAGGGCACCGTGGAGAACTGCGTGCTCTTCCGCGGCGTCAAGGTCAAGAAGGGTGCTGTGGTCAAGAACTGTGTCCTGATGCAGGATACCGTGGTCGAGCCCAACGTGGAGCTGGACTGCGTTGTCACCGACAAGAACGTGAAGATCACCGCCGGCAAAAAGCTGTCCGGCACCGAGAGCTTCCCGGTCTACGTCCAGAAGAACCACACCGTCTGATCGAGCAATATCCATAGGGGCGGCTTCCTCCCCGGTAGCCCCTCTTGAGAGGGGCGGGGGCACCTGTGTGCCCCCGCCTGCTCTTTTGTATGCAAGGTTCGCGCCGCTTTTTATGGCGGCGGGGAGCGCGAACATCTGTCTGTATCATGGAAGGAGCGAATCCTATGAAGATCCTGTATGCTGCTTCGGAAGCCAATCCCTTTGCCAAATCCGGCGGTCTGGCCGATGTGGCAGGCGCCCTGCCCAAAGCGCTGGTCAAGGACGGCGTGGACGCCCGCGTCATCATGCCCCTGTACGGCGATTTGAAGTACCGCGATAAGCTGGAATACGTTACCAACTACTCCGTGCCTGTGGGCTGGCGCAGCCAGTACTGCGGCCTGTTCAAGGCCGATGTGGACGGCGTGACCTACTACTTCCTGGACAACGAGTATTACTTCAAGCGCCGCGGCCTGTACGGCTTCTACGATGACGGCGAGCGCTTCGCCTTCTTCTCCCGCGCCGTGCTGGAGACTTTGTTCTACATCGACTTCACCCCCGATATCATCAACTGCAACGACTGGCAGACCGCTCTGGTGCCGGTGTACCTGAACCTGTACTATCGTCATCTGGACAAGTTCAACCGCATCAAGACCGTGTTCACCATCCACAACATTGCCTATCAGGGCAAGTACGGCACCGATATTCTGGAGGACACCTGCGGCATCGGCCACCGGGACCAGCATATCGTGGAGTACGACGGCTGCGCCAACTTCATGAAGGGTGCCTTTGAGACCGCCGACAAGATCACCACCGTCAGCCCCACCTACGCACAGGAGATTTTGGACCCGTGGTTCAGCTACGGTCTGGACGCTCTGCTGCGTGAGAAGCAGTACAAGCTGTGCGGCATCCTGAACGGCATCGATATGGACGCCAACGACCCCGCTACCGACAAGAACATCCCCTTCAATTACAGCATCAAGACCTTTGAGACCGGCAAGGCCAAGTGCAAGGAAGCTTTGCAGGACAGGTTTGGTCTGAACAAAGACGGCAGCCCCGTCTTTGGCATGGTCAGCCGCATGGTTGGCATGAAGGGCTTTGACCTTGTGCAGAGCATTGCCGACGGTCTGGTGGACCGCGGCATCCAGCTGGTCATTCTGGGCAGCGGCGAGAGCCAGTACGAGAACTTCTTCTCCGACCTGTGCGGCCGTCACCCGGGCCGCGTAGGCACCTACATCGGCTTTGAGCCCAAGCTCTCGCAGGAGATCTACGCCGGTGCCGACGCCTTCATCATGCCCTCCAAGAGCGAGCCCTGCGGTCTGGCACAGATGGTGGCCTGCCGCTACGGCACGCCTCCCATCGTCCGCGAGACCGGCGGTCTGCGCGACTCCATCCACGACAGCACCATGGGTGACGGCAACGGCTTTACCTTTGCCGGTTACAACGCCCACGAGCTGTATGTGGCCTGCTGCAACGCACAGGATGCCTACAACAACAAGGAAAACTGGAAGAACCTCGTGCGTCACTGCATGGAGTGCGATTTCAGCTGGGACGTTTCCGCCAAGAGCTACGAGGGTCTGTACAACGAGACCGCAAACCTCTGGTAAGCGTCTGAACCCCAAAGCACCCACCGGGGCT
>OGFV01000143.1_pt1 | contig 36186 bp, 40 predicted proteins | sample 1571131 | NCBI WGS metagenome assembly OGFV01 (sample SAMEA2582044, study PRJEB24529) | metagenome | biome: Human gut stool | place: China | collected 2011
TTACCATCGGCGCAAGCCGATTATTTTATGGAGCAATGAAGCGGCGTGTGGCTGCGTTTAATTCGCCCAGTTCGGCTGGCCTGTACGCCCCGTGGCGCGGTGGCAACCTTGATGACGGTGCTAACTGCGGCCTGCCTTGCGCGAATGGCAACAATTCCCCGGCGAACTCGAACTGGAACGGCGTGCCCCGGAATGCTGATGATAAATAGCCCTCAAAAGGGCATAAGCGTTTCATTGCGCCTGTGGCTTGACCACTAAGATCATGTTATACCGACACCATGCAGCTGAGCGTTTCGAGATATACGGGCGCATTGGTGAGAGCGTGGCCGCAGTTTTTTGGGACTGCGTGGCGGTGAGTAGTAGAAATCCGTTTTGCCTGATTTAAGGCCAGAAGCGGCAACCGAAATCCGTTGAACATCAGCAAGTTTGGAGGCTTTAAGGATATGAAAACAAAGAGGTACTTGTCGCTCAACCATGAAATGTGTGAGCGTGCTGTCCTTGAAGCTTTTGATAAGAAATGGTTCCGCCGGGATTACCTCGCTACGGTGGAAAAATATGGAGGTGTAAGCCGTGCACAACTATCGAGCGCCGCCCGCGTAAACGACTGGAACCCGCGTTTAGAAGCCGTAAATGGGATTGCTCTTGAAATGGAGCAACGGATAGAAGATTTGTTGGACGGAGAAACAGACGACCTTGATCTTGACCCTGTGAGCGTGTTCTACAGAATTGATGGAATCAGCATGAAACGGCGGGAACTGTCTAACTGCTGTCCAATGCACCAAGCTTTTGGGCATTTGGCGGTACTTGGACTTCGCCCGTTGCTTTAGGCAAAACTGTTGCCGTATCAATTTGCCAGTATTCCCGGCAAGGGACAAATCGCTTTGAAGCGTCAAGTCGAGCGTTGGCTTCGCAGAAAAAGTCTTGGCATACAGTATGCAATAAAGCTGGATGTGCAGGGGGCATACGCCCACACAAAACAGGAACTTGTGATGAAGATCCTGCAGAAAGAAATCCCGGGAGCAACATGGCTTCTGGCTGTTGTCAAATGTCTTTTAGCAATGGCTCCGGGTGAGGGATTGCTTATCGGCGGCTATCTTGAAGCGTGGCTTTTTAACCTTGTTGCCAGCTATATGCTGGTCAAGATCATGAGTTATGCAAAGATTCGCCGTGGAGCATCCACGCGATTCGTGATCCGCAGCGGTAGCTATATGGATGACCTTGTTTTGTTTGGCCGACGATGGGCTGACATACAGAGTGCAGCCCGAAAATTGACTAAGTGGGCGCTGACCGAACTGGGATTGACAATAAAAAACGAGTGGGTTCGTGTGGACTTCCTTAGCGCCGCTGAAGAGCATCAACGCAGACACCTAACGGGAGCGGCAAAAGGATGCCCGGGTTTGGATATGGCTGGCTATGTGATGCACCGTACCTACACCACGATACGCCCCAGAATTTTTCTGAGGGCTCGGCGGCAGTACATTCGAGCCAAGGCTGATGTTTCACGAAATGGATATGTGCCGGTCTGGCGGTCATACAAGCTGGTCAGCTATAACGGCTATTTTGACTGGACAAAATCTCGTGCAATCAGCGAAGCCCTAAAACAGAAAAAGCTGTTCACGGCCGCAAAAGTAGCAATCCGCGTAACGACACAAAGAAATGCAATGAAGAAAGTGAGGATAGCAGCATGATTTTTACCGAGAACCTTGACCATAATCCGCAGGCGGTAACGCTGGAAAAACTGCCGGACGGTACGGCTTGGCTGTACCTGCGTAAGGACGCTCATGAGGTACGAACCGAGGCTCCCGAAGGAGAGCAGGGCGGTACTTCGTGGGAGTGCACCACGGCTCTTTGCAAGTTGGGCTCCGATTACGCAGAGGAAACCGTGGAAAGCATCACGGCGGCGGCTGATGATTGGTGGGTCTATGCAGAAGCATGGACGACCGCTGATGAAGCTGCGCCCTCTCTGGAAGAGCGTGTGAGCGTGCTGGAAACTCTGTTTATGGGAGGTGAGCTGTAATGGGCAAGGAACAGTTTTATCGCACTATGTACCGCATGAAGAAGATCACCGCTGCAGGCGTGTGGGAAAAGGTTGACGAGGGCGAGTTGACCAAGGCGCAGGCCTTGCGTATCTGCGGTCCGCGACCGAAGGAATCCTGATGGAAGGTGCTTTTATTTGAGCCGAGAACAAAAGCTCGAAGTTCTGTTAGCATCGGCGGTTCATCTTCTGGATTGCTGGGAGGACATTTCAGCTGAAACAGGAGAAGAGCCTGAAAATTATGGTGAGCAGAGAGCAATCCTGCAAGCCGAATACGATGCTATAAAGTGTTGAGAGAAGCCGTGCTGATGGTCAGCGCGGCTTTTTTGTTTGGAATAGAGGTGGATTTTTTTGATTTCTCCGTATAAGGGCACTTTCAGAGTGTCGCAGGCATACCGAAACCTGCGAGCAAACGGTACATATCACCAAGGATATGATCTCGTGGGCATTGGAGACAAAAGCATCTATTGCCCGGTTTACGGTACGGTTATTCGTGCTGGATGGGAGTGTGCAACGCTTCCGAAGAAAGGTTTTGGCCAGCGTGTTGTGGTTCGTATCGGCAGCACTGCCTACTATATGTATTTTGGGCATCTGTCCAAAATCAACGTGGCCGTCGGGCAGAAGTTGAAACCGGGAGATCTGATTGGTGTTGAGGGCAGCACCGGCCACAGCACCGGAAGTCACCTGCATTGGGAAATTCGCATCAACGATATTTCTACTGGGTATGTATCGGTGCATCAGTACGCAGGCATCCCGAATGTGGCAGGCTCTACTGCATACACGTCCAACTGGGCCGCAGAACTTTTCGGACCCAGCAACCTGAAAAAGTCCACCAGCGGCTTCCCGCAGCGCTTGTACAATTCGGTGCTGCAGGGTGCACTGGGAATCGACAAGGACGGTATCTTCGGGGCGAATACCGAAAAAACAGTCAAGGAGTTCCAGAGTGCTCACGGTCTGACGGCTGATGGCATTGCTGGAGCAAAGACAAAGGTGGCTCTCGCTAAGCAGCTTTGAGAGAAAGGGGTTATAATCTATGAGCGTTATGAATATTGTTACCGCCTGTATCGTGATTCTGATTATGGCAGTTCTGTCCGTCGTGGCGATTCGCTTCGGCTATAAGGCGCTTCTGATCGAGTGGGCAATCGATGCTATCTCCAAAGCGGAGAAGGAGTTCGTTGGTACCAAACTGGGCGAGGCGCGCCTTGCGGTTGTTGTGTCTTGGCTGCGCGAAAAGGTGCCTGCACCGATTCGCTTCCTTGTGACGGACGACTTAATTCGCAAAGCAGTCCAGACATCGTTTAACGCTGCAAAGTCTGGGCTGGAGGTGCTGAAGAATGCTTAAGCGGCTTGTGGATTGGCTCTTGGATCGTCTTCCTGTAACGAGATGGATCGAATTGCTGACACAGCCGGAGGACTGAAAGGAGGATGTAGGTGCTTGCAGGGACAGCTGAAACAGTCACTGTCGCCGTTCCGGCGTGGCTTTTAGCGGTAGTTGCTTTTCTTGGAACACTTCTGGGTGGAGCGATTAGTTTTGCTGTGAATCAAATCCTTATCAAGGGAGCTGCTGATCGTGCCGCAAAGAAACGCGAAAAGAACGATGAGCAGCGCCGAGAACGGTATATTTTGCAGATGGACAGCCGAAAGGCTACATTTGACCTGCTATCCTGCATTTGTGCCGGCATTGAGCGAATGGAGACCGAAACGGGTCAGATTTATTGGAATGGAGAACTGAAAAGAAGCCTTGCACATCTGGAAGGTGTGGATGAGCGATATAGGGAATCCGACCAACGCCAGCTTGCCGACCTGAATACTCGAAGCAAATGATTACACCCCCGTTACCCATCAGACTATAAGTCGAAGTGGGTAACGGGGGTGTTTTTTTGCTTTTTTACGATAAAAAATAACAAGATTCGTGATAATCTAACATTTTCCTGACTTTTCCAGTGGAAAAAGTTATCTTTTATTGTAAGGAGCGAGCGAGAATATGATTAGAATTTTACTGTCCAAGAGGCTAGGCGAGCTGAAATGGACGCAAGCAGATCTGGCACGCGCCACGGGTATTCGCCCCACTACGATCAGCGATTACTACAACGAAATCGCCGAACGAATGAATCTGAATCACTTAGACCTCATTTGCGAAGCACTAGACTGTAGCCCAACTGAGATATTGGTTCGGGAGCCAAATCCTGAACCGCGTGTGCGAAACCGAACTGGCTTTGAGAAGCCTGTGGCAGACCAAAGGAAAGACGGCGAGTGAGAGAGGGGACAGCGTAAAGCTGCCCCCTTTTTCTATGCCATTGACCTTCCCTGTAAATGGGTGTATTATAATAATGTATCTAACACATGAACAAATCATTTGATAGATAGCTAAATCCTTATGACATCAAATTGACAGCAATCTATCGTGCACTCAAAAACATACAATGGAAATAGTGTGATTTTTGCACGCCGAAGCCGGGAAAATGGACTTGATATAACCAAAAACCAACTTTCCGGAATCGAGCTCGAGTAATGAAAATTTGCCTTCCGGCTTTTTAGATCTCTGAAAAATAGAACACAACAGCGTATAAAAAAGCCCCGCTTTCAAGAATTTTCGCTTGAAGGCGAGGCTTTTTTGCGCCCGAAGTAACAGAAAAGTAACACCCTGGGCAGAATCAAACCAGTATCCCGCTTTTTAGGTGCAGGAAACTATTAAGAAAAACTTAATGGTTGAGTGTGTCTTTGAAAATAAAACAATATAATATAAGGATAAGGATATAATACGAATTAAAGTTTCTCGAAAGACACCATAGAGGAAAGCGGGTTTCTCATTTTTGCATGGCGATTTGCGGACAGAGCCTTTTCACGAGAGGTGTCGGCGTAGCCGAGGACAAGGATGTTGACCGGTTCAAGGTTGTCGGGAATCTTAAATTCAGCCTTCAGGATGTCCGGCTTGAAATAGCATACCCATACGCTTCCTAAACCTAAGTAGGTGGCTTCCATCATCATGTGGTCGGTAATGATGCTTGCATCAATATCGGTCAGCTTTTTGCCATCAAAGGGACGTGTCCAGACCTTATTTGTATCGCTGCAAACGATAATTGCCAGCGGCGCACCATAGATATTTGTGGCCTTTCCAATTTTACGAAGGCCCTCATCACTCTGCACTACAATCAGGTGTTGAGGCTGGCAATTACCACCCGTGGGTGCAACGTGAGCTGCCTCTAAGATGGCATCCAGCTTTTCCTTCTCAACCTTCTGCTTTGTGTAAGCGCGTACACTATACCGTTTCTTTGCAAGTGTCAAAAAATCCATAATGTGATGGTCCTTTCTGGAAGTGTAAATTTGTGTAGGGTCTTGATAATTCAATCGGCCTATGCTATGATTTTATCAGTCGTTTTCAAAAAAGCAAGAACGCACTTTTTTGTTATATACTACCCAAAAAGATAGTATAGGGAAGAGAAAAATGAAATGTCCAAGTACCTTTAACTGCCCGGTTGAAGCAACCCTCGATTTGATTGGTGGGAAATATAAAGCACTTATTCTGTGGCATTTGATTGATAATACCTTGCGCTTTAATGAGATAGGAAAGTTGATTCCCAAGGCTACACCTAAAATGCTGACACAGCAGCTTCGGGAGCTTGAAAATGATAACTTGATTATTCGGAAAGTTTATCCTGTTGTGCCGCCAAGGGTAGAATATTCGCTGAGCGACTTTGGAAGAAGTATCATTCCTATTTTGGATGCGATGTGTAAATGGGGAGAGAATTATCTGGTTGATTCAGGAAAAATGTAATCTGCATTTTTATACAAAAAAGGCCAAAACCTCTTTCTTCTCCGCCCGCAGGGGAGTATAATAAAATTTGTTGTTTGCAAAATAGGAAAGGGGAAGTATCAACTATGGAATCGAAGCAGAGGCTTTTGGAGCCGCAGCTCGTCCAAACAGGAAGGGCGGATCAGTTCAGCCGCAAGGTGTTCTGCGACGGAATGCGGGACGGCGTGCCCATTGCGCTGGGCTATTTTGCGGTATCATTTTCACTGGGCATTGCGGCGCGCAAGGCGGGCTTTACGCCGTTTCAGGGGTTTCTTGTCAGTCTGCTGAACAATGCCTCCGCAGGAGAATATGCTGCATTTGCGCTGATTATGGCAAATGCCACCTATTTTGAGGTGGCGGTCATCACCTTGATCGCCAATGCACGGTATCTACTGATGAGTTGCGCGCTGGCACAGCGCTTTGCGCCGGAAACACCTTTCTGGCATCGGCTGCTCATCGGCTATGACGTCACGGACGAGCTGTTCGGCATTACCATCGCCCGCCCGGGCAACCTGAACCCGTACTATACCTATGGCGCTATCCTGCTGGCGGCACCGGCTTGGGCTTCCGGTACGGCGCTGGGCATTATAGCGGGCAACCTGCTGCCGCTGCGGGTAGTCAGCGCCCTGAGCGTGGCACTTTACGGAATGTTTCTGGCCATCATCATTCCGCCGGCCCGCAAGGATCGGATCGTTGCGGTGCTGGTCATCATCAGCTTTGCGCTGAGCTTTCTGTGCAGCTATCTGCCGGGTGTCTCGGTGCTCTCCGAGGGAACCCGCACCATCCTTTTGACAGTGTCAATCTCCGGTGCAGCAGCAGTACTGTTCCCGATCAGGCAGGAGGAAAACGAAGATGACGCATAACAATTATATCTATATTGCGGTCATGGCGCTGGTGTCTTATGCTATCCGTATCCTGCCGCTGACACTGATCCGCAAACCGATCAAAAACCGCTTCGTCCAATCGTTTTTGTACTATGTGCCGTATGTGACGCTGGCCGTGATGACTTTCCCTGCCATCATTCAGGCAACGCAGAGCCCGGCAGCCGGTGCTGTTGCGTTGGTGGTGGGCATTGCCGCCGCATGGTTTGGAGCCAGTCTGTTTCAGGTGGCTGCGGGCTGCTGTGCCGTGGTGTTCGTGCTGGAATTTTTTATCTGAGACCTTATAGCGAGAGAACAAAATGAAGAAGATCCTTGTAACCGGTGCAGGCGGCTTTGTGGGCTCCCGCGTGGTGCAGCAATGGGCGGGGCATTACGAGTTGTGCACCTTTCCAAAAGGCTTTCTGGCAACAGCAGGGGAGGACGCCGTGCGGCAGGCTGTTTTGCAGCAGCGCCCGGATGTCATTCTGCACACTGCAGCCATTTCGGATACCGGCTACTGCGCCGACCACCCGGAGCAGGCTTACCGCGCCAATGTGGAGCTGCCGGTCTGGCTTGCCCGTGTCGCAGCTGAGACCGGTGCAAAGCTGGTGGCCTTCAGTTCGGATCAGGTCTATGCCGGTATAGAGCAGGCCGGCCCGCTGCCGGAGAACATTCCGCTGCAGCCTGCCAATGTGTATGGGCAGGGCAAGCTGGAAATGGAGCAGCGGGTGCAGGCGCTCTGCCCGAGCGCTGTACTGCTGCGCGCCACATGGATGTACGATCTGCCGAGCTACCGGCTGCCCATCCGGGGCAATCTGCCGCTGAATCTTTTGCGTGCAGCACAGCGGGGAGAATCCGTCCGCTTTTCTGTCCGGGATTTCCGGGGCATCACCTACGTCCGGCAGGCGGTGGCGCTGTTGGAAGCTGCCTTGACCCTGCCCGGCGGGGTCTACAACTTTGGCAGCGAAAACACCAAAAACATGGTGCTGACCGCCCGGCAGTTCGCTGAGACACTGGGAATCATGGTCGATATTCAGGAAGCTGACTGGGCACGGAACCTTGCGATGGATTGCAGCAAGCTGCGGGCGCAGGGCATCGTATTTGACACCACACAGGCAGGGCTGACGCGCTGTTTGCGGGATTATGGATTGCTCTGACCGCAGAAACACAAATTTTTCCGTATCGCACAAAAAACAGAGAAAAGCACGAAAAAAGCAGGGGATTCTGTATGATGCCCACCCGGAAGGGCTGGATAAATCATGCGGAAGTCCTGCTTTTTTGCTTGTCTGCCGAAGAAAAGTTCACTTAAAAGATGCAGCATTTCTTCATATAAAAAGTCATACTTATTTTACATCTTATCTGCATTTTGCTATAATATTTTCGCTTTTTTGCAAAGCATCCGAACCGCATAAACCTTTAAAACCTTGAGGAGAGTGGAATTTTTGAAGGAAGTCAAGCTTGAAGAAGCGGCTTATCAGTTTGAAGCCAAAATGTCCCTGCAGCAGGCCATCCCGCTGGGCTTGCAGCATGTCTGCGCCATGTTCGTGGGCAATCTGACCCCGCTGCTGATCATTACCAGCGCCTGCGGCATTGCAGGCGGTGAGTTCGCAGACCTGCAGGTCACCCTGCTGCAGAGCGCCATGTTCGTGGCAGGCATCGTTACGCTGGTGCAGCTGTTCACCATCGGACCCGTGGGCGGCGCAGTGCCTATTATTATGGGTACCAGCTCCGGCTTTATCGGCGTGTTCAACAGCGTTGTGGGCACGATGGGCGGCGGTGTGCTGGCCTATGGCGCGATTATGGGCGCCTCCATCATCGGCGGTGTTTTTGAAAGTGTGCTGGGCTTCTTCCTGAAGCCTCTGCGCAAGTTCTTCCCGCCGGTGGTCACCGGCACGGCGGTGCTTTTCATCGGCCTTTCGCTGATCTCGGCAGGCATCAACTCCATTGGCGGCGGCAACAAGGCCAAGGACTTCGGCTCTGTGGAGAACCTGCTGCTGGCATTGTTCGTGCTGGTAGTCATCCTGTTCTTCAAGCATTGGACTACCGGTTTTCTCAGCTCCTCCGCCATCCTCATCGGCATTCTGGCCGGTTATGTGGTTGCTTTCATTATGGGTCTGGTGCTGCCCACCACCGGCGTGACTGCTGATGGTGTAGAGTTCACCAAGGCATGGGTGCTCAACTGGAACAAGGTGGCACAGGCCTCCTGGTTCGCAGTACCCAAGCTGATGCCGGTCAAGGTGGTATTTGATGCCCGTGCGATCCTGCCGGTGCTGGTCATGTTTATCGTCACCGCAGTGGAAACTGTGGGCGATATCTCCGGCGTGATGGAAGGCGGCATGAACCGTGAGCCCTCTGATAAGGAGCTGTCCGGCGGCGTCATCTGTGATGGCCTCGGCTCTACCTTTGCTGCACTATTCGGCGTGTTGCCCAACACCTCCTTCAGCCAGAACGTGGGTCTGGTGGCCATGACCAAAGTGGTCAACCGCATGGCACTGGCTTCCGGCGCTGTGTTCCTGATCCTCTGCGGCCTGATCCCCAAGCTGGGCGCGCTGATTTCCATCATGCCGCAGGCCGTTCTGGGCGGTGCAGCCGTTATGATGTTCTCTTCCATCGTGGTCAGCGGTATCCAGCTGATCACCAAGGAAAAGATGACCCCGCGCCACCTGACCATCGTTTCCGTGGCACTGGGCGTAGGCTATGGCATGGGTGCCAACAGCGGTATTCTGGCACAGGCTCCGCAGGCTTTCCAGCTGATTTGCGGCGAGTCCGGCATTGTTCCGGCTGCTTTTGTGGCGATTCTGCTGAACGTGCTGCTGCCCGAGAACGATATGGCAGAGTAAACTTCAGCCTTTTTGCCGGGCAAGTGCTTCCAGCTGCTGCAATGCCTGCGGGGTGTCTGCATCCAGTAGTTCTGCGCTGTCTGCAATGCAGACAGCGCGCACCTGAGCAGGATACTTTTTAAGCAGCACGTTGCCGCCTTTGTTTTCCGGCAGGGTGAGCAGTTCTGAAAAAAAGCTGCTTCCAAACAGAACGGGACTTCCGACAAGAGGCGCCGGGCCGTTTTCGGCCACGGCTCCCAGACGGAAGATCTCCCGTTCTGTTTCTTTTTGCCATTCTGCCGGGTACGGCTGCTCCTGGCAGAAGCGTTCTGTCATGGCTTCTACCGTCTCCCGGCGCAGCAGGGGCTGATCCCCGGGCAGAAACATACAACCGCTCAGTTCCGGCTGCTGCTCCAGCAGCGCCGAAAGCCCCAGCCGAACGGTGTCGTTGCGGCCGGGCAGGCTGTGCAGCAGCACCGGTACGCCCTGCGCCCTGCACAGCGCCTGCACCTCCTCCGAGCGGGTCACCACAATGCGGGCGGCAATACCGGGTGTGGCGGTAGCCGCAAAAGCCCGGCAGAGCATGGGCTGGCCGCAAAAATCTGCCAGCAGCTTGTTTGCGCCAAAACGGCGGCTCAGCCCGGAGGCCATGATCACACAGCCGACCGTAAGCGACTTTTTCATTCAAATACACCCCTTCAGCAGCATTTTATAATAGTATTATACCGAAAGCTGTGCTAAAATAAAAGCAGAGATATCGCAGCGATAGAAAAGAGAGGTACTGCACATGATGACGATCCGAGAATACAAGCGGGCAGAAAGTCTGGAGGAAGCGTGGCAGCTGAACCAGAAAAAGCCAAACCGCATTTTGGGCGGCATGATCTGGCTGAAGATGGAAACCATCAATGTAGGCACCGCCATCGACCTTTCCGGTCTGGGGCTGGATACCATTGAGGAGACCGAGGATAGCTTTTCCATCGGAGCTATGGTCACCCTGCGTCAGCTGGAACAGCACCCGGGGCTTGCCGCCTACACCCACGGTGCCATGCGTGAGACTGTGCGCCATATCGTGGGCGTGCAGCTGCGCAATCTGGCAACTGTGGGCGGCAGCATTTACAGCCGGTTCGGCTTTTCGGATGTGCTGACCATGTTCCTTGCCATGGACTGTGATGTAGAGCTGTACAAAGGCGGCATCCTGCCTTTGCAGGAATATGCCCAGCGTCCCTACGACCGGGACGTTCTGGTGCGGCTGATCGTAAAAAAGACACCGATGCAGCTTTATTACCAGTCTGTGCGCAACAGTCAGACCGATATCCCGGTGCTGACCTGTGCCGCCGCCCGGATGGAGAACGGCGATTACCGCATCGTCATTGGTGCGCGTCCGCTGCGCGCCGTGCGGTTCGAACTCCCGGCAGAGCCTGCCCTTGCGGCAGAACAGCTTGCCGCGCAGTTTGCGGAAAACGTAAAGGCGCAGATCGTTACCGGCTCCAATATGCGCGGCAGCGCCGAATACCGCAGACATCTGGCAGGCGTGCTGACAAAGCGCGCAGTGCTGGAGCTGGAACAGCGTAAAATGCAGGAGGAAAAGTAAATGCAGATCACACTTACATTGAACGGTGCCCGGGTATCCGAGGAAATCGCCCCGGATATGCTTTTGATCGATTTTGTCCGCGCACACGGCTGCAAGAGCGTCAAGCGCGGCTGCGAGACCTCCAACTGCGGTCTGTGCACCGTGTTTATGGACGATAAGCCGGTGCTGTCCTGCTCTGTGCTGGCAGCCCGTGCCGATGGACACAAGATCACCACGCTGGAGGGCCTGCAGAAGGAAGCTGCCGAGTTTGGTGCCTTTATCGCAGATCAGGGCGCAGAGCAGTGCGGCTTCTGCAACCCGGGCTTTATCATGAACGCGCTGGCTTTGTTCCGGGAGCAGCCGTACCCCACTGAAGAGCAGGTGAAGGAATACCTTGCCGGAAACCTGTGCCGCTGCTCCGGCTACGAGGGTCAGCTGCGCGGTATTATGAGCTTTCTGGCATGGAAAAAGCAGAAGGAGGGCGTACAGTGAAAACCGTCAACAAACCGTTCCGCAAAAAAGACGCGATGCAGCTGGTTACCGGCCAGCCTGTCTATATGGATGATCTCATCCCGCAGGACTGCCTGATCGTCAAGCTGCTGCGCTCGCCCCATGCAAATGCCATCATCCGCAGCATCAACACCGCTGTTGCCAAAAAAGTGCCCGGCATCGAGGCTATCTTCACTTGGGAGGATGTGCCGCAGGATGCCCGCCGCTACACGCAGGCAGGTCAAACCTACCCGGAGGCCAGCCCCTACGACCGTCTGCTGATCGACCGCCACGTCCGCTTTGTGGGAGACGTGGTGGCCATTGTAGCCGGTAAGGATGAAAAGTGCGTGGACAAGGCACTCAAGCTCATTAAAGTGGATTATGAGGTGCTGGAAGCCGTGCTGGATTTCCACACCGCAAAGGATAATCCTATCCTTGTGCACCCGGAGGATAACTGGGAAAGCCTTGCTCCTGTGGGCGCCGACAACAAGCGCAACCTCTGCGCTCATGATGAATGCGGCAATGGTGATATCGATGCTGTGCTGGCCGGGTGCGATGTGGTCATTGACCATGTGTACCACACTAAGGCCTGTCAGCAGGCCATGATGGAGACCTTCCGCACCTATTGTTCCATTGATACTTATGGGCGGCTGAATGTGCTCAGCTCTACCCAGATCGTGTTCCATGCCCGCCGCAACATCGCCAATGCACTGCACATTCCCAAGTCCATGGTGCGCGTCTCCAAGCCCCGCATCGGCGGCGGCTTTGGCGCTAAGCAGACTGCGGTCAGCGAGGTGTACCCGGCCTTTGTGACTTGGATGACCAAAAAGCCTTCCAAGCTCATCTTCAGCCGTGTGGAAAGCCAGACGGCTTCTTCGCCGCGCCATGAGATGGAAATGCACGTCCGTCTGGGTGCGACCAAGGACGGTATTGTGAAGGGCATTGACCTGTACACCCTGTCCAACACCGGCGCTTACGGCGAGCACGGCCCCACTACCGTGGGTCTGTCCGGTCATAAGTCCATCCCGCTGTACGGCAAGGCCGAAGCTTTCCGCTTTGTCAGTGATGTGGTATATACCAACCACATGTCTGCCGGTGCATACCGCGGCTATGGTGCTACACAGGGTCTGTTTGCGGTGGAATCTGCCGTAAACGAGCTGGCGCATAAGCTGAACATGGACCCCATTGCACTGCGCCTGAAGAACACCGTGCAGGAGGGCGATGTGATGCCCGCCTACTACGGTGCGGTAAATACCAGCTGTGCACTGGACCGGTGCGTGCTCAAGGTGCGTGAGATGATCGACTGGGAGCACAAGTATCCCGCCCGGGATATGGGCAACTGCAAGATCCGTGCCGTGGGTATGGGTATGGCCATGCAGGGCTCCGGTATTTCCGGTATGGACGTGGGCAGCGCTACCCTCAAGCTGAACGATGACGGCTTCTACACTCTGATGATCGGCGCTGCCGATATGGGCACCGGCTGCGATACTACGCTGGCGCAGATCGCCGCCGAGGTGCTGGACTGCCCGCTGGATAACATTACCGTCTTTGGTGCGGACACGGATTCCTCCCCCTACGATTCCGGCTCCTACGCTTCCAGCACAACCTATGTCACCGGCAAGGCCACTGAAAAGTGCGCCATGAAGCTGCGGGAACAGATCTGCAAACTGGGCGCAGAGCTGCTGGAATGCCCGGCGGATGCCGTGGAGTTTGACGGCAAGGTCGTGTTTGAAAGCGCCAATCCCACCCGGCAAAAGACTCTGTCCGAGATTGCATTTGCTTCTCAGTTCGGCCACAAGATCCCGCTGGAATTTACCGAGACTCATACCTCGCCTTTGTCGCCGCCGCCGTATATGGTCGGCGCTGCCGAGGTGGAAGTGGACACCGAGACCGGCGAGGTGAAAGTGCTGGAATTTGACGCCTGCGTGGACTGCGGCACCCCCATCAACCCCAACCTGACCCGTGTACAGGCAGAGGGCGGCATTTTGCAGGGCATCGGCATGACCCTGACCGAGAACATCACCTACGACAGAAACGGCTACCCGGAAGAGAACTCTCTGTTCCAGTATAAGATCCCTGCCCGCAACGATATCGGCCACATTCATGTGGAATTTGAGAACAGCTACGAGCCTAACGGCCCCTTTGGCGCAAAGTCCATCGGTGAGGTGGTCATCAATACGCCGCTGCCCGCCATCTCGGACGCCATCTACAACGCCATCGGCACCCGCTTCTACGAGCTGCCCATCACCCCGGAGCAGATTGCCATGGCAGTTGCAGCCAAGCACTAAAAGCAGATGCTGAACGAAAAAGAGTTTCCGTTTCTGGCAGAGAAGGGGCATATCGTTTCTCTGGTAGGCGGCGGGGGCAAAACGACCCTGCTGTATGCCATGGCAGACCACTGTGCCCGTAAGGGTTGGCGGGTGCTTGTGACCACGACTACCCATATCCGGCAGCCTGCTGCCTGTTATGCACCGGATGAAGCGGCTCTTTCTGCTCTATGGCAAGCGGGTCACTATGCAGTGATCGGAACCCCGGCAGAAAACGGGAAGCTGACTCTGCCGCCGCCGCAGCTTTTGAGCCGGATGGCACAGGCAGATGCGGTATTCATTGAGGCGGACGGGGCAAAGCACTACCCCTGCAAGTTCCCGGCGGCGCACGAGCCGGTGCTGCTGCTCCAAAGCGATATTGTTTTGGCGGTAGCAGGACTTTCGGCGCTGGGTAAGCCCCTGCGAGAGGTCTGCTTCCGCTACGATACCATCCGTCCGCAGCTTTTAGCGGCTGCGCCAGATGCACCTCTTACGCCACCTATGCTGGCACAGCTGCTTGCAAGCCCGCAGGGTGGTCGCAAGGCGGTTGGAGACCGGCAGTTTTACGCCGTGCTCAACCAGACCGATACGCCGGAATTGCAACAGCAGGGCATACAAATACAACAGCTTTTGCGTCAACATGGCATTCCGTGTGTGCTAACGCATTTTGAAGAGGAGGAGCGTGCATGAGCAAGGATGATAAGATCGTATTCTGTACCGGGGGAGGCTGCACCGCAAAGCTGGGTGCCGGGGTGCTGAGCCGTATTCTGGAAAAGCTGCCTCGGGGCGAAAAAGACCCGGATCTTCTGGTCGGCTATGACAGCCGGGATGATGCCGCAGTCTACCGTATTACGGACAACATTGCGCTGGTGCAGACTGTGGACTTTTTTCCGCCGATGGTGGATGACCCCTACACCTTTGGGCAGATCGCTGCCACAAACGCCCTGAGCGATGTCTACGCCATGGGCGGCGAGGTAAAGACCGCCCTGAATCTGGTCTGCTTCCCGGAGGAGATGGATTTGAACGTGCTGGGTGAGATTTTGCGCGGCGGTGCTGAAAAAGTGGCAGAAGCCGGCGGCAGCCTTGCAGGCGGGCACTCCATTGCAGACAGCGGGGTAAAATATGGTCTTTCCGTGACCGGCCTTGTAGACCCGCACCGGATGTACACGAACGACACCGGAGTGCCGGGTGATAAGCTGCTATTGACCAAAGCTTTGGGTGTTGGGCTGCTGTGCACGGCAAACCGCGTGGGCGAGGCCGCCCCGGACGAAATGAAAGCCGCCATCCGCTCCATGACCACTCTGAACAAAACGGCAGCAGAAATCAGCCGCAAGTACCGCGTCCACGCCGCTACGGATGTGACCGGCTTCAGCTTTCTCGGCCACTTGCACGAGATGATGGGCGGCAGACTTTCCTGCATCATCCATGCAAATGCCGTGCCGGTGCTGCCGGGCGCAGAAAAAGCAGCGGATGCATTTTTGTATACTGCCGCCGGGCAGCGTAACCGCAACCATACCGGGCCGTTCGTCCGGTTCGAAAAGGTAAGCTTTGCCATGGAGGAAGTCTTGTTCGATCCGCAGACCTCCGGCGGGCTGCTGCTGGCGGTAGACCCGGCGGATGCAGCGGCACTGGAACAGGAACTGCGCGCCGCAGGTCTGCCCGCAAGTATTGTTGGAGAGATCCTGCCGAAGCAGGAAATCGAGATCACTGTAATGGACAAATGAGAGGAGTAATCAGCATGGCTGAATTTATTAAAGTAGATGCGCTGGGCGATGCCTGCCCGCTGCCTGTTGTCAAAGCGAAAAAGGCTATTTCCGAGCTGCAGGGTGCAGGACAGGTGGAGGTGCTGGTAGATAACGAGATCGCCGTGCAGAACCTGACTAAAATGGCGCAGCAGAAGGGATATCAGTACAGCGCCGAAAAGCTGGAAGAACGAAAATACCGCGTGCTGTTCACGCTGGGCGAAGCAGCAGGTGCCCCGGCAGAGCAGGCTCCTGTCTGCGTACCGGATGCCCGCACCGATACGGTGGTGGCTATTTCCGCTGCCGTTATGGGCGATGGCAGCGAGGAGCTGGGCAAGACCCTGCTCAAAGCCTTTGTGTTTGCGCTGACCCAGCAGGACAAGCTGCCCAAGACGATCCTGTTCTATAACGGCGGTGCAGCGCTGACCTGCGAAGGCTCTGCCATGCTGGAGGATCTCAAGGCACTGGAAGCACAGGGCGTGGAGATCCTGACCTGCGGCACCTGCCTGAATTTCTACGGACTTACCGAGAAGCTGGCGGTGGGCAGTGTGACCAACATGTACACCATTGCCGAAAAGCTGACGCAGGCCGGGAACGTGGTAAAGCCGTGATCTATCTGGATAACGCAGCTACCACCCTGCATAAACCGCCGCAGGTGGAACAGGCTATTCTGGAGGCACTGCATACGGCTGGCAATCCCGGGCGCGGCGCACACGAACCCACCCTTCACGCCGCACGGATCGTACTGGACACCCGTCTGGCGCTTGCAGAACTTTTCCATGCGCCAGACCCCGCCTGTATTGTTTTTGCCGCCAATGCGACCATGGCGCTGAATACGGTGTTGAACGGCGTGCTGCATCCGGGTGACCATGTGATCACAACGGTATGCGAGCATAACTCCGTTCTGCGCCCGCTGTACAGGCTGCGGGCACAGGGGGTGGAGGTTTCCTTTACCGGGGTGGATGTTGCTGCGCGGCTGTGCTACGATCAGTGGGAAACGCTGCTGCGTCCCACGACTCGGGCACTGGTGGTGACGGGAGCTTCCAATGTGACCGGCAATGGCACCGACCTTGCCCGCGCAGCGGACTTTGCCCACCGGCACGATCTGCTGCTGATCGTGGATGCTGCCCAGACTGCCGGTGCGCAGCCCATTGATGTGCAGCAGCTTGGTATTGATGCGCTCTGCTTTACCGGCCACAAGGCTCTTTTGGGGCCGCAGGGCACCGGCGGGGCTTATGTGCGCCCCGGCCTGCGCGTTGAGCCGCTCCTTGTGGGGGGCAGCGGTGTGCACAGCTTTGACGAAACACACCCTTTGCAGATGCCCACCGCACTGGAGGCTGGCACACTGAACGTGCACGGCCTTGCAGGGCTGTGTGCCGGGGTGCGTTGGCTGTTGGAACAGGGCGTAGAAAACCTTGCTGCCCGGGAAAACGCCCTTGCCCGCCTGTTTTACGAGCAGGTGCGTACTGCGCCGGGCGTAACGGTATACGGTGATATGACCATGCAACCCCGTGCGCCCATTGTAGCACTGAACATCGGGCGGGAGGATTCTGCCCGGGTGGCAGATATTTTGTGGGAGGACTACGGCATCTGCGTGCGTGCCGGGGCACACTGCGCCCCGCTGATGCACAAGGCGCTTGGCACGACCGAGCAGGGCGTGGTACGGTTCAGCTTTTCCCATTTCAATACTGAGCAGGAGGTGCAGCAGGCAGCGCAGGCAGTTTGCGCACTTGCGCGGGAGCTTTTATGCGAATAAAACGAAGCTATATCGTGCTTTCCTTCCGCACTACCTTAGAAGCTATGGAGTGGGAAAAGCAATGCGATGCTCGGCAGGTGCCCGGGCGGCTGATCCCGCTGCCGCGTGAGATCTCGGCGGGGTGCGGGCTTGCATGGCGTATGCTGCCGGAGGACTGGCAAAACTGGCAGACAGAACTGGACCAAACACAGTTTGATAAGGTAACACCTGTGGAGCAATAATTAAGGGAGAAAAACACCAATGAACAGACAAACGCTTGCAGACGTTCTGCAAAGTACAAACCAGACCGGCAGCTATACGCTGGCTACCGTGCTGGAAGGCGCAGAGGCAGGCAGTCAGCTGTTGCTGCGGAATGGAAACGCCCTGTGGCAGACCCAGAGTGCCGAACTTTTGCAGCGCCAGCTTTCAGCTCTGCAAGCCTGTACTGCCACGGGCTTTCTTACGCTGGACGGGCGGCGGGTATTTGCCGAGCGCTTTGGTGCCGTGCCGCAGCTGGTAGTCTGCGGCGGCGGTCATGTGGCGGTTGCTCTTGTAAAGCAGGCAAAGCTTCTCGGCATGCCGGTGCTTGCCATAGACGACCGGGAGGAATTTGCCCAGCAGCTGCGCGCCGCCGGAGCGGATACCGTGCTCTGCGCTCCCTTTGCGCAGGCACTTCAGGATGTGCCCGGTGGGGACGAGACCTATTTTGCGGTGCTGACCCGCTCCCACGTCTTTGATCTGGACTGCCTTACCCGGATTCTGCAAAAGCCTGCGGCCTATGTGGGCATGATGGGCAGCCGTGGCCGTGCTGCATTGGTGCGCCGTCAGCTGTTGGAGAACGGTCTGGACAGCCAGCGGATCGATGCACTCTGCGCACCCATCGGCCTTGCCATTGGGGCGCAGACCGCTGCAGAGATCGCGCTTTCCATTCTGGCGCAGATCGTGCAGGTCAAGAATGCCCGCCCCCAGACCGAGGGCTATCCCATTGCCTTGCTGGATGCGATGGTGCAGGCAGAAAAAGCCCGCACCCCGGCGATATTGGCTACCATCGTTGCGCGGCACGGCTCCACTCCGCGGGATGTGGGCGCAAAGATGCTCGTTCTACCAGATGGCAGTACCGTGGGCAGCGTAGGTGGCGGCATTATGGAGCATTACACGGTACAGGCTGCTCAGAAGCTGTTGGTACAGGCTGCGCCCGTTCTGCAATGCCTGCAGCTTTCGGCTGACGGCAAAAACGAGGATGCGGCTGTTGCTGCCTGTGGCGGCTCTATGGAGGTGCTATTGCAAACACTTTTCCCTGGGGAGGAAGCAAAATGAAAAAAGACGCCCTAATTATCGTGCGCGGCGGCGGCGACCTTGCCACCGGAACCATCCACCGGTTGTGGAGCGCCGGGCTGCGGGTGCTGGTGCTGGAAACGACACAGCCCGCGGCCATCCGCCGTCAGGTGGCCCTGTGTGAAGCAGTGTACGAAGGCGAAACAACTGTTGAGGGTTTGTGTGCTGTCCGCATTGAAGCGTTGGAGCAGTCACAGTCCGTCTGGGCGCAGGGCGCTGTTCCGGTGCTCGTTGACCCGGAAGGAGCCTGTATTGCCCGGGCAAAGCCGGAGGTCGTAGTGGACGCTATTCTGGCCAAGCGCAACCTTGGCACCTGCCGGAATATGGCACCGCTGACCATTGCCCTCGGTCCCGGCTTTGTAGCCGGGCAGGACGTGGACGCCGTAGTGGAGACCAAACGCGGCCACCGGCTTGGACGGATCATTCGGGAGGGGAGCGCTATCCCCAATACCGGCATCCCCGGCGTCATCGGCGGGTATGGCGCGGAGCGGGTGATCCATGCACAGGCTGGCGGTGTTTTTATGAATGTGCGTAAAATTGGCGATTTTGTAGAGAAGAGTGAAGTTATTGCTACCATTCGCACCCCGGAGGGAACGGACATCCCAGTCACGGCACAGATTCCCGGCATCCTGCGGGGACTGCTGCGCAGCGGCTATCCGGTCACACCGGGCTTTAAGATTGCGGATATCGACCCCCGGCGGGAGGAGCTTTCCAACTGCTTCCTGATTTCGGATAAATCCCGCTGCATTGCCGGCAGTGTACTGGAACTTGTCTGTGCGCAGGTGTGGCAGTAAAGCATATCATAAAAATAAACCCCTGCCGTTTTGCGGAAAGGTCTGCAAAGCGGCAGGGGTTTATGGTTCTATGTTAGTTGCGGTAGCAGCGGTCCTGCCCTACAAGCCAGTTTTCGCACAGGCGCTGGGCTTCCTCAAGACTGCGGCTCTCGCAGTCAAAGAATGCACCGCGCATAGAGCAGTAGGAGTAGTGCACCTTAGGAACACCGTTGCCATCCTTGAAGCGCTCGTATCGTTCTTCACCGGGCATCAGAAAAAGCTGTTCCATGGTTCCTTCTCCTTTGTGTTCAAGCAGTCCAAACGGCCGCCGGGCGGCGGCACACAACGCTTGCTATTGTATCACGATGGAGAACGGTTTGCTATGGTCTTTTTATCCAAAGATACGCCGCTTTTTTCTCTGCGGTTGTGGCGAAGAAGGGATTGACAAATCATTCGTGCAAACTGCGTTCCTTTTCCAGCGCTGCTTTCGTGCCGTGGATACGCCCCAGTGCATAGGAGAGCATTGCTGCGCACAACAGGTTCAGCCAGCCGTAGCGAGCCTGATCCAGAGAGTTCGTTATGCCAAGAATCAGGTTTGCCAGACAGATCAGGGAAAGCATCCGATTGATGCGGCTCAGATGCGTCAGACGGGAGTCGATATCCGAGAGCAGCTCAAAGCTGCCAAGCTCCGCTTTCCGACGGAAGTACACCCAGTTGACACAGCCACCGATATATTCTGCACCCAGTTCCTTTACAAAGGCGCGGTAATCGCTGCTGGGGTTCATCTCCAAGCGGATGATATATTCGCCCGGTTCGCAGCGCACAAAGGTATAAAAGGAAAAACCGGTATTGTCCAGTACCCAGCCCTCCTGCGCCATCTCGTTCAGCCAGCGCTCTTCTTTTTCAAAATCCCACACAAAGAAAAGCTTGAAAACGGTTTTCTTTTCCTTCATAAGGCTTCCTCCTTCAGGATGCTCTCACCATTTGCCACAAGCTGCTGCAAGCGGGCAAGCTCATGCTTTAAAACCTGTACGCCCTCTCCGGTAAGCTGGTATTCCTTTTTGCGGCTGCCGCTCTCAGCGGGCAGGGGACGGATCCAGCCTTTTTCACACAGGGAGGTCAATGCCCCATACAGTGCCCCGGCGGCAAGATGGACTCTGCCGCCGGAAAGCTGCTCCGTCTGCTGCATGATACCATAGCCGTGCTGCGGATGGTAAAGAGACAATAAGATATAATAGGTTGATTCGGTCAATGCAAGGTTTTCCATGCTGAAATACTCCATGAACGATATCGGAAGTCTTTATATCGTAAGCCGATATATCGCTTGACAAAGTATATCGCCGACCGATATACTTTGTCAAGCATTTTCAGAAAAAAACCATCAAAAAGCTTTAAGACACAGTTCGTATGGAAAAACCGATGGAATGTAGGAAAATATTTTGTGCACTTTTCATAGTTTTCTTCTGAAGATTTTGGTGGTACAATATAGTCATTAAATTCTGCAATTCAGGAGGAGCTCCATGGCGGAAAAGTGTATTGAACTGGATAGTGTAGAGATCGCAGCGGCTGTTTTTGGCAACTGTGACCGGAATATTCGCTTGTTGGAAAAAGAGTTTTCAGTCACCGCTGTCTGCCGCGGTACACAGCTGCGCATTTCCGGCGAGCCTGCCAACGTGGCCGCTGCGAACCGCGCTGTGGAGGGAATGCTTCTTCTGATCGAGAACCGCACCCCGCTGGAAGATCAGACTGTGCACTACTGCATCAGTCTGGCGCACGATGGCGTGGAGAAGCGGGTAAAGGAACTGACCGAGGACTTTGTTACCGTCACGGTCAAGGGACGCCCGATTCGCCCCAAAACGCTGGGACAGAAGGAGTACCTGAACGCCATCCGCTCCAATGCCATTACCTTCGGTGTCGGCCCGGCGGGTACCGGTAAGACCTATCTGGCCGTTGCCATGGCGGTAAAGGCTTTCAAGGCCAAAGAGGTATCCCGCATCATCCTGACCCGCCCGGCGGTGGAGGCAGGGGAGAAGCTGGGCTTTCTGCCCGGTGACCTGCAGCAGAAGGTAGACCCCTATCTGCGGCCGCTGTACGACGGCCTGTTTGATATGCTGGGCGCAGAGACCTACGAGCGTCTGGTGGAAAAGCAGATCATCGAGGTGGCGCCGCTAGCCTATATGCGCGGGCGCACACTGGATGATTCCTTTATCATTCTGGACGAGGCGCAGAATACCACCCCGGAGCAGATGAAAATGTTCCTTACCCGTATGGGTGTGGGCTCTAAGGTAGTCGTTACCGGAGATGTGACTCAGATCGATCTGCCGGGCAGCACCCGCAGCGGTCTGGTGGATGCGCTGAAGGTTCTGAAGGATGTGAACGGCATTGCACAATGCTACTTTACCGATAAAGACGTTGTGCGTCACCGGTTGGTGCAGGAGATCGTAAAGGCTTACGAGCGCGCCGCCCATCCGGCTGCCGATGCAGAAAATAAAAAAAACAATAAGAATTTTAAATAAATCCCTGAAAGGAGTGGACCGATATGTCCAATAAAGTTTTGATCACCAACTCCCAGAAAGCTGTCAAGGTGCCCTCCGGGCTCCGCATCCTCATCCGCCGCGCCTGCAACGCTGTGCTGGAATATGAGCATTTTGACCGTCCTGCAGAGATCAGCGTTACCTTTGTGGACAACGCTGCCATTGCCGAGCTGAACAACCAATACCGCAACAAGCCCATGCCCACCGATGTGCTGAGCTTCCCTCTGGGCGAGAACGGCAAGTATGATATCGACGAGAATAACGGTTGCATGATGCTGGGTGATATCGTCATCAGCATGGAGCGCGCCATGGAGCAGGCCAATCTGTACGGGCATCCGCTGCAGCGGGAGGTAGCCTTTTTGACCGTTCACTCCATGCTGCATCTGCTGGGCTACGACCACGAAAACGGCGGTCTGGAAGCCATGCGTATGCGCGAAAAAGAAGAGGCTGTGCTGCTGCAGCTGGGTCTGCCCCGCACGGTCAGCTACACGGAATGATATCCCTTCACTGCAACAGAACATAAAAAACAAGACAGGAGTTCGCTTTGAGTACTACAACACCCGTTCAGGAGCATTATGACACCTCCTCTGTATTCGTTGCTGTCATCGGACGGCCGAACGTGGGCAAATCCAGCCTGACGAACCTCTTGGTCGGCGAGAAGGTGGCTATCGTCACCTCTAAGCCTCAGACCACCCGCACCCGCATTACCGGCGTGATCACACGGGGGCCGCTGCAGTATGTGCTGCTGGACACCCCCGGTGTGCACAAAGCCCACAACAAGCTGGGAAAGCGCATGGATAAGACCGCCAGCGATTCCATTGCGGATGTGGATGTTTCCATGATGCTGTTCGAGCCCTACGGTGCGTTGAACGAATCCGAGATGGTATTGGTAGAGGCATTGCACCGCAGCGGCCCGGCCATTGCAGTCATTAATAAGACCGACCTTGTGAAAGATCCCGCAGACTTGGAAGCACGCAAGGCAGAGCTGAAGGCGCTGGGCGTGTTCGATGAGATCTACACCATCAGCGTGCGCAACAAGGAGGGCAGTGAGGAACTGTTCGATGCCTTGAGCCGCTATGCCGTGGAAGGCCCCCATTACTTTGACGATGACGCCTATACCGATATGCCGGAAAAAGAGCTGGTGGCCGAGGTCATCCGCGAAAAGGCACTGCTCTTTATGCGGGATGAGATCCCGCACGGCATTGCAGTGGTTGTGGAGCGCTTCAAGGAGCGCCCGGGCACAGACCTGATCGACATTGATGTGAACATCTACTGCGAGCGGGAGAGCCATAAGGGAATGGTCATCGGCAAGGGTGGTGCCATGCTCAAAAAAATCGCCAGCGCTGCCCGCGCCGACTGCGAGGAGTTTCTGGGATGCCGGGTCAATCTACAGTGCTGGGTCAAGGTAAAATCCGACTGGCGGGATAACGAATTTTTGCTGAACAACTTCGGTTTCAAGCAGAATCCCTCCAACCGCTGAGTACTGCCAAAGCAGGACAGTTTTCCCTTGTATGCTGTGCTAGAATCAGGCTGACACTATACAAAAGCCGCCTGTGCACAGGAAAGGGAAGGAGTGCTGAAGATGGATGCTGCCGCAAGCTGGCAGGCCTTTGCCTGCACGGGGAATATTCTTCGTTATCTCGATTACAAACAACTGGTGCAGCTGCCCGCCGAGCATCCGGCAGGAGAAACGGACGATGGAACCATTTGTGACCATGGGTCTGGTACTGAAGGAGACCCGTTATAGAGAAGCAGATCGCATTCTGACGATCCTTACCCCGAAACTGGGCGTGATCACAGCAATGGCTGCAAACAGCCTGCGGCTGAAAAGCAAGCTGTTCAGCGCCTGCGGGCTGTTCTGCTATTCGGAGTTTACGCTGGTGCCCGGACGCAATATGTATACCGTGCGGGAAGCCGATGTGCAGAACATCTTCCATGGCATTTCCTCCTCCATTGAAGGGGTAAGCCTTGCCATGTATCTTACCGAATTGGCCGCTGCGCTTTCGCCTACCGGAGAGGAAGCAGCCCGGGAACTGCGTCTGGTGCTGAACAGTCTGTATATGATCAACGAGCACCGCACCGACCTGCGGGTGATTAAGGCGGTATTTGAGCTGCGCACCATGAGCGAGTGCGGCTTTATGCCGCAGCTGGTCTGCTGCCGGGACTGCGGCACCTACGATGAAGGAGATGCCTTTTATCTGGACGCACAGGAAGGGCATCTGCTCTGTGCATCCTGTGCGGCAAAGGCGGGCAAGAACTGCAATCTGGACAAGGCTGCACTGTTTGCACTGCGCCACATCTGCTTGGTGGAGGACAAAAAAATATTTGCATTCAAGATCTCTGTGGGCAGTCTGGCAAAGCTTTCCGCAGTGGCTGAAAACTATGCCCTGACGCATCTGGATAAGCCGCTGAAAAGCTACGCCTTTTTGAAAAGCGTGCTGCCCTGACCAAAAAGGAACAGTATGGAAACAAGCTACTTAAAAACATTAGAACTGGATAAGATCATTGCGCGTGCGGCGGAGGGCTGCGTATGCAAGGAAGCCCGTGCTATGCTGCTGGCCATTGAGCCGCAGTGCGACCCGGACGAGGTGCGCTACGCGCTAGAGCAGACGGACGCCATCAACACCCTGCTGATTAAAAACGGCTCGCCGCGCTTTGGCGGGGTAGAGGGAGTCAGCCAGCTTGCCGCCCGTGCTGTAAAGGGCGGTGTGCTTTCTATGGGCGAACTGCTGATGGTGGCCGGTGCGCTGCGCAATTTTCAGCACCTGACCAGCTGGTACGGCTCCTCTGAGCATGACGCGCTGCCGACCGATGATCTGTTTTACGCACTTGCACCGGAACCGGGGCTTGAGCAGCAGATTTCAAGTGCCATTCTGGCACCGGACGCCATGGCGGATACCGCCTCCCGCACGCTGGCAGAGCTGCGCAAAAAGATCCGCGCCACCGAAAACAGCATCCGCGACCGGCTGGAAAGCATGGTGCGCAATATGGACACCTCCAAATACCTGCAGGAAAGCGTGGTTTCCATGCGCAACGGCCGGTATGTTGTGCCGGTCAAAAGCGAGTATCGCGGCGAGGTGAGCGGTATCATCCACGATGTATCCTCTACGGGCGCTACGGTGTTCGTGGAACCGCAGGCTGTGGTGGAGGCAAATGCCCGCATCCTGCAATACCGCGCACAGGAAGCGCAGGAGATCGAGCGCATTCTGGTGGCCTTTACTGCGCAGGTGGCCGCCATTGAGCCGCAGTTCCAGTACAGCTACAAGGCCATGTTGGAAATCGACATCCTGCTGGCGAAAGCGCGGCTTGCGCTGGAACTGAAGGCCTTCAAACCCGCTGTGCGGACGGATTCTTCCTTCAACCTGATTCGCGCCCGCCATCCGCTGATCGATCCGCAAAAGTGTGTTCCTGTGGATATTGCACTGGGCGGGGAATACGATTCCCTTATCATCACCGGCCCGAACACCGGCGGTAAGACGGTCACCCTGAAAACCGCCGGTCTGCTGTGTGCTATGGCGCAGTGCGGTTTTCTGATCCCGGCTGACGAGCGCAGCGAGATCTGCGTGTTTGATGAATTTTTGGTGGATATCGGCGATGAGCAGAGCATTGAGCAGAGCCTTTCCACCTTCTCCGGCCACATGAAAAAAATCACCGGTATTCTGGAACTGGCTATGCCGCACACCCTTGTGCTGCTGGACGAGCTGGGTGCCGGTACCGATCCCGCCGAGGGTGCCGCGCTGGCAGTTGCCATCATTGAGGAGCTGCGCCGCCGTGGTGTGCTGCTGATGGCGACCACCCACTATGCGGAATTGAAGGTTTTTGCACTGGAGACTAAGGGTGTGGTCAACGCCAGCTGCGAGTTTGATCTGGAGACCCTGCGTCCCACCTATAAGCTGAGCGTGGGCGTACCGGGCAAATCCAACGCTTTCCTGATCAGCGAAAAGCTTGGCATCCCCAGCCGCGTCATTGAGGCTGCTCAGCAGCATTTGTCTGCCGAGGATAAACGTCTGGACGCGGTTCTGGGTCAGCTGGATGATCTGAAACTGCAACTGAAGGAAAGCCAGAACGAAGTGGAGCAGCTACGCAATGAAGCTTCTCATCAGTTGGAAGCCGCCCGCAAAAAACGGGATGAGTTGATCCAGCAGGGCGAGAATGAATTGGAAGCTGCCCGTGCCAAGGCGCGTACACTGGCACAGCAGGTGGAAACACGGGCCTACACGCTGACCGACGAGCTGCGCCAGTTGCAAAAGGACGAGCGCATGAGCGCCCAGCAGAAAGCGCAGCGTGCCCGCGAAATCGCCAAAAAGGAGACCGAAAAGCTGTTCGCCGGTACAGAGGTGGTGCATAACCCTGTTAAGGAGTTTGTGCCGCTGAAGGAGGTAAAGGTAGGGCAGGAGGTCTGTATTGCAGAACTGAACCAGCTGGCCACCGTTCTGGCGCTGCCGGACAAAAATGGCGATGTGCTGGTGCGTGCCGGTATCATCAAGACCAAGGTACCCCTCAAGGGCCTGAAGCAGCCGGAAAAGCTGGTGAAAGAACCCACTGCGCCCAAGACCAAAGCACAGCAGCGGTATTCCCGCCTGACCGGCGACACCAACCGTCCCAACGGCAGGGTAGAGCGCGTACAGCGCACCGCCAAAATGGAGTGCAACCTGCTGGGGCTGACGGTGGACGAGGCACTGTCGGAGGTGGATTCCTTTATTGACCGCGCCATCCTGAACGGACAGACGGTGGTCTACTTGATCCACGGCAACGGCACCGGCGCACTGCGCACTGCCATCCATAAGCATTTGCGTGGCAACCGCATGGTCAAAAGCTTCCGTCTTGGTCGTTACGGCGAAGGCGAGAGCGGCGTGACGGTTGTAGAACTGAAATAACCCAGTAAGGACTGCCTTTTGAAAAATTGGCAGTCTTTTTTTGTTGCAGTGCAAGGAAAAGGCGAGTATACTCGTATTATATAAATAGGAATGTAAAACGAACAGGAAGTAAAGCTTTATGCCAACCAGTCAGCGCAGACCAGTAAATAAACATAGTAAACGTAAAACGTACCGCCACAAAACGAAGAACCGGTTTTTACACGGTTTGCTGTTTGTTTTTGTGGCGATGATGCTCTGTTTCGGCCTGTTTTTATGGAAGGCGGCGCTGGAACTGAATGTGCCCGCAGAACCTGCAGTCTCGGCCGCAGAGGATGATTTTCGCCCTGTTGTGGGCGACCCGCCGTACCGGGTGGCAATAGACGCCGGGCATGGTGGCAGCGACCCGGGCGCAAGGGGAGTGGTCGAAGAAAAACAGGTCACCGCAGCTACGGCTGCTGCGCTGCTTCAATGGTTAGAGCAGGACCCGAATTACATTCCGTTGCAGACCCGGGAAAGCTTTGATGCAACCGCCACGCCTGCCCAGCGTGCAGCCACCGCCAGTGCTCAAAGTCCGCAGTTGCTGCTGTCCATCCACGGCAACTCCGCAGCCAACGGCTCTACGGCATCCGGCTTTGAATGCTATCCGGCAGTGCCCGGACGTACATGGCATCAGGAAAGCTTTTATTTTGCAAGATTGCTGGCCGGTGGAATGCAGAGCATCGGCGCAAGGCTGCGCGGGCGAGGGGGAGTGCGTTACATTTATTATCTGGAAAACGACCAGAAGCAGCTGGTGGAGAACACCTACACACAGGTGCGGCCTGAGCGCAGCTTTACGCTGCTGGAAGATGTGGATTGCCCGGCAGTGTTGGCAGAGCAGTGCTTTGTAACGAATGCCGAGGATGTAGAGCGCTTTGGTAGCGAGGAGAGCTGCAAGACTGTGGCGCGCATTTATTACGAATCCATCTGTGCATACTTTGGCACAGAACCGCTTCCAGTGAAATGAACATCGCATCACCGAAGCAGAAGAAACGATACCGCTTTTATAACATGACCTGTAACGCACTAGAACAGCCACCGCAGGCAAAAATCGAACGCTTGAACATACTGGTAATATGTCCAACGGCGTAGAAGTGGGCGTGCACGAATGGAATAGCATCTACAGAAGCTGCCGGAAATCTGACAGAAAGAGAGAAGGGCAGCTTCTCTCTTTTGATTACAGGTATTTCGTATAATGCACGTTATGCGAAACTTAGGGGAGTGAAAAATGCACATTTCCCGGATTTTTGGCATTTTTGCCTCGGTTGGCTCATTTTTAGGTTTGGTTCAACCGATCTGCGCATTCTGCACTTTTTATCATATTTTATTGTTTTATTTGTCTCACGCTTACTTATTGTTCCTGTGCTATGTGCTGCTGCATCGGTTCATTTGTAATTTATTTTATTCCAGCAAACATCTATGTGCGTGCTTTATAACATTTCATGCTGCGTTTTATGACTTACAGTTTGCGGCTGTGGTTGTTCATTTGTTTTTGTGTAGACATTACTTTGCGCATTTCTAACAAATGATTCTATGGATGCTCCTGCATGGATTGCTCATATTGTAAATTATAAAGCCCCATGACACGAGCCGGTTTGACCGGACGCTGCCATGAGGCTTTTCATCGTTCCAAATGCTTTTCGGGTCGACAGATTCCACTGTTCGCGGGTTTAAGTATCACTTGATGAATCGTCGGTTTTCTCATCAGATATTGCCGAGATATCTGCACGGAAGCCATCCTGCGCAGCGCCCTCAAAGGCCGCCATAGGGCCAGACGGCTCAGAACCGTCCTCTCCCGCCGGAGTATTTTGGACAGATGTCTCCCCTGCCGCTTCTGTTGTATCCAAGCTTGCTTTTGTAGTTTTGATGGGAAGCACCTTGCCCAGCGGATTTTCTTCAATGGCGGAACGCACCTGAAATTCTTGTAAGTGCGTATAAATTTGTGTTGTTCCAACACTGCTGTGGCCCAGAAGCTGTTTGAGGGTAAGGATATCCACATTGCCGGTTTGATACATCAACGTAGCGGCAGTATGGCGCAGCTTATGGGTGGAAAAACCTTTTAGACCGGCAGCTTTCATAGCACCGGAGATCAGCTGTTCTACCCTGCGGTTCGAGATACGCTCCTTGCGCATACGGGTAATAAACACCGCTTTTTCCTTGGGTGAAAGCCCTTCCATGGTGTTGCGCTTGCGCAGATACAGCTGCAATGCCTCCACGCAGGCATCATTCAGGTAGACCATGCGTTCTTTATGGCCTTTGCCGAACAGGCGGATCTGCCGCTGCTCCAGGTCAATATCTCCAAGGTCCATGCCTACAAGTTCCGCAAGACGCATACCGCAGTTGAGGAACAGCACCACCATGCAGTAGTCCCGCTCCGGGAAATCGCTCTGGGTCTGGGTGCTCTCCAAGAGAGAGATGGACTGCTCTGCCGTCAGGTACTTGGGCAAGACCTTATCCTGCTTGGGCGGACGGATGGCCGCCGTAGGGTCCTCGGATAGGCGGTTGACCTGATTGACCAGATAATCATAAAAGCCGTGCAGGCTGGCCAGCCGCCGGGCGGTAGAGGATTTTTTGTTGCCGCATTCCCGGTTTAAAAAGTACAGATATTCGTAGATATCCTCTTTTGTTATGCTGCCCCAGAAGGCCGTATCCAGCCCCTTGGGGTCAATCTCCTTAAATTCTGCATCTGCGGTCACAAGCCCGCGGCGGCGCTTCATAAAGCGGCTGAAGGAGCGCAGGTCGCAGTAATAACTGAACGCCGTATTGGCACTTTTGCCGGCGATCACTTCAAGATAACGCACATATTCTACAATATCCGGGGCAGCATCCTCAAAGGGTGCGTGTTTGCCGGGGTTTCTTTCATCCAGATAAATCGACATGGCTTCCTCGTTTCATCACAGGCGGTCATTTTTCAGCGCATTGATGGCATCTGCAATATACGCCGCACCGACCAGCTTCATACCGGGATAATCTGCAGCATTCAGATGCGCAAGGCTGTGCTTGGGGATGACTGCCCGCTCAAAACCGATGCGCTCTGCCTCGTGCAGACGCTGCTCCAAGTTGGGTACACTGCGCACTTCCCCGCCCAGACCTACCTCTCCGATAGCGATAAGCTTATCGCTGACCGGACGGTCCAACAGCGAGGAGACCATGCTCAGGCAGACTGCAAGGTCGCAGGCGGTATCCCGCAGTGCAATACCGCCCACAATGTTGACGTAAACATCCAGGTTGCCAAAGAAGTACCCTGCCCGCTTTTCCAGCACAGCGATCAAAAGATTCATGCGGTTATAGTCGTATCCGCTGCAGGCGCGGCGGGGTGCCGGGAAATTTGTCTTGGTGGCAAGTGCCTGTATCTCGCTCAGGATGGGACGACTGCCCTCCATGGTACAGGCCACACAGTTGCCGGAAACCCCCAGCGGACGTCCTTCCAGCAGCATCTGGGAGGGGTTTTCGATCTCGGCAAGCCCTGTGCCGGTCATATCGAACATTCCCAGCTCATTGGTGGAGCCATAACGGTTTTTGGCTGCCCGCAGAATGCGGTACGGCAGCATCTTGTCGCCCTCAAAGTAGAGCACCGTATCCACGATATGCTCCATGACCTTAGGGCCTGCAATTGCACCGTCCTTATTCACATGACCCACGATGAACATGGGAATCTCCTGCTTTTTGGCGACTGCCAGCAGCCGGGCAGCGCTCTCCTTCACCTGACTGACCGTGCCGGACGAGGACGAGATATCCATGCAGCGCATGGTCTGGATGGAGTCGATGACTACAAGATCCGGCTTTTCCTTTTCGATCAGACCACAGATCTCGTCTACGTCGTTTTCCGCCGCCAGAAAGATGTTATCCTGCGGCACTTTCAGCCGCGCTGCCCGCAGCTTGACCTGCCGGACAGATTCCTCGCCAGTGATATACAGCACGCTGTGCTGATTGGAGATGGCACCGCACAGCTGTAACAGCATAGTGGATTTGCCAACGCCCGGCTCACCGCTCAAAAGCACCACGCCGCCCAGCACGATGCCGCCGCCCAATACGCGATCCAGCTCAGAGATGCCGGTCAGGATGCGGCTTTTTTCCTCCGTGGTGCTGATCTCTGACAGCCGCCGGGCGGTCAGGGTGGTCACGCCCTCCTGACGAGCCGCAGCAGCCTGCCGGGCAGCAGGAGTCCCCGCCTTGGGGGCTTCGGCAACAACGTCCTCGTTCATGGTATTCCAGCTGCCGCAGCTGGGGCAGCGCCCCATCCAGCGGGGGCTTGTCTCTCCGCAATTGGAGCATACATAGACGGATTTTAGTTTCATGTCTGTCCCTCATTTATTATGGTCTTTTGTTATTGTAACACACTGCGCCAAAACCCGCAAGAAAAGGATGCTGTTCACAGGCGACTGCCCAAATACGAAAGCCCTGCTGCCGCACCGCACAGCGGCAGCAGCACCACCATGGTCAGCAGATACTGCCCCATCAGTGCCTGCACTCCGGGGCGGGCTTGTCCACCGGGATGCTTGCGAAAAGAATAGGCGTGGATCCGGCTGCTGACCTGCAAAGCACAGGCTCCGAAAAAGCACAGACAACCGCTTGCCGCTGCCGTCGGCAAGCCTGTCCACAGCAGTGCCAGAAGCACCGTTTTCCACCCGCCTGCGGCGCAAAGCTGTACCATAAGCAGCCCGCTGCCCAAGCCGTACAACATCATATTGCCAAAGATCATTACAGGGCCAAGGGCAGACAGCCCCAATACCAGAAATAGGCTGACCACAAGGCCGAGAGCCAGATATTCCATGCCGAAAAGCTGTACCGCTCCTTGCATACTGCCCGGCGCAAACAGCCTTTGCCACGCTTCCAGATAATACCGCAGCAGTTCTGCCTGCCGGGCATCGCATACGGCCTGCAATACACCGGCTGCCGAACTCCCCAGAAGAAAGGCCGCAGCCAGCAGCCAGCAATCCCGGGTGGCGTGCCGCTTTGACGGGATGCAGGGCTCTTTTTGCGGCAATTGCTCTACGGGTTCCGGTGCAGTTTCCGGTACAGTCGGCAGAGCAGGCTCTACTTTCTGCACCGGCAGGCTGATTGTCTGCGGCAGCAAAGACAGGTTTTCTTCCGTTTTTTCTTGTTCGTAGATCCACATACGCTGTTTTCTCCCTCTGATGTATTCGATTTGCCGGAGTGATCAACGAAGCGTGTGTCTGCGACTGCGCAGGGTGACGCCAAACAGTCCGCCAATGCAACCACAGAGCAGCACCACCAGAATGCGGCATACCACAGCAGGCTCGGCGGCGGTGCCGTTCCATGCAGCAGAAAGCGCCAGCGGCACTGCCAGAAATGTACTTTGGAGCAGTCCCGTCAACAGACCGTGTGCCTTTTTACGGAACGCCGCCGCCAGTGCACACAGCAAACTGCCCATGCACACAGCTGTCGTGGCAAGTATCGGCACTGCACTGCCGAAGCAGCCCTGCCCGGCCATCAGCTGCGCAAAACCGGCCAAAGCTGCCGCCGTTACAGCTACCCCCAGCAACCCGAAAAGCAGAAACGAAAGAAGCTCCGCCGGGAAACCTCGAGACTCAGACATAACAAAACCGCCTCCCTGCACATAGTCTATGCAGGGAGGCGGTTCATGTATGCACGGTGTAAACGCTTACTTCTTGTCGGCAGGAGCCTTGTCCATGTTCAGCTTTTCGACCGAAGAGATCGCAGACTTGGTGAAGCGGATCTTCACGCGGTCAGCGCCGGTCTCCAGAACAAATGTGTCGTCCTTGATGGCGACAACGCGGCCAATGACACCACCGATGGTGGTGACCTGATCGCCGATCTCCAGACTGCTGCGCATAGCGGCATCCTTCTTTTCCTGCTTCTTCTGCGGACGGTAGATCATGAAGTACAGCAGAACCAGCATCAGTGCCAGCGTGAAGAACAGGCTGATGTAGCCTTCGGACGTGGTAGTCAGAAATTGCATGGGGCAAAATCTCCTCTCAAAATTCAGATAATGCTATTATACCCTCTTATCAGTCTTGTTGCAAGGCTAAAGTTTAAATTCGGGTATCCAGAAGCTTCACATATCTGTCGTGGAAGGCGGTAAAGGTACCGGCATCCAGTTCATCCCGGATGCGTTCCATCAGGTGATTGTAGAACCACAGATTGTGCATCACGGTCAGGCGCATACCCAACATCTCATCTGCCTTGAGCAGGTGCCGGATGTAGGCGCGGGAATAGTTGCGGCACACCGGGCAGCCGCAGGCGGGGTCAATGGGACGCTCGTCCCGCTCATACTTGGCATTTTTGATGTTAATGATGCCGCTCCATGTATTCAGATGGCCGTGGCGGGCATTGCGGCTGGGCATAACGCAGTCAAACAAATCCACACCACGGGCTACGGCCTCGATGATGTTGCCGGGTGTGCCGACGCCCATCAGATAGCGGATCTTGTCCTTGGGCATGTGCGGTTCCACCTGACTGATCATCTCATACATCACTTCGGTGGGCTCGCCCACAGCCAGACCGCCGATGGCGTAGCCGTCCAACTCCAGCTCTGCGATCTGCTTCATGTGCTCCACACGCAGGTCTGCATAGGTGCAGCCCTGATTGATGCCGAACAGAAGCTGATCCGGATTGACCGAGATACCCTCGTGCTTCAGGCGTGCCATTTCGGCCTTGCAGCGCTTCAGCCAGCGGGTGGTGCGTTCGCAGCTGTCCTTGGAGTAATCGTGCTGGGCGGGGTTCTCCACGCACTCATCAAAGGCCATGGCAATGGTAGAGCCCAAGTTTGCCTGGATCTGCATGCTCTCCTCCGGCCCCATGAAGATGCGGTGACCGTCCAGATGAGAGGCGAAGGTCACGCCCTCTTCGGTGATTTTGCGCAGCTTTGCCAGACTGAACACCTGAAATCCGCCGCTGTCGGTCAGGATAGGCCCGTTCCAGCGGGTAAACTTGTGCAGGCCGCCCATATCCGCTACCAGCTTGTCGCCGGGACGCAGATGCAGATGGTAGGTATTGCACAGCATGACCTGCGCGCCGATATCCTTCAGATCCTGCGCCGACAGGCCGCCCTTGATGGCACCGGCGGTGGCAACGTTCTGGAAGGCAGGGGTCTGCACTGTGCCGTGCACGGTTTTGAACTCGCCCCGCCGGGCGTTGTGTTCCTGCTTGAGCAGGGTATAGGTCGTCAAAGAAGGCATGGTCTTTTCCTTTCTGTGCACGGAAAACAGCCGTGCAGCCTCGATGCAGGCCGCAAGCCTGCAAGTTATCAGAATAATCGTAGCAACATTATGTTGTAATTACAAAATAAGCATCGCATCGCCAAAAGAGAAGAAACGGTACTTCTCTGCCACGGCTACCTCATAGGCGTGCATAGTCTTTTCGTAGCCGTACAGAGCGGACACCAACATGATCAGGGTGCTCTCCGGCAGATGGAAGTTGGTGATCAGACCGTCGATGCAGTTGAACTTCACCCCCGGGTACAGGAAGATGGAGGTGTTGCCGCTGCAAGCCTTGATCTCACCGTACTTGGCAGCGGCGGCCTCCAGTGTGCGGCAGCTGGTGGTGCCCACAGCGATGACCCGGTGGCCTGCGGCCTTGGTCTCACGGATGCGCCGGGCGGTCTCCTCACTGATGGAGTACCACTCGCTGTGCATCTTGTGGTCGGAGATCTCGTCCTCCTGCACAGGGCGGAAGGTGCCCAGACCAACGTGCAGGGTGACCTCGGCAATGCCGACCCCCATGGCGCGGATGGTGTCCATCAGCTCCGGGGTAAAGTGCAGCCCGGCGGTGGGAGCAGCTGCGCTGCCCAGCTCCTTGGCATAGACGGTCTGGTACTGGCTCTGATCCTCCAGCTGCTTTGTGATGTAGGGCGGCAGCGGCATCTTGCCAAATTCATCCAGCTTTTCATAAAGCGTTTCGGTATCATAATAGAATGTAACGTACTTGTTGCCGTCCTCCATGGTCTCGTCCACCACAGCGGTCAGGCTGCCGTCACCAAAGCTTACCTTCGTGCCGGGCTGCATCCGCTTGCCGGGCTTTGCCAGGCACTCCCACTGGTCTCCCTTTACCTGCCGCAGCAGCAGCAGCTCGCACACGGCACCGGTAGGCTGCTTGACGCCCACGATGCGGGCGGGCAGAACCTTGGAATTATTCACTACCAAAAGATCTCCCGGCTCCAGAAATTCCGGCAGGTCGCGGAATACCTTGTGCCGGATGCTGTCGTCCTTTTGGCTCAGAACCATCAGCCGTGCCGCATCCCGAGGGGACGCAGGTTCCTGTGCAATGAGCTCTTTGGGTAAATCATACCAAAAATCTTTTTTTAACATACTGTGCATTTGCCTTTCCGATGATTGACACGGACAACGTATCAATGATATCATAGAATCTGTATAAACAGTATCTATTATATTGCATCGCTGTCCGGTTTGCAAGCCGTGTTGTGCACAATGATAAGATTTGCTGTTTTGTTTTTTGAAAGGAAAGGTGCTGGAAATGGATAGACAGTATAAAGTGGGTATCGTAGGCGCAACTGGCATGGTGGGTCAGCGTTTTGTGACTCTGCTGGAGAATCATCCCTGGTTCAAGCTGACCGTACTGGCCGCATCCGGCCGCAGTGCGGGCAAAAGCTATGAGGATGCAGTGGGCTCCCGCTGGGCCATGACCACTCCCATGCCGGAGAGCGTGAAGAAGATGACCGTTCTGGACGCTTCCAAGGTAGAGGAAGTTGCTTCGCAGGTGGATTTTGTTTTCTGCGCTGTCAATATGCCCAAGGACGAGATCAAAGCACTGGAGGAAGCATACGCTAAGGCAGAGTGCCCGGTGGTCTCCAATAACAGTGCCCATCGTTTCACCCCGGACGTTCCCATGGTGGTTCCCGAGATCAACGCCGACCATATCGAGATCATTCCCGCCCAGCGTAAGCGTCTGGGCACCAAGCGCGGCTTCATCGCGGTCAAGTCCAATTGCAGCCTGCAGAGCTATGTGCCCGCCCTGCATCCCCTGATGAAGGACTTTGGCGTGAGCAAGGCGCTGGTGTGCACCTATCAGGCCATTTCCGGTGCAGGCAAGACCTTTGACCGGATGCCTGAGATCGTGGACAACGTGATCCCCTACATCGGCGGCGAGGAGGAAAAGAGCGAGCGCGAGCCGCTGAAGCTGTGGGGCCACATCGAGGGTGACCAGATCGTCAATGCCGAGAAGCCGGTCATCACTGCACAGTGCTTCCGTGTGCCTGTTTCGGACGGCCACACCGCAGCCGTGTTTGTAAGCTTTGACAAAAAGCCCACCAAGGAGCAGATGTTGGAAGCTTGGGCGAACTTCCGCGGCCCTGCACAGGAA
>OGFV01000174.1_pt1 | contig 31428 bp, 21 predicted proteins | sample 1571131 | NCBI WGS metagenome assembly OGFV01 (sample SAMEA2582044, study PRJEB24529) | metagenome | biome: Human gut stool | place: China | collected 2011
TAAAAGCCCCTCAGTCGCTGCGCGACAGCTCCCCCTCGGGGGAGCTGTCGCGCAGCGATGACTGAGAGGGTTCGCCCCCTCCCAGAGGGAATTTTCCAAACGCAGCAAGGCCGTCCGGCGAATGCCGGACGGCCTTGCTGCGCTTATTGGAAAGGATCGATCGGGAGATGGCAATTGTTATTTCGCCAGACCCAGCTTTTTCAGCTGGTTCCATGCGCGGATGACCTGTACCTTGGTCACACGCTTGCCGGGCGTAAAGACGCCCTCGCCCATGTCGGGCAGCAGCCCGGCCTCCACAGCCCAGCGGGCTGCCTTGGCGGTATCCGGCTCCGCTACATCGCTGTAAACAGCGGGTGCAGCGGGTTCAGGCTTGCCTGCGGTGCTCCACAGCAGCACGGCCAGCTGTTCCCGGGTGCGCGGGATGGGCGTGCCCTTGGGCAGCAGGTCTGCAAGAATGCTGTAAGTAACAGCCTCGTAGCCCATTACTGCGCTGCCTGCAAACCACGCCGTTGTACCGGCCACGATGGCCACCGTTTGCAGCGGGCTGAACTCGGTACTTTCCTCCTCCGGCGGCAGCTCCACTGCGGTGGTCTCGGCGGTGATATTCAGGCTCTGTGCGGGCATCCTGAAGGTCAGGGTGCGCTGCTTAAAGGCCTCCTCTGTCAGCGGCTCGTCTGCGGCATCCATCAGGTCTGCCGGGCTCAGTGCGCCGTCAGAGTTGCTCACCACCCACTGGGCAAAGCGCTCGGTGGCGGTGTCCGGGTAAGCGGTCAGGCTGACCAGCTGCCCTGCTTTCAGGGCGCTGGCGTCTGCATCCTCGGGCAGGGTGATGTCTGCACCGGCAACGGTAAGCTTGTAGGTCTTTTCCGGTTCAGGTTCCGGCTTCGGTTCGGGCTCCGGTTCAGGCTTGGCGGCTTCTTTGATGCGGAACGAGCCGCTTGCTACAAGACCGCCCTCGTACAGCGCGCCGCCTGCGGCTTTGACGGTGTAGTAGTACACGCCCGGCTCAACGGGAGCGCCGTCAAGCACTGCGCCGTCCGAATTATAGGGATCGTTCTGGTAGGTCACGGTGATCTCGCCGTAATCCTTGTCGCTGTTGTTTTGCACCTTCACTTCCTTGGCGGTGCCGTCATAAGTCAGGTCAGGCTCTGTCACGGTAAAGTCCGAGATATACAGCGGGGCGCGCCAGATATCCAGCACCCAGTTTTCGTCCCGCAGCTCCGGTTCCACATAATGGTTTGCATCGGCGGTCACCCGGATGCTCAGGCGGTAGTGCCCGGGCTTTGTGGGCGTACCGGTGCCGGTGCCGATCTTGTTGCCGTTGTCGTCCAGCACATCATAGTCGCCCATGACGGCAGCGGTGTAGGCAGCAGGCTTATCAGCGGCATCCGCATAGGGAATGATCTTGTACCCGGTGATCGTATCGCCGTAGAACAGAACGAGCGGGGAATCGGGGCTCTGCTCATTCATATAAGCTGTATAGCTCTGTCCATCGCTGACGGTAGTGTAGCTGACCAGAATGTTGAAATCCGTTGCTTTCAGCTCGGCCTTCTGGATGGTAAATTTGTTCTCCTGCGGGGTGATATCGCCGCCCGCGCAGCTGTCGGTAGCTGCTGCCACGGCGGTGAAGGTGTAATCGCCTGCATTTACGGGCTGCTTGCCGCTCAGCAGCGCGCCGTCCGCATCGTAAACTGCGGTAAGCTTCTCTGCGCCGGAGATATAGGTCACGGTAACATTGCCATAGCCCTTTCCGGCAGATGCACGCACTGTCACACCATGTCCCTCGCCGTCATATACGGCGTTGACGGGCAAGGCAAAGGTAAAGTCTGCGGGGTCGGGCTCCGGCTTCGGGTCAGGCTTGACGTCATTTGTGATGGTGAATGTACCATCTGCCACAGAGCCGCTCTTGTACCGTGCGCTGCCTTCGGTGACGACGGAATAGTAATATTTACCCGGCTCAACAGGCGCACCATGGACCACTTTGCCGCCGCTCATCTCATAGAACACGGTGATCTTACCGTAGTCCTTGGTACTGTTGTTTGTCACAGTCACTTCCTTGGGTTTGCCGTCATAGGTCAGGTCAGTGGGCTCTGTCACGGTAAAGTCTGCGGGGTTCAGTGCAGCCTTCTGGATGGTAAACATGTTATACTTCGGGGTCACATCGCCGCCCGCGCAGGTGGCGGTAGCTGCTACAGTAACGGTAAAGGTGTAAGTGCCCGGCTCAACGGGAGCACCGTCCAGCACCTCGCCGTTCTGCTTGTAGGTCACGGTAACAGCGCCGTATTTCTTGGTGGCGTTTTCCCGAACGATCACCTCCACCATCTTGGGGTTGCCGTCATAGGTCGGGTTGGTGGGCAAGGCAAAGGTAAAGTCTGCGGGGTCTGCATCCGGCAGCGCTGCCGCGCCCTCGTCGGTGGCGCTCAGGTTAAGGATATGGGTCTGCTGGATGTTATACTTGCGCAGGTCGATGGTGCTGTTGTAGCGTTCTCCATCGGCTACAGAGCCGTTATAGGCTACGCCGTTCACGCTCTTGATGGGAGCGTGGGTGATGACCGAAATGGTATCATCAATACAAGCAACGTAGAGGGTGGAGACCTTTGCACCCCAAATGCCCTCGATCATACCGTTGATGCCGTTGATGTATTTCTTATAGTAGGTGGCGCTCTCCGGTGCGGTGTAGTTCAGGGTGTAGTAATCCGTAGCGCCGTTCAGGTCTTTGGGTTCCTTTGCCACCAGTGCGTGGATGGTGGGGCTGCCCTGAATAATGCCGCCCTCGTTATAGACGACGGTATACTCTCCGCCGTCAATGATGGGCTGGTTGTATTTTGCGTTGCCGTCATAGCCGGCGCTGTTTTCCACCGGCAGCTTCAAGGTGCCTTTGCTGTTTTTGACCGTGCCGCCGTTGCCGATCGTGGCAGTTCCGGTATAACCGGCGCTGTTATAGCAGCCGTCCAGTACAGCCTTGTAGGTAGAGCTGTTGGCCACCAGCCAACCGTTGCCGATAATATCCAGCGCAGAGTTGCGGATAACAGCGGGCTGCGCCGTTTCGCGCCAGCCGTTGCCGATGTATTCAACGCGCAGCACCGAGTCCTCCACAAGGCCGTTGTTGTAAAGGTTGTTCAGCTCGTCCAGCGTGGCGTTGCGGATCGTGCCGCTCTCCCCGTTGTACACATACAGGTCGGATTTCAGCTCGGCTTTCAGCGTGCCGGTAAAGACGCCGTAGTTTTCAACCGCAAATTTCACCGCACCGGCCTTATTTGTCACCTTGTCGAAGTCCAGCGTGGCGTCCTTCTCGATGATCAGGGTTGGGGTATTCCTGCCGAAGTGCTCCGGATTTTTGTGGTTCGGGTCAAAGGACCAGCCGTTGCCATTTGCGCCGTAGACGCCGCCGTCCGTGCCCTTGGGGAAGCCGTCCTTTTCAATGACCAGTTCCTCTACGGTAACGCTGTTGAGCTGGACAGCTTCCGTGCCCACAGTAAAGCTGACTGCGCCGCCCTTGGCTTTATAGCTCAGCTTGTCATCACCGCTGACGACACTTTCCAGCTTGCAGGTGGGCTTCAGGGTGACACTGGTATTGGGCGCGACATAGAGGGTACTATAAGCATCTGCCGACCACTCGTTCACCGTGCCGTCCGCTGCCACTGCGACAGGGGCGTACACCGGAGCACTGGCTGCATCGATGGCTACAAGCCCTGTGCTTTTTGCCGTGAAATAGCCGCCGTTGACGGCTGCACCCTCGGGCAGCGGGTCATCTTCAGTGGTGAACAGCCCGCCGTTGACGGTACATTTATCTCCTGCAACATACAGCTTGTCGTTGAACAGACCGCCGTTGATGATGATTTCCGTTGTCCTTTTAAGATCCGTGAGCGCGCTTTCAAAGCTGCCGCCGTTGATGACGATCTTTTCACAATTGTCGATATCCACGGAGCAGGTGCGCTTGCCCTTAAAGGTGCCGCCGTTGATGGTAAGGGTACCCGCTGCTTTAACGGTCATGCCGCTGGTATAACTACCCTCTTCAAAGGTGCCATCTTCAATGGTGACCTCGCCGCCCGCAGCATTAACAATGGCATTTCCTTTAAAGGTGCCGCCGCTGATGACAGCCCCGGCTTCACAGATCACCTTGCCGTAGAAGGTGCCGCCGGAGATGGTGCCCGCGTTGGTCACGGTATAGCCGTTATGGTATTCCGAGCCGATCCGCGCCTCCTGCAGGGTGGCATCGGGCTCGATCTTCACATTCCATTGGATGCAATTATTGTAGCTGTCATAGCCGTAATTACGGAGGCAGAAGGTACCTTTTTCCAGGATGAGCGTATTAGTGTCCTTGTCGTAGGACCAGCTGCCTTTGCCGCCGCCGAAGGGGTCGCCGGCGGGCTTGCCAGACCAGTCATCTGGAAAGATATCGGTGACATCGTCGTTTTCCTCTGCAAGTGCGGCGGTGCCAGCGGTGTCGGGCGGGGCGCTCTGGGCAAGGGCAGGCAGCGGCATTGCGGACAGTGCCATGCTTAACGCCAGAACCATGCTGATGAGCCGTTTTTGCATAAGATCCTCTCCTTTTCAAGCACCCTTCCAAGCCGGGCGCTTTTTGTTGTACCCAGTGTACCACGTTTTGCCCGCTTTGGACGGTTTTGGGCACGAATCGCCCCGCAAATGCGCTGAAACGACCCGGCGCGCCGGACGCACCCGCAAAAAACAGAAAACCGCCCGGTTTGCGGTTACCGGACGGTTTTCTGCTCTATAGGAATTATGGGAATGGCATATTGAACAGAGCACTGCTCTGTGTCCGTAGTATACCACGAACGGCGGCAAAAGTGGAGCATTTCTGCGTGAATGGCCCTTGAAATGCATCGAATCGCCCTGAAAAAACCTAAAAAAGCCCTTGCGCACCCCTTTTGGGCACAAAAAAGGGACTGCTGCACAGCGCTGTGCAGCAGTCCCTGCGGAGTTATAAGGGGTTAAGGGGCAGCGGTTTTAGCCGCGCTGCTGGTAGTTCTTCCAAGTGCGGATGACCTCCAAGCGGCTTACACGGCTGCCGGGCTTGAAGTTGCCGTCCTGTGCGGTCATCAGGCCGGTCTCCACGGCCCAGCGGATGGCCTGCAGCTCTGCGGCATCTGCTGCCACATCGTTGAACAGGGCTGTGCTCTGGGTAGCGGGCTTGCCTGCGGCGGTCCACAGTGCAACTGCCAGCTGCTGGCGGTTAGCGGGGATAGCCACACCCTCGGGCAGAACGCTCTTCAGGTAGGCCGTAGTACCTACAATGTAGGCACCCACGCCAACGGCTGCGCCGCCCACAGCGGCTACTGCCACAATGGCTGCACCGCCGCCGTCACTGTCACCGCCGGGTGCGGGGGTGGGGGTCGAATCCTTCTTATACTGCGGGGTCAGGGTGACGTTGTTTGCGGGCATCTTAAAGGTGATGGTCTCGCTGTTGGTGTCCGTACCCTCGGGCACGCCAACTGCATCCCAACCGGTGAAGGTCTCGCCCGCCTTTGCAGGTGCAATGATGGTCACATCTGCACCTACGGCGTACTTCGTGGTCTCATCGCCCATGGTCACAGTGTACTTCTCGGGAGCGTTCTCGGTGTACTGTGCTTTCAGCGTAACGTTGTTTGCGGGCATCTTGAAGGTAACGGTCGCGCCGTCGATGTTCGCATTAGCAGGCAGACCGGTTGCCGTCCAACCAGTGAAGGTGTAGCCTTCCTTCTCGGGTGCGGTGGCAACGAGCTCTGTACCCACAGGTACAGCCTTCAGGTCGGCAACAGCGCCGCCGTCCTTCAGGGTGACCTTTGCATTGGTGACCTTGAGCTCATAGGTCTCGGGAGCGTTCTCGGTGTACTGTGCTTTCAGTGTGACGTTGTTTGCGGGCATCTTGAAGGTAATGGTTGCACCGTCGATCTTCGCATCAGCGGGCAGACCTTCCTTCTCCCAACCGGTGAAGGTGTAACCTTCCTTCTCGGGTGCGGTGGCAACGAGCTCTGTGCCCACAGGTACAGTCGTCAGGTCGGCAACAGCGCCGCCGTCCTTCAGGGTGACCTGTGCATCGGTGACCTTGAGCTCATAGGTCTCGGGAGCGTTCTCGGTGTACTCTGCCTTCAGCGTAACCTTGTTTGCGGGCATCTTGAAGGTAATGGTCGCCTTGCTGGTGTCCACGTCAGTGGGCAGACCGGTCACTTTCCAGCCGGTGAAGGTCTTGCCTTCCACCGGCTGTGCAATAACCGTAACGTCCTCATCAAAGACACGCGGTTCGTCCTTCCCATCCACGGTCAGGGTGTAGGTGTTCTTCTTGTACTGCGGGGTCAGCGTGACGTTGTTTGCGGGCATCGTGAAGGTGATAGTTGCCTTGCTGGTGTCCGTACCCTCGGGCACGCCATCTACCTCCCAACCGGTGAAGGTGTGACCTCCCTTCTCGGGTGCGGTAAACGTGACTTCCTTACCAAATGCACGGCGTTCTTCCTTCCCGTCCACGGTCAGGGTGTAGTAGATCGGCTCATAGCGGTTTGTCACCCGCACGTCATTGCTGGGCATGAAGAACTGGAGTTCGATATGCGTGCCGGTATCGGTGATGGTATACGCATCCTCTGCCAGACCTTCGATCTTCCAGATAACGTTATTGCCTTCCTGCTTGTCAACGCTAAGGGTGATCTTATCGCCCTCATTATGCGCCTTGCCTTCCTGAGCATTCCAGTAGTAGTAATACTTCGGCTTGGTCGGCTCGGGCACAACATAGGTGCCCACCTTTTCGGTAAGGGAATTGTAATAGTTTGCATCCTCATACACCATGACATATACATCATAGCGTCCGGGGGCGGTGGGAACAGCCGTGTTGTAGTTTTTGGTGCCCTCGGGGGCAAACATCTTGGTCACGCTCGTCGGGTCGGCATCGTAATAATTCTTGCCCTTGTAGGTCACCTCGTTCTGCGCAGCATCGTAGCTAAAGTCCGCAGCTACGGGCGCGTAGCGGACGACTCCCTCACTCACAACAATGGAGCCGGCCTTGTACTTTTCGCCTTCCTCTGCAGTGATGACCACCTGATAGCGGCCATACGGAGCACCCTGCGTGGGGTAGGTATTAACGGGCAGTGCCTTGCCTGCATTTTCGCCGGTAATGTACTTGCACTCAAACGTGAGCTTGCCAATGTCTTCCTTACCAATGCCTTCTTTATTGCAGGTCAGCGTGTAGGTGCCGTCCTCGTTCTCAGCGGCTCTGAAGTCCCTTGCTTCAAAGCCCTTAAAGGGCAGCTTTTCGGTGGTTTCGCCGGTCTGGTTTACCACAATATCCTTACCGTCATTGCGGCCGTTAAGGAACAGGGTCTTGCCGTCCGGGGAAAGCTGTGCGCCGTTATAAGCGCTGACAGGCTTGCCGTTGATGTTCGTGACCGGCTTGGTGAAGGTAAGCACCAGCGCGGCATCGCCAATGCGGTAAACAGCGGCTACATCTGCCACGGAATTGCCGTTGACATCGGTCATAACGCCGTCCATGCTACGCAGCTCACTCTGCTGCTGACCGGCGGCAAGGTATGCGCTGTCGATGCGGCTAAGGCTCAACGTATCGGAAACAGCGGCCTTGCTGTTATTACCCGTCAGGCTGCCAAGGATCACGGCGTTCTCGATGACCACTGCCTCCGAGGCATAGCCGGGCAGCTCGATATCCTGGAACACACCGGCGGTGATCTTAGCGTTATCTCTCAGTTTGACCGTCGCGTCGAACACACCGCCGGCGATGGTGCTGGTCCTGTCGAGGGTGACTTCCTTCTGGAAGTATCCGCTTTCAATAACGGCGTTATTGAGCTCGACCGGAGCATCGGCATACATACTGGTAACCGTCACGTCCTGCAGCGTGATGCCATCGCTCTTCAGCGCCGCCTGAGAGGGGTTGATCTCACGCGAGGTCAGGTCTACCGGGCTGCCGTCCGGGCTGGTGATGAGGATCTGCGACGCGGTTCTTTGCACACCGCTCTCGTCCTTGCCGGACATAATGCCGTACTTCCAACCCTGCCCCTCATAGAGGGTGATCGTCATGCCACCGCCGGTTATCTCCTTAGGCTCCACGTCGGTCAGGTCAGGCAGACCGTTTTCGGTAATGCGCAAGGGCTTGACGTCGCTTACATCGGTGGACTTGTTCACCAGAATATCCTTGCCGTCATTGTTGCCGGTAATGCGCAGCACCTTGCCGTCGGCAGAGGTGTTGGTGTTGTAGCTGCTGACCGGTGCATCGTTGATGCTCCGTACATCGGTGTTCAGGGTAAGTTCTGCGCTGCCTGCGCCCACCAGATAGATGGTATTGACGGAAAGGGTCAGGCTTCTGCCGTTTATTGCCGTAACATTGCCGTTGCGCACCACCAGCTTGCTGATCTGCTGCCCAGCTGCCAGTGCACTCTCAAGGTCGTCAGGCAGCGCACCAAACACGGTATCAGAAACGGCAAACTTGCTGTTATCGAAAAAGGTACTGAACGTGCAGTCCAGAATAACTGCATTGGAAATGGTGCACTCGCCGTAGCAGGACAGGGAGTCAAAGACACCGCCGGTGATCTCGACCTTGCCGGTGCCGTCTGTCGTGCTGATGCCAACACGAGCTTCGGGGTAGGTGCCGCCGGTGATCTTGCCGCTGGTAAGCACCAGAGCGCCCTTTTCGCCAAACGCTGCGTCCGTAACGGTGGCATTGGTCAGCTGAACCGCGCAGTTGATGGGTGCAGTGCTCAGCTCTTTGAAATCGATCTCTCTGCCGCCCTGATCTGCCATCGTCAGAATGCCCCTCGAATTAGGGATGTTCGGATAGCAGGCATAGGTCCAATTGCGGCACAGGTAGGCCTGAAGCTTATATTCGCCCTCGTCCAGGCTTTCCACGCAGGTCACACCGGTCAGGTCGGGCAGACCCTCATTGGTAAAGCTCAGTTCCTTGCTCATGGACTGGATCGTGAGCAGCTTCATGGGGGCATTGCCCGACATCGGGATCATGCTGAAGCTGGCAGAGAGCGTTCTGCCGTCTGCGCTGATAGAGATCTTGGCAATAACGTTGCCATTGTATGTGAAGTTATAGTCGGTAACGCCTGCGGGCAGGGTCATAACGCCACCGTTGCTACTGGTAGTAGCTACCGCCCAGCCCTCGCAGGGGGTGTCGCTTTCCGCCACCAGCTCCAGATTTTTCCCAGTACCGGAATAGTCGTACTGCTTGACGATATAAATATCCCCTGTTTCCTTCCTGCCGTTCAGGGTGCAGTTCTCCGGCAGAAGCAGCTGGTGTGCCTGCTGCTGCGTATCAGTGCTCAGGCCGGAGATATTGCGGAAGTAGCCGCCCTGAACATAGCCGCCGTTCTCGGTCAGCTTATCATAGGTGCCGCCGTCAACCGTGCCCTCATTCAGCTCCACATCGGCGTAGCTGCCGCCCAGAACGTAGACGCCGTACCTATTGTCGGCGTCTATCAAAAGTGTACCCGTGACAGTGCCGTCCAACAGATACACAACGGCGTCAGTGACATTTTTGACGGTCACATTGCAGCTGACCGTGCCGTCCAGAACGTACTCTGTCGTTCTATTTTTAACGCCGGTGATGGTCAGCCCGGCGGTTTCATCGTAGCTCCAGCCGGTGCCGGATGCTGCCTTGGGCAGACCGTTCGCGCCGGTCTTGATCTTGACCACCTGATTATTTGTTTCAGAGTTTCTCCCAACATCCTCATGCTCGCCTACCGAGCCGTAAGTGATGCTGTTGGTCTCTTCCGCCGTGGAAGAAAGCCCTGCCCCTGCATCTGCAAATGCGGATACAGGGAGGATGGAGAGCATCATACTGAGCGCCAGTATCATGCTCACGATGCGTTTTTTCATGATATCCTCTCCTTTGTCGGTTGATTTGTCCGGCTATACCCCCAAACGGAACAGCCGGAACGGACAAAAACGCCAAGTTGAGTATAGCACCAAAATTCAAGGAAATAAAGCGCTTTTGCGGGCAGCACCTGCCAAAAAATGGCGCAAAATTATGGGCAAAATCACGATACGGGGGGGGGTATGCTTTTCTCCCATAAAAAAGCAGTTCCGAAACGCCCGCAGGCGTTTCGGAACTGCAAACAAAATTTTTTCCGCTCTTTATGCCCAAAGTGCAACGACGACGACCGCCGCCAGCGGCGGAAACAGGGAGGAGTTGTTGGGGCAGCGGCCAGCAAGACGCGCGTGCCGCCCAAGGCACGATGCGGATGCTGGGTGCCGCAACCCGATAGCGGCGGGCATTCAAAACCGTTTTACTTGCCCGCCAGCAGCACCGCCAGCACGGCTTTCTGGACGTGGAGGCGGTTCTCTGCCTCGTCAAAGATCTCGTCCGCGTGCTGCTCGAACAGGGCGGTGGAGATCTCCTCGCCCCGGTGGGCGGGCAGACAGTGCAGCACCAGCGCGTCCGGCTTGGCGTTTTCCAGCAGACGGCCGGTGAGCTGAAAGCCCACAAAATCCCGCAGACGCTGCTCGCTCTCGGCAGTGCCGGGGGCGGTGGTGTTCCATGCGGCGGTGGCTACGATGTCCGCATCCCGCAGACCCTCGGCGGGGTCGGTGGTCAGGTGGAAGGCATTGCCGTATTTGTGGGCAAACACCAGCACATCCGCTGCCGGGCGGTAGCCCGGGGGACAGACGCAGGATACCTGCATCCCCGCCAAAAGGCCGCCCACGATCAGGCTGTTGGCCATGTTGCTGCCGTCACCCACAAAGCAGAGCTTCAGCCCTGCCAGCGTGCCCCGGCGCTCCCGGATGGTCATCAGGTCAGCCAGCACCTGACAGGGGTGTGCGTAGTCGGTCAGGCCGTTGATCACCGGAATGCCGGAAAGCTCCGCCAGTTCCTTCAAGTCCCGCTGCCGGTAGGTGCGCCAGACGGCGCAGTCGTAGTAGCGCCCCAGCACCCGGGCGGTGTCCCGCAAAGGTTCGCCCCGCCCGGCCTGCAGCTCGGCGGTGTTCATGTAGTTGCCAAGACCGCCCATCTGGTACACGCCCACCTCAAAGCTGGTGCGGGTGCGGGTGGACGCCTTAGAGAACAGCAGCGCCACGCTTTTGCCCGCCAGCAGCGGGGCGGTGCGGCCCGCCTTGCAGTCCGCTTTCAGCTGGTCTGCCACATCCAGAATGTGGGTCAGCTCGGCGGGGGAAAGGTCGCTCATTTTCAGCAGATTTTTCATGCCTGCTCCTTCGGAGCCGTCGGCTCCATCGTGCCCAGCACCTCGGCCAGCACCTCCAGCGCCATGTCTACTTCGTGCTCAGAGACGGTCAGCGGCGGCAGCAGACGCAGCCGGGTCTTTGCGGTAAGCACCAGCAGGCCCTTTTCGCGGCAGGCAGCCAGCACATCCGCAGCCTGTACATCAAAGAATTCGATGCCCACCATCAGGCCGATGCCGGAAATGTTCTTGACGTGGGGCAGCTTTGCCAGACCGGTGCGCAGCTGTACGGCGCGCTCGCTGACCTGTGCAAGGAAGCTCTGGTCCAGACGGTCCACCACCACGTTGGCACCGGCGCATACCACCGGGTTGCCGCCAAAGGTAGAGCCGTGGGTGCCGGGGGTCATGCCCTCGGCCACCTTTTCATTCATCAGCACTGCGCCGATGGGCAAGCCGCCGCCCAGCCCCTTGGCAAGGGTGACGATGTCCGGCTTGAGGTTATAGTGCTCACAGCACAGGAAGGTGCCGGTGCGGCCCACGCCGGTCTGCACCTCGTCCACGATGAGCACAAGGTCTTTTTCGTCGCACAAAGCGCGCACGGCCTGTACATAGTCCGGGTCCAGCGCCATCACGCCGCCCTCACCCTGAATGAGTTCCATCATCACGGCGCAGGTGTGGCGGTCCACCAGTTCCCGCAGCGCTTCGATATCCCCCGCCGGGACGTACTGGAAGCCCTCGTTGAAGGGGCCGAAGTAGTTGTGGAACACCTCCTGCCCGGTGGCGGTCAGGGTGGCAAGGGTGCGGCCGTGGAAGCTGTTGACCAGCGTGATGACGTTGTAGCGGTCCTTGCCGTAATGGTCTGCGCTGTACTTGCGGGCGGCCTTGATGGCGCCCTCGTTGGCTTCGGCACCGGAGTTGCCGAAGAATACCTTGCTCATACCGGTGCGCTTGCACAGCTTCTTCGCCAGCTTGCCGCAGGGTGCAGTGTAGTACAGGTTGGAGGTGTGCTGCAATTTGTGTGCCTGCTGGGACACGGCTTCTGCCCATGCAAGGTCGCAGTAGCCAAGGCTGTTCACCCCGATGCCGCTGGTGAAGTCCAGATACTTCTGTCCCTCGGGGCCCTCGGCGTACAGCCCGTGGCCTTTTTCCAGCACGACGGGGTTGCGGTTATAGGTGTGCAGGACGTACTCGTTGTCCCGCTTGATGACTTTTTCAGAATCCATAGGTGTACCTCCTGTAACATGGAGTTCTTGCGCAAAGCCTTGCGGCTGTGGGAATTTGTTGCCTTTATTATAACGTTCCGTCGGCGATTGCGCAATCTTTTTATTCGCGGTGGCTGCGGCGGTAGAAGCGGGTACCGGAGCCGCGGTCGGAGAACAGTTCCAGCAGGATGGAGTGCGGCACGCGGCCATCAATGATGACCGCCTCGTGCACGCCCTGATAGATGGCATCCGCCATGCCGCCGATCTTGGGGATCATGCCGCCCGCAATGATACCGGCGGACTTGTAGCCCTCGATCTCGGTCACCTCCACCTCGGGGATGAGGGTAGTCTCGTCCTCCTTGTCCCGGAGCAGACCCGCGATATCGGTCATGGACACCAGCTTTTCGGCCTTGAGGGCAATGGCGATCTGGGCCGCGGCGGTGTCGGCGTTGACGTTGTACGCCTGCCCAAGGTCGTCCATGCCCACGGTGGCGATGACCGGGATAAAGCCGCCGTCCAGCAGGCTTTCGATCAGGGTCGCATCCACATGGACGATCTCGCCCACATGACCCAGTTGGGGGTCCAGCTCGGTGCAGCGGAGCATCTGTCCGTCCATGCCGCACAGACCCACGCCGCGCCCGCGCAGCTTTGCCACAAGGTCCTTGTTCACCTTACCGGCCAGCACCTGCTGCACGATCTCCATGGTGGCATCGTCTGTCACCCGCAGACCGTTTGCAAAGTGGCTCTCTACGCCCACCTTTTTCAGCATCTCGTTGATGGCGGGCCCGCCGCCGTGCACCAGCACCACCCGCACGCCCAGCAGCGTCAGGGTAACAAGGTCGTTCATCACGGCGTTTTTCAGCGTCTCGTTGATCATGGCGTTGCCGCCGTACTTGATGACCATGGTCCTGCCATGGTATTTCTGGATATAAGGGGTGGCCTCCGAAAAAAGCCGCGCCATTTCTTCGTTTTTCATCTGTTTCGCGCTCCTGTCAGGTTCTGTAATCGCCGTTGATCTTCACATAGTCGTAGGTCAGGTCACAGCCCCATGCCTTGGCGCTTGCCTCGCCGGTGCCCATATCCACCTTGACCAGAATATCGTGCTCTGCCAGCACCTTGGCAGCTTCGTCCTCGCTGTACGGGTGGTAGGCGGCGTTCTCGCACACATACACCTCGCCCGCCTTGCTGGAGAGCCAGACGCAGACCTTATCAATGGAGAAGTCCCCGGGGGTGTAGCCGATGGCGCACAGGATGCGTCCCCAGTTGGCATCGCGGCCAAAGACCGCCGCCTTGAACAGGTTGGAGCAGACCACGCTGCGGCTCACAGCGCGGGCGGTTTTCAGGTCGGGCGCATGGGTCACCTCGCAGGTGATCAGGTGGGTGGCACCCTCGCCGTCTCCGGCGTGCTCGGCACACATGTGCTCTGCAATGGCGGTCAGCGCTGCCACAAAGGCGGCGTAGTCCGCGTTCTCCTCGCAGATCTCCGGGTTGCCCGCCAGACCCGACGCCATAATGATCAGGGTATCGTTGGTGGAGGTGTCCAGATCCACGCTCATCTGGTTATAGGTGCCGGGCACCACGGTCTTGAGCGCCTTTTCCAGCAGCGCGGGCGAGACGGCGGCGTCCGTGGTGTAGAACGCCAGCATGGTAGCCATGTTGGGGGCGATCATGCCGCTGCCCTTGCCGATGGCACCCACGGTGCACACCTTGCCGCCCAGCTCGAACTGGATGGCATATTCTTTTTTATGGGTGTCGGTGGTCATGATGGCGGTGGCAGCGTCTGTGCTGCCCTGCGCGGTGGCAGCCAGCTTTTCCGCTGCCGCCGGGATGCCCCGGGCAAAGGGGTCGATGACCATGGGCTGACCGATGACGCCGGTGGAGGCGGGCAGAACATCCTTTTCGTCAATGTTCAGTGCCTTGCCTACCAGTGCACAGCACTCCTCAGCCAGCGCCACGCCGTTGGCGGCGCAGGTGTTGGCGTTGCCGCTGTTTACCACAATGGCCTGTGCATAGCCATCGGCCAGATGGGCGCGGTCCACCTTGATGGGCGCACCGCAGACCTTGTTGGTGGTGTACACGCCCGCAGCAGCGCAGCGCACCTCGGCCTTGATGAGCGCCAGATCGTATTTTTCGCTGTGATTTGCCCGGATGCCGCAATGGACACCGGCGGCGGCAAAACCCTTGGGCGCGCAGATGCCGCCCGCAACTTCCTTATACTGCATAACGATTTTCCTTTCCCACAGGACGAACCCTCTCAGTCAATGCCTTGCGGCATTGCCAGATTCCCCCTTTTGTCGCTTACGCGACATCTTCCCCCGGCGCGGGGGAAGTCTGCCCTCTCAGGGGCAGCTCTTTTCAGCAAGAGGGAAACGTTATCTTTTTTGCCAAAAGCTCCCCCTTCGGGGGAGCTGTCACCGTCAGGTGACTGAGAGGATTTTCTTATTCCAACCCTTTGGTCTCTTCCAGACCCAGCATCAGGTTCATGCACTGGACGGCGGCACCGGAGGAGCCTTTGCCCAGATTATCAAACAGCGAGACCAGCATCATCTGGTCTCCGGCGGTGTTCACGGTCAGGTACAGTTCCATGCGGTCGGTGCCCGCCATGGCGTTGGAGTACAGGCCGTTTTCCGGCAGCGGCTCGTTCAGGCCGTGCACCTTCACGGTGGCGGCGTCCTTGTAGTAATCCGCAAGGGCGGCAGCCACGGCCTCGGCGGTAGTGCCCGCAAGGGTAAGATCCAGCGGCACCAGCACCTGCATCCCGCAGTAGTAATCACACACCACCGGCACGAACATCGGCGTGTGCGCAAGGCCGCTGATCTTCTGCATCTCCGGCAGGTGCTTGTGGCCAAGGCTCAGGCCGTAGCTTTTGGGCGCGTCCAGCTTGCTGTGCGCCGGGCGGTCGGGGCTTTCGTAGTCCGCGATCATCTTTTTGCCGCCGCCGGAGTAGCCGGAGATGCCGGTGCAGCTGAAGGGGTATTCCTTTGCCACCAGCCCCAGCTCCACCAGCGGGCGGGCGATGCTGATAAAGCCGCTGGCATAGCAGCCGGGCACTGCCACGCGGTAAGAGTTCTGAATTTTTGCCTTCTGCCCCTTCAGCTCCGGGAAGCCGTAGTCCCATGCGGCGTCGGTGCGGAAGGCGGTGGAGGTGTCCAGCACCTTCACGTCCGGGCGCAGCAGGGGCATGACTTCTTTAGAAGCTGCATCCGGCAGGCAGAGGAAGGCAAGGTCGGCAGAATTGATGACCTTTGCCCGCTCGTGCACCTCCTTGCGCCCTTCGGCGGAGATGGACAGCAGCTCGATCTCCGGGCGGGCTGCCAGACGGTCGGCAATGCGCAGGCCGGTGGTGCCGGAAGAGCCATCAATAAACACCTTTACCTTCATGCGTTTTCCTCCTCCCATGCGTCCAGCCGCGCCGTTGCCAGCGCGATCTGCTTTTCTACGCTGGCGGCGCTGGGGCCGCCGTAGCTGGTGCGTCCCTCGCAGCAGTGCACAAGGTCGATGGCATCATAGATATCGGCCCCGAACAGCGGGCTGTAGCTCTGGAACTGGGTCAGGGTCAGCTCCTCCAGCGTTTTGTCGGCGGCAATGCAGTCCGACACCATGCAGCCGGTCAGCTTGTAGGCATCCCGGAAAGGCATCCCCTTCTTGGTCAGGTAGTCGGCACAGTCGGTGGCGTTGATAAAGCCCTTTGCGGCGGCGCGGCGCATATTGGCGGGCAGGGTCTTCATGGTGTCCAGCATGGGGGTGATGGTCTTGAGGCAGAGTTCTAAGGTGTCCACTGCATCAAAGATGGCTTCCTTGTCCTCCTGCATATCCTTGTTGTAGGCCAGCGGCAGACCCTTCATCATCACCAGCAGGGTGTTCAGGTCGCCGTACACCCGGCCGGTCTTGCCGCGGATGAGTTCGGTCACGTCGGGGTTCTTCTTCTGGGGCATGATGGACGAGCCGGTGGTAAAGGCATCGTCCAGCTCAATGAACTTGAACTCCCAGCTGCACCACAGGATGATCTCCTCCGAAAGGCGGGACAGGTGCATCATGCAGATGGAAATGGCGCTTGCCAGCTCGATGCAGAAATCACGGTCGGACACGCCGTCCAGACTGTTGGCGCAGGGGGCGGCAAAGCCCAGCTTTTCGGCGGTGAAATCCCGGTCCAGCGGGTAGGTGGTGCCTGCCAGTGCGCCAGAGCCCAGCGGGCACTGGCTGTCCATGCGGGCGGTGGCGTCCGCAAAGCGGTCAAGGTCGCGCAGCAGCATGGAAGCGTAGGCCATCAGCGCGTGGCCGAAGGTGATGGGCTGGGCACGCTGCAAATGGGTGTAGCCGGGCATGACGGAGGCGGTGTTCTCCGCCGCCTTTTTGCACAGCACCCGCACCAGCTCCACGATGTAGGCCTGCAAAGTTTTGCTGTAATCCCGCAGAGTCAGGCGGATATCCAGCGCCACCTGATCGTTGCGGCTGCGGCCGGTGTGCAGCCGCTTGCCCGCATCCCCGATCCGGGCGGTCAGGGTCTGCTCCACAAAGGTGTGCACGTCCTCGGCGGCGGGGTCGATGGTCAGCGCACCGCTGGACAGGTCGTCCGCGATGGAAGCCAGACCGCTGAGGATGTCCGCACAGTCCTGCTCCGAGATGATGCCCTGCCGTGCCAGCATGGCGGCATGGACGCCGCTGCCGCGCATATCCTGCGCGATCATCCGCTGGTCGAAGCGGATGGAGGAGTTGAAGTCGTTGACGCGGCTGTCCACTGCCTTGGAAAACCGACCCTTCCAGAGTTGTTCTGCCATAATATAAACTCCTTATAAAAACGGCAAAGCCGCCGCAGGGGAAAACGCTCCTGCGGCGGTGCCGCCGGCAACGATGCCGGTGTGAGAACCCGCGTGTGAAAGTGTGAAAACACACGCAGTCGAAAATGTTGCGATTACTTGACCTCCGGCCAGTTCTTGGACAGCTTTGCGCGCTCCTTGATGGACAGGCCGAACAGGTTGATGAAGCCTGCGGCATCGGCCTGATTGTAGTCCTCGTCCTCACCGAAGGAAGCGGTCTGCTCGTCGTACAGGGTGTACGGAGAGGTGACACCGGCGTTGATCATGTTGCCCTTGTAGAGCTTCAGCTTCACATCGCCGGTCACAGTCTTTTCCAGACTATTGGCAAAGGCATCCAGTGCCTCGCGCAGCGGGGTGAACCACTGGCCGTTGTACACGATGTCGGCGTACTTCTGTGCCAGCTGTGCCTTGAAGTGAGCGCTTTCCTTGTCCAGCGTGATGGTCTCCAGCACGTCGATGGCCTTGTACAGGATGGCACCGCCGGGGGTCTCGTACACGCCGCGGCTCTTCATGCCCACCAGACGGTTCTCCACGATGTCCAGCAGACCAATGCCGTTTGCGCCGCCCAGCTTATTCAGGTACTCCACCAGCTCCACAGCGCCCATCTCTTTGCCGTCCACAGCGGTGGGAACGCCCTTTTCAAAGTGGATGGTCACATAGGTGGGCACATCGGGTGCCTGCTCGGGGCTGACACCCAGCTCCAGGAAGCCGGGCTTATTGTACTGGGGCTCGTTGGCGGGGTTCTCCAGATCCAGACCCTCGTGGCTCAGATGCCACAGGTTCTTGTCCTTGGAGTAGTTGGTCTCGCGGTTGATCTTCAGTGGGATGTGGTGCGCCTCGGCGTAGTCGATCTCCTCGTCACGGCTCTTGATGTCCCACTCACGCCACGGAGCGATGATGGCCATATCCGGGCACAGTGCCTTGAGGGTCAGCTCAAAACGCACCTGATCGTTGCCCTTGCCGGTGCAGCCGTGGCAGATGGCATCTGCACCCTCCTTGATGGCGATATCCGCCAGTGCCTTGGCGATGCACGGACGTGCAAAGCTGGTGCCCAGCAGGTAGTCCTCGTACTTAGCGCCGAACTTCAGGGTGGGGAAGATGTAGTTCTCCACAAAGTCCTTCTTCAGGTCCAGCACATACAGCTTGGATGCGCCGGTAGCCTTGGCCTTTTCTTCCAGACCGTCCAGCTCGGTGCCCTGACCCACGTCACCGGAAACAGCAACGACCTCGCAGTTGTTGTAGTTTTCCTTCAGCCAGGGAATGATGATGGAGGTATCCAGACCGCCGGAGTAAGCCAGCACAACTTTTTTGATATTTTCCTTTTTCATGATAAACGCGCTCCTTTAATAAAAATACACTTTTGTTCTCTGATGCGCATTTCCCTTCGCATCCTCTGTCTTTCGTTTGCGGTTGATGCTTTTATTATACGCGGTGCGGGTTTTCCGTCAATGCTAAAAACTGCCAAACATAGCACCCGTTTCGCTTTTCTTTTGGTTTAATCTGTATCTTTATGCAAATATTTTTAAATATATGCGTATTTTATGCAATTTGAGTGTATTTTTTCATGGGGTTGGGGAGAAATAAAACACCGGAGCATCCGCAGACGCTCCGGTGTTTTAACTATAACGATTTAGTTCAGCTTCAAGTCGCCGTCCTTGATCCAGCCCAGCTTGCGCTCCACCTCGCAGAACACTACGCTGAGCACGGCGGGCAGCACAAAGCACAGCAGCGCCATGGCAGCCCAGTCCATGGGGGTGATGGCAGCCTTTGTACCGGCGGCAATGTCGCTGACCCAGCCGGTGTAAACGCCGATCTGACCCACCAGACCGCAGGTGCCCATGCCGGAGGAGACAGCCGCGCCGTTCATCTCAAAGTGAAACAGGCAGGTAGCCAGCGGGCCGGTGATGGCACTGGCCAGCGTGGGGGCGATCCAGATGCGGGGGTTCTTGATGATGTTGCCCATCTGCAGCATACTGGTGCCCAGACCCTGACTGACAAGGCCGCCCACGCCGTTCTCCTTGTAGCTCATCACGGCAAAGCCCACCATCTGGGCGCAGCAGCCCGCCACGGCAGCGCCGCCTGCAAGGCCGGTCAGACCCAGTGCGGCGCAGATAGCAGCGGAGGAGATGGGCAGGGTCAGTGCCACACCCACGATGACCGACACCAGAATGCCCATGACCAGCGGAGCCTGCTCGGTAGCCCACATAATAAGAGTGCCCACCTGACTTGCGGCTGCGCCGATGGGGGCGGCGATGAGCATGGAAAGCCCGACACCTGCAAAGATGGTCACCAGCGGGGTGACAAGGATGTCCACCTTGGTCTCCTTGCTCACGGCCTTGCCCAGCTCTGCTGCCACAATGGCAATGATGAGCACGGCCAGCGGGCCGCCTGCGCCGCCCAGCGCATTGGCCGAGTAGCCCACGGTGATCAGGCTGAACAGCACCAGCGGCGGGCAATGCAGTGCCCAGCCGATAGCACAGGCCATGGCAGGGCCGCTCATGGCCGTAGCATAGCCGCCCAGATCCACCAGCAGTGCAAGACCGGTCTGCTGACCCACCGTCTTGATGATGGTACCGATGAGCAGACTGGCGAACAGGCCCTGTGCCATTGCGCCCAGTGCGTCAATGAGGTAACGCTGCGGAGAGATGACGATATCCTTCCGCACCAAAAATTCTTTCAGCTTCGACATAAAACTTGCCTTTCTATCCAAAACAGATCGTTAAGGTTACGAACGTATGTTCTGTATCATACCATACACCTGTCAAGACAGCAAGAGGTTGCTGGAAAAAATGTGAAATTTCGGCTTTGTGCAATGTTCTGCCCTGCCGGAACGTATTCCATTTGGAATATTTTCCGACACACTGCCCCGGTGGAGAATTTGTGTAGAAGCCCGCTGTGCCGTTGACTGCTCCCCGCGTGCGGGTGTATACTAAGGAAAGCGTAAAGTTATCATCCGCCGTCCTTTTTATCCTGAACCCATGGGCGGCGTGGAATAAAAGCAGGCCCGCCCCGGGCAAGGGGCAAAGGCCCGGGGCAGCACAGCGCTGCACCACCGGGAGATTCGGAGGCAGAGACGACAGATGAAAAAACGATTTGACCGATCCGGCACAGCCCGCCGCAAGGCGGTGACAGCCGTTGCAGCGCTGACCATGGCGCTGGTTCTGGCTGTGGGCGGCGCAGGGGCAGCGACCCTGCTGTCTGCACAGCCGGAAACTTTGACCGTGGGTGCGGTCGTGCCCCACATCACCGCCGAGACACCGCAGGCAAGCAGCCCGGCAGCGGCTGCCCCTGCACCGGCCACCGAGAGCACAGCGGCCGCCGCCCCGGAGCAGGCAGTTGAAAGCACCGCGCAGCAGGCTGAGCCTGCCCCGGCGCAAGCGGAAAAACCGGAAACCGCCGAAATTGCACCGGCTGCACCGGAAGAAGCTGTTGAAGCACCGGAAACACCGGCACAGTCCGCTGAGGATACCGCACTGGAAGAGGAAAACACTCCTGCCATGCTGCTGGAAGAGACCCCGGAGCTGGCCGCGCAGGACCCGCAGGCTCCCGCAGCGGACGGCACCCCCCAGAATGATACCGCCGCCCAGCACACCCCGGAGGACAGCGTACTGCTGACCCCGGAGCAGATCCAGCAGGCGCTGGATTCCGGCGCGCTGGAAGATGCCGAAGCGCAGTGCATCGACCTGACCGACGAAAACGGCTTTTTCCGGTGGCTGTTCAACTGGCTGTTCGGCATCAAGGATAAGGAAGAGGAACCGGCTCCGGTCTACTCCGGCTGGCGCACCGAGAACGGCAAGACCTACTACTACGCGCAGAACACCAACAAAAAGGTCACCGGTCTGCGCTCCATTGACGGCAAGCTGTATTATTTTGACGCCAACGGCGTTAAACAGGACAATGTGACTTTTGGCATCGACGTGTCCAAGTATCAGTCCGGGCTGGACTGGAACAAGATCAAAAAATCCGGCGTGAGCTTCGTCATCATCCGCATCGGCTACCGGGGCTACGGCGCTGCGGGAAACCTGGTCAAGGACCCCATGTTCGAAGAGCACTTTACCAACGCCCGCAATGCGGGGCTGAAGGTGGGCGTGTATTTCTTTACGCAGGCCGTGAACGAGGCCGAAGCACAGGAGGAGGCCGAGGGCTGCAACTGGGCGCTGAACGGCCGGATGCTGGACTACCCCATCTTCTATGACACCGAGGCCTCCACCGCCCCGGGCGGCACCGGCCGCGCCGACGGTCTGGGCGTCGAGGATCGTACCAAGTGCGCCATCGCCTTCTGCGAGCGGGTAAAGGAGCTGGGCTACAAGCCCGGCGTGTACGCCTCCACCACATGGTACCGCAAGCGGGTAGACTACAACACCCTGCGCAGCCGCTACACCATCTGGAACGCCCACTACGGCGTCTCCTCCAGCCCCATCGGCTGCGATCTGTGGCAGGGCACCGAGAAGGCCCGCATCAACGGTTACAGCGGCGAGCTGGACGCCAATATCAGTTATATCGGATAAAGGGAGGAAAACGATGGCTACGGACCGCATTCGTCTGGTTGCCTCTGATATGGACGCGACTTTGCTGGATGAACACAGCTGCCTGCCCCAGGGCTTTGCCGGGATGGTGCACGCACTGGCACAGAAGAATATCCGGTTTGCCGCTGCCAGCGGACGGCCCCTGTATACGCTGGAAGAAATGTTTGCCGGGCTGCTGGATACAGTCATCCTCATCGGAGACAACGGGGGTGCCATCCGCTGGCAGGGCAAAGACCTGTTTGTTTCCGAGATGCCTGCCGCAGGCTGGCGGCAGCTGGCAAAGCTGACCCGGGAAAACCGGGACATCGGGATGCTCTGCGGGCTGGACTGCGTATACGTGGAAAAGCCCTGGCAGTGCTATGACGCTGTGTTCCGGAACTTTTACACCCGCGTGACCTATGTGGACGACCTGCTGGCCGTAGAGGCCCCGGCAGACAAATTTACCATCTATCTGCCGGCGGGAAATGCCCAGCAGGCCTTTGATGCCGTATACAGTACGGCCTGCGGCGGAACGTTTTCGGTGGCGGTAGCCGGGAAGAACTGGGTGGATGTGATGAACCCCGGTGTCCACAAGGGAGCTGCGCTGGAGCAGCTGGGGCGGCAGTTCAACATCCCTTCCACGGGGATGATGGCCTTTGGCGATACCTACAATGATGCCGAGATGCTGACCGCCGCAAAATACGGCTTTTTGATGGAAAACGGCAGCGCGCCCCTGCGGACAAAGGTGCCGTTCCTTGCACCGCCCCATACGCAGGCCGGTGTGATGCAGGTCCTGCACAGGGTGCTTGCGCAGGATGGCTGGGTCTGCCCGGCGGATTTTATAAGAACATGAACAGCTCCCCCGGCCTGCGCCGTCAGGCACCGACCGGGGGGCTTTTTGCTGTCATCGGGAGGAAGCGGACTGCTCCGGCATATCTGCCCGGTGCCCCGCATAAGCTGGTGGCAGAGTATGCAAGCGCAAATGGCGGGGAGGCATGGGGATATGTTTGTGGTCACACTGAGCAAGACGAGCCTGAAAAAACTGGGAGCAGGGGCGGCATGCTGCGCGCTGGTGGTGTTCAGCGCCATGCTGGGGCGGTTCATCAGTACCCGGACGGTGGCGGTAGCTGCCCCGGTGAACCGTATCGAGAGTGCGCAGGACATCCAGACATGGTTCACCGGCTACGGGCTGGAGGTGGACGGCGCGTCCATCACGGCGGATAAGGTCAAAATTCCCCGCAAGTGGGACGACAGCTTTTCCGCTTTCAACGGGGTGGTGCAGCAAAGCGGCATGGATTTGACCCGCTACAAGGGCAAAACGGTGGAAAAATGGTCGGCGCTGCTCCCGGCGGCAAGCAACGGCGAGACCAGCCGCTACGGAGTGCTGCTGGTGTACAAAAAGAAGGCCGTGGGCGCGTATCTGCTGGAAAAACCCTCCGGCACGGTGCTGGGACTGCAGGACGCACAGAACGAGCTGGCAAAACAGACCTCCGGCGAGGATTACAGCGGCGACTGGGGCGAGCGGCACGACGAGCAGCTGACCGACAGCACCGCACAGCAGACCTCCGGTGAACCGGAGGCAGCGCCCGAAGCTGCCCCGCAGGCAGCTCCCTACACCGAGCTGCCGCTGGACGCGGAGGGGTATCCCGTGGAATAGGGACGGCATTCGGGGGAAAAACGACCTTTTTTAAGCTCTTGTCCGGCAGTTGCACAAACTGCCTAGTTTTTACAAACGATTCGACAAAAATTAGACAAAACACGGATTTTTGTAGCATCCGTATGTTCAAATATAACAAAAAATTCTTGTAAAAATCGGCAATATGAAACGGTGCAAAAAAACCGGTACGGGTTTATAATAGTAGCATACCGATCCCCATTGGCAAAGCCATGTTCCGGGGCTGAATGTGCAGCCCGGGCAGAGGGATCAAGTAAGGAGAAAATGATTATGAAGGAATTTCAGTACACTGTTAAGGATGCCTGCGGCATCCATGCCCGTCCCGCCGGTCTGCTGGTCAAGACCGTGAAGGGCTTTGCAAGCACCGCCACCCTCGAGAAGGACGGCAAGAGCTGCGATATGCGCAAGCTGATGGCTCTGATGGGCATGGGCGTCAAGCAGGGCGAGACCGTGACCATCAAGGTCGAAGGCGATGATGAAGAAGCAGCCGCAGAGGCCATCCAGAAGTTCCTGAGCGAGAACGTCTGAGCCGCGGCTTAAAAGCCGAGCCCTCGCGGGGAAACTGCGGGGGCTTTTTTTGACAAAACGCCGGGCGCTGCACGTCCGGCTGTAAGTGGAAGGAGAAAGTGCTATGCAGGTAGGCACCGGCAAAAGCGTACTCAATGGCATCGCCATTGGCAAGCTGAAGATCTACAAGAAAAAAGATACCGCGATTTCCACCGCTCCTGTGGCAGATACTGCCGCAGAACTGGAGCGTTTTGAAGCTGCCCGCCAGAAGGCCATTGAGCAGCAGACCACCCTGTACGAAAAGGCACTGGCAGAAGCCGGCGAGGACATCGCCGAGGTGTTCAACATCCACGCCATGATGCTGGATGACGACGACTTTGTGGACGCCATCAAGGAGATCATCAACGGGCAGAAGATGTGCGCCGAGTACGCCGTCAAGACCGCCGGCAACAATCAGGCTGCGGTGTTCTCTGCCATGGACGACCCGTATCTGCAGGCCCGCAGCGCCGATGTGCTGGACATTGCGCAGGCCATGCTGGACATTCTGCAGGGGGTGGACAACGCTTCCCTGCAGGGCACCGAGCCCAGCATTCTGGTAGCCGAGGATCTGGCTCCCTCCGAGACCGTGCGCATGGATAAAAGCCTGCTGCTGGGCTTCATCACCCGCGAGGGCAGCTCCAACAGCCACACCGCCATTCTGGCACGCAGCATGAACATCCCCGCCCTGATCCAGTGCAAGGACATTCAGGACGACTGGGACGGCAAGATGGCTGTGGTGGACGGCTACAACGCCTGTGTGTATGTGGACCCCACCCCCGACCTGCTCAAGAGCCTGAAAAAGCGCCAGCAGGAGGACCAGAAAAAGCAGGCTCTTCTGCAGGAGCTGAAGGGCAAGCCCAACACCACGCTGGACGGCAAGACCATCAACGTGTTTGCCAACATCGGCGGCATGGGCGACGTGGGTGCTGTGCAGCAGAACGACGCCGGCGGCGTGGGTCTGTTCCGCACCGAGTTCGTTTACCTGAACTGCAAGGACTTCCCCACCGAGGACTACCAGTTCGAGGCCTACAAGCAGGTGGTGGAAAGCCTTGCCCCCCGCAAGGTGGTGGTGCGCACCTGTGATATCGGCGCGGACAAGACCGTGGATTATATGAAGCTGGATCACGAGGATAACCCCGCACTGGGCTACCGCGCCATCCGCATCTGCCTGACCCGCAAGGACTTCTTCAAGACCCAGCTGCGCGCGCTGCTGCGGGCTTCCGCCTACGGTAACATGAGCATCATGTTCCCCATGATCACCAGCCTGCGGGAGCTGCAGGACGCCAAGGCTGTTCTGGAAGAGTGCCGTGCCGAGCTGACCGCCGAGGGCGTCAAGATGGGGCAGAACATTGAAGTGGGCACCATGATCGAGACCCCCGCCGCCGTGTTCATCGCGGACGAGCTGGCCGCCGAGTGCGACTTCTTCTCCATCGGCACCAACGACCTGACCCAGTACACCTGCGCACTGGACCGCCAGAACGCAAAGCTGGAGCCCTTCTTCAACCCCCATCACCCCGCCGTGCTGCGCGCCATCAAGATGACCATTGAAGCCGGTCACCGCCACGGCATCTGGGTAGGCATCTGCGGTGAGCTGGGTGCCGACACCGCCCTGACCGAGACCTTCCTGCGCATGGGCGTGGACGAATTGTCCATGAACGCCAAGAGCATCCTGCCGGTGCGCAAGATCATCCGCAGCGTAGACCTGAGCAAGCCCTCTGAGAAGGCTTGAACCGCAGAAAAAATATTATTATAATTTGTGGCTCCGAAAAGCCTGCGGGCGGTTCTGAGCCACTTTTTTCACAAAAGGGGTCGTAACGGCAAACGGCATTTGCAGCGCCGCTTTCTGCGAAAGCGCGGCGCTGCGGGGAACGAACCCTCTCAGGCGCTCCCGCGCCAGCTCCCCCAAAGGGGGAGCCAAGCCGTTAAGCTCGTTGCTAAAGTTTTAAAAGAAATGAGAACGCTTCCGGCAGTGCACTTGGCTCTCCCTTTGGGAGAGCTGGCAAAGCCGACAGGCTTTGACTGAGAGGGCGCAAACCGCGAGAAACTCCCCCAAGGGAACGCCTTTGAGCGATGCCGGAAACTTTGCCGCCACACAAAAAAGCTCCCCCTTTCGGGGGAGCTGGCACGCCGTAAGGCGTGACTGAGAGGGTTCAATCGGTGCGCATTCCCGATCATTTCCGCTGTTCCAGCATGGTCTGGAGGCGGGTCTTGGCGCGGTAATAGGTCACCCGCGCCCATGCAGCATTGTGACCAAAAATAGCCCCGATGCTCTCAAAGGGCAGCTCACCGAACACCCGCAGGCTGAAAACCTCCTTGTAGGGTTCTTCCAGCGCGTGCAGGCACTGGTGCACCGTAAAAGCGGCGTCTTTGTCCACCAGCAGCTGCGCGATATCCGGGCTGTCGGCGGCTTTTGTTTCGGCATCTTCCAGCGGGGCGGCGTGTTTAGTGCGGCGGCAGTGGTCGTAGTAGGCGTTGCGCGCCACGGTGAACAGCCACGCCCGCACATCCTGCTTTCCGTCATAATCTTTCAGACCGTCCAGCGCCCGGAAAAAGGTCTCCTGCGTCAGTTCCTCGGCCAGCGCTTCGCTGCGGGTAAGCCCCTGCAAAAACAGGCAGACGTCCCGGAAGTAGAGCCGGTAGATGGTTTCAATGTCCATAGGCATCACTCCGGCCATTCGACCTCGTCCCATGCCGCAGGGGCGCTGCCCACCGCATACCATGTGCCGTCCTGACCGTTGAACGCCACCGTCATGTCCGCTGCATCCACCACCGCCGAGCGGTTAGTGCGCATCCATCCGGTGCTGCGGAGCAGGTCTGTGTCTTTTTGCAACAGCTTGTCAAGGGCATCGTGCACCCACGGGATGCGGTAGCGGATAGCCTCGTAGTGCCCGTCGGCATGGGTCGGCTTCAGGTATACGTCCTCGGCGCGGGTCTCCAGCACCCAACCGTTTGCACCGTTTTCCGCCTGCTGGTAGTAAGCCTGCAATCGTGCATCAAAAAAGGATACCCGGTCGCAGGCGGTGTAGCCGTACCAGCCAAAGCCGCACACCGCCGCCAGCGCCAGCGCTGCCGCAAAGCTGCACAGCATGGTGCGCAGACGGCGGCGGTTCAAGCTGCTGCGGATGTTTTTCAACGGTGCATCCGGCTGGGGCTCCGGCTGCACCGGCACCGGCTTTTCCATCTGTTCCAGCTGGGCACGGCAGGCGGGGCACGCTGCAAGGTGCTGCTCCACCAGCGCACTGCTGGCGGGGCTGGCAAGCTTTTCGGCGTACAGGGGCAGTAAGTCGCGGATCACGTCACATTCCAGTTTCATGGTCATTTCCTCCTTTGCGGGCTTTCGTGTGCCCTTTCACCCCAATAACGCATAAAGAGGAAAAACGTTACAGAAAAAACGCAAATTTACCGGACCGCGGTCTTTTCCCGCAGCTTTTTCGTTCCCTTGAGGAAGAGCCATACCAGCACTCCCAAAAGCAGGCAGATGCCAACGTGCATGGCGGCCATCATATAGTAGCCCTGAAAATCGAACCGCACCGTCCCGGCCATCAGGTAAGGCTGATGCCCCGCCTTATACAGGGTGACAAAGCAGGAGATGGCGTTGTACAGACCGTACAGCCCTGCCGCTGCGCACACGATGACCCGCAGCAGCCTGCTTGTGATAAATTTTATGAACATAATTGCAGCTCCGTTCTCTCTCCGTCCTTGTAGCAGTAGATGCCCCCTGCGCGGGAGAAGTCCTTGTCCACCTCCACGCAGTCAAAGGTGCTGAAGGCCTGTTCAATTTTTCGGGCGTGCAGACAAAGCCCCGGATCTTTAGGGCAGCATCCTCGCCCACCACCGCGTTCCACAGATGGATCGACCAGTAGCTGCAATTTTTGTCCACCGTCCATTTATCGTGCTGTTCCATGTAGTCCTCGATGACCTTCAGCTGCTCCTCCCCGATATTGGTGCTCAGGGACAGTCTGCCGGTGTAGCGTCCGTAATGGGCGATATAGCACGGTTCCAGATCGAACAGCAGCCCCGAAAGCCCCGACACCGCCCAGACCGAGAAGGTGACCATCTCGCCGTCCGGGATGGCGCGGTCTTTCAGGTAGACCGTGTGCCCGGTGCGGTTGTCCAGCCCGATCCATGTATGCCCGAAACACTTGAGGAAGGGCTTGGATTCGCTTTTGCCGTCAAAAGTGGTGATGGAGAGGATAAGTCCCTCCTCCTCACAGGGCAGGGTGCGGGCAGCTTTGCCGGCGGCGGCGCTGCACCACAGCCCAAGGGCTGCTGCGCATACCGAGAGCAGCACCGCCCATGCAATGATCCTCTTTTTCAATGCAATTCCTCCTATATGTTACGGCTCAGTCGTTTTCCTTCCAGAACAAGCCGCCGGAGGTCTGGAACAGCAGCCGGGGGTTCACGCTCCTGCTGCCCAGCTTGAAGTCCATGGTCAGCTCTTCGCCCAGTGCGCCCACGGCCTGCCCCTTTTCCACGGTCTGGCCCTTGCTGACCGAAAGCTCCTGCAAGCCGTACAGGTAGCTGCGCAGCCCGCAGCCGTGGTCGATGACCACCGTATTGCCGGTAAGTTCCAGACTGCCCGCAAACACCACCGTGCCGCCCGCTGCGGCGCGGCAGGGCGCGCCGGGGATGGTGTACAGCTTTGTGGAGTTGGAGCGGCTGCCCTGCTGGCCGTCCGTTACCTTGATTTGCCCGTAGTCCACCAAGGTCATGGAGTCCTCAGCCGGGGGCACAAAGCCGCCCTGCCACTGCTTGGCGGTGGCGGCAGCTTCGTAAAGCGGCCAGATGGCGCTGCGGAACTGCGCGTTGGCGCTCTCCGGGGCGGGCTCTTCGGCCTCCACCTCTGCCGTGCCGAAGTCCTTCGGCAGCACGGTCAGGGTGCGGGTGATGGTCTCGCCGTTCACCGTGACGTTCACCTCGTGCCCGCCGGAGGAGGCGTTATAGGCCGCCGGGATATAGGCGCGCCAGCCCTCGGCGGCGCGCACGCACTGCACGCTGCCAAGGTCGGTCTCGATGGTGGGCACGGCGTCCCCGGTCATGCCGGAGATGCGCACGCCCACCGTGCCGCCCTGCTCCACCCGCTCGGCAGAAAGCTCCACCTCCGCGCTGGCCTGCAGGGTGAATCGGAAGCTGTACCGGTACCAGCCGGTGGGCTTTGCGGGGCGCTCCAGACCTAAGTTTTTGCGCAGCTGTCCGGTGCTGCCGCCCTCAAACTGGGTGATGGTGCCGTCCTTGGGCACGCGCCACGCGGTCAGCTCCGCCTTATACTCGCCGTTTGCGGGGAAGAGAAAGTTCTGGTACTCCCCCGCGCTGCCCGCAAACAGCACATTCCCCGCCGCATTCTGGATGGTCAGGGCGGTGTAGCCCGTCCAGTCCGGCACTGTAAGCTCCGGGTGGGCGGTGTACAGCACCCCCAGCTTCTGCACGCTCAGGGTGGCGGGGCTGGCAAATACCTTATCCAGCTTGCCGCCCAGCAGCGGCACCTGCCAGCAGGAGCCGTTCGGCTCCAGCGCCTGCCCGCCGAACTGTGCCGCCCCGTCCGGGCAGCCGCCCTCGGTGGTAAAGGCATAGCTTACCCCCATCACAGCCGCCAGCAGCACCACCACGCCCAGCGCCACACTGATGAGCCAAAGCAAAAAACGCTTCATGTTCCTTCTCCTTATGTACAAAAAGGGCGCACCGGGGCAAGTCCGTTCAGACAGACTGCTCCGTGCGCCCCGATGTGCTTATCTTCCCGGCAGTTTCCGGTATTTCAGGGAATTATTCTGCCTCGTCCTCAGCAGCAGCTTCCTCCGGCTCTACGGTGGTTGCGTCATCCTCGCCGAACAGCAGGCGCTCGTATTCGTCCAGCTCCTTCTCGCGGCGGTTCAGGTAAAGTGCCACAGCAGCCAGCGCACCAGCCACAGCAGCCAGAACGGCGATCACAGCGACCAAGCAAGATTTTTTCATAGATTCAGTACACTCCTTTTTGCAGTTGAAACGTTGTTTCAGCTTGATTTTTCCAGCGGGCGACCCGCAAAAGGATCTTGATGCAAACGGCGATCAGCGCCGCTTTGTAGCTTTTATTATACCCGTTCCCGCCCAAAATTACAACCGTTGCACCCCAATTTTCACGACCCGAAGGTGCTGCGGGGCGCAGTTTGGGCAGTGTGCCGGTTTTGGCGCGGTTCATTACAGCAAATTGCCAAAATCACAGCAGCAGCGGCTTGTACGCCCGGAATGCCCCGGGCAGGGCGTAGGTGGTACGCAGCTGCTCCCGGCTTGCCCAGACATAGCCCGCCGGGGCGCTCTGCGCCGGAACGTGCAGCTGTACCCCGGACATGAGCCACTCGATGTGGGTAAAGATGTGCTTTGCGGCGGGCAGGGCGGCGGGAGCTGCCGTGCCGGTGTCCAGCCCCAGTGCCGTAAGCCGCGCCAGCACCTCGGCCTGCAAAAGATGCTCGCCCTCCCACAATACCGGCTGCCACAGCCCGGCCAGCAGCCCTTTTTGCGGCCGCTGCTGCACCAGAAAGCCCGCCGGGCTTTCCACCAGTGCCAGCGTTACCGGCACAAGCTTGCGGGGCTTGGGCTTTGCCTTTTGGGGCAGCTGGGCGGTGGTGCCCGCCGCCCGGGCAAGGCAGAGCGCCGCCAGCGGGCACTGCCCGCACAGGGGCGCGCCGTTGGGCACGCAGACCAGCGCACCCAGCTCCATCAGCGCCTGATTGTAATCCCCCGCCTTTTCCGGCGGCTGATGCTCCATGACCCGGGCGGTAAAGGCCTTTTTTATCGCCGGTTCTGTAATCACGCCCGGGTCATTATACAGGCGGGAAAACACCCGCAGCACATTGCCATCCACGGCGGGCACAGGAAGACCGAAGCTGATGGACGCGATGGCTCCGGCGGTGTACTCCCCGATGCCGGGCAGCGCACGCAGGGCGGCATAGTCGGCGGGCAGCTGCCCGCCGTACTGCGCACAGACGAGCTTTGCGGCCTTTTGCAGGTTGCGCACCCGGCTGTAATAGCCCAGCCCTTCCCACAGCTTATGCAGCTTTTCCTCCCCGCAGGCGGCAAGCGCGGGGATATCCGGCAGCTCCTCCAGAAAGCGGTAGTAATACGGCAGCACCGCCGACACCCGGGTCTGCTGCAGCATCACCTCGCTGAGCCACACATGGTAGGGGGTGGGGTCCTCCCGGAAGGGCAGGCTGCGGCGGTTTTTGTAGAACCACTCCAAGAGGGCAGGTGAAATGTTTTCCACTTGTTTTGTGCTCCTTGTTGAAAATCAGGTGTTCTTCCGACGATTTGAAATGCCCTCCGCGTTGCTCTGGGCATATTCAGCGGAAAAAACATTTTAAATTTCGCGTTTGTCGCGCTCTGCGGAGCGCTCCAAACGCATTTTCACGGGAGGGGTCGTAAAGGCAAACGACAACTGCCGCGCTTGCTCCCCCGAGAGGGCCGACTTCCCCCGGCCGGGGGAAGATGTCACCGCAGGTGACAAAAAGGGGAATCTGTCGCGCAGCGACTGAGGGGCTATAGATGGAGAAGCGAAAAAAGCGTTAAAGCGATAGCGCCGACTGGCGCAGCGCTAGC
>OGFV01000177.1_pt1 | contig 30791 bp, 33 predicted proteins | sample 1571131 | NCBI WGS metagenome assembly OGFV01 (sample SAMEA2582044, study PRJEB24529) | metagenome | biome: Human gut stool | place: China | collected 2011
TAATGTGCGTCATTTCAGTCTATTTCCAGTCGGCGAAATTCAGAACTTTTCAGGCAGCACTATGTCCTGGCTCTTACATCAACCGACGAACCAAATAAAAGCAAAAATGGCCTGAACCCTGTACCATACAGGATTCAGACCGTTCAGGTTGCTTTATTTTACTTCTGCTCTTTGTCTACTACCTGGATCTTGCCCTTCTTCCACAGCACATAGGAAGTCAGGATGCCGATGGGCAGCATCACGATGATAAAGATGCCCACAAGTCCGCCCAGCACGGAACCGTAGCCCGCAAGGCGCGCGGCAATGGAAACCACCGTCATAATGATGAGCACCGGCAGCACGCCCTTGATGCCGCCCTTGACCACGTTATTGAGCCATGCAAGCCCCGGGCGCTTTGCCAGCACGCCCACACCAATGGCGATCACAAGACCGGTGAGCATAACAGCAGCCTGCACATTGTCGGTAAACAGTAGGATGGGGATGTACACCGAGAACATCACCAGCATGAACACACCGGACAGCACGTTTTTCCATGTGCTGCCACCGCTTTCGGCTGCAGAGCGATCCACGCTTTTGCACAGCTTTTTGCCAAGGGGCAGCAGGATCAGAAAGCCGCTCAGCATACCCACGCTCATCAGGATCATTACCACGCCGAACTGCCGTCCGGTGGCGCTTTCCAGCATTTCCGCAGAAGATGCGTAGCCCAGCACCTGTGCAATGGAGCTGGAGATCATGGTCTCATAGGACAGAGAGCCGATGACTGACAGCCGCCACCATGCCCACACACTGCCCAGAACCGCAATGAGCACGAACAGGCCCACCACGATGGAAAGGCTGGGTACAACAGAGAATATCAGGCTGGATTTGATCACATTGCTCAGTTCCTTGCGGGTGATGCCCAGCTCCAGACAGTGGTCGTAGGCCTTTTTGAGGTAGACCAGCGAAAACGCGGAAATATACAAAAGACCGCCGATGACCAGCGCCAGCAGCAGCGGGCTCTGGATGATGTCCTTCATGGTTGCCATAGATTGTCCTCCACACAAATACAGAATGAACGAAAAAAGGCGGGTATTTTCTGCCCGCCGTCCTTGCGATACGGACAAGATGCCGGAAAAAGCGGTTTCTGTCAAATGAGTATGACTAAAGCATGTACGGTTTTTCGGATACATTTCCGGCAGGAAAAGCCGCGAAAAGTCTTTATCGTGTTAAAATAATAAAGTTCTGACTGTTGGTTACTTTGCTTCCGTTGAAAATCGCACAAATTTCAAGGAAATTTTCTGTCGTTCTGCCGAAAACAGCGAAAAAGAACAAGATATTTTTCTGCCTCGCCCTTGTCTGCGTTCCGGTCGGTTTTCGTGAAATATAACGCAAAAAGGGAGTTCTGTCCCGGACGAATATCCGGGCAGCGCTCCCTTTTCATTTATTTTATTATGTCTTACTCGGCTTCCAGATCCTGCAAGGTCAGCTTGTCGGCGGTGTAGCCGTTGCCTTCCCTGTTCAGGACAGCTTGATTTTCAGGTCTGCCAGCAGATTCACCGCCTCTGGCAGCGAGAACTTGGCATCCTTCATGCGGCTGCCCAGAATGTCCACCTTATAACCGGCGGCATCCCGGAAATCCGCCTTGCGCAGGTCACACTGGTAAAATTCCGTTTCGTGCAGTTCTGTGCCCTTGAAATTCGCCAGCTGCATCTCGCACTTGGCAAACATGGAGCCTACGATCTCGTTGCCGTTTGAAAAATCAAAGCGGTTGAAGTTCATTTCGGTAAAGGTATTGTATTTCAGGCTGCAATCCTTCAGGGTGTGGATGGGGTCCGGGAATGCACCATTGGACAGCAGCGGTGCCCACTCGATCTCCTGCAGGCGGCAGTTCTCAAAATCCAGCGACTGCACCGAGGAGGACACGCTCCGCAGTCCGGTGATCTCGCACCGCACGAACCGGCACTCGTTCAGGGTGGTGTGATCCAGCTCGCATTTTGAAAAAGAGCAGTCCACAAATACGCAGTCCGCAAAGTCGCAACTTTCAAAGACTTCCCCAGCAAACGACAGGCCGCTAAACCGTTCGCCCTCACAATAACGTTCTGTCATACCCTTCCCTTTTCTTTTTATCGCAGTTCTTCCAGCAGGGCGGAGCAGCCCTCCAGCACATCCTTCCATGTAGCTTCAAAGTCCCCGGTGTACCACGGGTCTGCCACATCGCCGGGGCGGCGGGTGTGATCCATCAGCAGCGACACCTTGTGGTCGGGGTCGCCTCCCACAAACCGTGCCATGTTCCGCAGGTTGTTGTAATCCATGGCGATAAGATGATCGTAAGTCTCGTAGTCCCGCCGGGTCATCTGCCGGGCGGTCTTGCCCGCACAGGAGATGCCGTGCTCCGCCAGCTTCCGCCGGGCAGGGGGATAGATCAGGTTACCGATCTCCTCGGTGCTCGTGGCCGCCGAGGAAATTTCAAACTGCCCGGAAAGCCCCGCCTTTTCCACTAAGTCCTTCATCACAAATTCCGCCATGGGGCTGCGGCAGATATTGCCGTGGCAGACAAACAGCACCTTTTTCATCTTACTCCCCCAGCACCTCGCCCAGTGCCAGCACGGCGTTGCGAACGCACTCCGGGCAGGGGCACAGCGGTGCGCCGGTCTCCACGCCCTTCAGGTCTTTACAGATGGTAGCGCCGCACTTTTCCTGAAAGTTTTGCAGCAGTTCCTTGGAGATACGGGGCGTGCCCTTGCCGTCGGTGACGATGCCCGCCGCCATCACTGCGCCGATCAGTGCGCCGCAGGTGCTCTCCATGCAGCCCATACCGGCGGCATAGCCTGCGCCCAGCTTCATCAGGGTGTCGGCGTCCACCGGCAGCTTGTCCTCGAATGCTTTCAGCACCGCCTGTGCGCAGTTGCACTGTCCGGCGGCTTTCCATGCGGCAGCCTGCGCTGCCCGTTCTTCGATGTTCATTTTACAGTCCTCGTCTTTCTTTGATTACTTCTGGTTCACTGCATTCAGTATACCATGCTTTTTCCCAGCAGAAAAGCCTCTCACGCCAACTCTCGCTGTTCTGTGACAATACGCTTACAGGGAAGATACGTTGCGAGAAAACAGCTCCCCCAGACAAGCAAAAAAGAACGATTGTCAGTCCGATATCAGCACAGAAAGCAACCACCGGAAGCACTTTTTGTTTTTGGTTTGTGCTGTCCCACCTGGCCGGAGCAGGCACTGCGGGCGAACATTCACTGCCAGATCTCGCTGGCGCTGAACCGCATCTATACCGAGTGGTACCCCAGCAAGGGCTACACCTTCAACATTACCAACTCCACCAGCTACGACCAGTACTACGTCCACGGGCGCACGGTGTTCGAGGTGATGGTGCGCATCACGGACGACATCTTTAACACCTATCTGCGCAAGCGTGGCACGGTGAACCCCTATTATTCCGAGTATTGCGACGGCAAGTCGGTCACCTGCCCGGGGCTCAAGCAGTGGGGCACGGTGACACTGGCCAACAACGGACGCAGCGCCTTGCAGATCTTGCGCTACTACTACGGCAGCAGCATCGAGATCGTGCGCACCAAAAATATCCGCTCTATCCCGCAAAGCTACCCCGGCACGCCGCTGCGGCAGGGCAGCCGCGGCACGGCGGTTTTCACCCTGCAAAGGCAGCTGAACCGCATTACCAAGGACTATCCTTTCCTTGGCAAGCTGACGGTGGACGGCGTATTCGGCAGCCGGATGGCCGCAACGGTGCGGGCGTTCCAGAAGCAGTTCAACCTGACCGCCGACGGCGTAGTGGGGCGGCAGACATGGTACAAGATCAGCTACATCTATGTATCGGTAAAGGACCTCGCCGAGCTGACCAGCGAGGGCGAGACCTCCACTGGCACCCTGTCTGACGGCACATGGAGCGGCACGGCGCTCAGCACCGGCGCTTCCGGCAGCGCGGTGGAGCAGGTACAGTTCTGGCTGAACACACTGGCGCAGTACGACAGCGCCATTCCATCCGTAAAAGTGGACGGCGTATTCGGCACCGCCACCGCCAATGCGGTACGCGCCTTCCAACGCAAATACGGACTTACGGTGGACGGCATAGTGGGTCAGACCACTTGGAAAGAACTGTACGATGAGTTTTTGAGTATCCAGTCCGACAACGGCACCCCCAACGCCTACCCCGGCACGCCGCTGCGGGAGGGTTCCTCCGGGCAGAATGTGCGGCTGGTGCAGTTCTGGCTGAAGATCGCCCGCACCGTGTACACGAGCCTTGAAAGCGTGACCGTGGACGGAAAATTCGGCGCGGGCACAGCGGCAGCTGTGCGGCGGTTCCAGCGCTATTTCGGGCTGACAGCAGACGGGGTGGTGGGGCGCACCACATGGCAAAAGCTGTACGAGGTGTACAACGATATCGCCAACCGGCTGCTCTCCTCTTCCCTGCGCCCCGGCGAGTACCCGGGCGTACTGCGCACCGGCTCCACCGGCACGGCGGTGCGGGAGCTTCAATTCTATCTCTACCTCATGAGCGCCTACGAAAGCAGCATCCCGTCGGTAAGCATTGACGGAAAGTTTGGCGCGGACACCGAGCGCGCGGTGCGGGCGTACCAGCGGTTTGCGGGGCTTACCGTGGACGGTGTGGTGGGGCGCACCACATGGAACTCCCTCTATGGCCGCGCCAGCCAGCTGCGCTCTTCCGGCCCGGTGGTCACCTTAAAGCGTCTGCCCTACCCCGGCGCCCCACTGACGGTGGGCAGCAGCGGTGAGACCGTATTGTATTACAATCTGCTTTTGCTGCGCATCGCCTATTATTTTTCCAGCGTAGAGGCTCCGCCCCTTGCCGACCGTTATACCGAGGAAACTGCCACCGCCACCCGCAGCGCTCAGCAGCTATTAGGGCTGGAGCAGACCGGCATTGCCGATGCCGACACATGGACGGCGGTGGAAGCGCTGAGTTTGCAGCTGGCCGCTCACGCCCCGAATCCCGATAGAGACACCCCTCCCGGCACCGCTTACCCGGGACGCGCCATCGCCGAAGGCAGCGCCGGGCAGGAGGTGGGACAGGTGGAGCGCTGGCTTAACCGCCGGGCACAGCTTTCCTGCGGCGAGGACTATGTAGCCGACAACAACCGTTTTGGTGCGGCAGACGCTGCCGCCGTGCGGGCTGTCCAGCAGCAGGCGGGGCTGCAGCCGGTAAACGGCATCGTGTACCGCGAAACATGGCAAGCTTTGCAAGCCCAGTGCACCGACCCCTGCGGCAGCGAGAAGGAGGAATGAGGGATGGCACGCCTTTTGATCTATGACGCCTACGAAAACAAGGTGTACACCTACGCAAATCTGAATGAGAACGACCCCATGCCTTACAGTACCCTGACCACCCTGCGGCTGCGGGAGTTCCGGGGCAAATCGGCCAGCCCTACCCTGTGGACTACCATTGCCGCCATGGAAGCGTGGAACCTGACCCGCCGCAAATACGGCAGGGGCATCCCGGTGGGGTACGCTTTCCGCCGTATCTGGGAGGGCGGCCATGGCACCCGCAGCCAGCACTACGCAGGGGTAGCGTTTGACGTAGGGCAAAGCCTTGACCAGCGCCAGCGCACCGCTATTTACAACGCCGCCCGCGCTAGCGGCGCATGGGGCTATGTGGAGCCGCTGAGCCAGACCCCCACATGGGTGCACTTTGACCGCCGCTACGGCACCCCGGCCTGCAGCGGCACCACCGCAGGCTACCCCACCCTGCGCCGGGGCAGCCGGGGCTGCTATGTCATGGTTTTGCAGGATGCGCTTTCCACCCTTGGCTACCAGACCGGAAGCCGCATCGACGGCATCTTTGGTGCCCGCACCGAGCAGGCGCTGCGCGGCTACCAGAAGCGCACCAGCCTGCGGGTGGACGGCGTGTGCGGCTGCGACAGCTGGAAAAAGATCTCCACCGCCGTCATTGGCATCGGACGCACCAAAACCACCATTGACTAACGCCCTGCTGCAGCAATTCTTCCTGTGAAAAAGGGGTTTCGAAACGCCCGCAGGCGTTTCGAAACCCCAAATCAAAAAGTATTATTCCTTAAATCATGGCCAAAGCGCACGCGGCGGCCATTGCAAATCGTCCCACTTGTTCAAAAGGCCGTTGCGCACTAAAGCGCAACGGCCTTTTGCTTATTTTACAGCCTGTTTCAGCTGTTCCAGATCTGCGGCATCCGGGTGAGAGAGCGCCTTATCGAAGTTTTCGATCAGGGCATCCAGATTGGGGATGTGCGCAGGCTGCGCCTTCATCGCCTCGTACCGCTGCCGGACGGACACCGGCATTTTGCCCTGACACATAAAGCTGCCGATGACGGTGTTGCTGCCATCCAGCGCCTTCCGGGTGGCGGCAAGGATCTTTTCGAAGTAGGGCGCACTGCCGCCAAAGCCTGCGGTGCCGAACAGGAATACCCGCTTGTCGCGCAGCTGCTGCAAGAAATCCAGCGTGTCGGCGTCCGCCTTGCCCTTGTCCGTCCAGAAACCCACATACAGGGTATCTGCTGACAGCGCGGCAGCGTCCGGTGCGCCGAAATAGCAGCAGTCTGCCTGCGGCAGCTGCTCTCGCAAGGTCTGTGCCAGCAGTGCGGTGTTGCCGGTTTTGCTGCTGAATACGATGGCGTAACTCATTTTTACCTCCCTCAGAGCAGCGGCAAGGCTGCCGGATGCTCTTGTGCATACGTTATTTTTACGGCAGTTCCTTTGCCGGGAGAGCCTGAGATCATGGAACAGTATAGTACAGTGCCCTGCCAAAATCAAGGGTCAACGATATTCTCGCCTTTCCCGGCCAGAAAGCTGCGCAGGTTGCCGGTGGTGATGTCCATCAGCCGCTGCAAGGCTTCCTTGGTAGTCCACGCGATGTGCGGGGTAAGCACCGCGCCCGGCAGGCCGCGCAGACGGCTTTGGGGCGGCAGCGGCTCAGTGGCAAAGGCATCGGCGCCGTAAAAGGCAAGCTTCCCGCTTTCCAGCGCATCAGCCACAGCTTCTTCGTCCACCAGTGCGCCCCGGGCAGTGTTCAGCAGAATGGCACCGGGCTTCATTTTTGCAAGGGCTTCCCGGCTGACCAACCCGCGGGTGGCGGGGGTGGCCGGGCAGTGCAGGCTGAGCACATCGCTGCGGGCAAGCAGGGTGTCAAAGTCCACAAACTCCACCCCATCGGCGGCGTACTCCGGGCGCACCGTGCGGGTGCACACCAGCACCTCCATGCCAAAGGCCTTTGCAATGCGGGCGGTCTGGCGGCCGATACTGCCGTAGCCGTAGATGCCAAAGGTCTTGCCCAGCAGCTCCACCTGCGGCAGCAGACCGTACTCTGCCGGGATGCCCAGCTGCCAGTATCCGGCCTTTACTGCCCGGTCGTACCGCTGGGCGCACTGGCAGATGGCCAGCAGCAGACTGAAGGTCATCTGCGCTACACTGTAAGTAGAATAGCCCGGCACGTTGGCTACTGCCACCCCATGGCGGCGGCAGGCATCAAGGTCGATATTATCCGTACCGGTGGCGATGATGCCCACCCACTTGAGGTTCGGGCACTGCGCCAGCACTGCTTCGTCAATGCGGCACTTGTTGATGAGCACCAGCTCTGCATCCCCGATGCGGGGTGCAATATCGGCGTAGTCGGTGCGCACATAGCTGGTGGTGTCCGGCACCAGTGCCTTTACCCCGGACCAGTCCAAGTCCCCTTTTTCCATCACATAACTTTCCAGAATCACTGCCTTCATAATTTCTCATTCCCTCTCTGGTTTACGTTATTCCGTTTCTTTCAGCGGATAGAGCGCCAGTGCAAGACTGCCGCCGTAGGGGCGGCTGTCCAGTGCAGCATAGCCCTTTGCCAGCAGCAGCGCCAGCTGTACCCTGTTCTCCAGCGGCACCCACACCGGCGCGGTGCGGGCGGGTACACAGCCGGTGCGCAGCAAAAAGCAGGGCGCAAGGCTTTCCAGCGGGCGCAGCGCCCGCAGCCCGAAGCCCTGCCGGAAATACAGCGGAAGCAGCGCTGCCGCCGTTTCGGTGCACTCTACCACCGCCCATGCCGTGCCCTCCTTGCGGCGCAGCCAGTCTGCCCGGGCTGCGGCAATTTCCACCAGTCTGGTGGGCAGCTCCTCGCCGGTACGCACCAGCGGGGTGAGCAGACAGCCGCCCTCCAGCTGCCTGCGTCCCAGCCAGCTGCGCAGTGCCGCTGCGGCGGCGGTATCGGCGGTGAGGGGCAGCACCAGCAGCGCCGTCCCGGCTGTGCCCCACGCCTCGCCTGCAGTCAGCATCCGCAGCACCTCGGAGCGGGGGCGGTAAAACCCCGCCCCGCCGCAGCGCACCAATGTAAAAAATTCCTCGGCGGAAAGCCGCCGTACCTGCCGCTGACGCGGCGGGTCGCATACCTGGATCATTTGCAGTTCCTCCGTTCTGTCGTTCTTTCCATCAGCATACGGAAAACTGCGTGCGAATCGGCGCGAAACAGCGCGCCTTACAGTGCAAAAATCAGTCCAGCGAGACGTCCTCGCTCAGCACCTGCCCGATGGGCTTTGCGATGCACAGGTCGGCAGAGGCATCCGCTCCGGTGGGCTGCATATTGATGACCACCAAATTATCGCCCCGGAAATACCGGATGAGCCCGGCGGCGGGGTACACCACCAGACTGGTGCCGCCAATGATGAGGGTATCGGCATGACGGATGGCATCCACCGCGCCGGACAACACCTCCTCGTCCAAGCCCTCTTCGTAAAGCACCACGTCCGGCTTTACGATGCCGCCGCACTCGGTGCAGCGGGGCACGCCGGTGCTGTTTGCGATGAAATCCACATCATAGAACTTGCCGCAGCGGGTGCAGTGGTTGCGCAAGGTGCTGCCGTGCAGCTCGTACACCGTTTTGCTGCCCGCCGCCTGATGCAGGCCGTCAATGTTCTGGGTGACCACGGCCCGCAGCTTGCCCTGCTGTTCCAGCTTTGCCAGCCGCAGATGGGCAGCGTTGGGTTTTGCTCCCTTTACGATCAGCTTGTCGCGGTAAAAACGGTAAAACTCTTCCGGGTTTTCCTCCCAGAAGGTATGGCTGAGGATGGTTTCGGGCGGGTAGTCGTATTTCTGGTGGTACAGCCCGTCCACGCTGCGGAAATCCGGGATGCCGCTTTCCGTAGAAACCCCCGCGCCGCCGAAAAAGACGATGCTGCTGCTTTTTGCAATGATGTCTTCCAGTGCCTTGACCATAGTTGAAACGCCCCTTTCCTCATGGAAGCTTTTGTGTTAAGATAATACCAGTATAGCACATTCTTACAGGAAAGGAAGAGGCCGGTTTTGAACGTCTGGTACATCAACAGCATCCTTGGAGCCATCTGTTTAGAGGAGGAAAACGACGCGCTGTGCGGGGTACATTTTTGCCCGGACGGTGCGCCGGAGCTGGAACCTCTGCCACGCAGGGTGGTGGAAACGCCCTTGTTACAGGAAGCCGAGGAGCAGCTGAACGAATATTTTGCCGGGGTGCGCCGGGAGTTCGACCTGCCGCTGGCGGCAAAGGGCACGCCCTTTCAGCAGGCGGTATGGGCGCAGCTGCGCAAGATCCCCTACGGGGAGGTGCGCACCTACGGGCAATTGGCGGCGGCGCTGGGCAAACCCAAGGCAAGCCGCGCCGTAGGCAGCGCCTGCCACCGCAACCCGCTGTGCATCGTGGTGCCCTGCCACCGGGTCATTGGCGCAGACGGCAGCCTGACCGGCTACGCCGAAGGGCTGGACATCAAGGAATATCTGCTGGAATTGGAGCGATTTTAAGCAATTTATTATAGGATAACAGCACGCCTGCGGGCGTTCCGTTATCCCACTTTCAAAGTCACAAAAGAAAAAAGGCTGCTGCGCATCGTTTTGCACAGCAGCCTTTGGTGTTTTATGCAGTTTTAAAAGCCCGTGGGCGGGACGTAATAGCTTGGGATAGACCCGCTTCTGGGCGTACCTGCGGCCTGCTGGCGCAGCGCCGAGCGGGTGACCTCTGCCCAGGAATACTGGGTCATATACTCGCCCCGGTAGGAGTTAAAAGCTGAGCGGTCTCCCCGCAGGAAGTTATAATAATCGCAGTCCACCTTGCTGGTATCCAGCGCCAATGTGCTGCGGCCGCGTACCAGCAGTCCGTTGACCCCTGCATCCTCCAGCGTATGGCTGAGGTCAAAGATCAAGTTGCGCAGGTGGCTGTGCAGCGAAGCAGTGTCGGGCTTATCTTCCCACAGAACAGCCAGCATCTCGCCGTTGGTACAGGTGGCACCGTTGCGGTCCACAAGGTAGGCCAGCAGCTCCTTGCTCTTGCTGCGCTTGAAGGAGAGCGGACGCCCACCCACAAAGATCTCAAAGTTGCCGAAGCACTGAATCTTGATGCCCACAGGTGCCGTTTCCGGCGGGTAACGCAGGTTTTCCAGCACATTGCGCACATCGGCCTCGTTGGCGGGCTTGAGCAGAAAACCGCTGACGAAGATCTGCAATGCTTCCAGTGCATACTCCGGGTGCTCGGTGACCACGATGAGGTTGCAGCGGGGCTGCAATTTCTGGATCATGCGGGCAAGGGCAAGGCCATTCATACCCGGCATTTCCAGGTTCAAAAAGGCAGCATCCATCGGGCCCTGCCGCATCCACGTCAGGGCATCGTCAGTCGTCATGGCGCTGATATAATCACAGTCCGGTGCCACCCGGCACAGGATACGGATCAGCGAATTGATCGCAAGCTGACCGTCATCCACAACCAGTATTTTCATAGCTTCACCCCCTGTCTGCTTACGCAAAACAATTCCCCGCTGTTAGTTTAGCACGCCGCAAACTTTTAGGCAAGTTATTTTCTGGAAAAATCCAAAAAAGAAACGTTTTCGGCCAGATATTTGTCCATCTTCTCCTATATTTTCAAGACTTTTTTGCGACTTTGGTCGCTTTTTTCGACGAAACACCGGAGCATTGCGCGCTCAATTGATATATCAAATCAGCGCTCATTTGTCCCCGCTTCCCGCCGGAAAGCACGGCTTTTCCCCGACAAACACAAGGCCGCTGCACCGGTCTTGTGCAGCGGCCTTGTGAATAATTTGCGTTTGGCGTGCTCTGCGGCGCGCTCCAAACGTTTTTTCACGGGTGCTTCAATGGAGATCCAACTCCGGCGGGACATCCAACTGGTCGGAGACATATTTCCCGTTCTTTTTGCGCTGACGCACGCACTCGGTAAGCAGATATTCGATCTGCCCGTTCACCGAGCGGAAGTCATCCTCTGCCCAAGCGGCAAGGGCATCGTAGAGTTTAGCATTCAGGCGCAGGGGCACCTGTTTTTTCGGCTCTGCCATATCAGTACAGGCTGCCGCTGTTCACGATGGGCTGGGCATCCCGGTTGCCGCACAGCACCACCAGCAGATTGGACACCATTGCCGCCTTGCGTTCATCGTCCAGTTCCACTACCTTGTTCTCGTTCAGACGATCCAGCGCCATTTCCACCATGCCCACAGCGCCGTCCACGATCATCTTGCGGGCGTCAATGATGGCACTGGCCTGCTGGCGCTGCAGCATGACCGCTGCGATCTCCGGTGCATAGGCCAGATAGGTGATGCGGGCCTCCACCACTTCGATACCTGCCTCTGCCACGTTCTTCTGGATCTCGTCCCGGATGCGGGCTGCCACCACCTCGGAGGAGCCGCGCAGGCTGCCCTCGTCGGCCACGCCGTCGCCGGTGGTGTCCACGTTGGGAGAAACATCATAGGGGTACACCCGCACTACGTTGCGCAGGGCGCTGTCGCACTGCAGGGAGAGGTATTCCTTGTAGTTATCCACGTTGAACACAGCCTTGGCGGTATCGGTCACGCGCCAGATGACCGCAATGCCGATCTCCACCGGGTTGCCCAGACAATCGTTGATCTTCTGGCGGGAGTTGTTCAGGGTCATCATCTTGAGCGAGATCTTTTTGCTCATGGACTCGACGCTCATCTGAGCATTCTGGCCGTTATTGCCAAACAGCGCAGCCACGCTGTTTTCCTTGCTGTTCACGTCTCCGCTCTGGCTCAGACGGGTACCGGCGGCGGGGTTGACGGCGGTGCAGAAGGGGTTCACCCAGTAAAAGCCCTGTCCCTTCAGGGTGCCGATGTAATCGCCAAACAGGGTGAGTACCAACGCCTCCTGCGGCTTTAACACCTTGAGGCCGCAGAACAGGAAGATGCCTGCGATCCAATACGCAATGGACAAAATCAGCAGCGGAATGCCCAGAAACAGCCGGTGCGGCCGATCTGCATTGAGCAGCGTGATACAGAAAATGAACAGGGCGATAGCCACCACATAGCCCAGCAGGGTGAGCAGCAACATAGCCATACCGTTTTTGCGGGTATTCAAAATTTTCTCTTCCATAACAAGTCCCTCCTTATCAGGGTCGGAAGCATTTCTTTCTGATATCAAAATCATATCACTTTATAAAATGCCTGTCAAGTACTTCCAACAAAAAATCCCCGCCTGCCCGGGTAAAGCGGGCAAAGCGGGGTCAAGCATTATGTGTGCGCCGGGCAGACAGGGTTTCAGACGTCTGCCTGCGCTTCTCCCCCAATCAGCACCACGGCAACATCATTGACGTTAGTACCGGTAGCACCGGTGATGATAAGCCCCTCCACTGCCTGCAAGGCGTGGTAGGCATCGTTGTTTTGCAGGGTGTCGAACACGTTCCAGCCCTTTGCCGTCAGTGCGGCGGCGGTGTCGCCGTCCGCATAGCCCCCGGCGGCATCGGTGGGGCCGTCGGTGCCGTCACTGCCCACCGAGAACACCGCCGCGTTTTGTCCGTCCAGTGCCGTGGCTGCGGCCAGCGCCAGCTCCTGATTGCGTCCGCCCAGCCCCTTGCCGGTCAGGTGCACCACCGTTTCGCCGCCCGCGATAAAGGCCAGCTTTTTTCCCTGCCCCGCATGGGTGCGGGCGATGGCACCCAGAAAGCTGCCTGCCTCCCGCGCCTCGCAGCAGAGCCGGTCGGTGAGGAGCAGCGGCGCATAGCCCAGCTCCCGGCAGGCTTTAGCGGCAGCGGTGCACAGCTCCCGGACGCTGCCGGTGATCTGCGTGGTCACATTGTCAAGGGCTTTCGGCGTTTCCTGCGCCAGCAGCGCCTTCGCCTGTTCCGACAGGTTCAGGCGGTATTTTTCCGCAATGGCAAAAGCCTGCGCACAGGTGGAGCTATCCGGCACCGCCGGGCCGCTGGCAATCATATCCAGCGGGTCGCCCAGAATATCGCTGAGCACGATGCTGAACACTCTTGCGGGCGCGCAGTGCTGCGCGAACCGCCCGCCCTTGACCCCGGACAACCGCTTGCGGATGGTGTTCATCTCCACGATATCGGCTCCGCTGGCAAGGAGCTGATTGGTAATGTCCTGCAATTCCCCGCCGGAGACAAGCGGCTTTTCAAACAGGGCGCTGCCGCCGCCGGAAAGCAGAAACAGCACCGTATCCTCTGCGGTCAGTCCCTGCACCAGCGCTAAAGCTTTTTCGGTGGCTGCAAAGCTGTTGTCATCTGGCACGGGATGGCCCGCCTCATAACAGCTTATGCCGGGGATTTCGCCCTTCACATGGCCGTACTTGGTCACTACCACGCCGCCGTCCACGCGCCCTAGTGCCTCCACGGCGGCGTGTGCCATCTGCCATGCGGCCTTGCCCGCCGCCACCAGCAGCACCCTGCCGCCCCTCGGCTGAAAGTTTTCCAGCGCGCGGCACACCGCTTTATCCGGCAGCACCGCCTGAATGCTGGAGCGAATGATTTCATCTGCATCCCGCCGCAATGTGGTATTCATAATATGTCTCTCCTTACAGAATCTGCCCGAACTCTGCGGCACATTCCATCAGCAGCCGCAAGGTTCTGTTATTTTTTGATAAATGCAAGTCTGCTTTCCGAAGAAAACAAATAATCCGAACCCATCTCCTATCGGAAACAAGTTCGGATTATTTTTGTTTGGTCCGAGTGGCGAGAATCGAACTCACGGCCTCTTGAACCCCATTGTGCTTCTCTCGAAAACACAATGTATAATCCGATACCGCCTAGACTCAGTATCGTTAAATTTCAAATGCATTATACCATTCTGTTTCATTGGATGTCAAGACGTTTCATTCCTTTTGTGGTCAAATTGTGGTCAAACGAACCTGACAAATGACCTTTCTCCCCCGGCTAAGTTACATCGCGCAATTTCGATTTTCATCAATCGAAGTTGCGCTTTTTGTTTGCACGAATTATCTATTCGGAAAAAACGGAAAATTTTTGTTCCAACTTGGGTATACTCCTGTTGTGTCCGACATGAAGAAAATCGTTCAGAGAACTGTTGCATTGTCTTTCCCCAAATGGACGTTAGCCGTATGGGATATGGATACTGCAACATTATATATGGTCAAATACGACAGAAGTCATTGATTTTCTTTGTTTATTTGTGATACCATTCGTTATAAAACCGATGGCGTTGCTCTCTTCGCTTATGGTTGAGACTCCGGCACTCAAAGAAACTTTCCGAAAAACACAACGAGGTGACCATTTTTGAAACGTCGAACTTTTCTTGTCTGCACCGCTGCACTTTTTTGCGGTGCGTTTCTGGCAGTGGGCTGCACTCAAAAAACTTCTCAGCCCGTCCTTCAGCAAATCGAATACTCCAATTTGGCAGATTCGGATACACAGGATCTTCTTTCCAAACTTTTGCAGGATGCCGGCGTATCCGACCTACGGATACAGACCTTCTTTGATCATGTGCAAAAGTTCAACAATGTTGTGGACCCGGCATGGCTCACCACAGGGTTTGAAAACGCCAAGCCTTTGGATCTGAAATACGATCCTTATTCCATGCAGGACGCATGGACAGAAAAATACGATACCTTCCCCGGCTGGAACTGTCGGATCACCGCTTGTGGGCTGTTCGGTGATTTTATCACCGTCACGGGCAAGGCAGACCTTGACTCAGCCGAGGACACCCTGTTTATGGACTATGAAACACTGGATTCTGACCCGGAATCCCTTTGCGGCGACGAACGGCAAAAGTTTGATGCGCTGTTCGCCCCGGTTAAAACCACTAATACGACCGATATTCCTACCCATTTGAAAACGATTCAGCAGGAATGGAAGAAACGCGGTCTCTCCTTCGTAGAAGATGATAAGATCCGTCTCGTCTCCGTAGTCCTGCACGATCAGTTCTCTGAAACGGACAATTCTCTTATGATCGGTCATGTCGGCGTTATGCTTCCCACATCGGATGCAGTATATTTCGTTGAAAAGGTCGCTTTTCAGGAGCCGTATCGCTTGTTGAAGTTCAAAAATCGAATCGAGTTGAGCGATTATCTGATGCTGAAATACGACAACTCGTGGGGACAGGATACCGCCCACACCTTTATTATGGAAAATTCAGACCTGATGGACGGCTGGCGCATTCTTGACGAACAGGAAAATGCAAGCTAAAAGTATCCAATTCGCTGAGAGCCGTTCGGTCTGACAGACCATTCGCCCTCTGATATCAAAAAGACGCTGCCGCCTCTCACCCAGAGGCGGCAGCGTCCTTTTGGTATCGGAATGTTTGGTTCGCAGGGGAACTCCGGGCTTATGACAGGGTATGTATAATGTGCAGAGCCATATCAGCATTTTCTTTGTCCACAAACACCTCTGTGACATACCTCGGTTTTATGCCGAGAGTTCCAATTCTCGCTTGGTCAAATGTGTTATGCCAATCAGTCGTTATTGGCCTGCCCAATATTATAATTAGTAGCACCGCTATTACCGCAAACATTAACACAATTTTTCTTGCTCTCATCCGAAACGTTCCTTTTTAGATTTATTTCTCATTTCGGGACTTTTTAATTTTGTAATTCACAATCCGACTTGCAAGATAAATTATCCAAAAAGTAAGGATATAATTGTTAGTTATAAACTTTGTAAAGGTCGCTTGTTCCCCTAATCTTATTTCAACAAAGAAAAATATCAAATACTGTACAACTAGCATACTACCAACGTCTACTACCAGTTTTTTCACTATCTTCGGCTCCTTTCTATAAACCCTTTTATCCAGATAACGCAGCAAATCACTGGTTTGTTGCAAGATTTTCTGTTTTTATCTATCTTAACAAAAAATCGCCTAGGTGTTTGTGCTTTCCGCCCCAATTGGCGTGAAACAGCGGCTCAATCCAGCAGCCTGCGCCGCACTCTGCAAGCATTTCTTTCAAAAACTGCTCCCGTTTTGCGTGTTCGGAAGAGCGGGTATGATTATAAGCATACAGCCGCTCCATGCAAAGTTCCTGCTCTGCCATGATGGATTCATCCGTTGGGTCGTAGACTTGTTGGCTGTGGATCGTATTTTTATCGGCATGGTTCTACTCTCCTTATTTATAAGGAATCTTTCTCATTTTTCAGTAGATTCTTCCAGATTCTTTCGGTACTGTGCCGGACTGACACCATACTCTTTCTTGAATACCCGGCTAAAATAGAGTGGGTTATCATACCCTACGATCTCTGCAATTTCTCCAATATTGTATTCGGTGTTCTCCAATAAGCTTTGTGCATTTACCATCCGAAGGGACAGGATGTATTGTGCAGGGCTTATTTTCATGTACTGCTTAAAATTACGGATAAACCAGTTCGTACTGATATGCAGCGATTCTGCGTAATCGTCCACACTGACCTTTGTATTATAATTCTCGTTAAAGTAGGCAACGGCGGCTTCGATTTCTTCGGGGATGCTTGTAGTTGTTTTCTCGCCTTCCTGCTGTTGTCTGCTTACTAAAAGCAGAATGATGTTGAAGAGAGAAGCAATATAGTCTTCATAGCCATAAAATTATAAAAGGTAAATGAGGAAATACTATGGCTGCATTTGATTTTGCAAAAGTAAAAGACCCCACCTTTTTCAAGGAAAACGTGCTGAATGCTCATGCAGGTTTTCGTACTTACGCTTCCCGCGAAGAATATCTGGCAGGAGAATCTTCGCTTGCGCTGAAGCTGGACGGTATCTGGAAATTCGCCTACGCAAAGAACTACACCAGTGCCATCCCCGGCTTTGAAAAGACGGATTACGATTGCAGCGGCTGGGATGACATTCATGTTCCGGCACACATCCAGATGGAGGGCTACGACATTCCCCAGTACGCGAATGTTCAGTATCCGTGGGATGGCCGTGAAGAAGTACAGCCGGGTGAGATTCCCCAGCGTTTCAATCCGGTGGCAAGCTATGTAAAATACTTCGAGCTGCCGGAATCCATACAGCAAACACAACGGGCGGCTCTGGTAACAGAGCTGCCCGTTGTGTTCGTTTATGAAAAGGAGAACTTAGATCTCATACCACTTGATCTCGTTGGCATCCAGATGCAGAGCAAAGCTGCTGCCGTCTGTGGTGTAAACGGTGGTGTCCTGCGGCTCGTACGTGTTGTTCACCACACAATACTTGCCGTTCTTGACGTAGGCGTGAACTTCTACATTATAATTGGAGCTGAACCATGTATGCAGTTCCTCCTCGCTGTGGGCACTCCACAGGATAGCGCGGTAAAGGGTGCGGCTGTTGGCAAAACTGTAAGGCACACCGCTGATGTACACGGCACGACCCTTGCCGAAGTCGTGTGCCGCCATCTGCACTTCTTTGTTTCGCTGCACCAGCACTTCGGTGCCCTCAAGGGCGTAGATGTTCTTTTTGCCCTCGCCAAAGTCCACGGGTTGGTCGGCGTCCTGCAGAATGAAATGGTCCGGATGTTCTTCCCAGTTGTACTTGTCGTAGTTGAGGGTGAAGCCGTTTTCCTCCTCCACGCCCAGCACGCTGGCAAGCTGGAGAATGTGGCCCTGATACGGGTGACCGGAAGGCTCACCCACGCCGATAAAGCCGCCGCCGTTCCAGACGAACTTTCGGATAGCGGAGGAGATCTCCGGGTCTTCCCACCAGATGCCGCCGGTGTGTGCGGTGTCGGCATCGCCGACATTGATAATGACATCCAACGAATCCAGCAGATGCGGGTCGTTCTTGATATCCTCAAAGCTGATAAACTTCACATCAAAGGGCGCACCGGACAGCATCTCAATGACACCGGCATAGCTATAGTTCTGCTTGTAATAGAGGGCGTGATGCACCATGTGACAGCCCCAAGCCCGCATTTTGCCCCAACAGTTCAGCACGGCCACTCGCTTGACACAGTAGGGTGTGGTGCCCTTGATGTTCTCGTACAGTTCGCGGAACTCGTTGCAGACGCTCTCCACGTAGTCCACGAACTCCGGGAACTGCAAGGCCAGTTTCAGATAGCCGCCATAGCCGATGCGGTCGATGGGCTTGCGCAGGATAGCGCGGCGGGCTGTAACCCAGTTCTCCTTGGCTTCCCGCACCGGGTCGCCGCCCTCGTGGAAGGTGTCGGGGAAGAAGTACGGCAGGAAACGGCCCTCGGTGTACTTCACGCCCTCAATGTCAGAGATCAGGCGCAGGGTGGAGCCGTTGCCCACGCTGCCCACTACGGCATCCAGTCCGATAGTCTTGAACTCCGGCATGAAAGGTTCGGTGCCGATCCAGTGATCGCCGAGGAACATCATGGCTTCGCAGCCGCACTCATGGGTGATGTCCACCATCTCTTTGGCAAGCTTTGCCACCTCGCGGCGCTGGAAGGCCTGAAAATCCCGGAATTCCTTGCTGGGCACCCGGTACTGGTTGTTATAGTAGCCTTGATCGATGATGTACTCCGGGCGGAACTTGTAGCCCACTTCCTGCTCAAACTGGTTGAGGATATAAGGGCTGACCGAAGCAGAGTATCCATACCAGTCCACGAACTTCTCCCGCTTCAGCTCGTCGAAGATCAGGGTGAACTGGTGGAAGAAGGTGGTGTAGCGGATGACGTTAACATAGGGGTGCTCTGCAATGAACTTGCGCAGGCGCTCCATGGAATACTTGTGGGTCTTGGGCTGACGCACGTCAAAGGTGATCTGGTGCTCAAAATTCGTCCAGCCGTTGGTGGTAGCGTTGTACATATGCACCGGGTCCCAGATGAGGTAAGCCAGAAAACTGACGGTATACTCATGGAACGGCACGGCCTGTACGGTCACACTGCCGTCGGCGTAGCTCCACTGCTCCGGCGGCACGGGCTGACCGGTGGTTCGATCCATGACCTCCCACCAGCGGGTGATGTCGTCGTTGGTGTTCACCTGCATCAGCTCCGGGCTGATGCCCTTCATCAGCGGGATGGTCACGGTGTCGCCGGGGGCGGTGTAAAAGCCGGTCATGATGTAGCACTGCTGTACCTCGTCCGGGTTTGCCTTTGCCCATGCGTTGTCCTTGCGGGTGGTATAGTAGGTGGAGTAGATCTTGGCGTCCGCATCCTTGAGCTGCTGCGGGAAGTCGGTGCCGTCGCAGTCGCGGATGGCATCAGCACCCCACTTTTTTAAGATCTCCAGCGTTTCGGGCACAACGTCCAAGTCTGTGGGAATGGTGACCCGGCCGGTCTTTCTCATTTTGTCCATAGGGATTCTCCTTTACCTCTCTCTTATCCTTAATCCTGATAGGTCGCATTATAAATGGCCAGAACAGCCAGCAGCAGCGCTACGCCCACCAGCATGATGCCAAGCCCTGCCAGCTGTCCGGTCATTTTCCAGCCGGACACCACCAGCACCAGTGCCAGCACGAACAGCACCAGCATCAGTACCATGCGCAGGGCGGGATGGTTTTTCCAGTATGCTTTCATCGTTTGTCACCTTAACCTTTCAGGCCGCCCACGGTCATGCCCTGCGTCAGCTGCCGCTGCACGCAGATGTACAAAATCAGGGTGGGCAGCATTACCAGCACAAGACCTGCGTACATGGTGCCGTACTGGGCGGCGCTCTGCTGCGCCTGCATCAGGTTCAAAAGACCGACCGGCAGGGTGCGGGGTGCCTTGGTGGAGCTCATCAGGGTCATGGAGATGATATACTCGTTCCAGAAGGACAGGAAGTTGAACAGGATAATGGTGATGATGGAGGGCTTTGCCATGGGGAAGATGATGCGGGTCATGGTGGAGAAGTAGCTTGCACCGTCGATATAGGCGGCCTCCTCAAAATCGTGGGGCAGGGTGGCAAAGTAGCCCGACAGCAGGTAGATGGTAAAGGGCAGGGCCGTGGCAGCATACACCACTGCCAGCACCACCAGATTGTTCAGCAGAAAACTGCTGCCAAAGTGGTTTTTCAGCCACACATCGCCGTCCCGCAGCATCAAAAAAATGGGCACCACGATGTAGTTCACGTTGATGAACAGACCCGCCATGAACAGGGTGTTCAGTACCTTGCGCGCCTTGAAGTGGAAGCGGGACAGGCAGTAGGCGGCGGGCAGGGCAACGACCAGCAGCAGCGCCAGCGCCAGCGCGGTGACGATGACCGAGTTGAGCATATATTCGCCCATTTTCGCGCCGTTCCATGCGTTGACGAAGTTCTGCCAGTAGAACCCGGCGGGCAGCGCCCAGGGGTTGCCGTAGAACTCTGCATTCTGCTTGATGGAGGCCATGAACACCCATGCCACCGGCACGATGATGGTAACGGCCAGCAGAACCAGCACAAAATAGATGAAAAACTTGTACAGACCTTCCGCAGAGCGGGAAGATTTTTCGGTGGTATTCTGCATCTTCTTCCCTCCTTAAAATTCCAGCGTATCGCGGTTGGTGACCTTGTTGACACAGGCGGACAGGGCAAACGAGAACAGGAAGATTACCACGCCGATGGCCATACTGTAACCATACAGGCCAGCGTCTTTCTGGCTGTACATATAGCTCAGCGCCACATCCGATGCGCCGTTGGGCCCGCCGCTGGTCATGGCCTTGACGAAGAGGAAGGCCATGTTGATGGTGGAGATGATGAAGAAGGTCAAGGTGGTGCGGATATTCGTCCAGATGAGGGGGATGGTGATCTGGAAGAACTGGGTCAGCCGCCCGGCACCGTCCAGATTGGCGCTCTCGTACAGGCTGATGGGCACGGCAGACATGGAGGCCATGTACATGACCATGTAGTAGCCGATGGCCTGCCACACCATGGCAATGATGATGGAGGGGATGACCAGTTTTTCGCCCTTCCACAGGATGGGGTCGCTCATGCTGCGGAACAGGCCGATGATGCTGTTCAGCATGCCGTTTTCCGGCTTATAGATGGCAGAGAAGATGCCGGAGATGACGACCACCGACAGGATGTTGGGGATGTAGAAGATGATGCGGAAAAAGTTCTGGCCTTTGATCTTCTCCCGGGTGAGGATGGCGGCAAATACCAGTGCAAAGGCGAAGGTGATCAGGGTGACCGTTACCACCAGCAGGATCATATTCTGCATGGAGCGGATGAACTGGGCGTCCCGCAGCAGATGCTGGAAGTTTTTAAGTCCCACAAAGGTCTCGTTGGGAGAATAGGCACCCCGCTCATACAAACTCATGCGGAACACGTTGAGAGTGGGCAGGATCATAAAGAGGAAAAACAGGATGGTAGCCGGTGCCACACAGAGGAACACGAACCGCTTGCGGCTTTTGTCAGTTCTCATAAGGGTCAGACCGCTCCTTTCTTTGTTATGGTAGAGCTCTAAAAAAGCGGAGGCGGTAAAAACCGCCCCCGCTGGGCAGGGCTCAATTACTCGATGATGTTGGCGCGCATCTGGTCGCTGGCGGACTTGATGCCGTCGATCCACTGCTGCTCGGTCATGCTGCCGGACACCAGAGAGTTGACAGGGTCAAAGAACACGGTGCGCACTTCCACGCCGGGGATGGCGCTGAAGGCTGCAAAGTTGCCCATGGCGGCCTTTGCACCGTTGTCGTAGATGGAGTAGAACATCTTGTTGTCGCCTTCCAGACTGTCGGCGATGCCCAGCACAGGCTGGATCGCGCCGCTCTCGGCAAACAGCTTGCAGGCTTCGTCGCTGTACAGGTAAGCCACGAACTGCTTGGCGGCATCCTGATGCTCGGCACCGGCGGGGATCCATGCCTGCTCGAACCAGGTGTAGCTGTAACCATCGCCGCCGTCCTTGACAGCGGGCAGGGCGGTCATGCCCCACTCAAAGCCGTCTGCACGGGGAGCCTCAGCCATCTCGCCCACGATCCAGGTGCCGTTGGGCATGAACAGGGCCTTGTTGTCCAGCACCAGCTGCTGGTTCTGGGTAAAGTCCTGATCGTTGGCCTGTGCGGGGGTGATGGGGTTGGTGTAGGAAGCCAGCTTTGCCACGATATCAAAGCAGGTCTTTGCCTCGGGGGTGTCCCAGATGCCCTCAGTGTAGTGGGTGGCCTTGTTGAAGAACTCCGGGCCGCCGGCAGCGTACATCAGCGCATAGAAGAAGGCGTCGAAATAGCCGGTGGTGGGGTAGGTGAACAGGTAGGTGCCCTCAGCGGCAGCCTTATCACCCAGTGCCCACATCTCGTCCCAGGTCTTGGGCACGTCCCAGCCTTTTTCCTTCAGGAAACCGGCGTTGTAGAACAGGCCGCAGGGGCTGTAGAACATGGGAGCCAGATAGGTCTTGCCGTCGCCATAGGGGTTGGTCAGGGAGGTGTCGGTAAAGCCGCCGGCGATCTTCTCGCTCACCTTCTTGCTCTCGCCGGGCACGGTCATGCTCAGCACATCGGTGATGTCGGCGATCAAGTTGCCCTTGATGAACTGCTCGGTCAGAGCAGCTTCACGGCCGGTAGCCAGATGGACCACGTCGGGGTAGTCGCCGCCCTGCATAGAGGGGCCGATGACGTCCTCCAGCTTTTTGTCGGTGGTCAGGTCCACCTTGATGCCGGTTTGGGCGGTAAAGGCCTCGGCGACCTTCTTCCACATCTCAGAGCCGTAGCCGGTCTCAATGGCAGCAACCTTGATGGTGACATCCGCAGCCACTGCGGAAGAAGCAGCGGCAGAAGATGCCGTGCTGGACGCGGTGGAGCTGGCAGCACCACCACAGGCAGCCAGGCTCAGTGCAGCGGCACCCACGCCAGCTGCTTTCAGAAAATTGCGACGAGAAATGCGTTTCATAGTGTATCCTCCATCATAAAATTCCGTTCAAAACACAGCCGGGGCAAACAGGCTTCGTCCGAGAGGGCTGTGGTTTTTTCTGGTTCCAATATAGAGGTTTTTACGGTTCGCAACAAGGTCTTTGTTGTTTCATTTTTTAGAAATATTGCTTTTTGGAAAATTCTTTCAGCGAAAGCACTAAAATTGGTCGGATTGTTTTGGAACATTTCCCCATCTGTAACTAATTTGACATATTTTTGCATACTATCAAAGGCAAAAGTATTGATCCCATCCAAAAATCAGGGCTTGCATTTTTTCTTCATTGCCTCTATAATAAGAAAAAACGTACGAAGCGGCGCATCGTTTTTAGGCTCGTATTTTTAGTATTTTGCTTTTATTTTTATGTTTTTTGCTCTTCGCCTTAAAAGGAGCCATTTATGAGTACCGAGCGATTTGATATCCGCCATGCTCCCGCTCCACGGGAATCCTTCCGGCTGCTGTACATCAGCAAAAGCAAATTTGGCGGCGATTGGAACAGCACTGCCCACACCCATTCCTGCACAGAGCTGTTCTACTGTCTGAGCGGAGAAGGTCAGTTTTATTTAAGCGGTCAGCTTTATCCGGTCAAACCGGATGATATGATTATCGTCAATCCGCAGGTAGAGCATACCGAGTTGAGCCTGAATGCTTCACCGCTGGAATACATTGTACTGGGCGTTGCTGGCATCGAGATCTTATTTGGAAAATCAGATTCTTCCTACGCCATATTCAACTGCCGGGAAAATCGGGAGCGGATGGTGACGCTGCTCCATATGCTGCTGGCCGAAGCAGACCGCAGTCTGGACGGCTGCGAAACGGTCTGTCAGGATCTGCTGGAAGTGCTGCTCATCTGGCTGGTGCGGTGTACCACGCTTTCTTTGCAGGTAGAAGAAACGCCCCGCTCCGACAGCCGGGAGTGTGTGGAGATCAAGCGGTATCTGGACAGCAACTACCGCGAAGATATCTCGCTGGATATCCTTGCTGAAATCGCCCACATCAACAAATACTATCTGGCCCATACCTTCCAAAAAGAGTATGGCATCTCTCCTATCACCTATCTGAACCGCCGCCGCATTGAGGAAAGCAAATATATGCTGGGCAACACCGGTTACAGTCTGGCGCAGATCAGCGAGTTGATGGGCTTTTCCTCTCCCAGCTATTTTTCCCAATGCTTCCGCAAGGCGGAAGGCTTGACCCCCAATGAATACCGCCGTCAGGTGCGGCAGGGACAACGCCCTGCCCCGTCAAAACGGCATGAAGTATAACGAAAACGAGGAATTTATGATGAAATCCGTTACCCTTTCTCTGCTCCAGTCTGCTGCAAATGCCTTTGATTTTGGCGGGCCTGTGCTCTGCGATGCTCACCACTATGGTGAGGGGCATATCAACGACACCTTTGTGGTCTGGCGGGAAGATCATTCCAAACGCTTTATTTTGCAGCGCATCAACACAGATACCTTTACTAACCCGGTGGGCCTGATGGAGAATATCTGCGGCGTGACCCGGCATCTGCGGGCGAAAATTCTTGCCGAGGGCGGCGACCCCGCACGGGAAACGCTGAATGTCATCCCAACTTTGTCGGGGTCGACTTGCTATCTGGATGCAGACGGCGGCGCATGGCGTGCCTACGACTTTGTAGAAGATACCATCTGTTTGCAGCAGGTCGGCAGCGAAACCGACTTCCGCACCGTGGCCGAGACACTGGGCAAATTCCAGAACCAGCTGGAGGATTACCCGGCCTCCACCCTTCACGAAACCATCGCCCGCTTCCACGACACGCCCAACCGCTATGCCAATTTTGAAAAAGCCCTCGCCGCCGATGCACTGGGCCGGGCAAAAAATATCACGTCGGAAATCGAATTTATCCATGCGAGGGAGCAGGACTGCCATGTCCTGCTGGATCAGCTGGCAGCTGGCGAAATTCCTCTGCGCGTCACCCACAATGACACCAAGATCAACAATGTCCTCATCGATGCCGCTACCGGAAAAGGCATCTGTGTCATTGACCTCGACACCGTGATGCCGGGACTTTCGGCCTACGACTTTGGCGATTCCATCCGCACCGGTGCCAACGACTGCGCTGAGGACGAACCTGACCAGAGCAAAGTCCATTTTGACCTGCATCTGTACGAAGTGTTCGCCAAAGGGTATCTCTCCACTGCCGGGGCATCCATGAGCATGGCAGAAAAAAAGAGCCTTGCATGGGGTGCAAGGCTCATGACGCTGGAATGCGGCATCCGTTTCCTGACTGACTATCTGGAGGGCGACCATTATTTCCATATTGCTCGCCCGGATCACAACCTCGACCGCGCCCGCACCCAGTTCACACTGGTGCGGCAGATGGAAGAGGTTTTCGATCAGATGCTGGAAATCGTCTGCCCGGACAATCACTGATTTCGCAATCTCCTCCATTCGGATACAGCAAGAAGCATGGACGCTCTCCTTTTCGGGGGCGTCCATGCTTCTTTTTACAGCTTATCGCTATCGTCTGTGGCTTTTGGCAGGGTGCGTCCGGGTGGACGCACCCTGTTTTTTACTATGCTTCATCGTTTTCTGCGCGCAGCATCCGGTATCCGACACCAACATGGGTCTGAATCAGATGCGGCGCATCCGGGTATCGTTCCAATTTTTTGCGCAGGGATGCCATGTAAACTCGCAAGGAAGCAATGTCATTTTCCTGCGTACTGCCCCATACTTTCTGCGTGAGGGAGGTATGCGTCAGTACCTTGCCCACATTATGCGCCAGCACACACAGCAGCTTGTACTCGATGGGGGTCAAATGCAATTCATTCTCGCTCAGCCAGACGCAGCCTGCCGAGAAGTCGATCTTCAAAGGACCATTGACAAAAACCGGACTATTTATGCCGTCAGAAGCCAGCAGATTCAATCGGCGCTGCGTTACACGCAGTCTTGCCAGCAGTTCGTCCACGGAAAACGGCTTTGTCAGATAATCGTCTGCGCCGTTGTCCAGTGCCTCGATCTTATCAGAATCCTCGCTCCGGGCACTCAGGACGATGATGGGCAGGTTCGACCATGTGCGGACGCTGCGGATGACCTCGATGCCGTCTATATCGGGCAGCCCAAGATCCAGCAGCATGATGTCCGGATTGTGGCTGGTAGTCATCATGATCGCCGTTTCCCCATTGGAAGCAGTCAGATATTTATAGCCGTGGGTCTTCAGGGTCGTTGTGATCAGACACCGTACAGGAACATCATCCTCTACGACCAGAATGGACGGCTTATTCATGAATGTTCACCTCGCTTTGCGGCAATGCAAAGGAAAAGACACTGCCATTTGGAATGTTGTCACGCAGGGTCAATGTTCCGCCGTGAGCCGTCAAGATCGCACGGCAGAGGGGCAAGCCCAGTCCAAGGCTGCGGTGGCTGTCTGCGATGCGGCTCTGCCCGGTATAAAACATCTCGAACACCTGTGCTTTTGCGCGATCCGGAATGCCGGGACCGTTATCTGCAACTTCCACTACGACCTGATGGTCTTTCCGGTAAGCCGAAATCTGAATGACCGAGCCCACGGGGGTGTATTTGATGGCGTTATCCACCAGATTGACAACGACCTGCATGATCAGCCGTGCATCCACATTGACCAAGAGGATCTCGTCCCCATACTGTGTTGTGATGGTGTGTTCGCAGCTTTTCCGGTTGACATGATGCAGAGCTTCTTCGATCATTTCGTCCATCAGCTGCGGCGAGATCTGCAGATTCATCCGCCCATCTTCAATGCGGGTGATGGAAAGCAGATTTTCCACCAGACCGATCAGCCATTGCGCATCGTCAAAAATATCGGTGCAGATCTTGTTCCGGGTCTCTGTATCCAGCGTTTCTCCGTTGGAAAGCAGATTGCTGGCATTGCCGGAAATAGAGGTCAGCGGGGTGCGCAGATCATGGGAGATCGTGCGCAGCAGATTTGCCCGCAGCTCTTCATTCCTTGCCTGCAATGCAGCTTGCTCTTTTTCCAGCGCGTTTCTGCGGTTTTCGATGGCCAGCGCACCTTCGCCCAGAATGGAAAGCAGCACACTGTTTTCAAAGGCATCCAGCGGTTTTTCGGACAGATCGATCCCGATCACTCCAAACACGCCGCCTCCGGTCCGAAGCGCAAGATAAAGCCCCTTTGCATCCGGGTAGCTATCCGTGCCTGCGCCGGAACGCTTTTTGTTGGCAAACGTCCAGTTTGCTGCATCCCGTTCTTCCGGTGCAGAAAAGATGTTGCGCGGCACTTCCCCATCAATCTCAAAAACCTGTTCTGACCCAAGATCTCCGTTTTGTTCCGGGTAAACGATCAGACTCCGGTTCAGCAGCTTCATCAACTGGGACGCTGTCTGAGAGAGGATTTCTTCCTCGCTTTTTGCTCTCTGTAAAAGCTGATTTGTATCAAACAGTATTTTTGTACGGAACGCTGCCTGCGCAGACATTTTTGCATGATCCTTCAACCGCGTTGTCAGGGCGCAGGTAATGATTGCAGAGGTCAGCATCAGAGCAAATGTAACCTGATAACCGGGATCATACGCATGGAATGTCAGGTATGGCTCGGTCATGAAGAAATTATACAATGCTACACTGGCAACAGAGCCCAGCACACCGCAGGTGTAACCGCTGGTACACAATGCGGTGAACAGCACCCCCAGCATATAGAGCATAATAATATTATAGCGTGCAAAGTCCAGTTGCAAGAAAAAGAAGCCGATGAGCGTGATGCAGCTCAGGATGCCTGCGGTGATCAGCAGATCACGGACAGAAGGCAGAAGCGGACGGGTGAACAACTTCCGTCCTGAGCCGTAGCCGTTCTCTGCAGAAGCATCCGGGATGATATAAATATCCAGATTGGGGGCAGTCAGCGTCAATTTTTCAGTCAGTGACGGTCCACTCCAGAAATGGCGGCGATGTATGCTGGAGCGCCCCAGCACGATTTTTGTAATACCGGAGATCCGGGCAAACTCTGCGATCTGCTGCGGAATGTCATCTCCGTAGATCGTAGAAATGTCGGCACCTGCCTGCTCCGCCATGCGAATGTGCTGCTGCAAACGCCGACGATCTTCTTTTCCCATCTGATCCGAGTCAGGCGTCCGGACATACAGAGCTGTAAAGGTCCCTCCAAACGCCTTTGCCATCGTTGCTGCCGTCCGCACGATCTTTGCATTGGAGGGAGAGGACGACAGACACGCCAGAATATGTTCAGTGGGTGGGTCGTTCTGATTCATAAAAATCACCTGCCTTGCCCACAGTATAGCACAATTCGATGGTTACGACCACCAGCCACGTCTTTTTCCTTCTTGTCGAAGGATTTCCTTCCGCATGTGATCCAGCGCATCTGCTGCCCGGAAACCACTCAACATGACTCCAAGAACCATCAATAACAAAGCGACATCCATACGATCCGTCCTATCTTTTTAGATTAGAGCCGGAAACACTTCTGGATCGATGCGTATTTCCCCAAAACCAGCATACTTTCATCCCGGCACAGCTGCGTATCCGGCGTGATGTTCATATTGAGCTTTCCGTCTTTTTTCAGCGCAAGAATATTGATGTTATACTTTTTTCGGATATTGATCTCGCCGATCGTGCGATCCATCCATTCCGGCGGAATGGTCACTTCCATGATGGCGTGGTCGTCCTGCAGCTCGATGTAATCCAGAATGTGTTCGGAGCTGTATCGGATCGCTGCCCACTTTGCCAGCTGCTTTTCCGGGTAGACCACTTCATCCGCACCGTTGCGCAGCAGGAACTTGGCTTGTACATCCCGCTCTGCACGCGAGACCACAAGCTTTGCCCCCAATTCTTTGAGCAGTGATGTTGTTTCCAGTGAGCTTTGAAAATTGCCGCCGATGGTTACGATACACACATCAAAATTGCCGACGCCAAGGGAGCGCAGAAAGTATTCGCTGGTGCTGTCCCCGATCTGTGCATTCGTCACATAGGAAAGCACGGCGTTCACACGGTCCTCATTGCTGTCGATCGCCATGACCTGATGACCCAGCTCATTCAGTTCCTGCGCAATATGGCGGCCAAAACGGCCAAGCCCGATCAAAAGAATCGATTTCATACTTGTCTCCTTTATCCGATTGCGATTTTCTCCTGCGGCAGACGAGAGTGGGCAGGGCTGCTGCCAAATGCCGCATAGATCAACGTCAATCCGCCAACACGTCCCAAAAACATCAGTGCGATCAGCACCCCCTGCGAAAGGATGCCCAACTGCGGCGTGATACCCAATGTCAGACCTACTGTTGCCACAGCCGATGCGGTCTCATACAGACAGACTGACATCGGCAGCTGCTCAGCCGCAGCAATGACAAAGGCTCCGAGGAAGAACAGCGTCAAATACATCCCTGCAATCGTGGCAGCATTCTTGACCGCAGAACCATCTATGCGCCGCCCGAAAAATTCGGCATCTTCTCTGCGGCGGAAGGTCGCCCACATATTGGCCAGCAGAACGGCAAATGTTGTGGTTTTCATGCCGCCTGCCGTAGAGCCGGGCGAACCGCCCAACAGCATCAGAACCACCATCAATGCCTGTGAAGTGCTGCCCATCGCAGCAAGATCAGCGGTGTTAAAGCCGGCAGTACGGGGGGTAACGGATTGGAACACCGACAATAAAATGCGCTGCCGGGCAGAGCCTGCCGTGAACTCGAAGCAATAAAAGTACAGCGCCGGCAGTACCAGAAGAAACGCCGTTGTGACAAGGATCACCTTGCTCTGCATCCGATAGCGGTGAAAGTCAAGGCGGTATGTACAAATGTCCTCCCATGTCAGAAAGCCAAGGCCGCCAAAGACGATCAGGGCCGCGATCACTGTGGTAAGCAATGGGTCACCTGCATACCGTGTCAGCGAAACAAATTTTGCGCCCTCTGTTCCCAGCAGGTCAAAGCCGGCATTGCAGAACGCTGAAATGGAATGAAACAGTGCATACCAGATCCCGCGCAAACCATAATCGGCGCAGAACGTCGGCAGCAGCAGTACAGCACCGGCCAGTTCAAACAGGGCGGTGATCCGCAGAATAAAGCCTGTCAGCCGCACAATGCCGCCCATCTGCGGGGCAGCGGTGGCTTCCTGCATCGTGCTGCGCTGCTTGAGGGAGATTTTTCGCCCGGAAAGCAGCGCAAAGGCAGCACCTACTGTAATGACGCCCAGTCCTCCGATCTGGATCAGAAGAAGGATCACACTCTGCCCGAATGCCGACCAGTAGCTGCCGGTATCCTGAACCACAAGCCCGGTCACACAAAGGGCAGAGGTGGAAGTAAACAGCGCCTCATGGAACGGTGTAACGCACCGCTGCTGTGCAGCAATCGGAAGCATCAGAAGCAATGCGCCCACCAGATCAACTGCCGCAAACCCTGCAATAATGACCTGAAAAGAAGAAAAACGGTGCTGCCTGTAACGAGGATATTGAATCATAAAAGCTCCTTTACCTATCCGTGTGCATAAAGATTAGCATGGAATAGATAAAAGAGTCGTAAAGAAAATTGTAGAAGTATAAAGATTCCATTAAAATTGATCGGGCAACACCAAATAACAAATGCTGGACATCACCAGTTAAAAAACAGTAATATCCAGCATTCATTTAGATTTTTAGTCCATGGCTCCCGGCCGCATTCCTCAAATATTCCTCCGGGGCACCATTCAGAATCAAATCCGCATACGCCAGCGGGTCATTGTAGATGAGATCATCCAGTTCTGACCTCTGCGCCATGGTCACATCCAGTGCATCCTCGACCCCGGTGCAATTGATGGAAATTTTTCTTCCATCCCGGAGCAGAAGCTCCACGCAGCCGGTGTCCATATTGAATTTGCAAGCTCTTACATCGTACCTCATAATCGCGTCCTCCTGAAATCATGTTGTGGCTTATGTCGGTCAATCTATGATTTCGGATTTCATCTTCCACGGACACCTGCA
>OGFV01000178.1_pt1 | contig 30678 bp, 18 predicted proteins | sample 1571131 | NCBI WGS metagenome assembly OGFV01 (sample SAMEA2582044, study PRJEB24529) | metagenome | biome: Human gut stool | place: China | collected 2011
TAGCACCGTCGCCACGATGCACCAATACAACTTTGGCAGCTTCTGCCAGTTCGGGAGTAGTGATAGGAGAAACAGTGTGTCCGGGATGCAGACCGAAGAGATGATTTACATGGCGATGTTCGTCTTTCGGATCGTCGATATCGGTTGACCATTCCAGTAACTGACCATAACGACCTATTTTATAAGGAACGAGATTGGCAAGCACATGCTCCCACTGCTTACGTTCTTTCTTATCTACGCCCAACACTTTACTCGCCTCGATTGCATCCAGCAGGATTTCACGGACAACTGCATGCACAAATGTAGCTCCCTGATCGATAGGGCCGTGTTCCGGTGAAGTAGAGGGGGCAGCCGTATACGTTCCGTCCGGTTTATGCCAGAGATAGTCAACAGTAAAGTTGGCACTGCTCTTAATCAGTTCATATCCTGTTTCTTTCAGGAATTTCAGGTCTTTGGTATAGTCATAATATTCCCAGACGTGAGTTGCCAGCCAGGGGCCTGCCATCGGATTAAAGTTCCAGGACATGTCCTGACTTTCTAATGGGGTGGTAAAGCCGAAGATGTTGGCGGAAATAGATGCTGTCCATCCTCTTGCGCCAAAATAAGACTGAGCGGTCTTTTCTCCCGGTTTCACTAAGGTACGGATGAAATCGATTAACGGAAGCATACATTCATCCAGGTTTGTAGAGCAGGCCGGCCAGTAGTTCATTTGGATATTAATGTTATTATGATAATCCACACGCCAAGGACCGTCTATGTTGTTATGCCAGATGCCTTGCAGATTGGCAGGCATATTTCCCGGTCGGGAACTGGCTATCAACAGATAGCGTCCGAACTGGTAATAGAGTTTCTCCAAGTAGTAGTCAGGTTGTCCTTTCCGATAGTTTTTCAGTCGTTGAGCAGTGGGCAGATTGGATGTTTTCACTGTAGGATTCAACTCCAGTTTCACCCGGTTGAACAAAGAAGCGTAGTCTTTGTAGTGTTCGTCCAGTAAGTTGGCATATCCTTTGGCTACGGCCTCCTTCCTCCATTGCTGGGTTGTTTCAAGCGGATTAACACCGACATATGTTTTAGGATCGGTAAAGTCCGGTGCGAAATTCATTTTATAATCGGTATCTGCAGTCACATAGAATACGACTTCATCAGCTTCTTTCACTGTAATCCGTCCATCTGTGTTGTTTAAGGTACCGCCTTTTACTGTTGCCTGAATACGGACTGCATATTTCATTCCATTATTATCCAGAGAAGCCGTATAAACAAGACCATTATTACCGTCGGCAGAGAACTGTCCTGTAGATACCGGATTGGGGGCATATCTGAAAGTGAGATTCTGTTTGCCCGGTTGGTCGGCACTGAAACGCATCACCATCACATTGGCAGGGTAAGAAATAAAATAGTTACGCTGATATGCTACGTCATCTTTTTTGAACTGAACCACCGCCATTGCCGAATCCAATGATAAGATACGTTTGTAGTCACTCATACCTATTGTGCTTAATCCTGTTTCTACATAGAATTCTCCCATTGTAGTGAAGTTACCAAACCGGAAAGGCTTTTCTCTGGAAAATTCATAAGGGACTTCACTGTTGAAATTCTCGCGTGTCAGTTTTTCCGCTTTTTTCTGGTCTCCTTCTACGAACGCTTTACGTATTTCGTCCAGGATGTACGCGGACTGTTTGTTCACATTCCAATAGTAATCTGCTCCTTTGGCTGTATTAGGACCGCCACGCCAAAGCGTTTTCTCATTAAAAGTTATGCGTTCCGCCTCTATTGAACCCAAAATATTAGCACCGATACTTCCATTACCTATAGGCAATGACTGTGATTCCCAACTGGCATCCTGTTTGGAACTATGCCAGACTTCTTTTCCTTGTAATGTATTGGGAGAATCAAACCAGATAGAAAGTCCTTTGGTATAATCCGTATCTTCTGCATGTCCCGTAAAAATCGTAAATAAGGCACAAAATAGGAGCGAATGTTTCTTTCTCATTGTCGTAGCGTGTTTATTATTAGATAAAAGTATATTTCATGAATTTAAGTGTGTTACAGCTCTTTGGGGCTGAAAGCACAAAAGTAATAAAAAAACAGCTATATACAAACAATATGTCTTGTAAACAGAAAAAAGACTGTTCGTCTAAAAGGAACAGTCTTTTTTCTAAACCTAGTATTAAGAAGGCTATTGTTCCCGGATTTTATTCTATTCCGCTTTGATCCGGATTTTGTTTCAGATAGTAGTTAATTCTTTCGGTCCAAGGTTTGTTTTCGAGTGGAAAGACATTACATTGTTTCGCCCATTTATTCCATTTAGCCTCTAGTTTTTTCACTAGCTTCGGATATTGGGCGGACAAATCCTTGGTTTCGAACGGATCTGCCGATAAGTCGATTAGCTCCCATGGTTCATTCCGGCTGCCGCGTACCAGTTTCCAATGATTGGAAATAATGGCGCAGGAACTTTGATGCTCAAAGTATAATTCTCTGGGCTTTATCTTTTTTCCATGGATTGGAGGGAGTAAGCTCTTGCCGGGCAAATTCTCTTTGAATTCTGACGGATAAGTAGCTGTGGCAATATCCATGCAGGTAGGCAGTATGTCTATAATGTGGGCAGGTTGCCTGCAAATCTGACCTTTCATCTTGTTTTTTTCGGCATCGCCATAAGATAAGATAAAAGGGGTACTTGTGCCTCCCTGAAAACATTGTGACTTATAGCTTCTATAAGGAGTATTGCTCAAATCAGCCATAAGCTGGCCCAGGTATCCGCCTTCTTTGGTTGCACCGTTATCGCTTAAGAAGATAAATACGGTATTGTCCAGCATCCCTTTCTCCTTGATGGTTTCCACCAGTTCACCGATTCCGCTATCCACAATTTCGATCATGGCGGCATAGGTTGCCATATCGGTAATCCATTGCTCCTGTTGCTTTGGTGTGAGTGTTTCCCAAGAGGGACGTTTTCCGTCAAATTCTTTTTGGTAGACAGGATAATCCATTTCGTCCAAAATGAACTTCAGCTCCTTTAACCTGTCGAAACGTTGTTTACGCAACATGTCATATCCCACTTTATATCGGTCTCTGCATTTCTCTACACGATCGGCAGGAGCTTGGAGGGGTAAGTGAGGGGCATAATGAGCTACGTACATAAACATCGGTTTGTCTGTAGGGTGTTGCTTGACAAAACTGACGGCGGAATCGGTGATGGCAGTGGTATAGTAATAGTCATCGGGGAATTCTTTGATTCGGGTCAGATTGCTGTATACCGGTGTTGGTTTATAATAACTGCCTCCTCCGCTCAGGCAACCGTAATATTTGTCAAATCCCCGTTGGGCCGGATAGCTGCCATTGGGAGTATCAAAAGCTCCGTCCACTGTGACGTGCCATTTACCGCTCATATATGTGCTGTAGCCATTCGCTTTCATCACCTCGGCAATGGTGGGGATGTTTTTTGTAATTTGTCCTCTGTATCCGGGGCGGTGTTCATCTACTGCCGTCATCCATCCCATGCCGGCTTCGTGCTGATAATGTCCTGTCAGCAAAGCAGCACGGCTAGGGCAGCTTCTTCCTGTATTTTTGAACAGGCTGAAGCGTACCCCGTTTTCTGCCAGACGGTCTATGTTGGGAGTCTGGATTTCACTTCCGTAGCAACCCAGATCGGAGAATCCCATGTCGTCACATAAAATCAATACAATATTGGGAGGAGTACTTACCTGTGCTTCTGTACTGGCGAAACTCGCTCCTAATAAAAATGAAGTATATACTATTCTATTTATCATAACTGTATTTTAATAAGTTTGTGTTTTTTCTGTTTATAGATAGAACTATGCGCATTATTCAAAGTCACTCTGTTGTTTTTCGACTTCTTTCAGTTTCAGGCGGTTCAGTTCCTGTTGTAATTCAAGTACACGTTTCTCACAATCGGATGGAGCGGTATTTATTTTATTTCCGGCATCTTTGCTTGCGGATTGTGCTTGTGTCAGTTCATCTTTGTCTGCTACCAGCGTATGTTCTGATGGAAAAGTAGGAATAATCAGTTCTGCCGGAACCGGCGTATGTTTGCCTTGCCATACCACTGATGCACGGATTTTAATTTCTCCCGGTGTAGTGGTGGACCTTACCAGCACCGGAGCAGTTCCCCAAAGTACCGGACGTGGATTGGTGAATGTTTCTTCATTGGCAACCAGTTGGCCCTGGCCTTCGATTTCGAACTTTACTTCATAATTATTCAAACGCTTGATGTTTCCGTTTTCATCTGCGATGGCTGCAATGACCGTCACGATGTCCGATCCGTCCGCTTTCATCTGTATTTTCTCGTCATCTGCCCAAAGCAACAGTTTTGACGGGCGGCGTGTGGGTGTTACTTTATGTGTCGCAACCACTTTTCCGTCCATTAATCCTTCTGCCAGAAGGTAAGAATCTGCCTGTTTCTTTTGGCGTGACAGCTTTTTATCATACATGACATCAAATACATCCTTGAATGTGATGACGGGTGAGGGCATTCCGCTTTCATTTGCCGGCTTATGATAAGTATATTCTTTGCCTCCCTTGCAATACGTGAGGCGAACTTCGTCACAGTTGCTATATATCGTTACATCTTTCGGAGAGAATGGGGTCATGGCATTGGCTATGTAAATCATCGGTCCATTATCTGCGATCAATTCTTTGTTGGGTTCGGCAGGACGCTGGGAACAGAACATATAATAAGATAGTTTAGGTTGTCGGAAGGCATCCATGATACCTCCGTAAAACGGGTCAGGATGATATCCTCTCTGGTGATCGAACGAGTGCCACAGGCAACCGCCCATATGTTGTCTTGAAGTTCTGTATAGTCCATCATAACTGGTGAGTTGGTAATCGTTTTTGGCATATCCCTGTGCCTGAATCAGCATCGGTACTTCTCCCCAGCCACGATTGACCCGGCTTGGTGAGTTGTGAGAGTTCCAGTCATCCACATTATCTCCCCATTCGCGGGTGAAATAACTGATTTTCGGATCCAGATTTTCGGTATTAAAGGCTACTCCACCTCCGTTCATCGGATGGGTGAAGTGTATCGGAAAGTATTCGTGTCCACGTGCGGTTACATCACATCCGGCATAGCAATAAGGATACGGATATTCTTCATTGAGAATGTCCACTACATTTTTAGCAAAGTCAGCCGGATACCATGTTTCGTTCAGAATCGGTTCCCACATCCATACACTGGGGTGATTGCGGTCGCGGCGAACCATATTGCGGATATCACTATATACTCTCTGAGCAAATATCGGCTGATCATTCCAGAATTGCCATCCCGGTGTGTTGACAATAACAAACAGTCCTAATTCATCACAAGCATCCATAAACGCCGGATCTTGCGGATAATGGGCGTTACGGATAACACGCATTCCGGCATCACGCAACTTCTTCGCATCCCGCCAATGAAGGCTGTTGGGTAAGGCGTTGCCAATCACTGCAAAATCTTGATGACGGTTGGCTCCCATCAGAGGATAGGGGTAAGGTTTGCCATTTAGCCAGAATCCGTCTTTTCCTTTAAATTCAATGCTGCGAATGCCGATACGGCGGTAATATCCGTCGATGGTGTTACCGGCTTTGTCTTTTATATAAATGTGTAGTTTGTAAAGATAGGGGCTGTCGGGTGACCATAAATGAGGTGTTTCTACGGTCACTTTGCAAGAAATTTGTTTCGCAAGATCCTTGCTTACCGACAAACCGGTCTCCTTAGAGAGAACACGTTTGTCGTCGCGGTCATAGAGTTCATAGATTATTTTACCACTGAAGGATTTTCCGGAAGTGTTACGTATATGTGCATCCAGTTTCAACTGTGCGGATTGCTCGGAAACTTTGTCGAAAGAGACAAACAATCCGCCTCCGGCTGTCTCGTTCTCATAATTTGGATCGGTAATGAATACTTTGTTGTGAACTATCATCCAGCAATCTCGGTAAATTCCTCCAAAATATGCAAAGTCCAGTGCATCTTGCGGTTTGCCGGGAGGGTAGGAGGGATCGTCACTGTTGTCTGCCCATACGGTGATAACATTGTCTTCTCCATACTTCAGACTGGAAGTGACATCTACGATGACAGGTAGAAAACCACCGAAATGCTCTTTCAGCAACTTTCCATTCACCCATATTTTTGATTTTCCCATAATGGCTTCGAAGTGGAGGAATTGTTGTTTTCCTTTCCAGTTTTCCTCGGGAGTGAAATGCTTGCGATACCAGATTTCACCCTGATAATTGATGCATCCGCTTGCCTCGGTGGGGAGATATTCTATGCCATCGGGTAATGATACGATGTTCCAGTCTTTATCATTGAATCTCGGCCATTCCGCTCCTTCGATATTGCCTTTATAAAATCGCCAGGCAGGATTCATGTTATACACTGTGCGGCCTGTGTTGGAAAGCTGATAAAAGCCTGCTGTGGAGTAAGATGGCTGGTAAGTGTCGGCGTTAGCTACCAGTGTTCCAGCCAATAACAGACCACTGAGTAAGATTTTCCACCATGTTGAAGTACTTTTCATAATTCTTAGATTTGCTTGATTGATCTATCTTTAATATATTAATGTCAGACTGTTTTGTTTTGCATTAGAACTTCGTCCCGCCAAGGTACAAATTTTCCAATAGTTTGAAGCATAGGACGCTGAGCTTTATTTTTTCTTAAACATTAGCCCGGTGCGTCCTACACTTTTTACCATATCCGAAATGACCTATATCTTTATTTAATACCTATCGGGCCTTCATTGGCTTGAATTGGCCATCCTGGATTCTGGTAAATAATAGAAGTACTCAGATCGTTAGGATTTGAGGCCGTAATTCTGAAGTGCGTGATAGCGATAGGATTCAGATAATGCGCTTCACACCATGTGTATCCTGCATCATACATCAGATTATTTGTCTTCACAGAACGGTAAGGACAAAGATATTTACCGCTATTAACATAGCTTGATACATTGGAGGTTTGTCCTTCCGTTCCTTCCTGTATCAGAAGATTTTTTCCGTCCTGCATGTATTTATCCTTTAAATCGGATTCCCACAAGTTAACTCCTTCGATTACAAATTGTTTAACCTGGTCCAGTGCTCTCCAGCGTTTTAAGTCTAACATGCGTAAACCTTCTGCAAGTAGCTCACAACGCCGTTCACGGCGGATGTTATATAGTAGAGGAGAGACTAGTTTACCTGCCGAATATATGGCCCAGTCCAGTTCTTTGGACAGATCGGTATTGTTCACGGTCACTGTATAGTCTCTTGGTAATCCGGCTCTTTCGCGGAGATCTCCCCAATATCCTGCTGCCTCCGAACCAATGGAAGTTCCATTATGTTCCATACAGTCAGCCTCGATGTAATTGAGATAAGCTTCGGCTGCACGGTATACCGGACACCCTTCAATCGCTGTGTTGCCATCCCGATACCAGTTTCCTGATAATCCTTTACGTACCTGATAGCCTGTTACGCATCTCTTTTCCGTTATATCCAGAAGTTGTGGAACCTCCGGCAGCAAATCGGGAGTACCATTCATCACATTCGGGCTGAGAGTCTCACCCGGTGTCATCAGGAATAGTTGTAGACGTAGATCTCTGTTTTTGCGTACATTCAATAATGATTCGTCACCTTTATACTGGTCGGTTGCATAGATCGGCTTACCGTCACGGCAAAGGAAACTTTCTACATATTGCCGGGTAAATCCGGTATTTCCACCTACGCGAATATAGAAAGGAGCTGAGTGCACAATCTTATAGTCAAGCAGATTATACGCACGCCACATTAATATTTCTGAATATCCTTCCAGGCTGTTCGCTGAGAACTGAGCAAAATAGGGGTTGCTCATTTTATATTTGTCTTCGTCTGTTTTAACTGTTTCATCCATGCAGTCTTTTGCTGTATTCTGTACCAAGGCTGCATTGCCTATCACTTCTTTGGCTGCCGCTTTGGCCTCCTTCAGAAAAAATGCGATTTCCGTATCGATATTAAAGTCCGCAATGTCTTCTGCCTTTCCCGGCCATCCCGGACCACCCGGTACTAGAGCAGTGCCTTTGTGATAAGTCAGCCAGGAAGCTTCAAACAGAGCTGCTCTGGATTTCAATAACAGAGCAGCATTTTTGGTAATTCGGTTCTTCCCACCGGATATATTATTGGTTAGCAAACTGATTGCCTGATCCAGATCTTCCAGAATAAAATGTGCTACTTTATAGCGGGGGGCCCGTTTGCTGGCCTGAATCAGAGATTCACTTTCATCCGGCAATGTGTTTTTTATAATCGGGAAGTCACCGAAGGTCTCTAGTTTTGACAAATAATTCTTAGCGCGCAGGAAATACATTTCACCTATATAATGCTTTATGTTTGTTTCCGAACCTTCTATCTCTCCCTTTTCGAAGCGGGGCACTACTGTTTCGAGGAAGTAATTAGCTTCACGAATGGTAGAGAAATACCACGGATCATTACTTGCTGGATTATCATAAGCTTCCGGAACTTTCCATTGACCGGGAATCCATTTCTTATCATAGTCAGTGGCAGCTTGATTATCTGTAGCATTGTCGTTTTTCCAGATTCCGGCATTAAATCCCTCATGCGTCGTGAAGTTGTAATGCTTCACAGCATAGGCAGCCAAGTCATTTTCAGTAAAGAAAAAGTTGTCCGGGGTCACACTGTCTAAAGGTTCCCTGTCCAAAAAATCATTGCAAGAAGCGAGTATAAAGCTTCCCCCTGTCAGCAAAAATAAATATTTAATTATCTTTTTCATACGTCATCAATTAAAAGTTAACACTAAATCCTGTGGAAAAAGTACGGGACAACGGATAAGTTTTTCCTGAACTGTTCGATCCGTCTTTCGCTCCATAACCGGTATTAATTGTTTCCGGGTCGAATCCTCCGGGCAATCCCGTAAGGGTGAATAAGTTTTCTCCCGAGAAGAAGACTCTCAGGTTGGAAACACCTATTTTGCGTGTGATCTGGGCGGGGATGGTATACCCGATCTGCAAATTCTTCAACCGTATATAGGCGGCATTCTGAAGATAGCGGGTTTGCGTCTTTTGATTTTTTGCGAAGCTATCAACCAAGATACGCGGGAAATAAGCGTCCTTGTTAGCGCTCCAGAAATCATCCCCTTCTTCGCGGAAGAAATCAAGATGAGAAGTAAAGCAGGCCGATTGCCAGATCCCTCCTGTAGCTCCCCAGAACATGTTGTCGTTCAACCAGGCATCGCGTTTTGCCACTCCTTGGAAGAATAAGCGTACATCAATGCCCTTCCAGGATGCATTCAGATCCAGACCAAAACGGAATCGTGGGGAAGTATTGCCAATCACTTTTTTGTCACCTGGGTCATTAAGCGTAGCTCCATCGGAAATCTTGCCATCACCATTCAGGTCCCGATACATGATGTCACCTGCGCCATTTGACTCCTAATGCATCTTGTCCGCCGTTGGGCAGTGAAGCAAGATGAGCATCCATTTCTTCCTGGCTTTTGGCTATGCCAATGGTTTCGAATCCCCATATATCTCCATTATATTTACCGACATACCACGTGTTTATTTTACCGGTCGTGTTTGGGTATTTGAGGATTTTCTGACGGTCGTCCGAAAGCAACAGGTGCACTCCGTAGTCAAAATCTTTAATGCGGTCCCGCCATCCTAGATCCAATTCAAAACCGGTAGACTGCATATCCGCATTGTTCATTTTGGGTACATTTGCCCCTAAAGTTACAGGAAGTTCGGGAGCTGGTCCTACCATATTGATAGTCTTCCGGTTGAACCAGTCAAAACTTACGGTCAGACGATTGTTCAGCATACCCAGGTCAAAACCGATGTTCCATGACCGCATGGTTTCCCATCCTAATAGCGCTGAAATCAAATCCGGTGCATTCGCTGTGTTGGGACGGCTGTTGTTAATCAGCCAGTGGGAGTCGGGATCTTGGGCGACAAACTTCATTAACTGGATATACGGATATAGGTTTTCTGTATTCTGATTGCCCAGCTCTCCCCAGGAACCGCGGATCTTTAACGTATTAATGATATGGCTGGTAGGTTCCATGAATGCCTCACGGGCTACGTTCCATCCGGCAGAGAAGGAAGGGAACAAATTCCAGCGTTTGTCTTTTGCAAAACGTGAAGTACCGTCATACCGGAGATTGACTTCCAGCAGATACCGTTCTTTATAATCATAATTGAGTCGGCCGAAGAAACCGGCTGTTGCCCAATGTGTCAGTTTGGACTTATCGATAGTCGATTCACCCGTAGCGGCATTAATACTGGGCACGGATTCTGAGATCAAGTCCAGCTTGGACGCCTGCAACTGCCGCCATTTATTTACTTCGGCCTGAAAACCGACCATTGCTTTCAGATGGTGTGCGTCGGCAAATGATCTGTAATATTCACTGTAGACGTTGGCATTGAAATAATTGGTACGCTCGGCACCTTCGGTAACTTTCGACGTTTTCCATGTATCACCGGAATAAGGTTCGCCGGCTACATTCATCTGCGGCACCTTTAAATAATCCGTATGGGTGAAGGCATCTATCACTTTATAATTGATTTCTCCGAAGATTTTCCAGTCTTTGATCGGTTCTATCACCACCTGGAACTGTTGGTATAGCCAGTCAGTCTGCGAATTGTTATCGCCTCCATAGAGAATCGGCCGGATAATCGTATTACCCATCGGATAACCGTTGGGGTCTACAGTTGGTTCCATCGGCCAGCGTTTGGCTATATTCTGATATAAGGTATTATCAGTCATCGCGGTAGGCTTGCTATAATCTTTCCGCATATATTTCATGCTGTAATTCATGTTCAGCCACGGATAAAGCTGTGCGTTAATCTTGCTGCTCACCGAATAACGCTGTAATTTATCACGGCGGATAGCCATCATTCCTTCCTGTCCCATATAGTTGCCGGAGAAATAATACTGTATTTTTTCTGTTCCTCCGCTGACGCTGAGAGAATGCTCCTGCGAGAATGCCGTACCTCCGAAAACTACGTCATACCAGTCTGTATTCGTATTACCGATCCAGTCCCAGATAGTGGGAGTATTTCTGTTCGGTTGGGTAGTAGTGGTAATTGTGCCTGATGCGTAATCTTTGATAGCCTGAAGACGGGTATCGTCAAACTGTACCGCTGTTTTACCATCATTCAACTGCATTTTGTTGAAGTACATGGCATAAGTGTAGGCATCTGCTACATCCGGCAGATTAATGGCTTCTGACCAGCGGAAACTATTATTATAATTAATGTTGACTTTCCCCGCTTTTCCTTTTTTAGTCGTTATCAACACTACGCCGAATGGCGCACGGGAACCATAGATGGAAGAGGCAGCCGCATCCTTCAACACCGAAATACTTTCAATATCATTGGGGTTCAGCATATTCATGTTTCCTTCCATGCCGTCGATCAGAATCAGCGGAGATGCATTGGAACCGTCACCGATCGTACCGGCTCCACGGATATTCACTTTCATGTCTGCACCAATTTCACCACCGTTGCCATCCGAAGCATAAGAAAAATTCATTCCCGGAACTAATCCTTGTAATGCTTGGCTTACATTAGAAACCGGACGTGACAGTAAATCCTCGGCATTTACCGTAGATACCGAACCGGTCAGGTTGACTTTCTTCTGTGTACCAAAACCTACGACAACGATTTCGTCCAGTGTCTTGGTATCCTCTTTCAGGATGACCGACAGACTTTTGCCGGGCTGTGCCTTCACGGTCTGGGACATATAGCCTACGTAAGAAACCGTAATCGTCACATTGGCAGATGCTGTATTCAATATGAAATTCCCATCCAGGTCTGTAATTGTACCATTCTGGGTGCCATCTTCCATTACGGTAGCGCCAATGACCGGATCGCCAAACATATCCGTCACTTTTCCCTTTATCTGCACGGTTTGTTTCGCGGCAGGCGCTTCCACTATTTGCGTAGATAATATTATTTTTTTATTACGTACGGCATATTTGACATTGGTGTTTTTAAACACTTCATTCAATAAGGTAAATATATTGCTCTGTTCGGTAACTACCGATACCCGGCGGTCTACATCAATATGATGGTCATTGTAGAAAAAGCTAAAATCAGATTGTGCCTCAATTTGTGACAGAACTTCTTTCACAGTCAAGTTTTGTGCTTTCACAGAGATCATAGTACGTTGGGCGTAGCTGTCGTTAGCACATAGAAGCCCAACAAAACAAAAACAGAAAACAAAGAGCAGTTTCATAGACAAAGGAATTTTTTTCCAAACAATAAAAACGGGATTATCCGCCCACAATTGTTGGACATAATTGTTTTTCTTCATATATTTGCATGAATTAAAGTTAAGAAATAATTTTCTCTGTTTGTATTCAAACAGGTTAAAGGCTTTCTCATACAGGCTGGATGCGGGAACATCTGCCTGTATGCTTTTTTTTAAGGCGGTTGGAAGTTTCTCATACGTATTATAATTTTATTGGTTAAACATGAAAGGCTTTAATATATTTCAATCTGCCTCCTTTCTTCACTTTGATTATTTGTCAGTTTCACATTACGCCAGCGTATGTGTGAGGATATTTTAAAATTCTCCAGAATCTCTTCTATATATTGTTCTGTAAACGCTCCGGTAAATGTATATTTGTCAAATTTCGAAGTGTTTACAATAAAATCTACATTATAGCGTTTCTTCAGTATATGCAATGCTGCCTTAAATGGAGTTTTATCAAAAATAACCTTTTGGTCCATCCAGGCAAGCTCCGATTCGCCATTGGTGTTGTATGACAGAATCTGTCCGTCCTTATTATTATAAATCACTTTTTGTCCGGGACGCATTAGTATTTTACTTCCCTGTCCGTCTTTCTCATAAACAAATTCGACCTTTCCCTCTACCAAAGTGGTAATCACCTCATCCATCTCATCAAATGCTTCCAGGTTAAAGTGTGTACCCAAAACTTCCACTTTAGATTTTTGGGGAGTCGAAACAATGAATTTATGTTCAGGGTCTTTCGCAACTTCAAAATACGCTTCGCCATTCAGACTCACTTCACGAATGTTACCGGTGAAAATGGAAGGATACTTTAAGACTGAGCCGGAGTTTAAGTACACTAAAGTGCTGTCTGGTAATCTGAAAGAAGTTATCATTCCGGGTTGTGTCCGGACTTCGAATATCTGGGCATGGACGGGGGCGGTAGATTGGGGTTGGTTAAGCAAAACCAAAATAGTAATAGCCATCGGTATGAGTAAGGCAACAGCTGCACGTTGTATCCAACCCCACCAGGAAATATGATACTTATTCTCTTGCATCCGTCCCTTCACTTTTGATAGCTCCTCATCCATATCCATTTTTTCAGTAACCTGTTGCGTGTCAGTCATAAGAAGAAGTGTGTAAATGTCCATGGCCTTCTTTTTATTTTCATCTGACAATTTGATCCAGGCTTCTATTTCCTGAATTTCGTCTGCTGTTGCTTTACCATCATAATAGCTGATCAGCAAGTCTTCTATAGTTGAATGATGCATTTCCATGATAAATTTATTAAAGAGACAAGCGGGAAAATAAAACTACTAAGGTTATTTAAATAATTAACATTAATAAACTTTATGGTTAATAACTGTGTTATTTTACGCTTATTTAAAATATAAGCATTATCATTGCAGCCATGGAATACAGCAATGAAGATGCGTACTTATTGATGGCACTAAGGAGAGGGGAGATGATCGCTTTTGATAGTATATTTAAAAAATACTAGCCGATTCTTTGTGCGTATGGAAATAGGTTTGTAGACTATGAAGAGTCGAAAGAAATAGCGGGTGACGCTATTTTATGGCTGTGGGAACATCGCGAAACACTTCAGGTTGAAACTTCCTTAGGCAGATATTTACTCAAATCGGTTTACCATAGATCACTTAACTGCATCAAGCAAAAACAGCTGAAGAATCATGCTGATACTATGTATTATGAGGAGATGGAAAAGCTGATACATGATGCAGAGACTTACCAGTTCCAAGAGCTTTCAAAAAGAGTGAAAGAAGCTATAGATGCATTGCCTGCTTCCTATAGGGAGGCTTTTGTTATGCATCGTTTTACTAAAAAGAGCTATAAGGAAATAGCTGAGAGTTCCGGGGTTTCAGTAAAAACAATTGCTTATCGTATACAACAGGCAACAAAGCTGCTTCGAAAAGATCTTGCAGACTTACTAATTACTATGATCGTTTGTGTATTGTTAGTCGTTCGTTAACTATTGCTCAGGCTTACCTATTGCTGAAAAAAAGAACTTTCTTAAAAAAGGAATATTTAATCAGCCAAGGAATGCTGTAAATTACATTACGGATAAATAAGAAGTAGAAAAACGCCTGCATTTGCTTGAATGAAAATCTCTCTTTCTTTTATTTAAGTTGTATGCTGAATAGATTGATATGATATTACTTCTTATGTTTTCTTTTAGATGATGTATTGACTGAAAGGATAACTTTTTGTTTAATCTTGCCTTTTCGCTATTTGTGATTAGCCAGCGTGAAAACAAGCTCCGGATAGTCTTTTTATCTCTTCCTCACCGAGGAAAAACAGGTTCCTCGGTGAGGAAGAATACGTTGGTTTTAAACCAAGGAGGCGTTCCTTTAAGACCAACGAGTGGTTTAGTGATAGAAAAAGATGCATATCTCATGTGAATTTATGCAATAATAATCTGTTATTCCGTATATTATTGCACTAATTTATGCGCTTTATTCTTTGTTTTACTATTTTTATTTCAACTGTATTTTTGTTTAATCTTAAAAATAGCACATTGATGTTGGGCTGCATGTACATATTTCTAAGAGAACGATGGGTTTATCAACTTTCTTGTTTCAATGATTCGTCTTTCTGAATATAGACAGTCCGTGTCGGAAAAGCAAGGTTCAATCCTGCTTTATTAAAAGCAGCCAGTATTTCCATATTCATATTTGAGGTTACGCCTAAAATATCTCCTTGTTTCTCTATAAAATAGATATACATGATAACCAATGCGGAATCTGAGTATTCTGTAAAAACAGCGACTATATCAGAAGGGTTAGAAGATACATTTTCTACTCTTTTGGGGATGGATTTCAATAGTTCTAAAGCTTCTTTCATCTTTTCGGAAGTCGTATCATACGTCAGTCCAAGATTCAAGACTACTCGGCGCATAGGTTCGGATGAAATATTAACGATAGAAGTATCGGTAATCTTATAATTGGGGAAAGTTATAATACGTTTGTCGTAATTCATTATTTTTGTGCTTCGGACTCCTACGTCTACTACCGTTCCTTCATAACTATCCACGCGAATTGTGTCTCCGATGCTGAAAGGTTTATCCGTCAGAATGGTAAACGCACCGAAAACGTTTTTTACTGTATCTTGTGCTGCCAAAGCAAATGCGATACCACCAATACCCAAAGTTCCCAACAGAGCGCTGATGTTAACTCCCACATTACTCAAAGCCATGACGATGCCGATGAGCCAGACTATAACCAAGATGGTTCTTTTGATGATTGGCATCATTTTGTTAGCTTGTCCGTTGGACTGCTTTCCCCAGTAAACCTGAAGTAAACTACTGAACAAACGGCCGAAAAACCAAGTAATATCCAGAACAATCAAAATGCTGTAAGCATTGTCAACTACTTTCACAAAACTGTCCGGATAAACCAACCGATGGATAGCGATCCAGATTCCCAACAGAATTATAGCAAACTTAACAGGCGCTTCCAAAGAGTAAAAAATGACGTCGTCCAGGTGATTGTCGGTTCCCGTAACAAAAGGTTTGATAACTTTCTTGCCTAATAGCGATAATAATTTCACAATAATAATTGCTCCTAAAATAATAAGAATGGAAATACCCCAGTTTTCAATAGTATTTCCCCATAATTCATTTTCTAACATAGTCTAACTGATTTATAATTGTACTTTTATTTAATAATATCAAGTTGATCTCCTTTTTATTGACGATACAAGATAAGAGCTGAAGATGCTGCGATAGAAATATCCCCTCCCGATAAATGCTCCTGACTGTCTAGATCAATTTGTCCGTTATGGCAGACTATAATCCAATCTTGTTCCGGGATATTGATGTCTGCCTGATTCCGGTTACCGTTGTATGCAACTAGAATTTCTTTCCATTCATCACCGTTAGCATACTCGCCTAGAGTATAAGCGATGACACCGGAATCGCCTGTATCAAGAAAATGAAGCCATTTCTCTAAGCCCTCTGCTGTAGGAATACGGAAGGCGGGATGTTTTTTGCGGAGTGCGATTAATGTTCTGATATAATTGAATATATCACGGTTTTTAGCTTTTAACGCCCAGTCTATTTGGTTGACGGCGTCAGAAGACTTGTAGCTGTTTGGCTCTCCCTTTTTTTCCTGCATTATTTCTTCACCGCCACGAATAAAAGGAATACCTTGCGAGGTTAAAAGCACGGTGTGTATTAATTTGTCAATAGGAACCAGTTCTTCTTCAGAATGTTCGCCTTGAACAGATAATTTCAGCTTATCTACCAGCGTATATCCGTCATGACAGGAAACAAAGTTAATCATTTGAGAGGGAGCAGCGGCATATGGACCGTCACAGTAAAGTAACCCGCTATAATCTACCTGTGGGTGTTGTGTTCCGCCAACGATTCCATATTTGACAGGTTCAAAATGCCCGTTGATATTTCCGGAGGCATACCCTGGTTCCTGTTCGTCAAAGGTGCTTCCTTTCATTAAATACGGCAATACCTTTCATTTTTCGTACATTCTCCTTTACAGCCCGTTGCTCGAAAGGTAATGGAGAATCTGCTGCTACCCAACCTTCTCCGTATACAAAAATGGTGGGGTCAATTTTCAATAATTCCTCTCTTAACTGGTTCATGGTGTCGATGTCATGTATCCCCATCAGATCGAATCTAAAACCGTCAATGTGATATTCTTTCGCCCAGAATTTGACCGACTCAATGATATAATGGCGAACCATTTCGCGTTCTGAGGCTGTCTCATTTCCACACACGGAAGCAATTGAATAGGGACCGTCGGGGGTCTGGCGGTAAAAATATCCCGGAACCGTCAGGTCAAAATTAGAATGCTCGGTTGAGGCTGTATGGTTATAAACCACATCGAGTACAATACGAAAACCATTTTGATGGAGGCTTTTTACCATCTCTTTAAATTCGCGGATACGGGTGGTGGGGGTGACAGGATCGGTGGAGTAACTTCCGTCCGGTACATTATAATTCTTCGGGTCATATCCCCAATTGTATTTGTTTTTCTCCAATTTCCTTTCATCGATTGTGGCGAAATCGAATGAAGGGAGGATGTGTATATGCGTTACTCCCAATTCTTTTAAATGATCCAGTCCGGAAGATTCTCCTTCGGGAGTTTTAGTTCCGGTCTCTGTCAGAGCCAGAAACTTCCCCTTATGTTCAATTCCTGAGTTTGGATCAATACTAAAATCGCGGTGATGAAGTTCATAAAGAATGATATCGGAATACATTTTCAGTTCGGGTGACTGGTCTGATTCCCAACCTTCGGGATTCGTCTCGTTCCAGTCGATTATAGCAGCGCGATTGCCATTGATGCCGACTGCTTTTGCCCAGATACCGGGTGTTTCGTCCAGCCATTTTCCATCTTTTTCTATCTGGAAGGTGTAGAAAGAACCTTTCAGATCACGGTCTATATGGATACACCAGGTCCCATTGTCGGCTATGTCCATTTCCAGTTGTTCTTCCGGATCTCCCGCTTCGCCGGATGAATACAGGTTTAAACGGGCATTATCGGCACTTGGTGTCCATAGCGTAAATATGGATTGCTGGGGTGTATAGACTAATTCCAAATCGTTCTCATAATAGCACGGATACTTGTCATACGAATCCAACTGGTCCGGGGACGGATGATTTTTCAACTCTCTCATATTTTCTAATTTTATATTAATACTATATAAAAAAAATAATCATGTTGTGGAATAAATGAACCGGATTATTCCGTTATGGTATGACTGAAAACAAATGTGAAATCAAAAATTCCTGTTCACGCTCTGATAAATATGAATAATAAAAGAATAATTAAGGTAATTTTACGGTGTTGTAAATCAGCTTTTTATCCTTTGCACTTTTTTGTATTTGTTAGCTTATAATTTATAGAAACGTAGGAACTTTGTTAACATCATCTTTGTTTTGTATAAAGTTAATTATAAAAAAAATGAAGCGTATGGAAAATGGTGTTATGATGCAATATTTTGAATGGCATCTCCCGAATGACGGGAAGTTATGGAAACAGATAAAGGAAGATGCGTCGCATCTTCGTGATATAGGTGTGACTGCTGTTTGGATTCCCCCTGCTTATAAGGCCGATGAGCAGCAAGACGAAGGATATGCGACTTATGATCTGTATGACTTGGGCGAATTTGACCAAAAGGGAACCATAAGAACTAAATATGGTACGAAAGATGAACTGAAGAAAATGATTGACGAATTGCACAAATATCATATTGCTGTTTATCTGGACGTTGTATTGAATCATAAAGCGGGTGGTGATTTTACTGAAAAGTTTATGGTAGTGGAGGTCGATCCCAAGGAGAGAACCAAGGCTTTGGGTGAGCCGTTTGAGATACAAGGGTGGACCGGGTATAGTTTTCACGGACGTAAGGACAAACATTCGGATTTTAAATGGCATTGGTATCATTTTTCCGGGACGGGTTTTGATGATGCGCAAAAGCGCAGCGGTGTTTTTCAGATACAGGGAGAAGGAAAAGCTTGGAGTGAGGGCGTGGATAGTGAAAACGGTAATTATGATTTTCTGTTATGTAACGATATTGACTTGGACCATCCGGCAGTTGTATCTGAATTGAACCGTTGGGGAAAGTGGGTTTCCAATGAATTGAATCTCGACGGAATGCGTCTGGATGCCATTAAACATATGAAAGATCAATTCGTCGCACAATGTCTCGTATCTTTGAGGAGTGAAAGAAGCAATGATTTTTATGCCGTAGGTGAATATTGGAATGGTGACCTGGAAGCATTGGATGCTTATATAGAAGCTGTTGGGCACAAAGTAAACCTATTTGATGTCCCGTTACATTATAATATGTTCCAGGCATCACAGGAAGGTAAAGACTATGATTTGCGGGATATTTTAAAAGATACTCTGGTTGAACATCATCCCGATCTGGCTGTAACCATTGTTGACAATCATGATACGCAACGCGGAAGTTCTCTTGAATCCAATGTAGAAGATTGGTTTAAAACGTTGGCTTATGGTTTGATTTTGCTGATGAAGGAAGGTTATCCATGTCTGTTTTATGGAGACTATTATGGTATAAAGGGGGAGAAGTCTCCTCATACCCGGATTATTGATATATTGTTGGATGCGAGACGAAAGTACGCTTACGGTGATCAGATAGAATACTTCGACCATCCTTCAACGATTGGCTTTATCCGTACAGGAGATGAGGAACATAATGGCTCCGGGCTGGTCTTCCTTATGTCTAATGACGAGGCAGGAAGTAAAATAATGAGCTTGGGTGAGAAACATAAAGGCGAAGTCTGGCACGAAATAACCGGAAGTATATCCGAAGAAATAACTTTAGATGAAGAAGGAAATGGAGAGTTCTCTGTCGAATCCCGTAACCTGGCTGTTTGGGTGAAGAAGGATTAGGTATATGGTATTTATATAATTAATTATGAAGATGCTTGTTACAGTTGTAATCAGGTATCTTCATGATTTGTATGAAAGTCATTTGCAGACAGAAAGATTCTCTGTATCTTTGTCGCCATGGCAGAAAGAAGCGAACTACATACGAGAAATAAACACAATGGGCAATATGATTTTTCATTGTTGACAGAGAATTATCCACCGCTCAGAAAATTTGTACTTCTCAATCCTTTGGGAATACAAACAATCGATTTTTTTAATCCACATGCTGTGAAAGCGCTGAATAAAGCATTGCTGATAAGTTATTATGGTATCCGCTACTGGGATATTCCAAGGAATTATTTGTGTCCGCCTATCCCCGGGAGGGCAGACTATGTTCATTATATTGCCGATTTAATTGATCTGGAGAGAGTCAGTAATACGGCAAATGAAGAGAATGGAGATAAGCCAAAACGACAGTGCAGATGCTTGGATATCGGTGTAGGTGCAAATTGTATTTATCCGATTATTGGGCACGTTGAGTATGGATGGATGTTTGTGGGTTCCGATATTGATCCGGTATCTATAGAAAATGCGCGTAAGATAGTGACTTGCAATCCTGTATTGGCACATAAGATTGATTTGCGGCTTCAGAAAGACAATCGGAGGATTTTTGACGGAATCATTGCTCCCGATGAATATTTTGATGTAACAATTTGCAATCCTCCGTTTCACAGTTCGAAAGAAGAAGCAGAAGAGGGGACATTACGTAAATTGAGTAGTCTGAAAGGGGAGAAAGTAAAGAAAACCAAATTGAATTTCGGTGGAAATGCGAATGAACTTTGGTGTGAGGGTGGAGAATTACATTTTTTGCTGAATATGATTTCTGAGAGCCGGAAATACCGGAAGAATTGCGGTTGGTTTACAAGTCTGGTTTCTAAGGAGAAGAATCTGGATAAACTATATGCTAAATTAAAAGCCGTCCATGTATCGGAATATAAGATAATTCGAATGTGTCAGGGTACAAAAAATAGCAGAATTTTGGCTTGGCGATTTTTGGAATAGCTGATTTTGTTTTTTCGATAAACGGATATTTTTAAAGAAGATTATCTGTATAATGAAAAAATATTGATGATTAAGACCGTTATTTGTTATAATGTGCCTGGATTTGTTGTTGTTTTCGATAATAGAGTCGTTTCTCTCTCTGTATATTCTATATGAGTATTAATTCTCCTTTCTCCTTTTCTTTGATATGCCGATATTTGTAGTATGAGATTATAGTGCTAGGAAATATCAAATCAAGGGAATATATGTTTGTTGTTAGATTGAGAAACTATTTACATTTGTCGTTTTTGGTTATATTTTTATTGTTTTCCTCCTGTATTGATGAGTTTTATAAAGATACACCTAAAGAGGGATATATAACAATTACCGGTATCAATACACGTGCCTATACAGGAGCCTATCTGGGTGACGGGCTCGATGATAAGGTTGAAACTCTGCGTATTCTGGCTTTCAATAAGACAAGTCGCATCTGCGAAAGTAATACTTTTTATTATGGAGATCTGCTGGGCGGAAATACGCTACGGCATCCGATTAATAAGGGTGAATATGATTTTGTCTTTTTGGCCAATGAACCTCATAATACAATTGTGAAGGCGGTTCTTGACAATATAACTGATTATGATGCACTAAAGTCAATATCCTATCCGGCGGAGTTCTTCGATTCGGAACGGGTTATACCTATGATTGCGGAAAATAATAGTATAAAAGTGCTGGCTGATGGAAACTTGGAGGTAAATGGTGTTGCATCTACCAAGTTGACAGTAGGACTCAGACGCTTGGCGGCACGTGTGGATGTGGTTTTGAAATCGAAAGTCGATTTTGGTGATGCCAGTTCGAGTGAATTTGAAGGAATTACTTTTTCTAATATATCGGATAGAGTGCCTTTGGTATATGGCTTGCCTAGTGATTGTTTACCCAGTTCCTGGGCGTATGCCGATCCGGTTCTTCCTTATGGTGGAACGGCCATAACCAGGAATGTGGAACGTAAACTCACATTAGCTGATAATGCCGACTGTTTTAAAATAGATCCCACTTTATTGACCACTGAGGATAAAAATAACGATTTAGTCTGGGCTGTTAAAGTTAAAAAAGTAATTCTGCCATCTAGCTTCTTTTCATCGAAGTCCGACGAGACGAATGCGATAAATTTTACTGTTAACCTGATTGACAAGTATAGTCCTTCCTGCAAATTGAAGATTCTGTCCGACCCGGATTATACATTACCAGCAAATGCGAAACTTGATTTGACAGGTATCATAAGAGAACCTTTAGAAGTAAATATACAGCCTTCTCCGTGGATTGACGATGGAGATGATTGGGAAATATCAGGCGTCCGTGTTCTGAATGTATCGCATATACAGGCTAAGATGACGGATATGAACGGAGTCCGGATTTCTTTCTGGTCCAATATGCCGGTAGTGAAGGTGTTGGGCACAGTAAAGAAAGAAGGTGAAGCGAATGAAAGAGCAACTAATACAGTCTTTAACTGTTTGGCAGTAGATGATAATAATCCTGATCCTTATCGTTTCTTTTATGATTCGGCTTCGGGCAGCGGATATATGGATTTACTGGTTGACGGAACAAATACCACCGGTTTTGGTACGCATGACAGGACCGAGAATATGAGTGGTACATATACATTGACATTATCTGCAGCAGAGGATACTAATGGTAAGAATGCATTGCAGAGGAAGATAAAGGTTACCGTCACACAAGAAGGTTTGCGATTTGTGCACAATCCTACGGCAAATCAACATGGTTTGTTCAATGCAGCATTTTTTAAACATAACCAGAAAGGAGAACGTATTATAACAGGACAGCATCGATTGGATCAAACATGGTCTGTTAGTGTACCTGTTGCCTATCAAAACTGGCTTGTTGTGAGCGCGACTCCCAGCTTTGATCCGAATATTGGAACAGAATCACCAGGTGATGCGGAACATTATCCGGTAACTCTCAATCCGTATAGGGGAGAAGATGGTACTAGTATCTCAGGTCTCACCGGTCGTATATATTTCCGTATTGGCGTTAAGGAAAATGCCGATTTTGTACCAACTAAAGAATCCGATCCTAAATTTGGATATATCAATTTGTCATATTATCCGGGATGGCGGACAACAATGAAAATTTATATTCGTCAGGGCGAAGCCGGTGCTTATATATATGCGCCGGGGGATGCTATTCCGGGAACTGTATGGGGAGCGTGGAATGGAGGTACGGATATTACTACACATGTGAGAGAAGATATGCGTCTTTTATCGACGAATGCCCGTAGGGGAGCAGCTAAGTTCTCTGCTTTAAACCTGACAAGCGAGAGGTTAGCAGGGAATACGAATCCGGATTATGAGAATGTGAACGTAAAAGGTGCTCGTTTTGTAGACTTCCCTTCGCAGGCGGGTGCATTCTTTCAGTGGGCGGTCGATTTGAAAGGCACTACTTCCGGTATGACTGATTATTACCGCAGAGCTTTTAATCCCTCGAAGTCATATCTTGTTTCAGGATTCCCTTGGGGATATGGGGAATTTCCGATCATGTGGGATGGAGATGTCAGTGCTAATATCCCTGCATATAAAGAACAGTTTGAAGTTTGCCCTCCGGGATATCGTCGTCCGACGGATGGCTATACGGATAAAATATCTTATAATGGATATTATGATTATTTGCCGGATGAGGGTACTACGGGTACTGCCACGAATTATAAAGATCAAATAGAGTATTCAGAATTAAGGGTTTCTTTATTTAATGTACCTTTTGCAGGAAATGCGGCTTCAAGTGCAGACTACGCTACAGCTTTTACTACTCCTTTTGGTGGAACTGGTAATACAGGTCCTGGGACATATCCTTACGGAGCAAACAAAGATATGCTTGCCCGGAAACAACTAAAAGGAACAACTTATACATTTTATTCGGACGGATTTTTCGACAGACGTCCGATAAAAGAGGCTTCGAATGGAAACTATGGCGTATCATTAGGAAATAGTAATGTTGCTTATCAGGGAGTATTGTATTTTAATCCCGATTCCGGAACGAATGCATCTGTCTTTTTTCCGTCAGCCGGTCGTCTGAATAACACAAGTGGTGCTTTGGAAAGTAGGGGTAGTACCGGATACTATTGGTCGGCAAGTGTAGGTCCTCCTTATATGAGATCGGAATTGCAGAATCCACCTTATGACAGGAGAATACGTTATGGAGCCTGGTCGCTTGAGTCTGCATATAATTCTCATAATTTCAGATTGTCATATCAAGGTTTTGCTCAAAGTATACGTTGTGTGAAAGAATAAGAACTTTTCGGCTTACGATAAAAATACCGGAATATCATCCGTTGAGGGGTTGGCTTTTTAGTCAACCCCTTATTTGTGCGTACTCTCTAACAACAAAACTGCTGTTTTAAGAAGAAATCTTTATTTACTCTAATAAGATTCTAATAGGATTCTAACTATTCTCTAACAGGCTCTCCGAAGGGAGCCGTCTATCTTTGTGCCCGGAAATCCGGTTACTAACTTAACTTATGTTTAATTATGATGATGAAGAGAGAGTTACACACATTTATTATTGGCAGTGTGTTGTTTTTTACCGCATGCGGGGATAAACAGGAATCAGAGCAAAAAAGTGGCTATCGTATACAAGGTGACACGGTCTATATTGCAGATCCTCTTTTACTTGAAAAAATCAAAGTATCAGTGTCTGAACTGAAACCCTATTCCAAGAAGGTGATAACGTCCGGTGTGGTGCGTCCCATTCCTCCCCGTTATGCTTATGTTGCTCCTCCATTTGCAGGGAGAGTCACAAAATCTTATGTGCGTATCGGACAGTCGGTACGTCAGGGAACACCTTTATTTGAAATCAGTTCCCCCGACTTTACTTCTGCACAAAAGGAATACTTTCAGGCACTTTCGTCCAGGGAACTTGCTAAAAAAGATTTGAAACGCAAAGAAGATCTGATAAGGAATGGTGTCAGTTCGCAAAGAGAACTGGAAGAAGCCCAGAATGCTTTATTGATAGCAGATAAGGAGTTTGAAAACGCCTCTGCCGCATTGCGGGTATATCAGGTGGACAATCTGGCGGAAATGATATTGGGGCAACCGATGATTGTTCGTTCTCCTATTCCCGGGGAAGTGATAAAGGATAACATCGTAACAGGGCAATATCTGAAAGATGATACCGAACCGATAGCTATTGTTGCCGACCTGTCTAAGGTATGGATTGCGGCTCAGGTAAAGGAGAAAGATATCCGGTTTATAAATGAAGGCAGTAGTCTGGATATTGAAATTTCGGCATTGCCCGGTACGGTTATTAAAGGCAATGTGTATCATGTAGAGGAGGAGGTAGACGAGGAAACCCGGTCCATTCAGGTACTTTCGGTCTGTGATAATTTGAACGGACATCTGAAGCTGGGGATGTACACTACTGTCCACTTTCTGAGTGTTCCGGTCGGACAAATTCAAATCCCGGAGAAAACGTTACTACAGGGCGAAAAGGATAGCTATGTATTTGTGCAGATTGCTCCGTTGGTTTTCGTACGGACGTCGGTGACAGTGGAGACAACAGAAAACGGAATAGCGGTGATCAGCGAAGGATTGCGTCCCGGAGATAAGATAATCAGTGAAGGAGGATATTATTTAAAGTAAGAAATTATGAAGAAGGAATTAATGCTTTCAATTATACAAAAAAGATGGGTAATGCTTTGCCTGTTTGTGATGATGTGTATCTTTGGATATTACTCATGGAAACAGCTTTCGATAGAAGCATATCCGGATATTGCAGATGTCACTTCCCAGGTGGTCACTCAAGTTCCCGGACTGGCTGCGGAGGAAGTGGAACAGCAGATAACCATTCCTTTGGAACGCGCTATTAATGGGCTGCCCGGTATGCACGTCATGCGGAGTAAGAGTACATTCGGGCTGTCAATGATTACCATTGTCTTTAAGGACGGGACAGAGGACTACTGGAGCCGCCAGCGCGTACAGGAAAGATTGAATGAAGTAGAACTGCCTTATGGAGCTGTTCCGGGACTTGATCCGCTGACATCTCCCGTAGGAGAAGTGTACCGTTATATCATAGAAAGTGACCAGCACTCATTACGCGAATTAACCGACCTTCAGAACTGGGTAATTATTCCCCGTATCAAGGAAGTGTCGGGAGTGGCTGATGTAACCAATTTCGGTGGGATCACTACTCAGTTCCAGGTTGAAGTAGATCCGTCCAAACTGGAACAATATAATTTATCTCTCAGCCAGGTTGTTGAAGCCATTGAGAATAACAATGCCAATGTGGGGGGAAGCGTGTTGAATCGTGGTGACTTGGGTTATGTGGTACGGGGAATTGGATTAATCGGAAATTTGGACGATTTGGGACATATTGTAGTGAGTACTACTTCCGGAGTTCCTGTCTTTCTGAATGATATAGGTTCTTTGAAGTATGGAAATCTTGAAAGAAAGGGAGTGCTGGGATATACGGACCGTACCCGCAACTACTCTGAGAGTCTGGAAGGAATCGTACTCCTTCTGAAACATGAGAATCCGTCTAAAGTACTGGAAGATATTCATGTGGCAGTTGATGAGTTAAATAATGAGACATTGCCGGAAGGAGTGAGGATACATACTTTTCTGGATCGTACCAACTTGGTGGATACTACTTTGAGTACCGTATCCCATACCTTGCTGATGGGTATGGCTTTGGTGTTTCTTGTGCTTATTCTGTTTCTAGGCAACTGGCGTGGTGCATTATTGGTATCTATAACGATTCCTGTGTCATTGCTTATCGCTTTTATTCTTATGCATCTGACGGATATTCCGGCTAACCTTCTGTCGCTTGGTGCTATTGATTTCGGTATTATTGTGGACGGTGCTATCGTTATGCTGGAAACGATCCTTAAGAAACGTGAGGATAATCCCAAACAATATCTCGAAGAAAAAAGCATGGCGCAACGCGCCAAAGAAGTGGGTCGGCCTATTCTTTTCTCAACCATTGTCATTATTACGGCATACCTTCCGCTGTTTGCCTTTGAACGTGTTGAACGCAAACTTTTTACTCCAATGGCATTTACGATGAGCTATGCAATGATTGGAGCACTGTTGGTTGCGCTCTTATTGATTCCGGGACTTGCCTATGCAATCTATCGTAAACCACATAAAATATATAAGAATAAATGGCTGGACAGACTAAAGGATAAATACATTCGTACCATTACAAGATTTCTGGAAGCTCCCTTAAAAGCCATCATTCCATCAGGACTGATTCTGACAGCGGGGATCGTGTTGAGTGTTGTCGTAGGAAAAGACTTCCTTCCGGAGCTAGATGAAGGTTCGATATGGTTACAGGTTAATCTGCCACCCGGAATTTCCGTAGAAAAGTCACGGGAGTTATCCGATACTTTGCGTGCCCGTACGATGAAGTATTCCGAAGTAACTTATATTATGGTACAGGCGGGAAGGAATGACGACGGAACTGATCCGTTCACCCCTTCACATTTTGAAGTGTCCATCGGTATTAAGCCTTATGATGAATGGCCGAAAGGAAAAACTAAAAAGGATTTGATTCATGAACTGGAAGAAGAATATAAGTTACTTCCCGGTTTTAAAGTAGGATTTAGCCAACCTATGATAGACGGGGTGATGGATAAGATAGCCGGGGCCCATAGTGAACTGGTGGTGAAAGTATATGGCGAAGATTTTCGTGAAACACGTCGTATTGCCGAAGAAATAACCAGGGCATTAGGAACTGTGCGAGGGGCTGTTGATCTGGATATTGATCAGGAACCACCCTTGCCACAGTTACAGATCAGTATGAATCGTGATGCCATAGCCCGTTACGGATTAAATGTATCCGATGTAGCGGATCTGATTGAAGTGGCTGTCGGAGGTAAAGCTATCGCACAACTTTATCAGGGTGACCGCCAGTATGGCATCACCTGTAAGTATAAAGAGGAAGCGCGGAATACTCCGGAGAAAATAGCCGGACTTATGTTGACTTCTTCCACCGGTGCAAAGATACCTCTTTCTCAGGTTGCCGATGTCAGATTGAGTGTCGGCGAAAGTACGATTACCAGGGAAATGAACAGACGCCATTTGACGGTAAAGCTGAATTTGCGCGGTCGTGACCTGACATCTTTTCTGAATGAAGCCCAGAATACGATCAATGAGAAAGTACATTATGACAAGAATAAATATACCATCAAATGGGGAGGGGCCTTCGAAAATCAAAAACGGGCTTATACACGTCTTGCTGTCATTATACCGCTGACACTGACAGGGATGTTTATACTGCTTTATGTCACGTTCGGGAAGTTCCGGCAGGCAGGACTGGTATTGGCTATTGTTCCTCTGGCACTTTTCGGAGGTATGCTTGCTCTTAATGTGCGTGGTATGACGCTGAATGTATCTTCTGCCGTAGGATTTATAGCGATGTTCGGGCTTTCCATACAAAATGGAATTATCATGGTATCGCAGGTCAATGGGCTGCGCAGGGGAGGAATGGAACTCCGGAAATCGGTCATAGAAGGGGCACGCCAGCGTTTCCGACCTATTCTGATGACTTCGATCACTACGATACTCGGACTTTTCCCGGCTTCGTTGGCAACCGGAATCGGTAGTGACGTACAGCGTCCGCTGGCAACAGTGATTGTGTATGGATTGATGTTTTCAACCCTTATCTCTATGTTTCTGCTTCCGGCTTTCTATTATCTGGTTGAGAACAATGTTTTAAATAAAAAGAAGAACGATGAAAAAGAATATACGATATAATATAGTGCTCTTGCTGTTAATGGTGGAAGCCGTACTCATTCCGGCTTTTGCGCAAATGCCTGAAATAAAGCTGGGGCAGTCTATTTCTTTCGAAGAATATCTGAATCGGGTAGCGAAAAAGAACCTGAGTTATTTAGCCGAAAAACTCAATGTGAGTATTGCTGATGCGGAAGTAATTGCCCGGAAAATCTTTCCGGATCCGGAGTTGGAATTTGAAGCAGGTAATGAGACTTTCTCGTTGGGAGTTTCCTATTCATTAGAAATGGGAAATAAAAGGGGAGCACGTATTAAGTTGGCGCGGACTCAGGCAGAATTGGAGAAACTGGTCCTGCAACAGGGCTTTCAGGATTTGAGGGCGGAGGCTGCCGACCTTTTTCTAGAAGCAATTCTTCAGCGCGAATTACTTGAAGTACAGAAAAGTTCTTATGAGTATATGTATCAGCTGAGTCAGTCAGATAGTTTACGTTATGTTTCGGGAGAGATTACGGAGAATGATGTCCGGCAGTCAAAACTGGAAGCTGTCACCTTGCTTAATACTGTTTACAGTCAGGAGGCGGCTTATCATTCCGCTTTGGTTTTGTTGAATAAACACATGGGGATGAGTGCTGATACGCTTCATATCCCTTTGGGAAATTGGGAAGAGCTAAGCAGGGACTTTGCTCTGTCTGATTTGGTCAAAGCGGGACTGGATAATCGCATCGACCTGCTTGTTGCTCAAAAAAGTACTGAAGTTACTACCCGGGAATATAAACTGACGAGAGCGGAACGCAGACCCGATATCGGAGTATCTGTTTCTTATGAAAGAAACTGGAACGGCTTTCTTCCTCCGTCCCGTTCTGCTACTGCCGGTGTAGCTGTTCCTCTGACATTCTCGAATATAAAAAGGAGCTGTAAAAGCTGCAAAGTTTCGGATTGCCCAATCGGAGATAATGGAAAGAGATATGGAATTGCAGATACAGGCAGAGATAACCCAGGCCTGGTTCAACTATGAGGCTGAAAAGAAAAAGATAGCTCAATATAAAGCCGGTGTACTTGAAGACTCGCAGAAGGTGCTCGACGGAATGGTATATAAATACAAACGGGGAGAAACGAGTATTCTTGATGTACTGGTTGCCCAGCGTACTTATAATGAAGTGCAACAGGAGTATCTGGAAACAATGAAAGGATATGCCGCTTCACTAGTAGCATTGGAAAGTGCTTGTGGTATATGGGATATATGCTTTTAACAGTTAAATATCCGGCTTTACTATTGTGAATTGCAGCAAAGCCGGATATTTGTATGGTTACCAGTCAGCGGTTTCACGCTTTATGTTAAATCATTGTGCGATATTCCTCCTGTTTTTTCTTAGGGAGTTTTTTGATCACTTCTTCCACAGAGTGGTCAATAAGTTCTTTGATAAGTTTGTCACTCAGGTTTATTTACTTATCTGTTTTCCGAACTTTAATCCGTACTACTGTGTCATTTTGACGAGACTGGACAATGTTTTATTACTTTCGATTGTGTATCTTTGCTGTAGTTAAAATGGACAACCGGAATTTATATACTAATAAACAGAATATTATGGAAGCGAAGTATATCACTCTGACTAAAGAGAATATCGAAAAAGAACATATTTGCTGTGCTTTCTCCGATAAGAAATGCAAGGATAGCTATGAGTTGAAAAAGACATGGCTGAAAAATGAGTTTGAGAATGGCTATGTTTTCAGACGGCTTGACGAACGTGCAAAAGTATTTATAGAATATGGGCCTGCCGAAAAAGCTTGGGTTCCGGTTAATGCACCTAACTATTTAATGATAAACTGTTTTTGGGTTTCAGGAAAATATAAAGGATGCGGGCATGGCAAAGCACTATTACAGTCTGCTGTCGAGGATGCCAAAGCACAGGGTAGGGATGGCTTGGTGACTGTGGTCGGTACCTCTAAATTTCATTTTATGGGTGATGCGAAATGGTTATTACGTCAGGGGTTTGAGACGATAGAAAAACTACCCTATGGTTTCAGTCTTTTGGCTTTGAAGATAAATCCGGCAGCTCCTGATCCGTCATTCAATGGAACAGTATCAAGTGGAGAATGTGAGGAAAAAGAAGGTGTAGTCGTTTATTATACACATCGTTGTCTGTTTGCAGAGTTTCATGTCCGTAATTCTTTAGTGGGTGTGACTGAGAACAAAGGTATTCCATTGAAGATAGTCAGATTGGAAACGATGGCACAAGCACAAAATGCACCTACACCTGCTACTATCTTTTCTCTTTTCTATAAAGGAAAGTTTGTAACGACGGATTTGAGTGCATGTATGGAGCAACGGTTTGATAAAGCGTTGG